>WNFV01000480.1_pt1 | contig 53467 bp, 46 predicted proteins | sample 5400101 | NCBI WGS metagenome assembly WNFV01 (sample SAMN13153361, study PRJNA577476) | soil metagenome | isolation source: 115 cm soil or saprolite under grassland replicate 1 | place: USA:California | collected 2016-06-15
AAGCACATCATTTCAGGTACTATTTCACTCCGCTCACAGCGGTTCTTTTCACCTTTCCCTCGCGGTACTGGTTCACTATCGGTCGCCAATTAGTATTTAGACTTACGCCGTGGTCGGCGCAGGTTCATACGAAGTTTCACGTGCATCGTATTACTCAGGAAATCCCTAGGCGTGCTCCGGTTTTCGGTTACGGGCCTTTCACCCTCTAGGGCGCAGCTTTCCAGAAGCTTCACCTAACCTTTGCACTACCACGTCGGGCTCCTACAACCCCCGACTCATTCTCGCGCTCAACTTGCCAGCTCACCGAGCCACTCCCTTGGGAGAGACTTAGAAAAGCCTGCGGCTTTTCTAATCGATTCGCTGGGTCGTGAAACGCATGAATGAGTCGGGTTTAGTCTCTTCCGCTTTCGCTCGCCACTACTGACGGAATCGCTTTCGCTTTCTTTTCCTCCGGTTACTGAGATGTTTCACTTCGCCGGGTTTCGCGATGCTTGTGCTATGAATTCACACAAGCTCGAGCAGGTGTTACCCCACTCAGGTTATCCCATTCGGAAATCTACGGGTCAAAGCGTGTTTGCCGCTCTCCGTAGCTTATCGCAGCTTACCACGTCCTTCATCGCCTATTGGCACCAAGGCATCCATGATGCGCTCTTTGTAGCTTGATCAATCTGTTCAGTCCGGCAACGCCGGACCGAGATTTGTATGATAACTGAAACTCTCTCATCGTCATCCGACGATGCTTGATTTCAGACTCAGCTCTTAAAGTTGTATTTTCTTACTACCCTGTATGTAGATGTCAAAGAACCAGCCCCGAAATTCTCCGGGGTAAACCGTTCGCGTACATTTGAGTCGACAAAAAAACTCAATCTTGAATCCGACTTGAACTCGGATCTGACGCGCCATAACGTGGCGGCGGCAGCTCCGATAAATCATGCCGGGACAAAATTGAGTTCCAATTTGCAGTCCCAAAATGTACGTAGAACACACTCCAATTTGATGGAGTCCCGCTTCCAGCGGGATCGTTAAGATAACAATAGATGGACGACAGTCAACTGCTTTCGCGCAAATTTTACAGGGATTTTTCTTCTTCGCATCGCATTGATAGATAGATCATTACGCCCGCCGCGGCCCGTGACGTTTGGCTGGCATGTAGTAAATTATTGGAAGCTTGATAATTCGCGCCTCCGCAGTTAGAAACACTGGCGTCGGAGGCCCGGCGAATGCCTCGACGAGCGGTTGGGGCGAGTGGAATTTACCTGTTTGCCCGCGGGGGAAGATTAGCGAGATCATCTGTCTCTAGCACCGCTTTGGTTCAGCGAATTCTCCGGATGCGAGATTACCGGCCTAGTGTGACGGGAAATCACCGGCCGTGCACTGACTTACGCGCAGATTCGCCGCCGGGCAAATCACGGCGAGTTTGTAGTAAAGCCTTGGTTTATCTTTCAAGGCCCAGCAGGATGGAAACCACTGTGAAGATTTTCTCTTTAGACAGTTCCGGATAGATCGGGAGAGAGAGACACTGCTGACACAGCGTTTCAGTAGCGGGCAGATTGCCCGGTTTGTAACCGAGGTGCGCGTACGCCTTTTGTAAGTGAACAGGCACCGGGTAGTGCACGGCTGTCTCAACACCGGCATCCTGCAAGGCAGAGCGCACCCGGTCGCGTTCTGGAGTTTCAATAACGTAACAATGCCACACGCACTCTGAATCGGAAGGATGTGCCGGTAACTTGTATGAGGAGTCTTTAAGCAATTCGGTGTAATACGCCGCGCGATCAGCACGCGCTACATTCCATGCATCGAGTCGCTTCAGTTTGGTGGCCAGCACTGCCGCTTGGAAGCTGTCCATCCGGTAGTTGTATCCGATCTCGTCATGCAGGTATTTCTGACTCTGGGCGTGATCGCGCAGGGAACGCGCGCGTTGCGCAATGGCCGCTTCATTTGTGACTAGAGCTCCGCCTTCACCATAAGCGCCAAGGTTCTTGCTGGGATAAAAGCTAAAAGACGCAAGCAGTCCGAATTGGCCGACCCGCGTGCCGCGATATCGTGCTCCATGCGCCTGCGCGGCATCTTCTATTATCGGTAGTCCGTGTCGATCAGCGATTGTGTTGATAGCATCCATTTCTGCAGGCATCCCATAGAGATGGATTGGAATAATTGCTTTTGTCCGACGCGTAATCGCGGTCTCAAGTTTCACCGGGCACATTGTGCGGCGCGCAGGATCGATATCGACAAAAACAGGTGTTGCACCGGCATAGCTAATGGCCCAAGCAGTTGCGATAAAAGTCATCCCAACGGTAATCACTTCATCTCCCGGCCCGATGTCGAGACAGCGCAGAGCCAGATGGAGCGCACTCGTGCCACTGTTCAGGCTAACGCAATGATCGACTCCGCAGTAGGCTGCGAATTTCGACTCGAAATCTGATGTGGCTGGTCCTTGAGCAAATCTGCCCGATTCGCAAACTTCCTCCAACGCCGCTAACACTTCGGTGCGAATGCTGGCGTATTGAGCTTTAAGATCCAAGTACGGCACGCGGTCCATGTTAGCTTTGTTTAAATTGAAAAATTTCCACTCAGACTGTGGCCGATCAATGTAGGCACAGTAAACAAATCTCGCCACCGATCTGGGCGAAATCCGGAGATTATTGTGGTGCTGTCGCAACTGCAACTTTGTCGAGGACCCGCGTATGGTCCGAATCGTAAAGGCGGAACTCGTACGCGCGGCCGGGTCGGATCCAATTTGCAGGGGCAGAACCCTGACGCGAGGTTGCGAACAACAATTCTTGCTGGCCATCGATCGAAACGTAAACCTTTCCGGGAGTGGCCGTAGTTGTATTCCACGAAATGATAGTCCGGGCAGTATCTTTGCGTGCAGGCACTGGATTTGGCGATGCGGTGATCGTTGGCACAATTTTGCTTCGTAGAAGGCAGAATGCCCGCTCGTCCCGCTCAGGGTGGGCTGGTGTGGAGTTGCCAGTGATTCCGACGCTTACGTACGAGAGAAGATACCACCCCGTGCGATCGATCAATCTTTTCAATCCTTCTTCTGAGAAGATCCAGAAGTTCGTGCTGTCGTTGTTACATTCCTGCGGGCCGAGCAAGTATGCTATCGGTTCTTGTGAAATCTGTTGGCCATTGTCGGTTTGCCGAGCTATGCGGGTGCTAAGAAAGCAGTACCTTGCGGTTGTAGCCAGCTTTTCCAGCACGAAGAAAGGATTTTTTAGATGATAGAGAATTCCGAGGAGAAAGATGGCGTCGTATTTTTCCCCAGAGAGAGTGAACTGCGAATCCAAATCGACCGTTCGTATCGTAACATTTGAGTGCAGAGCTTCCTTAAGAATCCGCGCCCCCTCCAGGCGATTAAAATTGGTGGGTTCGTTGTCGATTAAATCCACGGGCAGATCCATTTTCTCCAAAAGAAATGCAAGGTCACCATCCGCGCCTCCGATATCAGCGATTTTCTGATATGGACCTCGGCACAACTGCAAAAAATCGAGCGTGGCACGTTCCAAAAGCTGCTCCAGAACGCCGAGGTTTCGCAAAGTAGGGTAGGGATACCAGAATGATTGGGGTCGGTGTGCCAGCTTGATTTCCCAAAAATTACGCTCCGTTGTCATTGCGAGCTGGCGAAGCGGAGACTTAGTGCGTTCACAAGTTTTTCGTTGCCGTTTTGGGTCGAGAAAGGCGGCAGCGCCACGTTGCGCGCGGTTGCACGCTATGCGCGGAAGGCAGACAGAAAAGCGGCGAAACGCTTCCGACAGCGTTGCTCCGGAGTCATTGCCGTGCCCAACGGCGAGAAGCTGCTTTAGTGTCACGCGGTAATCTGGCGCAGCGGGCGGCCAGGGACAGATAGGCCTAGCCGAATGTTTTTGTAGTACTGAGTACTACAGGCGTCCGGTTGTACCTAACATCAGAAAGTAAATGTTCACTTTACATTGGTAGTTTCTTCCCATCGGATGGCTGCGCGGAGCAGCTCGCCTAGGGAACTGACTCCGAATTTTTCTTTTGCGCGCGCGCAGTAAGCTTGCACCGTTTTTAGACTCAGATGCAGGTCCTCCGCGATCTCTGAAGTCGTCCGCCCCTGGCCGAGGAGCCGGAATATTTCCAATTCACGATCGCTTAACCGTTCCACAGGAGAAGCCCCTGCGGTTTTGGGAGAAGCGGCGAGTCTGCGGGCCATTGTATTAACGACCCTTTCACTCACGTAAACACCGCCCTCCAGCACCCGGCGGATGCAAGTCAGGACGCTCTTGGTGGTCTCGCGTTTCATTACATAACCACGTGCCCCAGCTCGGAGCGCCCGCTCCGCATACAACGCCTCGTCATGCATCGAGAGGACGATTAGTGCAACCAGCGGGAATTGATTGTCCAGATTCTTGACTAGTTCCAATCCAGATTCGTTTTTCAGGGAGATATCGATAAGGGCGACATCCGGCCGTGTTTTTGCAATGCCGTTGACAGCTCCAGCCCAATCTTCCGCTTCGCCACAGACTATGAGGTCGGTCTGGCCATTGATAAGGTTAGTGAGCCCTTCACGGACCAGCGGATGATCGTCAACCAAAAAAATCCGACGCCTGCGCGGCACCGTGATAGAAGGGCTTGAGCTCATATCGCGAAATCTAATTCGCTCTCGCTCGGAATCTTTACCTTGCAAGTCGCAACCGTTCCGCTGCCGCCATTTCGCTGGACGCTTAACGCTGCGTCGATCAGCGCCGCGCCGTGGCGCATCAAGCGAAGTCCCAGCCCTTTTGAGTTTGACGGCTTATCGGGGAACCCAACTCCATCATCTATGATCGCGAGAGTAAGTTCGGAACCATCCATAGTAACGCGAATATCGATATTCTCGGCGGCAGCGTGTTTTGCCGCGTTCGTGGCCGCCTCCTGAGCAATCCGGTAGAGTTGCGTAGCAACGGCAGAATCGCGTAGTGGAATTGACTCTTCTCCGTGAAAAATGCAGTTGATCGTGAATCGCTCGCTTATGTTTTCCGCCAGACCTTCCAGGGCTACGCTTAAGCCGTCCGCTTCGAGTTCCGGCGAAAAGAAACCGCGAGCCAAATTACGGGTGAGATCAATCCCTTCCTCGACGTAGCGCACAAGCTTCTCGGCCTCGGTTACCTCTGGCGCGGACTTTGTGGCGAGTTTCTCCTTTAATACTTGAGCCGCCAGAGCGGTCCCTGTCAGGTGTTGGCCGAGCCGGTCGTGCAGGTCCTGTCCCAAACGTCTTCGTTCACGATCTGCCACTTGCGCGATTTGCCGGTCGAGCCGCTGGCGCTCAGCCATCTCGCGCTGCAGAGCTGCTGTCCGTTCCTGAACGCGTCGATCCAGCTCGCCGACGAGTATCCGTAGCTTGGATAAGACTCCAGCAAACAGGGCATAGGATACAAAGGCCATTCCCGCATTCCAGAAACCGAGAGCAGGGATTCCGGCGGCAACGTCTGACAGCATCGATACTGCAATGCTGATAACGGCAATTCCCAGACCCATAAAGAAGGTGCCAAACCAGGCTGCTAAAGAAATGGGCAGAAGATAGAAGAGGAGCAGCGGGCGCTCGTATCCAGTCAGGTAATCCACGTATCCTACGACGCCGACGAGAAGGAGACACGTGATGACCAAAGCCTTCCAACAGGATAAAAAGCGAAAAAGGCTGTGTGCGTTGGTTCTAATCTTACGAAGTTCAATCCCGCTTGGAGCCTTCCTCATTGGCAATTTAATCAATCGAGAGCACACAACCAGGGAAAGACTAATCAGAAATTTAAGCGTGTTTGAAGGGCTCAGTCCTAGCCGCGATTTTGCTTCTCAAGGGTCCGAATAAGCCGTTGAGCTTCTTTGCAGGTCTTGTCCAGGGCGGCCACGTATTGCGTCCGTTGTTGAAATTCGGTCTCGAGTGCATCTGCTGCAGCAGGCGAAGGTTCAGTCGACTGGGGCGTTATTTCCAATTCAGCTGAAAGTCTTGTTGCTTGCTCGACCAGCGCCGGGTCGGTAGCCGGATCGTCAGCGACAAAATCATTAGGGACGTTAGAGCTATTAATCCGTTGTCCAAGCGGTTCAAGGCATTTACCTGTGTAGGGTTCCTGGAGGAAATCGAGCAACGAACGCATCGCCGGTTCCGGATCGCTGATCAAGTCCGCATATAGCAGGCGATAAACTACCTCCGGTCCATAGGCTTCCTCAGCTTTGATGCACGCCTTGACAGTTCGAAGCCAATACTTGTATGCCTTTTCTTCATTAGGAACCAACTGAATCCCCGCTACCCGATGAAAATTGAGCATCGAACGCACGACAGCGCGGACGTCACGGCAGATGTGGATGAAGAGAGCATCAGGAAACAGCCTGCGTAAACCACAGATGTGGTGAGAATATTCGGGCGTCCCATCGACCCAACGACCTTTAGGTTCCGAACCTTTAATCGTTGCCTGGCGTTTTCGCTCTAGGTCCTTGCGGTGGCGCAGGATCAACTCGTTGAGGCTTTGACCGACGGTAGCGAACAATTCGTTCTCTCGAATTTCCATTGCGCTCAAGATGGAGCGCTCGCCGCGCGCGGCGCCAATTTGGTAGCTAATAGCCAAGCTGACCGCGAAGTCTCCCATCCAATTTGACTCTGGCACGGGAAACATATTCGGGTGCTGACCCAGACACCAGGTTAGAATGCTAGTCCCGGAGCGGGGTGACCCCACGACAAAGACCGGCTTGTTTATCTGATCCTGCATTTCACGCAGAAGTCCTCCCTGTTCGGAAGCCCCTTCACTTTATGACTTTTCCGCCTTTCCTCTGTAACATCAAGGCCTACAAAAGCGGTCCGGTGCTCCGGCTTTCAGAAACTATCATGCTTGCGGCGCAGATGATGAATGTGTTTTTGCAGGTCGCCGGCGCATCCAAAAACTACCTCCGCGCGGCCGTGGTGAATTGGTAAAGGTAGCGTTGAGTTCTTCGATGTAGCGGTGAACCAAGTATGCATTGGCCATCAACACTTCGAATTCGGAATTAAAGCTCAGAAATGCTTGGAGTATATATTGCTCTGTCCAAAAACGAAGCTCGTCCATCACCCAGTCGCGCCGATAATCAAAAGGCAAAAAGATATCGTGGATGTGTACGATCACGCCTGGTTTGAGACGCGGCAGGATTTCCAGGAAAAGATAATTCACGTCTCCGCCGATCTTTACGGTATGAGAACTGTCGATGAACAGAATATCGCCCGAATCAAGTTGCGAGAAAAATCCTATGTCGATGTGTTCCACCTTCTTCTCTATCAAGGAATGTAGCCCGGGGAATCCGTCCCGGAGAAAATCAGGCGGAAACGGCTCGATGCAGATCAGGGCTGAGTTCTTATTCTTTGCAATGGCCTCGGCTGCGACGAGAGAAGAAAATCCGCCGCCCACCTCGATGATCAATCGTGGTTGAAAGTGGCGGATCATACAATAAGCGACCAATGCGTCGGTGCCGTCAAAGAGTCCGTTATTAAAATGAAAGCGGCCTGGTTTACCGGTTGGCTGGACCGGGAACTGATCGTATTCGTGACGAAATTTTGGAAAGTGATTCCGTAGTAGGTCGAGCTGCATCGCGTCGTTCATGTCAATGCCGACCAATTCGCTGGGCCGGTCCCAAAGAGTTTCAGGCAGGGACTGCGTATCAGGAATCGGTTGATAGAAATGGACCGGTGTCACATGAAAACGGTGTCGCTCCCACAATCGAAAAATATCGCGAAACCTTGCGCTGTGGAGGCAACGTGGCACGATTTTGGCGAGAGAGCGTGATAGCAGACTCATGCCGATGTTTCCATGCGTCGCCTCTAGCACGACTTCATCCAGAAGCGGTTGCAACGAGTTCCTGTCGCGCCGCACCTTTACCGAATCGAGCTGTCTGTCAGGCTGGCTGGCCGGAAAAAGGCGGAACTCGTATTCTATCGAGTCCGCGATCCAATCTATCTCAACCTGCCCACATTTTGCTCCCCGGGTGACAAGCTTCTCTTCACCGGCGGACGTCGTAACCCGAATCTCGCTGCCACTAGGATCGTTTGTTTCCCATGCAATCACAACGGGCGACTCTTCCTCAGAGGGCACGGGGTTGGGCATGGCTGCGATCTTGCCCGTGATCGTCTTTGGTTGAGGGGCCTTAATCACACTCGTTTGAAAGCGAAAACCTCGCGTTTCACGCACTGATTCCAACACCGGGGTCGCGTTGTTTTAAGCTCTGAGATAACACTTCCGTAGGTTGGACGTGTTGATTATTGAACAAGCGTTCCAACCTCTCCCGGGCGACCTCCGTCGAGTAAAGTGAGCGAGTTTTCGCAATCCCATTTTGGGAGAGCCGGTTCCAAAGTTCAGGGGACTCGTAGAGCGTCACTAGGGCCCGGGCAAATTCTTCCGGTTCGTCCGCGACAAGAACATCTTCGCCGAAAGTAAGCTCCATGCCTTCCACGGCCACTGAGGTTGCGACGACTGGCACACCCCACGCCATACTCTGATTGATTTTGCCCTTTACACCCGCACCAAATCGCAATGGCGCAACCGATAATCTAACGCTCTCAAAGAAGGGACGGACATCCCGTTGCAATCCCGTGATCACAATATTTTCACCGGCTAACGCAACGACTTCCGGCGGCGGCTTATCGCCGATAATGTAGAACTTGGCTTCGTCCAGGCGTGCCTTTACTATAGGATAAATCTTCTTCAGGAAAAAGAGAACGGCATCCGTGTTCGGCGTGTGCTGGAAGCCGCCAATGAAAAGAAAGTCCCGCCGCAGTTCAAACGGAGTGCTCGAGCCGGGAATATCCACAATGTTTGAAACGAGCTGAATGGATTTTTCGGGCCACTTCTCCTGGAGGAGCTTCTGCTCAACGCTGCTCGTTACCCAAGTCTCATCAGCCTCGCGGATCAAATCATATTCCATTTCTTCTTTCTGCCGTGCTTTTTCTCGTGCCTCCGGATCGACGGTGATCTGAGCCTCTCTGTGTGCACGAAGTGAGTGTAAATCGACGGTATCAAAGATGATGCGGCTTCGCGGCGCGTGCCGCCGGACATCTGCAATATGTTTGCGAGCAAAATCGCACCTGCTTAGCACCACGATATCGAAATCGGAACCGTGCGAAATGAGGTAATCACGCACGTTCCTGACGTAAGGATGATAGACCACTTCAATTCCGCGCTTTTGCAGCTTACGTGTGTAAAGGGGCACGTTCGCTAAATTATCGGGAATAAAGGTGACGCGATGACCAAGTTGCCGGAGAAGTTTGAGGACTTGGAACATGCGCAGCGATCCTGAATCCCGGTCGGGGCTTGGAACATAATGGTCTATCACCAGAATGTTCTTTCGGCCCGCGGGCGCCTGCCGGAGGAATTCTGCATCGCCGTTGGCTGGTTTTGTTACCAGTTGTGCAGCCCATGCTTTCGCAAACGTCGAGCGGTTAATATCCTGGTACTTCTTGGTCCCTGTTGTTATGTCGGTTCCACCAGTTGTTCCCTCGTAATGAATAACCTCACTCAGCGGCTGATATAACACCTTGTAACCAGCTTGACGAACCTTGAACGCCAAATCAGTATCCTCGTAGTAGGCAGGCGCGTAGCGCGGATCGAACCCGCCCACGCTCTGAAACAGAGATTTCGGAATCATCAAGGCTGCCGCTGAGCAATAATCAACTTCGCGCAGATAATTGTATTCCGGTTTCGCAGGGTCATCGAACTTGCCATAGTTCCAGCCCGATGCGTCTCGCCAGATGACTCCCCCTGCTTCCTGCAAGCGACCATCGGGATAAATAAGCTTTGACCCAACGATGCCAGCGTACGGATCTTCGACAAATGTATCCACGAGTGCCTTTAACCAGCCAGCCCTGACAAGCGTGTCGTTGTTAAGGAAGACTAGATATTGGCCGCGTGCCTTTTCGCCACCGCGATTGCACGAAGCAATGAAACCCGAATTCGTCTCGTTGCGCACATAAACGGCCCCTGGTATTCGCGCGAGAGCCTCTGCAATCTTATCCGTAGAGCAATCATCCACCACGATAACCTCAAAGCGCTCTGTTCCCTGATGCTCCTGAAGTGCGGCCAGGCAGGCTTGGGTAAAGCGAAACTGATTGAACACTGGAACGACGATTGAAATTTCGACCTGCTCGTGAACCGGAAACTCGATTGGACGCGTCGGCTCGGGAGGTTCAGCGGGTGCCACTCTTTGCCCAGGGACGGAAAGTGTGCCTGAAATCAGCGCTTGGATTTGATCATCAATTGCAGCCACCTCGGGATGCGTGGCTCGCCACTTTCGATATGCTGAGACGATCTTTTCCAAATGCCCATAACCCAATAAGGCTCGCGACTTCCGGGAAGAAAGTTTTGCCTTTAAGGCCGCAATGGGATTTGCAATCTGCCAGCGCGCCGAAGAGCGGAGCCGGGCTGCTGCGTCATTAGTCTCGTCCAAAAACCGGCAAAGCCTGTCTGCCGCTTTCAGTTGCAGGCGTAGACGCTGTCGCAGCTCTCCTTCTCGCTCTTCGCTTTCCGCCAAGCTAATACTTTTGTCGCGAAGGCCGGCCGTGAGTTCTTCGGCTTGCAATTTGTGGCGCGCTTCGGCTTGCGTAAGGAGCTCGCGGTAGAGATCCTCAATCTGCGCGATCCTTTCCGGAACAAAGGTATTCAATCGGCTGACTGCTCCTGGGAGCAAATCGGTCTGGCGTAGTTTCGTTCCCTGAACGTCTTCCCGGCCGGCCGAAGCTTTTGCCACGTGGCCTTTGTTCGCTTTTCTCGACAATACTTCGGCGAGTAAGCCGCGATAAAGTTCGATCACTTCCTCCGAGACGCGAGCATCGATCAGTTGCTCGATCGTGAAATGGATGTGGCGTCGTCGCGTTGTTACCAGGGCCGCGGCGCTACGTACTTGTGCGTCGGACAAACCAATGAAATCCGCGATTCGCCGCAATTCGAATTCCGGCTCTTGGAAAAAGAGATCGTAATGAGTTACGAGCCGCTCGTCCCCATTTACTGCCTCGATCAAGCGCCGGTTATAGATTTCCCACAGCCGCAAACCGAACGAATAAGAACTTCCATTTCGTTTCCGCATCGAGTGGGCGACTTCGAGCGGGTTACGCACCATGATGAGGGTTTTAAGTCTCGGAAACAGCTGTTGCCAGAACGGCAGAGTCAAACTGTTACGCGGATCCTTCCAGCCCCATACACTTGCCGAGTCAAATCGTTCGATGAGCACCCGCGCTTTGAGACGCAAAGGATCTAGTCGCGAGCTTGTGAAGCTCTCGTCAGCCTTGGGCGGCAGGTCCCAGGCTCCGCCAAGTTCGTGCAACACGTCATCGTTCAAGGCCACGAAACCCAGATGTTCCCAGAAGCCATCTGGGTTATCGGCCTGCGGCGGCATCAAATCGTTTTCCGTTCCCAGGTACAGTCCGCAGGCATGCAGCAGTCTGGTGAGCATTGATGTGCCTGAACGGTGAGCACCGGCAATGCAAATCGCTGTCTGCGTGTCAGCGGTATTTTTCACTCAAAATGCTTAAGCAACGATGGCCCGCCCAGTGCGTCAAGCCGATTAGTCGCAGGTGATAGCTGGCGGCGTTGGACGCGATCCGTGTCCGGAGTCTCTGTGCTGCAAAAAATGTTCGTCGCACAAAGTGCCAGCTACATTTAACTTCTAACCGATGCAGCGAAGCGACGGCCGCGGGCCTGATGAGATCCGTCCGCTAAATTTCGAGTTGAATGTCGCGCCGCATGCGAGCGGATCGCTGCTCGTCTCAATGGGTAAAACGCGCGTGATCTGCGCGGTGACAATCGAAGAAGGAGTGCCGCGCTGGATGAAAGAGCAGGGGGTTACCGGTGGCTGGCTCACAGCCGAGTATTCGATGCTGCCATATTCGACTCAGCCGCGCAAAGCTCGCGATATTGCAAAAGGGCGCATTGACGGTCGCAGCGTGGAGATTCAACGCTTGATTGGCCGGTCGCTGCGGGCGGTTATGGATCTTGAAAAACTTGGGCCGCGCACGATCTGGATCGATTGCGACGTGTTGCAAGCTGATGGCGGAACGCGCACCACGGCAATTACCGGTTCCAGCCTCGCCCTAGCAATAGCGTGCCGGAAATTTGTACGGGAAAAAAAGCTCGACGCGCCACCGATGCAAAAATTGGTCGCCGCAGTTAGCGCCGGGATTCTGGATGGGCAGGCCCTGGTGGATCTTAATTACGAAGAAGACAAGCTTGTTACGGTTGACTTCAACCTTGTGGCCACCGAAGACGACGAATTCGTAGAACTGCAAAGCTCTGGTGAAGAAGCGACGTTTTCCGGATCACAGCTGGACGAAATGCTCGCACTCGGCCGCAAGGGTATCGGCGCATTGATCAGCGCCCAGCGCGCTGTTTTGGCACGAATCATGGTCTCGCCGCCGGAGAGCTGACGCTGTGGAATTGTAGGGCGTCTGTGCCAGACGCTGACCATATGTTCTTGCATTGGCGTTTCACAGAAACGCCCTACAATTATTGCCCGAAATGAAGAGGGCGCTCATCACCGGCATCACTGGTCAGGACGGAAGTTATTTGGCCGATCTGCTGCTTGAGAAAGGGTACGAAGTCCACGGGATTATTCGCCGCGCCAGCACGTTTAACACTTCGCGCATTGATCATCTTTACGCTGATCCCCACGTAAACGGCGTGCGAATGTTTTTGCATTACGGCGACCTTAGCGACTCGGTAAATCTCGTGAAGCTTCTTTACGAATTAAAGCCCGACGAAATTTATCACCTTGGCGCACAGAGCCACGTGCGCGTGAGCTTCGACATTCCGGAATATACCTCCGACGTTACCGGCGTAGGTACAATTCGCATCTTAGAGGCAATTCGCGAAGCCGGATTGCGTTCCCGTTTTTTTCAGGCCTCGAGCAGTGAAATGTTTGGTAAGGCCCAACAAGTGCCGCAAACCGAGACAACGCCTTTTTGGCCACGCAGCCCGTACGGCGTGGCCAAAGTTTTTTCGTATTGGGCCACAGTTAACTATCGCGAGAGCTACGGTCTTTGCGCGAGCAACGGCATCATGTTCAACCATGAAAGCCCGCGACGCGGAGAAACTTTCGTTACCCGCAAGATCTCGCGGGCGGTTGCTGCGATTAAGCATGGTCTGCAAAAGGAGTTGTTCCTCGGCAACCTCGACGCAAAGCGTGACTGGGGATACGCGCCTGAGTATGTCGAAGGCGTGTGGCGAATTTTGCAAACAGGGGAAGGAGACGACTTCATCCTTGCTACCGGCGAAAGCCACACGGTGCGTGAGTTTATCGAAACCGCCTTCGGTTACGCGAATCTTGATTGGAAGGAATTCGTAAAGCACGACCCGCGATATGAGCGGCCGGCTGAAGTGGACGTACTGCTCGGGGATGCTTCGAAGGCCAAGAAGATTCTCGATTGGGAACCGAGGGTGCGATTCCATGAACTGGTGCGGATCATGGTGGACGCGGACATGGATTTGCTCTCACGCAACACGCCCCGGGACCATCTCGGCAAACTGCCGTAGTGTTAATGAGGTGTGGGCAGCACGGCACCTTACCGCATGACAAATGGCGCAGGGTTCGCGGCGGACATGGAATGAGCCGAGACCAAAGCCGGAACCGCGCTGGCAAGCGGCGTGTCTACGATGGTGACTTCGGCGCCGATTCCAACGACGTTGTACAACTGTATGATGTCACCGGAGCGCATCCTGATGCAGCCATAACTCGCAGGCGAACCGATTTTCCATTCCTCCGGTGTGCCGTGGATGTAAATGTCCCTCCCAAACGCGTTTGCATTTTGCGCTTCGAGTCCACGCAACCAGAGAATTCGCGTCACGATGGGATCACGTCCAGGCGAGTTGGCTTGGACAATTTCGCCTGTGCGCAGCCGGTCCTTGAATACCGCGCCCGGTGGCGCGTTACCGCCAATTTTTTCAGCTACCTGCAATTGGCCCAGTGGCGTAAACCTGCTACCTCGCCAATCGCCGAGACCGAACTTGGAGGTGGAGACGGGATAAATGGCCATGACATTGCCGCGGTCGAGAAGGGCTAGCTTCTGTTCGCGTGTGCTGATCACGATGTGATGCTGCGTGTCGGGCGCAGCGCACGAGGCGATGAATAGGGCGAGTAGGAGTGTTATCCACGCGCCGGGATGAACGAGCGAGCTGTCCGTCCCATTCTCCGGTGCCGGCGCGCCCGCTGGTCGCGGTGTATCAATCTCGATGTTCATTGGCCATTGAACCTGAAAAACTTCTCTGCAGTTTCGGTTGTTGCTTCGGCGATCTCCTCTAACGATGTCTGCCGCGCTGCAGCGATCGTTTCTGCTACGATGCGCGTATACGCAGGTTCGGAGCGCTTTCCGCGAAAAGGGACGGGTGCTAAATATGGGCAATCAGTTTCTACCATAAACTTCCAAAGCGGAATTTGTGCCGCGACTTCTCGCACGGCTGCGCCGGTTTTGAAAGTCACAATTCCGGTGAATGAAACGAGGTGGTCAAGATCCAAAACTTCCTTCGCCTGATCAAGCGACCCCGCGAAGCAATGAAAAACCCCGCGCAATTTGCCCGTGTATGGCTGCATGACGTTGAGCGTGTCCGCCCAAGCGTCGCGTTGATGGATTACGGCATTGAGCCCCAGCTCCACGGCGAGATCTAGTTGTTGCTGAAATAAACTCGCCTGTTTCGATTTGTAAGCACCATCGCGAATTTGCGCTTCGATTTCTTCATCGGTCTCGGTGCGCAGCGCGGACATGACCTGGACCTGCTTTTCCTTTGAAACTTCTTCACTCGGCAACCGGTGATAATCGAGCCCCGTCTCGCCGATGGCCACCACTCGCGGGTTTTTTGCCAATTCGCGCAGCGGCGTAAAAACATCTTCCTCAGCTTCTTCAACGTAAGTGGGATGAACCCCAATTGCCGCGTAAACAGCGGGATATTTTTCTGCTAGCGCGATCGCACGCCGGCTACTCTGAATCGATGTGCCGATCGTAATGACGCGCGTTACTCCAGCGTCGGCCGCGCGGCGAAGCACGTCATCTAAATCATTCGCAAAATCGGGATAATCCAGATGCGCGTGGGTTTCGATTAGCATGCGTTGATTGTAGGGCGTTTATTTGAAACGCCAACTTCTGCTCCGGCGTCTGACAAGGACGCCCTACAGCTCACCATTCCAATATGGTGCTCGCCCAAGTGAGCCCGCCACCGAAAACGACCATCAGAACATAATCACCGCGCTTGATCCGACCGCTACGATTTGCTTCGTCGAGCGCGATTGCTACAGCCGCCGCGGATGTGTTGCCGTAGCGATCCAAGTTCACAAACATCTTGTCGCGCGAGATGCCGAGTCGGTCGGCGATCGCCTCCATGATGCGCAGGTTTGCCTGGTGCGGAATGACGCAGGCGATGTCTTCAATGGAAAGCCCCGCTTGATCGAGCGCTTTTTTCGCTGCGTTCAGCATCGCGATGACAGCCTGTTTGTACACTTCCTTGCCGGTCATGTGTATCGTAGCCAAATGCATGTCCACATTGTCTCGTGTGATCGGGCACCGTGAACCGCCGCCCGGCATGAACAAAATGTCTGTGTACCGTCCGTCGCTTCCGATATGAGTGCTAATTACGCCGTGAGCGCTGCCGCGGTGGCGCAAGATAGCGGCGCCGGCGCCATCTCCAAAAAGGACGCAGGTGTTGCGATCGGTCCAGTTAGTGATCGATGTCAATTTGTCCGCTCCGATTACAAGGACCGTTTCGTGGGTGTGCGAGGTAATAAATTGTTGTGCAATCTCCAGGCCAAATAAAAACCCCGCGCAGGCTGCGGAAATATCGAGGCAAGCCGCATTCGTGGCTCCGATCTTCTTCTGAACGAAGCAGGCCGTGGCCGGGAACAGCATGTCGGGAGTGGCTGTCGCCACCATGAGAAGGTCGATCTCTTTAGGCGAAATTCTTGCCTGCTCGATTGCCTTTAGCGCTGCTCTGGCCGCCATATCGCTCGTGTTTTCATCCTTCGCGGCAATACGACGCTCCTTGATGCCGGTGCGGGTAGTAATCCAATCATCGCTCGTATCAACCATGCGTGACAGGTCCGCATTGGTCAGAGTCTTTTCGGGAACGTAACTTCCCGTGCCGATAATTGAGACCGTGCGCAGCGTCTTAGTGGAGCGCGGGCTCGAGCGGGGCTGTCGTTTCATGGTAACGGCGAATCTCCTCGACGATATGCGGGTTCACCTGCTGTTCAATTGACTCGGCCGCCACTCGTAGCGCGTTTTTGATCGCCAGCGGCGTGCTCGCACCATGTGCGATGATACAAATCCCGTTCACGCCGAGAAGCGGGCTGCCGCCGTATTCTTCGTAATTCGTCTTGTCCTTAATGGTTCCAATGGCATTCTTTGCCAGGAATGCGCCGATTTTTCGCATCCTTGTGCGCATCAGCTCGTGCTTGAGCCATTGAAACATCGCCACCGCTATCGATTCGCAGGTTTTCAGGATCACGTTGCCGACGAATCCGTCGCACACGACAACTTCGACCGGATCTTCAAAGAGATGACGGCCTTCTATGTTGCCAACGAAGTTAAGCGAACTTGGTTTCAGCATCTTGAACACTTCCTTGGTCAACTCGGTGCCCTTAACATCCTCGTCGCCTAGCGAGACCAAACCAACGGTCGGATTCTTGTAATGGAGGACATGACGTGAGTAGACCGAGCCCATGAATGCATATTGAAGAAGATGTTCTGGGCGCGCATCGATGTTCGCGCCTGCGTCGATCAAAACGAAGACATTCGTTTCCGTCGGAAGCACCGCCGCGATACCCGGTCGATCGATTCCTGGCAAAGTGCGAAGCTTAATTGTACCCGCGGCGACGGCTGCGCCCGTGTGTCCGGCGCTCACCACGGCATCCGCGTCACCGCGCTTCACAAGATCGACAGCGCGGCTCACGGAAGAATCTTTTTTTCTGCGAACTGCCGTCCAAGCGCGATCGCTCATTTCCACCACCTGGGTAGAATGCACAATGTCGATCCGTGAATCGTTGCATTGATGCTTGCGCAACTCGTTTTCGATCTTGGCGGAATCTCCCACCAGATAGAGCTTCGTGATCTGCTGGTAATCGCGCAACGCCATAACGGCGCCGGCAACGAGGTTAGGCGGACCAAAATCACCGCCCATCGCATCGAGGGCGATTTTCATTAGTGCGAAACTTTGCGAAGTTTAATCGCCGAATGCAAAGTGAAAATGAAGAACGTTGAAGCCTTTTAGCTGCAGCCGCTTAACGGTTTAACGTCTTATTTGCCTTCGAGCGTCAACACCTGTCGCCCGCGGTAATAGCCGCACGATGGGCAGACGATATGCGACGGGACGGTGCTTCCGCACTGGGGACACTTGTTCAATTGTGCGCCATGCCAGCGGTTCGCTGCTTTCCGCGTGCGTAATCGCATTTTGGATGTTTTGCGCTTTGGGACTCCCATATGGAAAGCGAATCAGGAAAGCAGGAAATCAGGAAAAAACAATGTGAATGTCGTGGTTCGTGAATCGTGAATTGACACCGATGTAGCGAATGTCGATTTAACGATTCTCGATTTTCAGCTTGTCCAAGGCGCTCCAATCCAACTTCCGGTTGGCGTCCCGGTCCGCAGTTACAACCTCTTTCACCTTGCAAACCCGATCACCGTCCCTGTCGCAACGCGGATGCGCCGGCAGGTTTAATAAAATGTCCTCGCGCATAAAGGGGGTAAGATCGACGGTCTCCGGCCCGTGGAGTTCCAAGTGCACGGCGAAGATAGGAACTAAGATTTCGTGCACAAATTTTTCGAGACACGATACACAGCGCAGCTCCACGGGTTGTGACAGCGAGCCGTTTGCCCAGAGCCCGCCCCCTGCTACGCCCACATCGATATCGTAATGCAGGCGGCCAGCGCAAAGAATTCCCTCTGATTCCAAGTCCTGGATCGGGCAATCCTCCTCCCCTTCAAGATGCAGACCTTGCGCTGGAATTTGTTTCAGATGCACTTTCATGAGTCAAACGTTTCAGAGTTAATCAATGAAATTTCCTGGTCAGTGCTTCAGCTACACAAGCCGGAACAAAACTGGAGACGTCGCCGCCAAGTCGCGCGATTTCTTTTACGATGCGAGAGCTGAGATAGGTGTATTCCTCCTTCGGCATTAAAAAAATCGTTTCTACCGCGGCATCCAGTTGCCGATTCATGAGGGCCATTTGAAATTCGAACTCGAAATCGGACACTGCGCGCAAGCCGCGGACGACCGCTCCCGCTTTTTCTGCCCTGGCGAACTCGACGAGTAGCCCCTTGAACTCAGCGATTCGCACGTTGTTGATTTTGCCGGCAGTCTCGCGCAGAAGGTCGAGGCGTTCGTGTAATGAGAAAAGCGGTTGCTTTTCGTCGTTGTGGGCTACAGCCACAACGACTTCGTCGAAGAGTTTTCTCGCGCGCTCGATCACATCCAGGTGACCGTTGGTTACCGGATCAAAGCTGCCTGGGTAAATTGCCCGTTGCATTTACAAAAATTCGCAGAGGAACTTGGAAATGAAAAGCGGATTGGTGGGCGTCTCCGCCGAGCGCTTGGTCTCTGTGTTGCCGATTTTCACTGGAGCGCGACAGTCCAAAAGGTCTCATGCCCGATCCTTCGCCATATAAAACAATCGCCGTGGCAACAACGTTTTCTCCACGGTTCAGACAGGTTCTTGCTGAAGCGAAGCGAATTCGAGAACGTTTTGGCGCGGATCTTCATCTGATCTATGCGGGCAACCGAGATGAAGAGATAGCAAAGAAGTTTAGCTACGCTCTCGAAGATCTACACCTTCCGGCCGATTCAACGATTCATTATGAACAGGGAGACCCATCCGAAGCTATTCTGCGCACGCTCGCCCGTGAGAAGATTGACATGATCGTCGCAGGTGCGCTGGAAAAGGAAGTAGTGTTGCATCCGTTTCTCGGCAATGTCGCGCGTCATCTGGTGCGACAGGCGCCTTGCTCGGTAATGCTCTTCACCAAACCGGCAGTTAAACCCCAGCCACTGCGCCGGATTGTTTTTGTTGCCGATCACTCCGATGACGCATTGCAGGGGTTAAAAAGAACGCTGCCACTCGCTGCCGCGGAATCTTGCGAGCGGCTGTACGTCATTCGTATCATTACTACGTTCGACCAAGCCCGGGCATCAATTCGCGCCGATGCGGGGAAAGGTGAAAAGCCTCAAACCAAGAATGAGGAAGAAGAGGCTCTGGAGCAATTCGTTCTGTCAGCTGGTGAAACCGCGGTTCCCATGGAAGCACGCTGCATTCGGGGCAACACTGGTTTGGTAGCCTCGGATTTTGTTCAATCAGTAAAAGCTGATCTGCTGGTAGTGCCGCTGCACAAGAACGGCGAAGGCAGTGAGCCGCTTCCCAGCAACATCGCTTGGATTACTGACCTCATTCCATGCAATCTCTGGCTGATTCGCTAGATCCAAGGAACGGCGATTTTCAAATCGCCGAAATCGGCCGTCTGGAGATCACCCCTCCTTGATTGTTCAGCGCCAATATTGGTGATTGTCTCCTCTGATGCAGGACGCGCCTGAATTTCAACCGTACGGTTTACCGCATCTCACGGTCATTTTTCTTACGATCGTCCTGCCGTTCGCACTTGCAGCCATCGTCCAGCGCACAAGATCGCAGCGACTGGAGAAGGTTATCATCGGTGTGCTCTCAGCCGTGCTTCTTCTGAACTATATCGTCTATTTACTTTTTATTCGCAGCCAAGGCCTGGTGGACTGGCGGCAAATGCTGCCGATGCAAATGTGCGACTGGGGCATGGTCGTTGTGATTGTGGCGATGTGGACGGGAAGCCAGCGATGGTTCGAGGTGGCATACTTCTGGGGCATCGGAGGCACCTTGCAAGCGGTCCTCACACCAAACCTGCGGTTTGGTTTTCCAGATTGGCGTTTCATCAGTTTTTTTACTTCCCATTGTGGGATCATCGTCAGTGTGGTCTTCTTAATGTTAACGCGCCGATACCGGCCATATCCGATGTCGATCGTGCGGGTGTGGTTGTGGTCGGAGTTTTATTTCGTCGTCACGCTAATCACCGATGAGATGACTGGCTTTAACTATGGATTTCTGCTGCACAAACCGGAGGCGTTTTCCATTTTAAGTTTTCTCTCCGATTCGCGACCGCTGTACCTTCTGCAAATGCACGGAGTCGCACTGCTCTTTTTCCTCGGATTGTATGCGCCATTTGCGGTTGTCGATCTCTTTCGACGTGGGCAATCGAATGGCGGTTCAGGTGAACCGCCGCTAACTTCGATAGAGCGAGTGCCGAGGTAGAGGCGATTGACCTCAATCGCCCACATCGCGAGATTGAGCGCGATCAATGAATGCTAAGTCCCTAAAAGTCGGGAAAGTCACCATTGGGGGCAAACGTCCCGCTTTCATTCTCGGACCGTGCGTAATTGAGTCCGAGAAGTTTGTCTGGCGCATGGCGAAGAAGATCGCCGAGATCTGCTCCGCCGAAGATGTTCATCTCATTTTCAAGGCGTCGTACGACAAGGCGAATCGAAGTTCCGTGCGTTCGTTTCGCGGAATTGGCGTACGCGAAGGCTGTGAGATTCTTTCCGCCATCGGCCGCGATTTGAAGGTCCCAATAACGACGGATGTTCATTCACCGAATGAAGCCGAGATCGCCGGCGAAAAGATCGATATGTTACAAATCCCGGCGTTTCTCTGCCGGCAAACGGATCTGCTTCGCGCCGCTGCGGCGACCGGTCGCGCAATCAATGTTAAAAAAGGTCAGTTCCTCGCGCCGTGGGACGTCCGGAACATTGCGGAAAAACTGACCGCTTTTGGTAATTCGCAATTTTGTTTTACCGAGCGCGGCACAACGTTCGGCTATAACAATCTCGTAGCCGATATGCGCTCGCTCTTTTGGATGCGCGAAGCCGGATATCGCATTTTCTTTGATGCGACACATTCGGTACAGCGTCCAGGCGGAGCAGGGGACTCAACTTCCGGCGATGGCACTATCGCACCTATCCTGGCCAGGGCGGCGATGGCCGCGGGCTGTGACGGGATTTTCATGGAGGTCCACGAAAATCCCGCGAGGGCGTTATCGGATGGGTCGAATCAGATTCCGCTAAAGGATTTGCCGAAGCAACTACGCGTGTTAAAGGCTATCCATGCTGCCGTTTCGTAGCGGCCGCTCCTCGCATTGGAGCTGGCTCGTTTGGTTATTATCAGTCGTGCTGTCGGTTGTGATCTCGGCGGCTCCCGTGTTCGGGCAGTCAAAAGGCCGCAAGAAGAGAACTGGGGCGAGAGCAACGCCGAGTGCGTCTCCTGGCGAACAAAGTCTCACGAACATTCCACTGCCAATTGGCCACGAAGCCAAGGGGCTTGTGTTGCCGGACTTTGATTCCGACGGCCATTTGCGGGGAAGATTTGAAGCAGGAACGGCGCACCGGATTGACCAGGCGCACATCGGGTTTCGGCATCTCAAAATCACGACGTACACACCGGAGAGTCAGCCCGACCTGCAAATCGATATGAACACTTCGGTGCTTGACTTGAAAACCCGGGTTCTCAGCTCGCAGGAGCGCACCACAATTCAGCGCTCAGATTTCAACATCGCAGGCGATTCAGTGCAATTCGACACGAACTCGCGGACTGGACGATTGATCGGAAATGTAAAGATGGTGATCACCGATAAATCCCATCTGACGGCGAAGCCCAACACGCGCGAATGAAAAAATTAGCTGTGTTCGTTTGGCTTATTACGTGCGCGGTCGGAGGGCGTTCGCTGGGGCAGATTGCCGCCGCGCCTGCAGGTTCGCCTGCTCCTGTAAAGAAAGCGGAGAAACCGGCTAAAGCGAAAGCGAAAGATAAAGAGAAGGAAGACAAATCGCCCGCTGCAAAATTATTTGGCTCGAGCGCCGCTGGGTTACAATCGAATGAACCGACAACAACGGAAATTTACGCGGACGAGGCTTTTTTTGATTCAACCAAGAACATGGGCATCTTTAGCGGCCGAGTGAAGGTAGTGGATCCGCGTTTCAATCTTCAATCTGATAAGTTGACAGTGTTCATCACAAAGGGGCAGAACCAGGGCTTGGAAAAAGCCATCGCAGAAGGCCACGTTGGACTCGTGCGCGACCGGCCTGACCCAAACGGCGGAGCCCCCACGCGGGCGGTTGGCCGAGCAGATAAGGCCACTTATACGGCTGCAACTGGAGATGTTGAACTAAGGGGAACGCCGCGTGTGCAAGAAGGACCGAATATGCACGTGGCGACTAGTCCTGACACGGTCATGATCATTAATCAAAATAGCCAGCTGTCCACGCACGGCCCGAGCCGTACCGAAATCCGTCAGCAGCCAAATGAGGAAAAGAAGGACAAAGCGAGTCCTTCTCAGACTTCACCCTCTCAGGCTTCGCCAGCCCAGACCCCGCCTCCCGCGGCTCTTCCCAAACCATGATCAGTCAAACTGCCCCGGTTTCGGCATCCAAGATTCCTTCGCCAGTCGCGACGAAAGCGGAGATTGTCCTGACCACTGAGGAGCTGGTCAAGATTTACGGTGGTCGAGCAGTGGTGAACGGAATCAACATGAATGTCCGTGCCGGCGAAATCGTAGGACTGCTTGGGCCAAACGGTGCGGGTAAGACGACCAGTTTTTACATGATCGTTGGTCTGGTCAGGCCAAACAGTGGCCGCGTGATTTTCTCGGACACGGACGTCACAGATTATCCGATGTACAAGCGGGCGCGGTTCGGTATGGGTTATTTGCCGCAGGAAGAATCGATCTTTCGCAAGATGACCGTGGAACAAAACATTCTCGCGATTTTGGAAACGCTTCCGCTAAGCAAAGCGGAGCGGCGGAATCGCTGCGATCAACTGCTGCACCAGTTTGGCATTGAGAGAATCGCGAAAAATACCGCGCTTACCCTGAGCGGCGGCGAGAAGCGGCGATTAACCATCGCTCGTTCGCTGGTCACGCAACCGAAGTTGTTGATGCTCGATGAGCCATTTAGCGGCGTCGATCCCATCGCCGTGTATGATGTTCAACAAATCATCGTGAACCTGCGTAAATCAGGATTGGCGATCATGATCACCGATCACAATGTGCGTGAGACGCTTTCCATAGTGGACCGCGCTTACCTGATTTACGACGGCCGAGTGGAAAGCGAAGGCACAAAAGATTTCCTTATCAACGATCCCATCAGCCGTCAGCTTTATCTCGGCGAACGCTTCAAGATGTAAGCCGCGGAAGAGGCAGTCGTTCTACGGCAAGGGCATCGCTTGCCTCACTCCTTGAATCGAAGCAAAAATGCGGTAAACTCCGGCAACGGCAATGGAGTTTGCCTTCCTAGGTAAAACTGGGAAAACCGCGTGAGCTAATGACTCCTTCCAAGCGGAAGGAGTTTTTTTATGCTCGGAAACATTTGGTTTATAGCCTCGATCTGGATGGGCTTGGCGCTCATCGGCAGTTTGGTCTCGATCCGAACGGGAATTTCGGTCGCGCTGGTTGAAATTTTGGTTGGCGTTGTTGCGGGTAATCTCGCCGTCGGTTTGGAAGGCGGCACTCTGCATATCGGCATTGCCGGTGCGGGTGCGAGCACGGGACATCTGCATCACGTACTTCAATCAACTGAGTGGACTAATTTTCTCGCGCTGCTTGGCAGTGGCGTGCTCACATTTCTTGCTGGTGCGGAAATCGATCCCATCTCGCTGAAAGCCAATTGGCGTGCGAGTGTGCTGATCGGTGTTCTTTCGTTCGCTATACCATTTGCTGTGGTGTGGGCCTTTGCCCAATTCGTTTTTGGTTGGCCTCTGCACCAGGCGCAAATCGCAGGCGTCGCGCTTTCCACAACGTCGGTAGCGGTCGTTTACGCCGTTATGATCGAAGGCGGCTTCAGCGATACCGCCATGGGCAAGATGATCCTGGCAGCGTGTTTCATCACCGATTTCGGTACGGTGCTGGCGCTGGGGACATTGTTCGCCAACTACAATCTGTGGCTGCTGCTGTTCGTGATCGTGACGTTAATCGTCCTCTGGTTCATGCCGCGCTGGACGCAATTGATCATTACGCGTCTGGGCGCAACGCAGGTGAGCGAACCAGAAGTTAAATTCATCTTCTTTGTCCTCTTCCTTCTCGGCGGCCTGGCCACTGCAGCCAAAAGCGAAGCCGTCTTGCCAGCATATCTCCTTGGTCTTGTTGTCGCAGGCGTGTTTCTCCGCGACAAAACGCTTGTCCGTCGCATGCGCAGCATCGCGTTCGCAGTGTTCACGCCATTTTATTTCATCAAAGCCGGATTATATATCTCGCTGCCGGCGCTGTGGACTGGATTGCTCGTGATCAGCGCGTTTCTTGCCCTGAAGATGGTGACGAAAATCGTCGGCGTCTTTCCGCTCGCTCGATTGCACTACATGAAGGTGAAGGAAGCGAGCTACACCACACTGCTCATGGCTACGGGCCTTACCTTTGGAACGATTTCCTCTCTGTATGGCCTGCAAAACGGGATCATCGACCAGAATCAGTACACAATTCTCGTGAGCGTGGTCATCTTGAGCGCCTTTGTGCCGACGTTAATCGCGCAAAAGTTTTTCCAGCCGACCGTCGAGATGATGCATGCGTGGGGACATCTCTATCGGCGTCGACTCAGCGTCTTGTCAGTCGAAGACACGAGTCAAGCCAACAATTCGGCTAATTGAGTTTGAACGAAGATTATGCAGGCAACAACTTAACAAAACGGAGGTAATCGAATTATGAGATGGTTTCTTGTTCTTCGCACAATGCTCCTGCTCACGTGCTCGAACGTATTCATGACGTTCGCCTGGTATTCGCATTTGCGGAATTGGAGTGACAAAAAATGGTACATCGCCGCGGTCCTGAGCTGGGGGATCGCACTTTTCGAATATCTGCTCCAAGTTCCCGCGAATCGGGCTGGCTACACCACAATGAGCCTGGCTCAGCTCAAAGTTTTGCAGGAAGTCATCACGCTCTTGGTCTTTCTTCCATTCGCTTTGCTCTACATGCATCAGCACATCAGACTCAATTTTCTCTGGGCGGGTCTGTGCCTTGTCGGCGCAGTCTATTTCATGTTCCGTCCATAAAGTTCCAATAAGCGACGAAACCTATGAAAACAAACGATCAATCCAGCCGGAGAAGGTTTCTGAAGGCAGGCGGAATTTTTATCGCGGCTTCGGGAATCAGCGCAGCCGCGAATTTGTTCGGCAAAGAAGAAGAAAAGAAAGAGAACGAGGTCTCGCCGCCTGAAGATTTGATGCGCGAGCATGGCGTGCTCAAACGCATTCTGCTTGTTTACGGCGAAGCCATCCGGCGGATCGATAGTAAAGAGGAGTTGCCGCCGGAGCCGCTGGCTGACTCCGCGAAAATTATTCGCGAGTTCGTCGAAGATTATCACGAAAAGCTCGAAGAGAATTTTCTTTTTCCGCGTTTCAAGAAGGCGAATAAGCTCGTCGATCTTGTGGATGTGCTTTTGCAGCAGCACCAGGCCGGACGACGACTGACCGACATCACGACGCATCTCGCGACCAGCCAGGCGCTCAAGAATGCAGGTGATCGACGGAAGCTTGTCGATTCGATGCGCCAGTTCATTCGCATGTATAACCCGCACGAAGCGCGCGAGGACACCGTCTTGTTTCCTGCTTTTCGCGGAATCGTGAGCGCGCATGAATTCGATTCGCTCGGCGAAGATTTCGAGAAAAAAGAGGACGAACTCTTCGGCGAAGATGGATTCTTCAAAGTTGTCGATCGCGTCGCCGAGATTGAAAAGAGACTCGGCATTTACGATCTGGCCCAATTCACGCCCAAGCCATGAGCAAATTACTTCGTACCACCGCGCCGCCGGCAACGTTCTTGATCCGGGTCGTGGTCGGCGGGGTTTTTTTATCGGAGGGAATTCAGAAATTTCTGTTCGCTGACGCGCAGGGTGCGGGGCGGTTTGCAAAGATCGGCATTCCTGCGCCAGACATTATGGGTCCGTTCGTCGGCTGCGTGGAGATTGTTTGCGGCACGTTACTCCTTATCGGATTGCTAACGCGGTTCGCTGCGATTCCGCTCATGATCGACATTTCCGTAGCGATTATTTCAACGAAGCTACCGATCTTGCTCGGTCACGGATTTTGGGGATTCAGTCTGCCGAAATTGGCGAACTACGGTTTCTGGAGCATGACCCACGAGGCGCGCACGGATTTTTGCATGTTGGTCGGCAGCCTGTTTCTGCTGATCGTGGGCGCAGGAAAGAAGTGGTCGGTCGACGCGCGGCTGACTAACGAACGGGTCGAGAGCATCGCGAAATACTAACGATCGATTGGCAGCCGGCATGAGGTGCCAGCCACGCGATGCTTATTGGAAATGCGCGGTATTCAAGCTAGAAGTTACGTCTGATGGCGGAACGACACGGGACGCAAACGATTACATCCACAAGCAGTCAGCAGAAAAGCGTTCCGGTCGTCACGGTTGAAGGCTTTTACAATTGTCACGCTGAAAAGCTCCACATGAAGCTGGAAGGCCCGCGCGTGGGGTTTCATCGGAAAATTCGCGAGCCAACCATTAACCGCCCCGGGCTCGCGCTCTCAGGATTCTACACTTATTTCGCAGAGAAACGGGTGCAGGTGCTGGGAGCAGCCGAGCACTCATATCTAAAAAGTTTGCTGTCAAGCGTTCGTGTAAAGAGATTTCGCGAGTTATGCGAGCGCAAGATCCCGTGTCTGGTGATTTCGCGCGGGTTTCATCTTGCGCCGGAGTTGCTTGCTGTCACAGCGGAGGCAAAGATTGCGGTATTCCGCACTCCGATGATCACAATGAAATTCATTAACGCGGCCACGATTGCTTTGGAGATGGATTTTTCGCCGACAGTGACTGAATTCGGCAGTATGGTCGACATCCTTGGCATAGGCGTTTTAATTCGCGGGGCGAGCGGCATCGGAAAAAGTGAGTGTGTGCTTGGGCTGATCGAACGTGGTTACAGCCTGGTAGCTGACGACGTCACGCGGATTACGATGCTGGAGGGGCGCGAACTCATGGCTACGGCGCCGGATCTCACCCGCAATCACATGGAGGTGCGCGGTATCGGCATTATCGATGTAGCGAAGGTTTTCGGGATTGGCAGTATTCGAGTCGAAAAGCGCCTGGACCTCGTTGTTACCCTTAAGGACTGGCAGGAAGTGGACGAGGTCGACCGCATCGGGCTGGACCGGGAATTTTACGAGATCCTCAGCCTTAAAGTGCCGCACGTGACGATTCCAGTCAGACCTGGCCGTGACATGGCGCGCTTGATCGAGGTCGCGGCGATGGATGAAAAATTGAAGGGACTGGGCCAAAACGCAGCCGTTGATTTCAACACGAGGCTGCTCGGAATGATGAAGCAAAAAGGAGCGATGTAATGGCTTTGTTATATCGAAGAGCGAGCCGCGGGGCGTCCGTCCAGAAGATCGAGAAAGAAATTCCTATCGTGAATCGGCTTGGACTCCATGCCAGGCCGGCCGCGATGTTTGTTCGCATTGCCAGTCGGCACCGCTCGGAAGTTTGGGTGTCGAAAGAAGGCGAGGAGATAAACGGCAAAAGTATCATGGGCCTGATGATGCTGGCCGCTGGGCAGGGATCAAAGCTGCGGATTCGTTGCGAGGGCCCCGATGCTGAAAAAGCGATGGAGGAACTGGAGGAACTGATCAACGCGCGCTTCAACGAAGATTGATTCGTCCCATACGGCACATAAGAACTGATCGGATTGATGACGCCTTTACGCAGCAAAGCTTTCGGGAATTTGACATCTGCCTTACTCTCCCAACTGGATGAGCGGCGACAACGCGCCAAAAGAAATTCGGTTTGAAGGAGCTGGCGTCTCGCCCGGAATCGCCCGCGGCAAGGTCCATGTCGCCCGCGATGAACTGGAGGAGGCCGTGCGTTACCGCATTGCGCCTTCGCAAGTAGCGGATGAAATCGCGCGCTTCGAAACGGCTCTCATTCAAACGCGGATGCAGATTCTGCAGATGCAGCAACGCATTGCAGAATCGATTGGAGCGAAGGATGCTGCTATTTTTGATGCGCATCTGCTCGTAGTCGAAGACCGCACGTTAATCGACGAAGTACTCCGGAAGCTCGAGGCTGATCTTTGCAATGTGGAATGGATTTTCCAGGAAGTCGCCACCCGGTATGCCGAGACCCTGAATAAAATCGATGACCCCTACCTGCGAGAGCGCGCGCTCGATATCCAGGACGTGACAAAGCGGGTAATTCGCAATCTCCAGGGTAAAGCTCCGAAGACATTTCTTGCCCTGACCGAGCCGCACATTTTGGTTGCGCATAACCTTACTCCTTCAGACACCGCAAGCATCAACCGAGGGAACGTGCTCGGGATCGCGACCGATCTCGGCAGCCGTACCTCGCATACGGCGATTCTAGCGCGTTCACTCAATATCCCGGCGATAGTCGGCCTGCACGATATCACTGCAAAACTCGAGACCGGCCAGCACGTTCTCCTTGATGGGAATGACGGCTGGTTGATCGTGGATCCGACGCCGAAAACGGTTGCGCAGTATGCGGAAATCGAATCAAGAAGAGCCAGGGTCACGGCAAAACTGAGAGAGCTGCGCGAGACAACCTCAACCACGCGCGATGGCCGTCACATTGTGCTCTCGGCAAATATCGAACTCCCACAAGATGTCGATGCCGTGGAGGCCAATGGCGCCGAGGGCATCGGACTTTATCGCACCGAGTTTCTGTATTTGAATCGACCTACTCTGCCAACCGAGGACGAACAATACGAAATTTATCGAAAAGTTGCGGAGCGCGTCCGGCCAGATCCGCTGATTATTCGAACGTTTGATCTCGGTGGCGATAAATTGGCTCCGGGCACGGTAGATATCGCCGATGAGTTGAATCCGTTTCTTGGCTGGCGCGCAATCCGTTTCTGTCTTGAGAACATAGACATCTTTAAGACACAGTTGCGCGCTATTCTGCGTGCGAGCGTCGTCGGCAACGTAAAAATCATGTTTCCGATGATCTCCGGGTTGGATGAATTGCGCCGCGCGATCGCGGTGCTCGATGAGTGCAAAGAAGAATTGCGCAGCTCCAAAATCAATATGGCCGAAAGGCTCGAGGTTGGCGCGATGATAGAGATCCCAAGCGCGGCCATCTGCGCAAGCGTGCTCGCATCCGAGGTCGATTTTTTAAGTATCGGAACAAACGATCTGATTCAATATGCGCTCGCGGTCGATCGCGTGAACGAGAAGATCGCGCACCTTTATGAGCCGACGCATCCGGCAGTACTGCGTTTGCTCAAAATGATCGCCGACGCCGCTCACGCCCACAATCTCTGGGTTGGCGTCTGTGGGGAAATGGCAGGAGATATCGCGCTCGTTCCACTCTTGCTTGGTCTCGGCATTGACGAGCTAAGCACGGCCGCGATCTTGGTGCCGAGGGTCAAGCGCGCCGTGCAAAGTCTGACAATTCCGGAATGTCGCGCGCTCGTCGAGGAAACGTTCAAGCTCGACACTGCGTCGGAAATCCTGGCGCGTTGCCTGGAATTAGCGGACAAGCGCTACGGCGATTTGCTGGGCTGAAGCCAGCGTTGAGGCGTTGCTTTAACGCATCAACGTTCTTCACTCTTCCGTTTCCGTTTCTGATTCCGGTCTCAGTCCCTCTTCCTCCATCTTGCGCAGGACGTCGCTCATGTCGTCCACTTCGTCCCAGACCTCTTGACTCACATAAATGGGTGCCTTCTGCTGGGTGGCCATGGCGATGCAATCGCTTGGCCGGCCATCCAGCTCAATAATTTTTTTCTGCTGCAACTCGTTTTGGACACGAATGATGACCCGCGCGTAGTAAGTGGCATTTTTTAGATCATTGATAATCACTCGATCGACTTTCGCGCCAAGGGCCGTCATCAGATGTCCCATCAAATCGTGAGTGAGGGGACGCTCCTTGGTGATCTGCCGCATGAACATGGTGATCGCGCTGCCCACCGTTTGATCGACATAGATGATGAACACTTTCTCATTATTGCCGATAAACACTGCGCACCCGCCGCTTGTCGGCAAAACCGCCCGCACTTGCACCTCGATCACCGTCTTGTTCATCGACGCAACGGTACCTGCGCGAAAATGAAAAACAAGCGGCGGACTGCACACGCCACGTCCGTCTCATCGGTGACATGGCACATATGAGTGACATGAAATTTTTGGGCTGTCGGGCTTGAATGTTCGACGCGCTGATTGAATATGCGTTTTCGAACTTTCGCGGTCGGGTGATGAATTGAAATGAAAACTGAGTGGGACCTGGAGTCCGCCATCACTACATACAACGTCGATGGATGGGGCGAGGGTTATTTTACTGTCAACAGCGCCGGAAACGTGGAGGCGAAGCCGCTAAAGGACAGTGGCGGTTCCATCGATCTTCTGGCAATAGTCAATGAAGCGCGCGCCAGAAACCTCAGTTTTCCATTGCTGGTTCGGTTTCAGGATTTGCTCCGGCACCGTGTCGAATCGATCAATCGCGCATTTCAAAGCGCGATCGCTGAATTCGATTATCGCAATCAATATCGCGGCGTTTTCCCCATCAAAGTCAATCAGTTGCGCGAGGTCATCGAGGAAATTGTCGACGCCGGCGAACAATTCCACTTTGGGCTCGAAGCAGGCAGCAAACCGGAGCTGGTTGCTGCGCTCGCCATGCAGAAAGACCCTGAGAGTTTGATCATCTGCAACGGCTATAAAGATCCCGCTTTCATTCGCATCGCGCTGCTTGGCCGCAAACTTGGCAAACCGGTCATTGTCGTCGCGGAAAAACTGGAAGAACTGGAGCAGATCATTCGCGCATCGCACGAGGTTGGCGTCGAGCCTTACATTGGCATTCGTGCTCGCTTGTATAGCAAAGGCTCCGGTAAATGGTCGCCGAGCGGCGGCGAGAACGCCAAATTCGGCCTGGACACGACCAATCTGGTTGCTGCGAGCCAGATGTTGAAGGAGGCCGGACTGACGCAATCCCTCAAGCTCCTCCATTTCCACGTCGGATCGCAGGTGCCGGATATCTCAACAATCAAGCGAGCTGTGCGCGAAGGGGCGCGCTATTACGCAAAGCTTTGCAAACTCGGACATCAACTCGGTTATCTCGACGTGGGTGGGGGGCTCGGCGTGGATTACGATGGCTCGCGCAGTGATTTCGATAGCTCAACGAACTATTCGCTCCAGGAATACGCCAATGACGTGATCTGGAATATTATGGACGTGTGCGATTCCGAAGGCGTGTCGCATCCGACCATTGTGAGTGAAAGCGGGCGCGCCATCGTCGCACACCATTCGGTGCTGGTGTTGGAGGCGTTTAGCTCGATTGAAAAGACTGCGCCGAAGCTGAAGGTCGAATCCGGCGAGAAAGATCACAAACTCGTGGGCGACATCCTCGACGTGAAGCAGCGCTTAAAGCGTGGAAATCGCCTTGAGAGTTTGCACGACATCCAACAGATAAAGGAGGAAGCCCAGCAAACATTCGATCTCGGCCTGCTCGATCTCGAATCGAAGGCGAAGATCGACACCGTTTACTGGCAGGTCGCGCATCAAATCGTGAACATGCATCGCGGTCTGCGTTATCTCCCCGACGAAGTGAAGCAGCTCGAAACAACGTTGGGCGATCAGTACATCTGCAATTTTTCCGTTTTCCAGTCGCTGCTCGATCACTGGGCGCTCGGCCAGTTGTTTCCCATTATGCCGATCCATCGTCTTACTGCGCCGCCGGATCGTCACGGCACGATCGTGGACATTACCTGCGACTCAGATGGCAGGGTCTGCAAGTTCATCGATCTTCAGGATGTAAAAGAAACGCTGCCGCTGCACAGGATTAACCCTGGAGAAATTTATTACCTCGGCGTCTTTATGGTGGGCGCTTACCAGGACATTATGGGCGACCTGCACAATTTGTTCGGCCGCGTCACAGAAGTACATGTTTTCCTCGACCCCGATGAAGAATCCGGTTGGTACATTGAGGAGGTAATCGAGGGCAGCACAATCGGGGAAGTCCTCGCCATGACGCAGTGGGACAAAGTCGAGTTGATGCGGCTCCTGAAGTCCCAAATCGATGACGCTATCAAAACCGATTTCCTCAAGCCGAATGACGCGATGAAGCTTCTCTCCGATTACGAGCGGCTCTTGCAGGAATACACTTACTTATCGCTTAACGGTATTAAGGCGACTCAATCAGGCAATTGGCTGCCGTTAAGTTGATCGCGTGCTAAACGCGCTGGATTCGGCGACGGACGATCTGCGTTGGAAATTCAGGACCGGCGAGGTCGTGCACGCCTCACCGGCGCTCGCAGATGGCGTTTTCTTTTTCGGAAGCTGGGACAGCTATTTCTACGCGGTGGACGCCGCGACTGACAAAGAGAAGTGGCGTTTCCACGCGGGCGAAGATCCGCTCATTCATAACCAGGTTGGGTTCCAATCCTCGCCGGCGGTCGCAAACGGTGTGGTCTATCCCGGCTGCCGCGATGCAAATTTGTGCGCGCTCGATGCGCTGACGGGTAAAGAAAAGTGGCGTTTCAACACCGAGCTGAGCTGGGTAATCACGTCGCCGGTGGTTGCTGATGGCAAGGTGTTCTTCGCCACATCGGACTCGAGTTTGTATCACGTCGTGGATGCAAACAGCGGCAAACCCAGTGTGCGTCAGCAAGGGAAAGCATACATGTTTTCCTCGCCGGCGATCGCTGGAGATCTCGTATTCATCGGCGTGCTAAATGGAACGCTCGAAGCCGCGATGCTAAAACCGGCGACCTTCTGTGGGACTTTCAAGTCGAGACGTCAAAGCAAAATAAGGGCTGGGTACTTACCGCCGACCGCAAATTCAACGCGCCGTTTCTCTATCACTCAAGTTGGCGGGAAGCGCCGCTTGTAGCGAACGATCAGCAAATTCGCATCGGTGGAATTTTCTCATCGCCGCTCGTCGTGAATGGTTTGGTTTACTTCGGCTGCGCCGACGGATTTCTCTACGCCTTGGAATAAGCGAACCGTTTCGCTTGTCGAACGCCAATCCTCCGGCAATTTGCTGACGTGAGCTCGGCAATTTCGGTTAGAGACGCGCTGAACAAAACGGCGCCAGTGCAAAACATACTCGTGCAGGGTTGGGTGCGGACGCGGCGCGATTCGAAAGACTTTTCGTTTATCGAGCTGAATGATGGCTCATCGCTGCGCAACCTCCAGATCATCGCGAAAAACTCGTTACCAAATTATCCGGCGGTGCAAAGGATCACGACGGGTGTCTCGATTAGTGCCACTGGCGCGCTCGTCGCTTCCCAGGGTAAAGGCCAAAAATGGGAACTGCTCGCGGAGAACGTCGACATCATAGGACCCGCCGATGATTCCTATCCGCTCCAGAAAAAGGGGCACACACCTGAATTTCTCCGCGAGATCGCTCATTTACGTCCTCGTTCAAACCTTTTCAGCAGCATTTTTCGCGTGCGGAGCCGACTGGCCTTTGCTGTTCACCAGTTTTTCCAAGAGCGCGGTTTCGTGTACGTCCACACGCCAATTATCACTGGCAGCGATTGCGAGGGTGCAGGAGAATTGTTTCGCGTCTCCACTATCGATATCAAAAATCCGCCGCGGAAAAACGGGGAAATTGATTTTGCGCAGGATTTCTTCGCCCGCCCGACTTATCTGACCGTGAGCGGTCAGTTGGAAGCGGAAGCGTTCGCGTTGGCGTTGTCCAATGTTTACACATTTGGCCCGACGTTCCGCGCTGAAAACTCAAACACATCCCGCCACGCCAGTGAGTTCTGGATGATTGAGCCGGAGATGGCGTTTTGCGATTTGAACGGCAACATGAATCTCGCGGAAGAGTTCGTTAAATATTTAATCGCAGATGCGAAACATCATTGCCCCGATGAGATGGAGCTTTTCGCCAGATTCGTGGACAAAGAGTTGCTTCTTCGACTCGATTTCGTCGTCGAGCGACCATTTCAGCGGATCGCATACGCCGACGCTGTCGATCTTCTAAAAAAGAGCGCCGAAACATTTGAGTTCCCGATCGATTACGGCTTGAACCTGCAATCGGAGCACGAGCGCTGGTTGACCGAAAAACATTTCAAATGTCCCGTCACGGTTTTCAATTTTCCGAAGGAGATCAAACCCTTCTACATGCGCTTGAACGATGACGGAAAGACGGTTGCGGCGATGGATTTGCTGGTGCCCGGCATCGGCGAAATCGTCGGTGGCAGCCAGCGCGAGGAGAGATTCGAAATGCTCGAAGAAAACATGCGGCGGCACAATATGGATCCCGCCGATTACAAATGGTATCTGGATCTTCGTCGCTATGGCACCGTGCCGCACTCCGGATTCGGCCTCGGCTTTGAACGCATGCTCATGTTCATCACCGGCGTTCCGAACATTCGCGATGTCATCCCTTTCGCACGCACACCCGGCAGCGCGGAATTCTGAGGTTGAAAGTACTCGACTCTGAAAATCTCGGCGGGTATAAGGAGCGAAAAGCCCGTCCACGGGCCATTTAACAGGAGATCACCATGCCAAAGAAAAAAGCTTCAGGAAGCCTGGCGTTCTGCAGCGCGTGCATGCGTCGTAAAGGATGCCTGTTACTTTGCTTTAGCCCGGCCGTTACGGCATCATGCCGCACTTTGGATTCGGTCTCGGCAGCGCCGAGTTCTGAGTCGGCCCTGGATGCAGTTCACATCGGCATTTTCGCGCGACTGGTGACGCGCAACGTCACTTCATCTCTGATGTCCGATTTGTAGTCGCTGCCCTTGGAGCTTCTTGCCGGACGGCGGGCGAAAAGTCTGCTCAGGTCCCCTGTTATTGCCTTATTCTCGTGAACTCGAGCTTCGGACCGTCGGGCTCCTGCAGGATCATGTGATCGGCGGAAATTTTCAGCTGATAAACTGTCGTTGCGAACGGTGTCTGGATCTTAATTCGGTCTTGGTCACCGAATTTGTACGTGCCATGTACGTCCCCGACAAGGACAGCGCCGTTACTCGAAAATTCCCAAACCGTTGCAGTAGAAGCTCCCGACAGGCTCCATTTGCCAACAATGCTGGACTTTCCGCAGCCAGCTACGATGCACAGCAAGGCTGCCGACGCAATTATCCTCAAGCTCGACTTCGATTGAGAAAAGCGGACTCGCATGTAACTCCGGCTTCGATTCTGCTCAGAGTGTTTACTGCGGGCGAGAAAAAAGTCGGAGCTTATTTTTTCTTCGATTCGCGCGTTGGTTCGTCTGATTCCTTCGCGGCGCGCTTGGAATCCCCGGGGCGATATTCTTCCTGTTCGGCGGCGGCGAAGGCTTTTTCCAAGCCGACCATGTCTTCACCGGGCCGAAGCGTATCGAAGGACTCCACTTCTTTCCGTAGTTCTTCTTCAGAATAATTAGCGGCTTTGATCGACAATCCGATGCGGCGCTCGATTTTATCCACCTTGATGATGCGCGCTTCGACTTCCTGACCAACCTTGAGGACATCCTTCACTTTTGCGACATGATCTTCGCTCAATTGGGAGATATGAACGAGGCCGTCAATGTCATCCTGCAATTGCACGAATGCGCCGAAGCTGGCGAGCTTGGTCACTTTGCCTTTCACCAAGTCCCCGATTTTGAACTTCTCATCGATTGTCTTCCATGGGTCTTCGGTGAGCTGTTTGACCCCAAGGCTGATCCGCTGGTTTACTTTGTCGATGTCGATCACGACAGCCTCAACTTCGTCGCCTTTCCTAAACATTTCGCTCGGATGATTGATCTTGCGGGTCCAGCTTAAGTCGGACACGTGAATCATGCCGTCGATGCCTTCCTCCAACTCGACGAAGGCGCCATAGGCAGTCATGTTGCGGATCTTGCCTTTCACGTTGCTTCCGATGGTGAACTTCTTCTCGATTTCATCCCACGGATTCGGTTCGAGCTGACGCAGGCCCAATGAAATTTTTTGTTCCTCTTTGTTGACGCCGAGCACCACCGCCTCCACGTCCTGGCCAACGCTAAGGATGTCCGAGGGGCGCATGATCCGCTTCGTCCAGGAAAGTTCGGATACGTGGATGAGGCCTTCCACGCCTTCCTCGATCTCAACAAACGCGCCGTAGGGAACAAGATTTGTGATTTTACCTTTGATGCGCTGGCCGGCCGGAAAACGCTCCTCGATTTGGTCCCACGGATTTTTCTGCGTTTGTTTAAGTCCGAGCGAGACCCGCTCTTTCTCCTTGTTGATGTCGAGCACAACGACTTCCAATGGCTGCCCTACCTTCAATAACTCGCTGGGATGTCCCAGTCGGCCCCAAGTCATATCGGTGACGTGCAGCAGACCATCCATGCCATCCAAATCGATGAATGCACCGAAGTCGGTGATGTTTTTCACAGTGCCAGGGACGCGGTCGCCCACGTTCACGCCTTCCATGAATTTTTGTCGTTTTTCGCTGCGTTCCTGCTCGATCACCTCCCGCCGGCTGAGCACGACGTTTTTCCGGTCATCATTGAGCTTAACAATTTTGAAATCGTAACTGTTGCCAACGAATTGCTGCAAATCTTTCGGCGGAACGACGTCGATCTGGGACGCTGGCAAAAAAGCCTCAACACCGATGTTGACCATCAGGCCGCCTTTGACCACCGATCTCACCTTGCCTCTAATCATGCCGTCACCTTCGAAAACACTGACAATTTTATTCCAGTTTTGGCGGTAGGCGGCTTTCTCCTTCGAGAGAACAACCATGCCTTCTTCGTTTTCCAGGCGTTCCAGGAGAACGTCCACTTCGTCGCCCACTTCTAGCGAATCGGCATCATCAAATTCGCTCAACGGAATAACGCCCTCGGATTTGTATCCTACATCGACTAAGACTTCGCGCGGTCGAATTTCCAAGATCCGGCCTTTGACGATGCTTCCTTCGCGGAAGTCCGGCATCGCCTTCGACATCACATCCTGCATTTGAATCATAAATAAAAAAGCCTCCTTCAGGCGTTGTAGCGGCGGTCTGTGACCGCCGAGAATTTCCGCGCAGCTGGCGTCGCGGAAACGGGGACGCATACTAGGCGTTTTTCAAACGAAGGTCAACTGACATGCGGGGGTCGCCGCCGCGCGTGATCCTGAGGTTAAACCAGGGATTTCACTTATGACACACTGGTGAATATGTGTGATCACGTCATCCGCTGGGAGATTCCTCGCTTGCTGGCGGCATTGAACATGGGTGTTCGACGTTGAGCCTTCGGCGTTTCCCCTCTATCCTCTAGAACAATATGTCCATAGTCCGACCGCCGATCTTGCTGGCGCTTCTGGCAGTTGCCTCGCTACGCGCCGAATCTCCCGCAGAACAAAAAGTTCTCGACGCGATTAAATCACCAGATCTGGAGGTCGTTCATCTTTGGGCGCCATGGTGCTCGAACTGTCAGGCTGAAATGAAGAGCGGAGGGTGGAGCAAAATCGTTGATGAAAATCCGAATGTGAAATTTTGTTTCGTCTCGGTTTGGAATGATGGCCAGGACGGGCGCGCGATGCTGAAAAAATTTGGCATCGCCGATCAGACAAACGTGACAATTCTTGCAGATCCGGGCCCGCGCCGTGGCGAAAACAAGATCAAACAATTCGCCGGCTTGCCGCTCTCATGGATCCCGACGACTTGGATCTACAAAAGCGGCGATCTCCGCTACGCATTAAATTACGGCGAGGTCCGTTTTCCTGTGCTCCAACAATTTCTCGAAGACAGCCAGTCGAAATGGTCGCACAAAGGCGAACCGTCTATCGAACAACCTTTGCATGACTGAGATTTCTGCAGCGCCGTCAATTGCCCACAATAAACCGCCCGCAATTCTGTCGCTCATTGGCGACACGCCACTGGTGCAGGTTACGCAGTTCGACACCGGCCCGTGCCAGCTTTTTCTGAAACTCGAAAATCAAAATCCCGGTGGTTCGATCAAGGACAGGATCGCGCTATCGATGATCGAGGCGGCCGAGGCCGATGGACATTTGCAGCCAGGCGGCACGGTCGTTGAAGCCACGGCAGGGAACACCGGTTTGGGTCTCGCGCTCGTGGCGGGTGCCAAAGGTTATCGCGTCTTGCTGGTGATTCCGGACAAAATGTCGCAGGAAAAAATCTCGCACGTGAAGGCTCTCGGTGCCGAGGTGCGGATCACGCGGTCTGATGTGACTCGCGGGCATCCCGAATATTACCAGGATGTGGCCGCGCGACTCGCCCAAGAAATCCCGGGCGCCTTTTATGTGAATCAGTTTGGCAATCCCGCGAATCCGCTGGCGCACGAGCGCACCACCGGACCGGAAATCTGGGAACAAATGCGGCACGATGTTGACGCGATTGTTGTGGGAGTTGGGTCTGGCGGAACGCTGACCGGTCTCGGGCGATTTTTCAATCGAGTGAAACCGCGACGCGGCATCGAAATGGTTCTCGCGGACCCCACCGGCTCGATTTTATACGAATACGTGAAAACGGGGAAGCTGGTCGAATCGGGAAGCTGGGCAGTGGAAGGCATCGGCGAAGATTTTGTCCCCGAAATCGCCGACATGTCGTTAGTCACCGATGCGTTTGAGATTGATGACGAAGAAAGTTTCGCAACGGCGCGTGAGCTTTTGCGCAAGGAAGGAATCTTCGGCGGCTCATCCACAGGCACTCTTGTCGCAGGCGCACTGCGTTACTGCCGGCAGCAAACGAAGGCAAAACGTGTGGTTAGTCTCGTTCCTGATACCGGCAACAAATATCTCTCCAAAATGTATAGCGACTTCTGGATGGCCGAGCAGGGATTCATTCATCGACCGCCGCATGGCGACCTGAGCGATTTGATTTCGCATCGTTATGAAGCGGGCGAAGTGATTACGGTAGGGCTGGACGATTCGCTGCTCACAGCGTTCAAGCGAATGCGCGGCTCGGACGTCTCACAACTTCCGGTCGTCGATCAAAGCGGTCGCGCCGTCGGGATCATCGACGAATCTGACCTGCTGGTTAAGGTTCATCGCGACCCGTCGCACTTCAACGATCCGGTGAAAAAAGCGATGACCGATCGATTGGAGACGCTGCCGCCAAACGCCACAATTAAGGATTTGCTCGATGTATTTGACCGCGGTCGCGTCGCCATCGTAATGGAAGACAACCGATTCCTCGGGCTCGTCACGCGCACGGATTTGCTGTCTTATCTGCGGCTTCACATGCCGAAATCGGCTACGCCACCGGAACGAGAGTTCGTCTAGAGATTCACAGATTTCGCGGATTTCCACAGATTGCAAAAAATGGGGTTGTCTTTAATCCACGGAAATCGGTGTAATCTGTAGAGGCCTCAAAACTGACCATGAAAAAGCAGCACGAATTTGCCACCCGCGCCATACATGCTGGCCAAGTACCCGATCCCTCTACCGGCGCGGTGATGACGCCGATTTACGCGACGTCGACTTACGTTCAGAAAAGTCCGGGAAAGCATAAGGGCTATGATTACGCCCGTTCCATCAATCCAACGCGCCTGGCGTACGAAAAATGCATCGCTGACCTCGAGAGCGGGACGCGTGGCTTTGCCTTTGCCTCGGGCCTCGCCGCGATGTCCACAGCGCTCGATCTGCTCGAAAGCGGTTCGCACATCGTCGTCAGTGACGATCTCTATGGCGGCACGTTCCGACTTTTCGAGAAAGTCAGGCGTCGGTCCGCGAACCTCGACTTTACGTACGTCGATCTTACCGATGCGAAACAGTTCGATGCTGCGATCCGGCCAAACACGCGCATGGTTTGGATTGAAACTCCGAGCAATCCACTGCTTAAGATCATCGATCTCGAAGAAATCGCGAAGACGGCGCGCGAACATAAGATTATTTCCGTTTCCGATAACACCTTTGCCACTCCCTGGATTCAGCGCCCGATCGAAACCGGCTTCGATCTTGTGATTCATTCCGCGACGAAATATTTAAATGGACATTCCGACATGGTTGGCGGTGTTATCGTCGTCGGCGAAAACAAGGAACTCGCTGATCAAGTTGCGTTCTTACAAAACTCCGTCGGCGCAATTGCCGGGGCTTTCGACAGCTTTCTTGTGATGCGCAGTTTGAAGACATTGCCGTTGCGCATGGAGCGCCATTGCGCTAACGCGCTCGAGATTGCGCGCTGGTTGGAGGAACGCCCGGAAGTGAAGTCGGTGAGTTACCCCGGTCTTAAATCTCACCCGCAACACGATCTGGCTCGTGCACAAATGCGTGGCTTCGGCGGAATCGTAACGATCACGTTAAAAACCGATCTCGCCGGGACAAAACGTTTTCTGGAGAACACGCATCTGTTCGCGCTGGCGGAAAGCCTCGGCGGCGTAGAAAGCCTGATCAATCACCCTGCGCTGATGACCCACGCTTCGGTGCCGAAGGAGCAGCGCGAAGCACTCGGGATCAGCAATTCATTGGTCCGATTGTCGGTCGGCATCGAAGACGTGCGCGATTTGATTGATGATTTGAAGACTGCGCTGGAAGCGACTTGATTTCCGACAATCGGTCGCGATGGATATCTTCCATCGAAATGGGCAACACATTCGGCCAGCTTTTTCGCGTGACTACCTTTGGTGAATCGCATGGCGGCGGCATTGGCGTGGTCATCGACGGCTGCCCGCCAAAAATCGACATCTCGGAAGCCGATATTCAACGAGAGCTAGATCGGCGGCGTCCCGGTCAAAGCAAACTCACGACACAGCGAAAAGAGGAAGACCGGTGCGAGATTCTCTCGGGTGTTTTTGAAGGGAAGACGCTCGGCACTCCTATCGCACTTGCAGTTCGAAACAAGGACGCTCGGCCTGAGGACTACAGCGAGATCGCAGACAAATTTCGTCCGTCACACGCCGATTACACTTACGAGGCTAAATACGGAATCCGAAACTGGCAGGGCGGCGGTCGCGCGTCAGCGCGCGAAACGATTGGACGCGTTGCGGCGGGTGCCGTTGCGAAAAAGATCTTGGAAAGGTTGTATCCGAATTTCGAGGTCGTCGCTTATGTGACGCAAATTCACGACATCACAGCGAAGATCGATCGTTCGACGGTGAAAATGAAAGACGTGGAGAAAAACATCGTCCGCTGCGCGGACGCCGCGGCAGCGAAAAGGATGATGTCGCTCATTGAGCAAGTTCGCGACCAAGGCGACTCGATTGGCGGCCTCATTGAATGTGTGATCCGCGGAATCCCACCCGGCCTTGGTGAACCGGTTTTCGATAAGCTCGATGCAGATCTTTCTAAAGCGATGCTGAGCATACCAGCCACAAAAGGATTTGAGATCGGTTCCGGTTTTGGAGCAACGCGGATGCGCGGCTCCCAGCACAACGATCCATTTGAGATGCGCGCTGGAAAAATAAGGACAAAGACAAATAAGTCCGGAGGCGTCCAAGGCGGAATTAGCAATGGCGAAGACATTTATTTTCGCGTGGCATTCAAACCGCCCGCGACGATTGCGCTTCAGCAGAAAACTGTCACGAGTTCCAAACAGCAAAGTGAGCTCGCGGCGCGCGGACGACATGATCCGTGTGTTCTTCCTCGAGCCGTGCCTATAGTCGAAGCGATGGCCGCGCTCGTCCTTTGTGACCATGCGCTGCGGCATCAAGCGATCGGTGGTCGGTCGCGGTGAGCCCTGAATCTCACCCGACCGGCGGTTCGCTGCTTTGGCAGGGCGTCTTCCTTTCTTTTGCAGCAGTGTTGATCTTATTCGAAGTCGTCCGTGGCTGGCGCCTGGGGTTGCTTCGCCAATTGATGCGGCTCGCTGCGCTTGTCGCCGCATATGCGGCCGCGTTTTTCGGCGGCAGGTTTCTTGTTCCGATCACGCGTTCATTTTTGAAAATGCCTGATTTCGTTCTGTCGGCGCTCGGCGGCGCGACGCTGGCATTCGTTATGTACGCTGTGGTCAGCAGCATGGGAGCAATTTTGTTTAAACGAACCGGCGAACAAGATTCCAGAGTCGTCCAGCTGATCTACGGCTTTGCGGGGGCAATTGTCGGATTGTTCTTCGGTTTCTTTGCTCTCTGGCTGATTGTTGTGAGCGTGCGCGTTGTCGGCGCCGTGGCGGACGCGCAGATTCGCAGCCGAGCTACCGTGCACGCCAGTCCGGACGCCGCATCACATGCGCTGGAGGTACGACGACGCTTTCTCGGGGATGGAAATGAGCAATCTGCAGGGTTTGCCGCGTCGCTGTCGCGGCTAAAAGATTCACTTGAGCTCGGTGCCTTCGGAAATGCTGTCAAACAGACGGATCTGGTTTCCCCAAAAACGTACGACACACTAACGAAAGCGGTTGCAGTATTTTCCAGTCCGGAACGCGCCCGGAAATTTCTGTCCTTTTCAGGAGCGCGCGAGTTGAGCGAGCATCCGAAGATTATTGCGTTACGAGACGATCCGGAAATTTCCGAAATGATCGCGCAGAAACGATTTCTCGATCTCCTTCGGGATCAGCGGATCATCGACGCGGCAAATGATCCGGCGCTCGCGGAGCGCATGAAAAAGTTCGATCTTCAACGCGCGCTCGATTACGCGATGAGCAGCAGTAACCACGAATAGACACGAATGGACACTAACTCTAAGAGGCGCAGCGGTGCATAGTTTTCTTTATTCGTGTCGATTCGTGTTCATTCGTGGTTAATTCCTGCGCGGCTATGAAATACATCGCCACGGTCGGGCTCGAAGTGCACGTTCAGCTCAAGACGCGCTCGAAGATGTTTTGCGCCTGTCCAGTCGAGTTTGGAGCGCAACCAAATACGCACACGTGTCCGATCTGCCTCGGTCTGCCGGGCGCACTGCCGGTAATGAACCATGAGGCGCTGCGCCTGACGGTGCTCACCGGCCTCATGCTGGGATGCGACATCGCCCCGATCTCCAAGTTCGACCGAAAAAATTATTTCTATCCGGACATGCCCAAAAACTATCAGATTTCTCAATACGACATGCCGCTCTGCACGAATGGCAGCTTGTCGTTACACGATTTGGCCTATCCGAAAGATGTGCAGAAAAATATCGCGGTTCCCGATAAAGAAGTGCATCTTGTGCGGATTCATCTCGAAGAAGACGTCGCGAAAAGTTTCCACTTCGAGAAGAGCACAGGGATTGATTTCAATCGCGCCGGCACGCCCTTGATGGAGATCGTGACACAGCCGGAGATTAATTCGCCTCAGGAGGCGTTCGCGTTTCTTACAGCGCTGAAACAAATCCTGATCTACGGCGATGTGAGCGACGCCGATATGGAGAAGGGACAGCTCCGCTGCGATTGCAACGTGTCCGTGCGGTCTGAAAAGCAAACAGAACTCGGAGCGAAAATTGAGATCAAGAACATGAACTCGATCAGCGGCGTGCGGCGCGCCCTTGCTTATGAAATTCAACGTCAAATCAATGCGTTGGAGAGCGGCGAACAACTCGAGCAGGAGACGCGTGGCTGGGACGACGTCGCTGGCGAAACCTTTCTCATGCGCACAAAAGAGTTCGCACACGACTATCGGTATTTTTCAGATCCCGATCTTGTGCCGGTAAAAACTGAAGTTCTGCTGGCCGATGTGCGAGAGCGCGTTCCGGAGTTACCGAAAGCGAAACGCGAGCGCTTCCTCAACCAATATCAAGTGAGCCCGTACGACGCCAGTGTTCTGGCGAACGATCTTGAACTAGCGAGATATTTTGAAGCAGCCGCTAAGGGTGCAAGAAGACCGAAAAGCGTCGCAAACTGGATTCTGAACGATTTGCAGAACGCCCTTAGCGCCGCTGGTAAGACGATACAGGATTGTCCGATTCCGCCGGAGGCACTGGATGAGCTGGTTAATCTCATCGACAGCGGGAAAATCAGCGGCAAACAAGGCAAGGAAGTTTTCGCGGAGATGTTTGGGAGCGGCAAACGCGCACTCGCGATTGTGAAAGAAAAGGGGATCGAGCAACTGAGCGATTTGGGCGCGATTGAAGCGATCTGTGACGAAGTGATTGCGGCCAATCCAAAGCCGGTCGCAGATTTTAAGGCAGGCAATGTTGCATCGCTGAATTTCCTCAAGGGCCAGGTGATGAAATTGTCGAAAGGCAAAGCCAATCCGCAGCTCGTAGGAGAAATCTTGGAACGAAAGCTGCAGCCTTAACCGCGCGTTTGTTTTGTCATGTCGAGCGAGGTCGAGACATCTCTTCCTTGTTTAAGTGGCGAGAAATTTCTCGACTCCGCTGCGCTTCGCTCGGAATGACAGGATCGGATAGGCGTTAAAATTGTAGCTGTGCGAATTCTCGTCGTCCCCGATAAGTTCAAAGGCGTCCTCACCGCGCGCGAGGCTGCTGAAAACATCGCGCAAGGACTGCGTGACCCGCTGCCGGATGCAAGGATCGAAATGGTGCCGATGGCAGACGGTGGTGAGGGGACCGCGGAAGTGATTTGCAACGCTCACGGCGGCTCCTGGTTGCAGTGCAAAGCACACGACCCGCTCGGGCGCGAGATCGATGCGCGTTATGGCTGGATCTCAGACAACAAACTAGCCGTCATGGAGATGAGCGAAGCCGCCGGAATGCGGCGGCTATCCGAAAGCGAACGAGATCCGGTTCGCGCAAATACATTTGGCGTAGGCGAAATGATTTTAGATGCCTCGGACCGTGGCGCGAAAGAAATCATCATTGGGCTTGGCGGCAGCGCGACGAACGACGGCGGCTTTGGCATGGCCCGCGCTTTGGGTTTTCGATTCTTGGCGGGGACAAAGGAATTGACCGAAACCGTGAGCGAGTTGGTAAAACTTACAGAGATTCTTTTACCCGAGCGAAGTGTGGGGGCGCTCGCCGCGGCGAGCGCCCGACCGCGAAACAGACGGCTGACACAGCCGCCTCTACAACCGGAGTTGCCAAAAATTACCGCGGCGGTGGATGTACGGAACCCGTTGCTCGGCAAAAACGGAGCAACCCGTGTATTTGGTCCGCAGAAAGGCGCGACCGAAGATGAACTCGAGATTTTGGAACACGCCCTCACCAGGCTCGTTGACGTTATTGCCGAAGAATTCGGTTTTGATTATCGCGACCAACCCGGCGCCGGCGCGGCGGGTGGACTGGGGTTTGGTCTGATGAGTTTTTGCGGCGCAAAAATTCGGTCGGGTTTCGATGTGATCGCAGAATCGGTCGGGCTCGAAGCGAAAATGAAAGATGCTGATCTTGTGATTACAGGCGAGGGAAGTTTGGATCGGCAGACGCTCGAAGGAAAAACGCCGGCCGGCGTGGCGCGGCTGGCGCGAAGACTCGGCAAGCCTGTCTTCGCAATTGTCGGACGCGCAATTAACGATCGAGAAGTTCGCGAGGTTTTCGACGCAGTTTACGAGAACACGCGGCCGGGAATGAGTCAGGAGGAAAACATGAGACGTGCAGCAGCATTACTGCGCGAGAACGCGCGCGAGTTGGCTAAAAGCTTATGACGCGCAAGCCTCATGGGGATTTCTTGGCGCTCCTCGGATCGTCGGCTGGATTGATATAGTTGATCTGCCAGGGTCCGACGCCGTGGATTTGGATAACCGTTCCGCTTTCGAACCAGGCCGTGTGCTTCATCCCCGCAGGCCAGAAGCCGTACGTGCCGGCGGGCAGAGTTTTTGCTGCGCTGCGATCCAGATTTTCACCCATCGCCAGGAACATTGTTCCGGAAATCACCGTCACGCGTTCTGTTTTCGGGTGAGTGTGAGGTGGGATGTGATAATCGGCAGGCGTTTGGAGTCGCATCACAAACGGTCCATCTTTTGTGGGATCACCTTCCAGCACGGCCATCTTCGCGCCAGCTGGCAATGACGGCGGTCCGGCTTTCCATTCGATTGTCTCCGGCGCGTAGAATCCCATTTCTGAGGAGTGTGCGGGCTGCGCGGGTAATCGCGGCAGAGGCAGCGCGACAATCAAAGTCGCAATTAGAGCCGGAGCGATAAAAGTTTTCATGTAGAATTGTTGCTGCCGCTTTCGCGGATGCAAGTTTCAGCGGATTTCTCGGTTTGCGTCTGCTAACCCGTGTTAAGAAAGCACGGTGGGACAAGCTGGAGTTCGAAAATTTTCCGGAGCTTGGAACAGCCAAGTCGCGACATGGGAGCAGTTATTCGAACTTGGAAACAACGAAGGCAGCGGTTACTACGTTGATTTGGCAGAGATCGCTAGGGATGGCGAAAAACCATTTAAAAGGATCAGTTATGAAATTCACCGCAGGCTTTGCCATAAATTCATTGTTCTGCTTCTGCGTCCGTCGACTAAGTCGGGCCGGGCTTCGAACAACCGTTCTCGGACTGTGCGTCACCTTTGCTTATGCCGAATCCGACGTTCGAATCGAAAATGTCATTAGCAGCCCGCGCGGGACTTTTCGCATCGAGCGAGAGGGAAAGCGGGATAACAAAGGAAATTGGGCGACAACATTCTGGATCACCCCTGCCGCAGATCCCAACCAACGCGTGCGGCTGGATGAGACGTTTAACGAACCGGACGATTGGCATTTCTTCATTTCTCCAGACGAGCAATGGGTTTGCGCCACGGTGCACGAGCATAGCCAGTTGCAAAGTTTGAGGCTTTATCAACGCAAAACGGGCCTTCAATTCGACCGAGTAGCTACGATAGAGGAGGAAGAAGGCGATACATGGCACTTCGACAAGAATAATCGCTTTGCGCCAGAAGGCCGCGGCCAGGAAGCGTACGAGACAGGGAGAGTGTATAATCACTTCGTCGCTTGGAGCTCAGACTCGGCACGCCTCCTCGTAGAAAGGCGCAGCCAACTCGAGGCTAAGAAGGATGGGGAATATTTATGGCGCCGCCATTACTTCTACTTCAACCTTCGTCGCGGCAAGCTCGAACACACGCGATACCTTTCCACGCTGAACCGCGCATTCCGCCATTATGATTCAGAGCAGAAAAAAGATGTTGATGTGCCGTCCTTTGCCGAGCCTCTCGATGCGTTGCCGCCGGAAAAGGAACTCCGCGACGGGTACGATGCCGCCGAGCGAAGGCTCAAAAAGATTTACCCGGCGTACCTCACCCAAGTCGACGATGAGATACAGAATCCCAACGAGAAGCGGGACCGTCTTCGATATCAGCAATTATGGCTCAAGGCGCGCGAGTCTGGCGCCGAATCTTTCGCCGCCATGGGATCGAAAGCGGAACGCCCGCGGCGAAAACTGCTGTACCTCGCCGACACGACCGACAACCTCGCGCGCGAGTTAGACGAGTATCTGGCAGAACGCGCGCGCTACGACGAGGAGAACAAAAAAGCAGGCCACGAAAGCCAATGAAGCTGCGAAGGAAATGGCCGCGGCGAAAACTGTAGGGCGTCTGTCTCAGACGCCAATGTTCTTCAATAAAATTCGCGGTACTGCTTCGCTGTTTCAACATAGCTCCACGCCCAACGCGCAATGTCTTTTTGTTCATCGAGTGTCAGTTCCCGCCGGATCTTTGCGGGCGACCCAAGAACGAGCGAGCCGGGCGGGATTTTCGTTCCCATTGTGACGAGCGCGTTTGCGCCGATAATCGAGCGTGCGCCGACTTCGACCTCGTCAAGAACAATGGCGCCCATTCCGACGAGCACTTCATTGTCGACCTTGCACGCATGCACGACGGCGCTGTGGCCGATCGTGACGAGTTCGCCGACCGCGGTGGGCAAGTCCGTCTCCAGATGGACGACAGCATTATCCTGAACGTTCGAACGCGGGCCAATGATGATCCGGTTGATATCGCCGCGCAGCACTGCGCCGTACCACACGCTTGATTCTTCCTCGAGTGTAACGTCGCCAATAACCGTTGCGCCCGGAACAACCCATGCGCTCGAGTGAATTGTGGGACCTTTTTTTAAACGCGCGGCGATGCCTGCGTGTCCAGTCGGCAGTGTATCTGGCTCGATGTGCATCTCGATGTTCGATGTTCGATGTTCGATGTTTGATTTGCAACTGAGTCGAATTCTTCCGTTACGTGAGCCGCGCCGTCTTAGTTTTTTCGCTTCTCTCCTTGGCCAAGGGGAGAGGACAAAGGTGAGGGGTTGGAGCGCAAGTATTGTTTTCTCTACAATCATCCTCACCCTCCCCGCTCCTTTCAAAGGCGAGGCGATCCCCTGCGCTCACTAAAGATTCCACCGGCTCATGGTTTCAGTTGGGCACCGGGCGGTGTTCGTTTCTCGCCTCTCCCCTTGCCAAGGGGAGAGGATGAAGGTGAGGGGTTGAAGCGTCAGTTGTGGCAAATGAGCCTCACCCTCCCCCTCTCCTTTAAAAGGCGAGGCGACCCTGCGCTGGCTGCAGATTCGACCCGCTCACCGCCCAGGCCGGCAAACCGAAATACCGCGCGCGAGAATCGAATTTTCTTATTCTCACGTCTGAGCGATTATAGCGACCGCATGCCCGAATTTCCTCCAGAACAAGTCACGCCTTTCGTTTTTTCCGATCCCACGGGCAAACGCTGGCCGCGTTTGCGCTTGATGCTGCTGATCGGTGGCGTCCTGTTTTTTCTAGGGACGGTGCTGTTCGTTCAGACACTTTTTGTCACGCCGCAAATGAATGTGCCGTTTTCACTGCGGCAGTTGAAAGGCCAATTGAAAGCGTTGCAAAAGGAAAATCCCGCGGGCCAGCTGTCGGCGAGCTCACTGCTTTGGCAGAAGTTCGGCGAGGCGCGACAGGCAGCAAAGAAGCTGGCCGGAACCGCGCCGACTCCTTCGCCAAGACCGCGAAAGAAGCCACCCGACAACGAAGTGCGACTCGCGTTTTACACGAACGGCGATCCGTACAGCTACGCATCGCTGCAACAACACGCGGGACAAATTACGCATCTTTGCCCGGAATGGATGACGGTCGTCGATGGCTTGGGCGACTTACAAATCGACGCCGATTCCCGCCTATCGAAATTCGCCGCAAATAAAGGTATCGCGCTCATGCCGCTGCTGACAAACCTCGTCGGCGACACCTGGCAGCCCGAAGCGATTGAGAACTTGGCGCACGGGCCGGCGAAACGGCAGGACCACTTTATCGAGCGTGTGCTTTCCATCTTGCGCACCGCGAAAGCTTCCGGCGTGGTTGTCGATTGGCAGCAAATCGATCCGGCTTACAAGAAAGACATCACCAAATTCGTCGACAAGTTTGCCGACGCGTTGCACGACGACAATAAAGAGCTGTGGCTGTGCGCGCAGCCCGGTCAGGAGCTCGATTACATCGATTTGGATGCGCTTGCTGACAACGTCGATCGCTTTGTGGCGATGTTGTTTGATGAAACGTCGGATACCGATCCGCCGGGGCCGCTAGCCTCCCGGTCGTGGTTTGAAGGTTGGGTGCGTGTTCTCCTCGAAGGTTCCGACACAAGGCAATGGATCATCGCAATTGGTAGCTACGGATACGATTGGACCATCGGCGGAAAGAAGGCGGAGCTGATCAGTTTTTCAGAAGCGATGAGCCGCGCCAATGATGCCGAAATCAAGAGCGTCGAAGTAAGCGGAGCGAGTTACAGCCCCTATTTTTATTTTCAGGATGAGGACAAGGAACACGCTGTCTGGTTTCTCGATGCCGTGACATTCCTCAACCAACTGCGTCAGGTGCGCGATCAAAAGGCTGGTGGTTTTGCGCTTTATCGACTCGGGAGCGAAGACCCCGCAATCTGGGATGCGCTAAGCGTTCCACGGGATTTCGGGTTCGATAATCAAACTCGTCAATCGCTCGAACCGATAAAATCCACGGACACAATAGCGGACGTTGGCGACGGCGAGATTGTCACTGTTGACGAGGATCGCACCGACGGGATGCGCAAGCTCGCCGTGGACGCAGAGGGCTATCTCACTGCGAAATACACGAAGTTTGCCCAGTTCCCGACACTTTATCATCAGGGCGCTGGCGGCGAGCATCAGGTCGCGATCACTTTTGATGACGGGCCCGATCCGCGATGGACACCACAGATCCTGGACATTCTTAAAGCCGCGAACGTAAAAGCGGCGTTCTTTCTCGTGGGAGTGAACGCGGAGCGGTATCCAGGACTTGTCCGTCGAATCCTTAACGAAGGACACGAGTTCGGGAACCACACCTATTATCATCCAAACCTGGCGCTCTGCTGGCCGGAGCACATCCGGCTTGAGTTGAACGCAACCCAGCTATTGCTCGAAACGATAACAGGTCGTGCGACGACATTATTCCGACCGCCCTATGCGGCGGATACCGGTCCGACGCAACTTAGCGAACTGGCTCCGCTGAAGATTGCTGAAGACCTCAACTACCTCGTGGTTCTGGAAAACATCGATCCCCAAGATTGGGCGAAGCCCGGAGCGGACATCATCCTGCGGCGAGTGAAACAGCAGAGGCATGATGGCAGCGTGATTCTGCTGCATGATGCGGGCGGAGATCGTTCGCAGACGGTGGAAGCACTTCCTCGCATTCTGGATTGGCTGCATACGCGAGGCGACACTGTTGTGCCATTAAGCACGTTACTCGGCACAACACGCGATGCGGTGATGCCACCCCTGCAGGGCAATGCACAGTCACTCACCCGTTTTGTAAGCAGCACCGGATTTCGGATTTATCACAGCATCGAGCAATTCCTATGGGCATTCATGATCGTAGCGACGGCGTTGGTGGTCGTACGTACGCTGATTGTGATCTGGCTTGCATATCGTTTTCGACGCGGACCGAAAGTAAATTTCTCGGAGCCGGTCAGTGTGGTGATGGCTGCTTACAACGAAGAGAAAGTCATCGCTGAAACTTTACGGACGTTGCTTGCCACGGACTACAAAGGCGAAATCGAAGTCGTCGTAGTGGACGACGGTTCGCGTGATCAAACTGCTGCGGAAGTTGAGCGCGTTGCGCAAAGCGAACCTCGTGTTCGTCTGGCGCAGCAGGACAATCACGGGAAAGCGCGCGCGCTCCAACGCGGCCTGGCTGCGGCGCGCCATGGCATTGTTGTTTTCATTGATGCTGATACCCAGTGCCAACGCGATACGCTCCCACGCTTGCTCGAGCCGTTTACCAATTCAGATGTCGGCGCAGTCTCAGGGCATGCGAAGGTTGGAAATTTGCGCACGTTCATCGCGCGCTGTCAGGCTCTCGAATACACATGCGGTTTCAATCTCGACCGGCGCGCCTACAATCGCTGGGAATGTATCACGGTCGTGCCGGGAGCGATCAGCGCCGTCCGCAAAGATGCCATCAACGAAGCGGGCGGCCTGAGTTTAGAAACGCTCGCGGAAGACACTGATCTCACGCTGTCATTGCACAGACATCGGCAACGCATCATGTACGTCCCCGACGCAATCGCCTGGACCGAAGCGCCTGAAAGCGTCCGTACACTGGCGCGGCAACGTTCTCGCTGGGCCTACGGCACGCTGCAATGTCTTTGGAAACACCGCGACATGGTGTTTAACTGGAACTATCGCGCGCTTGGCTGGTTCAGTCTGCCTAGCATCTGGTTTTTCCAAATCATTCTCGTCGCTGTTACGCCAATGGTAGATTTGTTCCTGCTCGCCTCACTGCCGTTTGGCGCCTGGAACGCCGTGCTGCCGTTTGTGGTCATCTTCCTCGCGATGGACGTCATTCTCGCAACGCTCGCCTGCATGCTCGAGCGCGAGCCTATCGTGCGTGCCTGGCAAATTTTGCCGATGCGATTGATTTATCGCCCGATGCTCAGCTACTGCATCTGGAAAGCAATCCTGCGCGCCATCAAAGGCGCGTGGGTCAGCTGGGGCAAACTCGAGCGCACCGCCAGCGTGCCAGTGCGGGCGTGACTGGGAAACTTCAGTCGAGCGGACTCTTCACTCCTATGCCTGGCCCTTGACCACGTGTGTATAAATCATCGTCGTAGATACTTCCTTTACCCCGTGAGATATGTCTGAAGTCTCGTTTGTTGGATGCCGCCGCACTCGTTACCCTCTCAGCGATGGCAATAGCAATCTTGTTCCCCAACTGTCAAACTCAAGCCGGATTAGACCCCAAAAATGGACATTTCTCTTGAAAGGTCCAAAAATTGGTTCGAATTCTCGTTAGGCAGCAGGCGACAATGTTAGCTAGCTGGTAAGACCTACAATGGAATCACCCTTACATATCACCCCGTTCTCGATCCACATCGAGGCAAAGATCTTGTCTGACCTCCGAGAGCGCATTCGTAAGACGCGCTGGCCTGATCAGGCACCAAGCGCTGCTTGGGAGCAGGGGACTGACCTTGAGTACCTTAGGCAGTTGCTTACGTATTGGGCCGACGAGTTCGATTGGCTGGCACAAGAGCGCGAGCTGAACGCGACCACTCAGTTCCGCGCCGAGCTCGACGGCGTCCATATCCACTTCGTCCATGAGCGGGCCAGGCACGGGCACGGCATTCCGCTGATCCTGACCCATGGCTGGCCTAGCACGTTCGTCGAGCTGCTCCCGCTCGTGCCATTCCTGACCGATCCGCACGTCCACGGCATTGACGGTCCCGCCTTTGACGTCGTCATCCCTTCCCTTCCTGGTTACGGGTTCTCCGAGCGGCCCCGTCAAGTGGGCGTGAACTATCAGCACGTCGCCGGGCTGTGGCACCGCCTCATGCGTGGTTTGGGTTACGAGCGCTACGGGGCTCAAGGCGGAGATTTCGGGGCCGGGATTGCCACGTTCATGGCGTTGAACAATCCCGAGCCAATGATTGGCGTCCACCTGAGTAATCTGGAGATCGCTCCTTACACTGGACTAGGGGCGCGGCCACTGTCCGCAGCGGAGCGAATTTATCGCGAGCGCAACGAGGCATTCTGGCAAGAGGAATATGGTTACAAGGCAATCCAGTCCACGAAGCCCCAGACGCTCGGATACGCGCTGAACGACTCGCCCGCTGGGCTCGCCGCCTGGATTCTGGAAAAGTGGCGGTCCTGGGCCGATTCCCGCGGTAATCTCGATGAATGCGTCTCCCGCGATTTCTTGTTGACCACGGTGACGCTCTACTGGGTAACGCAGACGATCACATCCTCTATGCGGGATTACTTCGACAACGACAACAGCCGGTTCCGAATCACGCTTGGACCACAGGAGTTCGTCGACGTGCCAACTGGCATCGCCGTTTTCGCCAATAATTTTGTCGATGAGGGAACACCTCCCCGCGAATGGGCCGAGCGTCTATACAACGTGCGCCGGTGGACGCCGATGCCGAGAGGCGGTCACTTCGCGCCAGCCGAGGAGCCCGAGTTGCTCGCCCGCGATATCGCAGCGTTCTTTGCCAGTTTATGAGCCTGCACGGACCTAACCAGGCGAGAGGCTGTGTAAAAACTCTTGAGGGAAAAATGTCGACGCACGAGGATGCCCTATAAATCGCTTTTATTTTTGCTGAGAGTGTTTCAATAGCCAATTTGGACGTATTTTTTGATCACCGACGACTTATTACACAGCCTCGCGATGAAGCCCCTATGAGGGTTGTCAATGTTGGTTGAGGTTTGCCGATCTTTTTTTCTCCTTCCCAGCTTTTCGCTCGCTTCGTGTTTCGTGCCTGCAGGGTGCGTGCTTCCTCTTTACGTGGCCGGTTAGTTGTCCCGGTCACCAGCTCCTATTCGAGCATCACCGCACGGAGAGGTGAGCCCATGATGTCGTGCCTGACTTCGGGAAGCCGCCTTGAGCGGAACGCGCCCCATCTAAGCGATGATCCGGCAGTTGCCGGACCAGCTCCAGCGTCGAGCAGCG
>WNFV01000877.1_pt1 | contig 53354 bp, 53 predicted proteins | sample 5400101 | NCBI WGS metagenome assembly WNFV01 (sample SAMN13153361, study PRJNA577476) | soil metagenome | isolation source: 115 cm soil or saprolite under grassland replicate 1 | place: USA:California | collected 2016-06-15
GCCCTCGGGGATATCTCCTGGGCGAAACGGATCGGGAGCGCGCTTCTCCTCCACGTTCTTCAGGTCTCCCCAGTTCCGGCCGGCCGCTAACGCCTCCCCTTCTGGCAGACTGATTCCTCGTGCCCGCCACAGTCATTGTCGGCACGCAATGGGGGGACGAGGGCAAGGGCAAGATCGTCGATCTGCTCGCCCAGCACTCGGACCTCGTCTGCCGTTACCAGGGCGGCCCCAACGCCGGCCACACGATCATCGCCGACGGCGAGACGTACAAGTTCAAGCACATGCCCTCGGGGATCCTCTGGGGCAAGGAGTGCGTGCTCGGGGCCGGCTGCGTCGTCGATCCCGGAGTCTTCATCGAGGAGCTCGACGAGCTCGAGAGCCGCGGCATCTCGACGGAAACCGTTCGCCTCTCCGGCAACGCGCACCTGATCATGCCGTGGCACGTCGCGCTCGACCAGGCGAGTGAGCGCCGGCTCGGCAAGCTCCAGATCGGCACGACGCGGCGCGGGATCGGTCCCGCCTATGCCGACAAGTCTGCGCGGCTGGGAATTCGCGTCCAGGACCTCTTCGACCCGAAGATCCTCCGCCAGAAGATCGAGGTCGCGCTCGCGGAGAAGAACGTCTGGCTCGAGCGCGTCTACGGTGCGGCGCCGCTCGAGCTCGAAGAGGCCGCGGAGCGCTCCGAAAGCTACGCCCAACGGCTGCGCCCGTACATCCACGACACCTCGCTCCTCGTCGACCGTGCCCTCCGCAACGGCAAGGCGGTCCTCTTCGAGGGAGCACAGGCCACCCTGCTCGACCTCGATCACGGCACCTATCCGTTCGTCACGTCGTCGAATCCGATCGCAGGCGCGGCCGCAACGGGGATCGGCATCGGGCCGAACCGAATCGACCGCGTGATCGGGGTCGCGAAGGCGTACGTGACGCGCGTCGGCGAGGGCCCGTTCCCGACGGAGATCGTCGGCCCGGACCAGGAGCGGCTCCGCGAGCTGGGCGGCGAGTACGGGACGGTCACCGGGCGCCAGCGCCGCTGTGGCTGGCTCGACCTCGTCGGTCTGCGCTACGCCGTGCGCCTGAACGGCATGACCTCGCTCGCACTGACGAAGCTCGATGTCCTCTCGTCTTTCGCCGAACTGCCCGTATGCGTGCGCTACCGCCTCCGCGACGGCACCGAAACCGACGAGTTCCCCGCTCACCAGAGTGACTTCCACCACTGCGAGCCGATCTACGAGACCCTGCCCGGCTGGCAGCAGCCGCTCGACGGGATCGAAGACGTCACGTCTCTGCCTGAAGCCGCGCGCCGCTACGTCCAGTCGCTGGTTAGCGCGTCAAGCCGAGCTCACAACTAGGCCCGACCGACCGCGTACCACGCTCGCCCGTCGAGGCTGAAGCATCCCTGCGGATCGCCGAGCTGGCGCGAGTACGCAAGCCGGAGCGCTTCCTGCTGGGCGGGATCCAGCGATGCACAGAAGGCGCCCGAGGGCGCGAGGCCGCTCGGGAACGGAGCCCAGAGGTCGTCGAAGTCCTCGTAGTCGGCGCTCGCCCAGAGCTCGCCGACCTCGACGTCGTCTAGGGCCACCGCCCGCCAGAGATCCGTCAACTCGGCGGAATTGCTGTAGCGCATGGTCACGCCCTCGTCGACCTCTGCCGCGTCGTCGGGAGCGACCTCGCGCGCGGCATCCCAGAATGCGCGCAGCATCTTCATCCCGTCGGCGTAATCCCAGGTGCAAGCAGCGACGGTCCCGCCTCTGAGCACGACTCGCTTCATCTCACCTACACCGCGTTCGGCGTCGGTCATGAAGTTGACGACGAGCTGGGCGAGCGCGGCGTCGAACGAACTGTCGTGGAACGGGAGCTCCTCGGCTTTGGCGACACGCACATCGGCGCCTGGGACGCGTTCGCGACAGGTCTCGGCGAACGGCTCGGAGGGATCGACGGCAGCGACGTTCTCGGCGCCGACGACATCTGCGAGCGCCCGCGTGAGCCCTCCGGGCCCGCAGCCCACGTCGAGCAGCCGCATGCCCGGCTCGATGCCGGCGACCTGAATGAGTGCCTTCGAAAGAGCAGGCACATACCGCCCGACATGGCGCCCGTAGAGCTCCGTCGAGTGCCGAAAAGTCGACGCGCCCTCTGCCTGACTCACGGCGCGATCGTACTAAGGCGCCGCTTGCGGTGCCGACAATCAGGACGCGCGGGTTTCCCGACCCGCGTCCGTCTGAAATGACCGGTCGACCCAAGCCGAGCTCATTACGCAACCGACTCTAGGGAGGGGCGCGCTCGGCGACGAGCGTCTGGAAGAGCTCGCGGTAGTTCTCGATCGCCTCGACGACGTCCTCGCGCTCGACGTCGACCCCGGCATCCTCGATTGCGGCGACGAGCTCGGCTCCGGCCTGCCACGTGCGCACGTAGTCGGGGTCGGCGCCCTCGGTCGCCGCGAGGCTCCCGTCGAGGACACCGCGCTCTCTCAACATCCGGGTCATCAGCTCGTGCACGTAGGGCAATGCCGTCTCGGGCGAATCCGCGATGTCGTCTTCGAGCGAGGCCCATTCGCTCTCCCATTCATGGAGGTCCAGCCCGGGCTCCGACATGCCTTCAACGTAACCGAGAAACCGTCTTTCAAACGCCCTGAGCCGTCAGTAGGCTTCGCGCCGTGAAAGTCCTCGTCGTCGGCTCCGGCGGGCGGGAGCATGCGCTGGCCTGGAAGCTGGCGCAGAGCCCGACTGTGGAGGAGCTTCACGCCGCCCCGGGGAACCCCGGCATCGCCAGGCTCGGCCAGTGCCACCCGATCCGAGCAGAGGACGGTGAGAGCCTGCTCGCGCTCGCACGGACGCTGACCACGGATCTCGTCGTCGTCGGGCCGGAAGCGCCGCTCGTTGCGGGCGTCGCGGACGAGCTGCGCCGCGGAGGCGTCGCCGTCTTCGGGCCCAGCGCCGAAGCCGCTCGCATCGAAGGCTCGAAGAGCTTTGCGAAGGACGTGATGCGCGTCGCCGGCGTCCCCACAGCCGAGAAGATGTCCGTGGCTCGCATCCCCTGTGTCGTGAAGGCCGACGGCCTCACTGCCGGCAAGGGAGTGTTCGTTTGCCGCGCTGAGGACGAGCTCGATGCGGCTCTTCGCGCCGTCTCGACGCTCGGCGAACAGGTCGTGATCGAGGAGCTGCTCGAAGGCGAGGAGCTCTCGCTCTTCGCGCTCGTCGACGGCGGAAACATCCTTCCGCTGCCGGAATCGCGCGACTACAGCCGGGTCGGCGACGGCGACACGGGCCCGAACACGGGTGGAATGGGCTCGTACTCTCCGGTGCCCGAGCTGGCCGAGGGGCAGGTGGCAGAGCTCGTCGACGCGGTTCACCGGCCGGTGGTCGAAGAGCTGGCCTCGCGGGGCACGCCGTTCATCGGTTGCCTCTACGCCGGGCTGATGCTGACCGCCGACGGGCCGCGTGTGCTCGAGTTCAACTGCCGCTTCGGCGACCCGGAGACGCAGACGATCGTCCCGCGGATCGAAGGTGACCTGGCCCAGGCGCTCCTCGCCGTCGCGAACGGCGACCTGGCCGAGATCGAGCTCGCCGTTGCGGACACCGCCGCGGTCACGGTCGTCCTCGCCGCCGAGGGCTACCCTGAGGCCCGAGACGCAGGCTCGCCCATCGACGGAGTCGAGAGCGCGGAGGCCGAGGGCGCGCTCGTCTTCCACGCCGGCACCGCGGTCCGCGACGGTCAGCTCGTCACCAGCGGAGGGAGGATCCTGAACGTGACCGGGCACGGAGACACGCTCGACGATGCGCGCGCCAAGGCCTACGAGGCGTGCGAGCGGATCTCGTTCCAGGGTGCCCGCTACCGTCGGGACATCGCCGCCAAGGCGGTGAACGTTGCCGGCTGAGCCCCGCACGCAGGAGGCGGCCCTTCCGCTCCTGGACGACCTCGACGAGCCGGGGCCGCTCGTCGGGATCCTCATCGGCTCGGAGTCGGACCGGGAGACGATGGACGCGGCGGTCGCCGAGCTCGACGAGCGCGGAATCTCGAATGAGCTCCGTGTCCTCTCGGCCCATCGCGACCCGCGCGGAGTCGCCGAGTACGCCTCGACGGCTCAGCTCCGCGGCGTCCGCGTGATCATCGCGGCTGCGGGGATGGCGGCCGCGCTGCCGGGCGTCGTCGCCGCTTACAGCGACCTACCGGTGATCGGCGTGCCGCTGCGCTCGTCGAAGAGCGTCGGCGGCGGCCTCGACGCCCTGCTGGCGATCGCGCAGATGCCGCCCGGCGTGCCCGTCGCGTGCGTCTCGGTGGACGGAGCGCGGAATGCGGCGATCCTCGCAGCGAGGATCCTCGCGCAGGGCGGCGGCTACTCGCCGACCTAACGCTCAGTCGTTCTTGTCTGGGTCGACCTCGTCGGCACGCCGGAGGCCGGCTTGGGCAGCCTCCCGCTCCTTGCGCGCCCGCTCGGCCTGCTCTTCGGCGAGCGCTTCGCGCTCCTGGGCCCGGCGGGCCTGCTCTCCGGCCTGGGAGCGCAGCTGCTGCGCTTCGCCGCGACGTTTCTCGACCCGCGCCGCCTGGGCGCGCCGAGCTCCAAGGACGATGCCTGCGAGAACGATCACGGCGACGACGATGATCACGATGATGAGCCAGGTGTCCATGACGAAGTTGTTCCGCCTGGCAGGCGGCCCAAACCCAGCTCCGCGCGACGGGCGCAACCGGCCTTCCTGAGCCGTATCTAGAATCGGATCAGTGATTGCTCGTTACTCCCGCCCGGCCATGGCCAGGATCTGGTCGGACGAGGGCAAGCTCGAGCGGTGGCTCCAGGTCGAGCTTGCGGCGCTCGCGGCCTGGGCGGAGGTCGGAGCGGTACCCGCCGAGGCTGCAGTGGAGATCCGCACTCAGGCGCGCCCCCCCTCCCCGGCCCGCGTCGCGGAGATCGAGCAGCGGACGCACCACGACGTGGCCGCGTTCGTCGACGCCGTGGCGGGCCAACTCGGCCCGGCCGGCCGTTGGTTCCACTACGGGCTCACGTCCTCGGATGTCGTCGACACGGCGCTCGCGCTGCAGCTTCGGGCCGCGGGCGAGTTGATCCTCACCGGGCTCGACCGTTCGTTCGACTCGGTCGTTGCGCGCGCAGAGGAGCACCGCCTCACCATCACGATCGGCCGCACGCACGGCGTCCACGCCGAGCCGACGACGTTCGGGCTCAAGCTCGCGGTCTGGGCGTTCGAGCTCGACCGGGCTCGAGGACGGATCGCTCGCGCGCTCGAAGGCGTGCGGATCGGCAAGCTCTCCGGCGCCGTCGGCAATTACGCGGCGATCGATCCGGAAGTCGAACGCCTGACCTGCGAGCGGCTGGGGCTCGAACCGGAGCCCGCCGCCACGCAGGTCGTCCAGCGCGACCGGCATGCCGAGCTCCTGGCTGCGCTCGCCGTCGCTGCGGCCTCGCTCGAGCGGTTCGCGCTCGAGATCCGGCATCTGGCCCGCACCGAGGTCGCCGAGGTCGAGGAGCCCTTCGGGAAGGGACAGAAGGGCTCGTCGGCGATGCCGCACAAACGCAACCCGGTCGTCGCCGAGCGGATCTGCGGGCTCGCGCGGGTCGTGCGCGCTGCGTCCCTCGTCGGGCTCGAGAATGTCGCGCTCTGGCACGAGCGCGACATCTCCCATTCCTCGGCCGAGCGCGTCACGATCCCCGACGCCTTTCTGGCTCTCGACTACATGCTCGACCGCTTCGCATGGCTCGCAGAGGGGCTCGTCGTCCGGCCCGACCAGATGCGAAGGAACCTCGACTCGAGCCACGGCCTCTTCTTCAGCCAGCGGCTCCTGCTCGCGCTCGTCGCTGCCGGACTGTCGCGCGACGACGCCTATCGGCTCGTCCAAAGCCATGCGATGCGCGCCTGGGAGGAGGAGCGCGACTTCCCCGAGCTCGTCCGCGCCGACACGAAGATCGCCGAGCGCCTGGACGCCGGTGCGCTCGATGCCGTCTTCGACCTCGACCAGTACACGCGGCACGTCGACACGATCTTCGATCGCCTAACCGCCTTGACCCGAAAGGAAGAGCCAGTCCATGTCTGAAGCCACGCACGTCGGGAGCGGGAAGGTGCGCGAGCTCTACGCGCTAGACGAGGAGCGCCTGCTGCTGGTCGCGAGCGATCGGATCTCGGTCTTCGACGTCGTCCTCCCGACCGAGATCCCCGACAAGGGCCGCGTCCTGACCGGGCTCTCGGGCTTCTGGTTCTCGCGCACGAGCACGATCGTTCCGAACCATCTGCTCGCGATCCAGGAGGACGGGCGCTCGACCGAGTGCCGCCGGCTGACGATGCTGCCGATCGAGTGCGTGGTGCGCGGCTACCTCTCCGGCTCGGGCTGGAAGGATTACCGCGAGAGCGGCGAAGTCTGCGGTCACCGGCTGCCGGCAGGACTGCGTGAATCCGAGCAGCTCGAGGAGCCGATCTTCACGCCCGCCACGAAGGCGCAGACCGGCCACGACCAGAACATCACGCGCGAGCAGGCCGGTGAGCTGATCGGAACCGACCGGCTCGCCGAGGTCGAGCACGTCTCGCTCGAGCTCTACCGGACCGCCGCCGAGTACGCGGCCGCCCACGGGATCATCATCGCCGACACGAAGTTCGAGCTCGGACTCGACGACGAGGGCGGGCTGGTGCTCGGCGACGAGGCCGTCACGCCGGATTCCTCGCGCTTCTGGCCGGCGGACGCGTACGAGCCCGGCGGGCCCCAGCCCTCTTACGACAAGCAGTTCGTCCGCGACTACGCCGAGTCGCTCCGCTGGGACAAGACCGCACCGGGCCCGGAGCTGCCCGACGAAGTCGTGACGGGTACCCGGGCGCGCTACCTGGAGGCCTTCGAGCAGATCACGGGCGTCGCGTTCGACGACTACGCCGCCAAACCCGAGGCGGTGCTCCGTTGAGGGCGACCGTGCTCGTGCGGCCGAAGCCGGGCATCCTCGACCCGCAGGGGAAGGCCGTCGAGAACTCACTGCGGCACCTCGGCTTCACGGTCGACGCGGCGAGAGTGGGACGAGTCGTCGATCTCGAGGTCGAGGCGTCCGATCCAGAGCAGGCCCGCGCCGACGTCGAGCGCATGTGCGCCGAGCTGCTTGCGAACCCGCTGATCGAGAGCTACGAGATCGAGCTCGTGGAGGACGCTTGAGCGAGCCTCATCGACCCCGCATCGCCGTCCTCGTCTTCCCCGGCTCGAACGACGACCGCGATGCCGCGCTCGCACTCGAGGGGCTCGGCGCCGAGTCCCTGCTCGTCTGGCACGCCGACGATGAGCTGCCCGAGGTCGGCGCCGTCGTGCTCCCCGGAGGGTTCTCCTACGGCGACTATCTTCGCGCCGGCGCGATCGCCCGCTTCTCGCCGGCGATGCGAGCCGTGGCCGATTTCGCCGCCGAAGGCGGCCTCGTGCTCGGCATCTGCAACGGCTTCCAGGTGCTCTGCGAGGCCGGACTGCTCCCGGGCGCGCTGCGGCCGAACGAGTCGTTGTCATTCGTCTGCCGTGACGTGGTGCTGCGAGTCGACTGCACGGAGACGCCCTTCCTCGCCCGCTGCGAAGTCGGGCAGCGCTTGACGATCCCCGTCAAGCACGGCGAGGGCTGCTTCTTCGCCGACGCCGACCTCCTCGCGGCGCTCGACGAGGCAGGGCAGATCGTGCTCCGGTACGACGAGGACAACCCGAACGGCTCGATCGACGACATCGCCGGCCTCGTCAACGAGGAAGGCAACGTCATGGGGCTCATGCCTCACCCCGAGCACGCCGTCGACCCGCTGCTGGGCTCCACAGACGGCGCCCTCATCCTGAGTGGGCTCGTCGAGGCCGCACGCCAGCGGCTGCTCGCCCCCAGCGCCTAGGGCTTTGGAGCCTCGCGGGTCGTGCGCCCGGCCTTGGCGCTCTTGTCGAGCACCTTCCGCGAGTCCTTGAGGCTCTCGTGCAGAGCCTTCGGAACCAGGCGCCCCGGTGCCTTCCCGCTCTGACGCTGGCCCTTGAAGAACTTCTCGTCGATCCAGGTCTGAACGGCCCGCAATTTGCGGGGGACGACAAACCCGACGATGAACATCGTTACGGCGCCCAGCACGAGGACGAGCGGCAGCACGAGTGTCACTGTGGTCTGTTACTCCCCGCCGACCACCTCCTTCACACCATCGAGCCCGAGCGCCTCGGCGAGCTGCGGGCAACTCGCGAGGCCTTGCTTGAGCCGGTCGAGATCCCGAGCCCGGAGGGTGACTGGCCCGCGCCGCGCGACGCCGCCGGTCGAGTAGGCGAAGCGGACGAGCCGTTCCCCCTTTGGCCCCTCGAGGAGCTGCACGATCGACGAGAAGCGTTTCTCGCCCGAGCGCTGGGGCACGCCCAGCTCCTCGACGAGCGTCGCCGGCCCCCAGGGTGTCGCAGTCCTCGTCTTCGTTGCCATATCGGGCAACATAGCGAGAAATGTGTGACGCGTCTAAGGCGTCTTTGAAACGAATCTGTTGCGGCAGAGCCGTAGAGTCGGAGCGTGGGCCGGATCAGCGTGACTGTCTCGCCGGGCGCCGGGCGAAGCGAACTCGTCGGCCGGTACGGCGAGGGCTGGCGCGCGCGAGTCGCCGCTCCGCCCGAGCGTGGGCGCGCGAATGACGCTCTGTGCGCCTTGCTTGCGAGGCTCCTGCAGATTCCGCGAGGTTCTGTCCATGTCGTCGGAGGGCGAACGGGCCGACGGAAGGTCGTCGAGATCGATGACCTGGACTCGGCCGAGATCGAGCGCCGACTGAGATGAGAGTTAGTCTGGCTCGGATGGTCCGTGCCGCGGTAGCGATTGCGACGACTCTCATGCTTGTGGGCTGCGGAAGTGGCAACGGTTCGGGGCAGAACGCCGAGCCCTCCGCTACGAGGACGGCGACGACACCCGACTGCCCGCCGCTCCCCCATGCCTCGACGGAAAGGAAAGAGCGCCCGGCACCGGCGTCTGTCCCGACGATCTTCCTCACGGACGTGCAGGTCGAGGCTCGCGAATGCAGCGACCGCGTCGCGTTCACGTTTCGCGATCACGCGGAGGCGCTGCCGGGCTACACCGTCTCCTACGAGCCCGAGCCGACCGCAAAGACCGAGGACGCGTCCGGACGCCGCATCGAAGTGGCCGGAACGGCCTTCCTGGTCGTGCGCCTGATGAACGTCATGACCGCCGAAATCTCGGGCGACAAGGTGACTCCCACCTATACCGGCCCGCGAAGGATCACTACCGGCCAGACCCGCTTCGCCCGCGAGGTCGTCAAGACAGGAGACTTCGAGGCCCTCGTCACCTGGGTGATCGGTATCGACGGCAAGCGGCCGTTCACGGCGACCGCCTCCGACGCGCACCTCGTAGTCGAAATCGGCTGACGAAAAGACTTAGGTCCTTCTCAGGGTGCCGCGATACGGTGCCGTTATGGACAGCCGGTTCACACGCGGCTCACTGCTGAAGCTCGGAGGGCTCCTTGCGGCCGCGGTCGGAGCCGACGCTCTCAAGGGCGGCTGGTTCGCGGACGCTTCTGCGCTCGCCTCCGACACGGTCACCTGCGTACTCACTCCCGAGCAGACGGAGGGCCCGTACTACATCGCACACGAGAAGGTGCGCCGCAACATCACCGAGGGACGGCCCGGGACGCCGCTGACGCTCCGGCTCGCGGTCGTCAACGCCTCGACGTGCAGGCCGATCAAAGGCGCCGCGGTCGACATCTGGCACTGCGACGCATCGGGGACCTATTCCGGGTTCGGAGCCGGGCGGTCGAGCCGCACCTTCATGCGCGGCATCCAGCGGACGACTGCCGACGGGATCGCCACGTTCAAGACCGTGTACCCGGGGTGGTATTCGGGCCGCACCGTCCACATCCACGTCAAGGTGCACGTGCGCGGAAACGTCGTCCACACGGGTCAGCTGTACTTCCCCGACGGCGTGACCGACGCGGCGTATCGGCGCGCGCCGTACTCCAGCCGCCCGAGCCGCGACGTGCGCAACGCGACCGACTCCGTGTATCGAAACGGCGGCAAACGCTCGCTCCTCCGCTTACGTCGGAGCGGCGGGGGCTACATCGGCACGATCAGGATGGGCATGCATCGCTCCTGAGCGAACACAGTCGCTGAGGCACGTCCTCTGGATCGGCGGGTCGCCGGTCTCGGGGAAAACGACGATCGCGACCCGGATCGCCCGGCGATATGGCTTGCGTTGGTACAACGCCGACGCGCAGACGTGGGCGCACCGAGACCGGGCGCTTCGGGACCGCAATCCGGCCGCGCTCCGCTGGGAGGCGATGACACCCGAGGAGCGGTGGGTGACAGCGACGCCGGACGAGATGCTCGCCATGTCGCTGCACGTGGAGCGTGGGCCGATGATCGTCGACGACCTCCGGCGGCTGCCGGCCTCGCCTCTGATCGTTGCCGAAGGCTCGACGGTCTCACCCGCAGTTGTCTCGCTGGGGCTTGCGGACCCTTCCCGCGCCGTCTGGCTGATCCCGACGCCGGAGTTCCAGCATCGGCAGGTCGAGGAACGGGGCCTCGCCCGTGGGCCGCGTGAGCTCTATCTCCTCCTGGCGGACGAAATCGCGCGCGAGGCGAGGGAACACCGCGCGCCGATCCTCACCGTCGACGAGTCACGCTGCCTCGACGAGATGCTCGACGCCTTCGAAAACGCGTTTGCCGGGGCACTCGCAGAAGGCCCCTGTGCCGAAACTTTAGCGGAGCGCCGCGCGCTGCTTCGCGAGGCGAACGCGGCGACCGCGCAGCAAGTGCGCGCGTACTATGCACGGCCCTGGGCAGCCGGGGACGCCGATTCGGCCTTCCGCAGCTTTCTCTGCGAATGCGGAGACCCGAGCTGCGAAGCAAGCGTCGAGCTCGCCGTGGATGCATCGGCTGAACCGGTGCTCGCGCCCGGCCACGGCTAGCTCGCCTGTTTAGCGCGCCTGTTGGGCCTCGGGCGAGCAGGGGCGCGCCCTCTATCTAATCCAGAGCACTAACCCGAACGCGCGCTGGACGAGAACAGCCGCGCCCACTCGTATGCGTCGAGCTCGCGTGGCTGCAGACCGGCCAAACGAAGCCTTCGGAGCGAACGCGCAGGTGCCACTGCGCGCAGGCCCCGGCGAAAGCCGGCGGCAACGAAGCCGCGGTAGCTCTGCCAGCAGCGCTCGGGGACGAGCGGTTGCGCACGCCTCTCGAAGCACAGCACTCCGGCATCGACCGTCGATTGTGGGTCGAAGCTGTGCCGCGGCAGCCGTCGTGCCACCGAGGTCGAGTACCACGCGCCCCAGAGGACGCCGTTTAGGGTGCTCGGCCACGGCAGCGCGCGCTTGACCGCGACGCCCCACTCGACGATCACATCTGCTCGGAAGAGTGGAACCCGCGGATCGTCGAGCAGATGCCTCAGGATCGCCGTGCTGCGGTCGAACGGAAGGTTCGCTACGACGCGGAACGACTCGCGCGGAAGCGCAACGGAGGCCGCATCCGCCTCGACGACGTCAACGTTCGCCCAACGACCGTGAAGGCGCTTCACCCACAGCGGGTCGAGCTCGATCGCGACCACGTGGTGTGCTCGAGAGGCGAGCTCCCCGGTCAGTCGACCGCCACCCGCGCCGAGATCGAGCACAAGATCATCCGGGTGGACTCCGGCGTCACGAACGATCTCCGCGGAAAGCGCGCGCGAGCGAAGGAAGTGCTGGCTACGCGTGCGGCCCGGCGGACGCGCAGCTCGCGCGCGTCGCTCGGGCACGGACCATCACCGTTGTAATCATCGCTTGCACGATGATAGTCCGACCACGCGAATTCGCGGCGTGAGCCGGGCTAGCCGCGCTCGATGAGCTCGATCCGGTAGCCGTCCGGGTCGCGGACGAAGCAGAGGCGTGAGCCGCCTTCGCGCACGCTGTACGGCGGCTTTTCGGGCTCGATGCCTTTGGCGGCGAGGCGGCCGAGTGTCGCGTCGAGATCGTCCACGGTGACCGCCACGTGCCCGTAGCCCGTGCCGAGCTCGTACGAGTCGACGCCGAAATTGTAGGTCAGCTCGAGCCGGTCGCCGTCGCCCGGGAGGCCCATGAAGACGTTGATCGCCTCGTCACGGATCGGCAGCCGCCGGCGCTCCTCAAACCCGAGCGCTTCGTAGAAGGCGACCGAACGGTCGATGTCCGTGATGCGGTAGCAGGTGTGGATGAGCTCCATCAGTCGAGATCTTCGCGCACCAGACCGAAGAGGACGCCGTCTACCCATGCGTCGTGCCGCCAGTAGGCCTTGCGCTTGACCCCTTCCTGGACGAAGCCCGCCCGCTCGGCATGTTTGATCGCGCGCTCGTTGAACCCGTAGATCTCGAGCTGGAGGCGGTGATAGCCAAGGTGGAATAGGAGATGGCGCTGGAAGGCCCGCGCAGCGTCGTCGGCGAGGTGGCGTCCACGGAAGTCGGGGTGAACGGCGAGGCCCCCGAGGTTCGCGATCCGGCTGCGGCGGTTGAAGACGTCGAAGCCCAGCACACCCGCGCGGTGCCAGCTCCCTCCCTCCTCGACCTCGATCACAAAACGCCCGCTGTCTTCAGGCTCAGTGCGCGACCGCTCGATCTCGTCGAGCAGCGCATCGCGGTCGCGCGGGCGAACGGCGGCCAGGTAGGGATCGACGTCGTCGTGGGTCGCGAGCTCGAGCAGGAAGTCGATATCGTCAGGAGTTGCCCTGCGCAGGCGGAAGCCGTCGCCCGCGATCGGCTCGCTCACGGCGCCGTCGCCACTGCTGCGCCCCGACGAGGCATGCGCAGCACGCCGGAGCCGAAAGCGGTCCCGGTCAGGATCAGTGCGAGCCCGACGATCGCCGAGACGGTGATCGCCTCGCCAAGCAGCAAGGCTCCGTAGAAGAGCGCCGTCACCGGCAGGAGATAGACGACTAGGCTGGCACGGGCGGAGCCGTAGGCATAGATCATTCGGAAGTAGATGAGCTGGCCGGCAACGGTTCCCAGCAATGCAAGCGCGAGCACGGCGCCGATCGCGCCCCAGGTCGGGAAATGCGAGGGCGCCTGGATCGCCCCGAACGGGCCGAGCAGGATCGCGCCCCACGTGATCGACGCAGCCGCGAGCACGTCGTTGCGGATGTCCTGGAGGATCCCCTGGGTGTAGAGCGTGCCGACCGCGTATGAGAACGAGGCAGCGACGACCGCGAGCGTGCCGGCCACTCCCGCCCAGCCCCCCTTGGGGTCGACACCGGCGAGGACGGCGACTCCGGCGAGCCCGAGCAGTACACCGAACAGGCGCGAGCCCGTCGCGCGCTCGCTCTTCCGGAAACGGAACGCGAGGATGGCGACGAAGATCGGCAGCGACGCGTTCCCGATCGCCGCGACTCCGGAGTCGATCTTCGTCTCACCCCAGGCGATGAGCGTGAACGGCAGCGCGGTGTTGACGACGCCGAGGATGATCGCGGAGCGAGTCACAGCCCGCAGCTCAGCCGCGGCCGGCTTCAGGCCGAGCTTGTAGACCACGAGCGCGAGCAGCGGAAGCGCCGAGAACCCGAGCCGCAGGAACATCGTCGTCGTCGGCGCCAGCTCGTCGACGGCGATCTTGATGAACATGAACGAGGCGCCCCAGATCGCCGCGAGCAGGAGCAGCAGTGCGACGTAGCCGCGCATCCGGCCAGGCTACCGATGCCGGCTCGGCCTACCGAACCGCGAAGAGGCGCCACTCCTCGGGCACGCCTTTGAGCGCGTGCAGGCCGCGATCCTCGAACTCGAGGCCCGACCCCGCCGTGAGGTCCTTGACCGTGCTCGAGACGAGCACCTCACCGGGCTCGGCCTCTGCGAGCACACGCTGGCCGATGTGCACGGCGACTCCTGCCAGCCCTTCGCTCAGGACCTCGACCTCTCCGGTGTGGAGGCCGGCGCGGATCTCGATGCCGAGTGGCTTCACGGCGTCTCGCAGCACTGCCGCGCACTGGACCGCACGGCCAGGCCCGTCGAACGTGGCGAGGAAGCCGTCTCCTGCGGTGTCGATCTCGAGGCCACGGTAACGCTCGAGCTCGCGGCGGACGAGCTTCCGCTGGGCCTCGAGCACCTCCCTCCAGCGGCGGTCGCCGACCTGGGCGGCAAGCGCGGTCGAGCCGACGATGTCGGTAAAGAGCACCGTGGAGAGCTGGCGATCGGATTCGGGTGGGCCGGCGAGGCCGGCGACGAACTTCTCCGTCTCGCTCAGGATGGCCTCCGAATTCCCGATGAAGAAGAAGTGGTCGACGCCGGGCACCTCCACGAGCTTGGCGCCGGGAATGTGTTCCGCCAGGTACCGACCGTGTTCGATCCGATTCCACGTCGTCTCCGCGCGATGGAGAACAAGGGTCGGCGCTCGGATACTAGGCAGCACGTCCCGCACATCGATCTGGGCGAGCATCCTTCGCATCGACAAGATGGTTCCCGGGCTCGCTCCGATGCGCTGGTAGCGCGCCCACCACCGCCGGAAGTCCTCGTCGCCGACCCGGCTTGGCGCTACGAGGTCGAGGAAGACGCCGCGCCCCCAGCCCGTGCGCATGACGTCGAGAACCTCGTCCTCCAGATCGGGACCCCGGCCCCATGGGTAGTCGGGCGCGCGGGAGAGGCGAGCGAAGCTGTTGACGAGGATGAGCCCGGACACGCGCTGCGGATGCGTGGCGGCGAAAAGCATGCTCATGGTCCCCCCGCCCCCGATGCCGTACAGCACCGCGCTCTCCGCTTCTACTTCGTCCATGACGACGTTGATGTCGTCCATCCAGAGATCGAGCGACGTGAGCTCGCGCAGGGAGACCGGGTCCGAGACGCCGCTTCCGCGTTGGTCGAAAGAAATCAGGCGTGCGAACGAGCCCATGCGCTCGAGGAACGCGGCAAGATCGGGTTGATCCCACTGCACCTCGATCGAGTGCCAGAACTCGGCTGCCAACACCATGTCGACGGGACCGTCGCCGAAGACCTGGTAGGCGATGTGGATGTCGCCCGTCTTCGCGTAGCGGGTCTCGGGTCTCACGCGAAGAGCGTCACCTGCGAGAGCGCTGCACGTCAAGGGCGAGGGCTAGACTGAAGTACCTGACGCCGGTCGCAGAACAGCCGCTTCACCGCGCCCTCGGGCTGACCGACGGGGAGCTCGATCGAATCTGCGAGTTGCTCGAGCGCGAGCCGAACCATTTCGAGCTCGCCGTCTTCTCGCTGCTCTGGTCGGAGCACTGCGCGTACAAGCATTCGGCCCGGCTCCTGCGCCGGTTCCCGACCCACTCGCCGCGCGTGCTCCAGGGGCCGGGCGAGAATGCCGGCGTCGTCGACCTCGGCGAAGGCGAGGCGGTCGCCTTCAAGGTCGAGAGCCACAACCACCCGTCCGCCGTCGAGCCCTTCCAAGGAGCCGCGACCGGGGTCGGCGGCATCCTCCGCGACATCATCGCCATGGGCGCGCGCCCCGTCGCGCTCCTCGACGGCCTTCGCTTCGGCGAGCCCGACCACTCGTTCGAACGGGCGGTCGCTGGGATTGCCAATTATGGCAACAGCGTCGGCGTTCCCAATGTTGGCGGCGACACTTTCTTCGAGCCGGCCTACGCGGGCAACTGCCTCGTGAACGCGATGTGCGTCGGCCTCCTCCCCACCGAACGCGTCCTGAAGGCGCAGGCCCGCGGTACCGGCAATGTCGTCTTCCTCTACGGCGCGACGACCGGGCGCGACGGCATCGGCGGCGCGAGCGTACTCGCGAGCCAGGAGCTCGGAGCTGAGCCGTCGCTTGCGACGGCGACTGAAGGCCATGGCGGCTTGGCCGCCATGGCCGACCGCAACGCCGCCGACAAGCGGCCCTCCGTCCAGGTCGGCGACCCTTTCACCGGCAAGAAGCTGATCGAGTCGAGCCTCGAGCTCGTCGAGCAGGGCCTCGTCGAGTCGCTCCAGGACTGCGGCGCCGCCGGGCTTGCATCTTCACTCGCGGAGATGGCAGGCGGCGACGGCGGAATCGACCTCCAGCTCGACCGCGTCCCCCTGCGCGAGGAGGAGATGGAGCCCTGGGAGATCATGATCTCGGAGAGCCAGGAGCGGATGGTGGCCGTCGTCCGGCCCGAGCAGCTGGCCGCCGTCGAAGAGGTCTGCCGCCGCTGGGAGCTCGACTACGCCGCCATAGGTGAGGTGACCGATACCGGGGAGCTGCGCGCCTATTTCGACGGCGACCTGGTCGGTGCGATTCCGGCCACACACCTCACGGACGAGGCCCCGCGCTACGAGGTGAGCAGACGGCCGAGGCCCGCGGCCGAGCCCGCCGCGGCGCCCCCCGGCCCGCCCACCGAGCGCGCGCTGCTCGACCTGCTCGCCTCACCGAACATTCGCAGCCGAGCATGGATCTACCGCCGGTACGACCACCTCGTCGGCTCGCGAACCGTCCGCCGCCCGGGGCTCGACGCCGCCGTCCTACGGCTGCGCCCGTCCTTCCGGGGCCTCGCGGTCAGCCTCGACGGCTCCGGCCGGATTGCCCGCCTCGATCCGCACACCGGCGGCGCTCTCGCCGTGCTCGAAGCCGCGCGCAACGTCGCTTGCACCGGCGGCGAGCCGCTTGCAATCACCGATTGCCTGAACTTCGGCAACCCCGAGAAGCCCGAGATCGCCTGGGAGCTCGCCGAGGCGATCGAGGGCATGGCAGCCGCCTGCGAGGCGCTCGAGCTGCCGGTCGTCTCAGGAAACGTCTCGCTCTACAACGAGACGGACGGCCGGGCGGTCCATCCGACGCCGGTCGTCGGGTGCGTGGGGCTCGTCGCCGACGTGAGAGCGATTCCATCGACCTGGCGCGAGGGGGACGCAATTTTCGTTGCCGGCCGATCCGAGCTCTCCCTCGACGGCTCCGAGTATCAGGCGCTTTACGGCGAGCTGGCCGGAAGGCCTGCTCCGCTCGACCTCGCCCTCGAAGCCGAGCTCATCCAGCTGCTCCACGAGGCCTCGCCTGGTTGCTCTCTCGTCCACGACGCGGCCGAGGGCGGGCTGGCCGTCGCCCTTGCCGAGGCCGCGATCGCGAGCGGGGTCGGCGCTGAGCTCGATCTTCCGACCGATCCGCTCTCGCTCTTCGGCGAAGGTGGAGGCCGAGCGATCCTCGCCTCGAGCGATGAGCTCGACCTTCCTCGCATCGGCACCGTCGGCGGCGCTACGCTGCTCGGGGTCCCCATCGAGCAGCTTCGGCAAGCCTGGGAGGTTCAGACCTAGATGTGCGGGGTCTTCGGCATTCGTGCGCCAGAGCGTGACGTCGCGCGCGTCACCTACTTCGGGCTCTTCGCGCTCCAGCACCGCGGCCAGGAATCCGCGGGCATCGCCGTCTCCGACCGCGGGCAACTGACCGTCCTCCGCGACATGGGCCTCGTCGCCCAGGTCTTCGACGAGAAAAACCTGCGGGGGCTCCAAGGCGATACCGCCATCGGCCATACCCGCTACTCGACGACGGGCTCGACGCACTGGACGAACGCGCAGCCGACCGTCCAGCATGGACGCGCCCGCACCGTCACGCTCGGGCACAACGGCAACCTGACGAATGTCGAGCAGCTCCGCGACGAGCTCGCGGCGGATGGGATCCGGCTCGCGACGACCTCCGACACGGAGGTGATCGCGGCACTGATCGCGAACAACCCCGCGCCCCTCGAGGAGGCGATTGCAGGCGCGATGCAGCGGCTCGAAGGCGCATTCACCGTCGTGGCACTGTCGGAAGGCATTCTCATCGGCTTCCGCGACCCGCACGGGTTCCGCCCACTCGCCCTCGGTCGGATCGACGGCGATCCCGTGCTCGCGTCCGAGACCTGCGCGCTCGATCTCGTCGGCGCCGCGCACGAGCGTGAGGTCGCGCCGGGCGAGCTCGTGCTGATCGGCGAGGACGGCGTCCGCTCCGTGTCAGCAGTCCCCCAGGCCGGCGCGGGCGCGCTCTGCCTCTTCGAGTTCATCTACCTCGCCCGGCCGGACACGACGCTCGCCGGGATCGAGGTGCACTCCGCGCGCGTCCGCATGGGCGAGCGCCTGGCCCAGGAGGCGCCGGCCGAGGCCGACCTCGTCATGCCTGCTCCGGACTCCGGCACGCCTGCGGCCATCGGCTTTGCCCGCGCGAGTGGGATCCCCTTCTCCGAGGGGCTGATCAAGAACCGCTACGTCGGCCGCACGTTCATCCAGCCCGACCAGGGCCTGCGCGAACAGGGCATTCGCCTCAAGTTCAACCCGCTTTCGGAAGTCGCGGGCAAGCGCGTCGTGCTCGTCGACGACTCGATCGTCCGCGGCAGCACGATGAGGAAGATCGTCGCCCTCCTCTTCGATGCCGGGTCTCAGGAGGTACACGTCCGCATCTCCTCGCCGCCGATCGTCTCGCCCTGCTTCTACGGGATCGATTTCGCGGACGAGGATCAACTCGTCGCCTCCTCGCGCACAGTCGACGAGGTGCGAGAGCAGATCGGCGCCACGACACTGGGCTACCTCTCGCTCGAGGGCGCGCAGGCCGCGACGACGAGACCGGAGAGCGAGTTCTGCCGCGCCTGTTTCACCCGCGAGTACCCGACCCGGATCCCGGACGGCAAGAGGCTCGCCAAGTTCCGCTTCGAGCCCAGCAAGGCGTAGAGAACGTCTTAAAGGTCGGGCGCCCTGACGGGCCGGCCGGCCCGCCAGGGCCACCGACGCGCCTACTGCTCGAGAACCCGACTCGCCTTGGCGATGCCGCGCGAGATCAGATACGCGGCTGTAACCCACTTCGTGAAGTCGAGGAACTCCGGAATGTTGTAGTGGTCGTCGACGAGCACGACGATCGAGATGACCGCCATCACGATGAGGTAGAGAAGGAATTCGGCGTTGCCGGGGATCGGCAGCCTTGCGAAGTCGAGTGTCGTCCCGGGGCTGTAGCCGTAGCTCGGGCGCGACGATTGCTCGGGCGGTGTCGCCATGCGTTGCTCCTTTCAGGCCGCGTGTCCGGGAACGTGCACTATCTCTAGTTTCAGGCCGTCGGGATCGTAGAAGAAGACCGCGTAGTAGCCAGGCATGTACCAGTACTGCTCGGGGCCGCTCTCAATCTCGGCTCCCTGCGCGCGCAGCCACTCAGCCCGCTCGTTCACGACTCCCCGGGACACGGCCTCGAAGGCGACATGATGAAGGCCGACCTCGTACCGATCCGCGGGCCGCTCGCGCTTGCTCTGCGCCTCGCGGACGCCGACGGAGCTCCCGGGCCCCGCTAGGTACCAGATCGTCTCGCCCCGCTCGCCCTCCACCTCGCTGACGCCGTGCCAGCCAAGTGGGCCGAGGAGATCGCGGTAGAAAGGAAGGCTGCGCTCGATGGAGGAGACGACGAGGTCTACGTGATGAATGCCAGTCGAGCGCACCGCAATCGTTTTGCATTCAGCGCGTTTCTGCCATCTCCTTTCCGCGCCCGTAGCGAACGGCGCGCCGCACGGCCCGCGGATCGAGCCCGCGCTCCAGGAGCTGCTGGCGCAGCTCACCCTCCTGCGCCAGCCGCAGGAAGAGCCAGGCGAGCGCGCCGATCGTGACGAGCGAGCCTTCGATCATCATCAGCGCACCCGCGATTCCCTGATCGGCGGCCGCCGAGAGACCCCACGGACGGTGCGCCTCCTCATAGAGGCCGTAGAACGGCGCGCCCGCCCACACGAGCACGTTCCCGAGCACCGTCGAGACCACGCGGACGGCGAGGATGTAGCCCATCTTGGCGCCGGTGCCGAACCACTCGGGGCCGGGCAGGACCTCCACGACGGCGGCCCACATGATCGAGCCCGCGGCGAAGAAGCACGCGTGCTCGAGGGCGTGCACGGCCTCGTGGCGCAGCGCCGCCTCCCAGAGCGTCGGCAGGTGCCAGAGGAAGAGGTTCGCCGTCCAGAGCGGAAGCGCGACGAGCGGATGCGCGAGGAAGCGCAGCGCTCGAATCGCGCGGACCGAGAGCAGCGGCCGCAGCAGCGGGCCGGTCAGCCCGGCGACGATGCAGAGCGGAGCGAGATCGCCGAGCAGCAGGTGCTGCACCATGTGGAAGGCGAAGGACTCCTGCTCGCCCAGCGTCGCGACCGGCGAGACGAGCGCGGCGGCGACGAGCGCCACGCCGACGGAGAAGAGGACGTAGCGCCATTTGGCCACCGGCGTCCCGCGCCGAGTGAGGGTCCGCGCCCGCTTCGCGTACAGGAGCGCCCCGAGCACGAGCGGAACGAGCTGGAGCGGCTCGAACGACCATGTCGTTCCCGCGGAGTGCGCCAGCACCATGCCTCCGAGTGTAGGCCGCTGTTGGGCATACACTCGTGCGGAGGTGGAGGGAAAGACGTACGAGGCCGCCGGGGTCTCGCTCGCGACCGCCGATTCGATCGTCGAACGGCTGCGCGCGGCTGTGGAGTCGACCGGCACGACGGGCTTCGGGGCCTTCGCCGGGCTCTACCCCCTCGACGAGCAGCGCCTGCTCGCCGCCTCGATGGACAGCGCGGGCACGAAGCTCGTCCTCGCCCGCAAGGCCGGACGGCTGCGCTCGATCGGCGGCGATCTCACGGCCCACTGCATCAACGACGTGATCACGACCGGCGCCGAGCCGCTCTTCTTTCTCGACTACGTCGTCGGTCACCAGGTCGAGCTCGAGCAGGTAGCCGAGCTCGTGGAAGGCGCGGCAGAGACCTGTCGCGCGGCCGGCTGTGCGCTGCTCGGCGGCGAGACCGCCGAGATGCCCGGCGTCTACCGCGAGCAAGAGCTCGACTTCGCGGGCACATGCGTCGGCCTGGTCGAGCGCGAGCGCGTGATCGACGGCTCCCGCGTCGAGACCGGCGACCTTGTCCTCGGCCTTCCCTCCTCAGGACTGCACACGAATGGGTTCTCGCTCGTGCGCAAGCTCATCGGGGAGGGCGGGTTCGACGCCGATCTCCTGCTTGCGCCTCACAAGCTCTATGTCCACGAAGTGCGCGCTCTGCGTGAGCGGGCCGACGTGAAGGCTCTGGCGCACGTCACCGGCGGAGGCATCCTCGGCAACCTCTCGCGCGTGCTCCCGGAGGGCCGGAGCGCGGAGATCGACTGGGAGGCCTGGGAGCGCCCACCCGTCTACGCGTGGCTCACCGAGCAGGGAGTAGACGAGGAGGAGCAGAGACGCGTCTTCAACGTCGGGATCGGCATGTGCGCGGTCGTTCCGGAGAGCGACGCCGGCGCCGGCCAGGTGATCGGGAGGATCACGTGATCGGCGTCCTGGTCTCGGGCGAAGGCACGAACCTCCAGGCGCTGATCGACGACGGCCTGCCCATCTCGGCCGTGGCGTCGAACAAGCCGGGCGTGCGCGCGCTCGAACGGGCCGAGGCGGCGGGAATCCCGACCGGCGTGTTCGCGCTGGACGAGTACGAGAGTCGGGAGGAGCGAGATGGAGCGATGGCGGACTGGCTCGCCGGACACGGCGTCGAGTTGGTCGTGTGTGCCGGCTACATGCACCTTCTGCGGCCCAACTTCCTCGAGCGCTTCTCAGGCCGGATCCTCAACACGCACCCCGCACCACTCCCCGACTTTCCGGGCTCGCGCCCGATCGAGGACGTGCTCGCAGCGGGGGCAAGCGAGACGGCGGCGACGGTGCACTACGTCGACCAGGGCATCGACACGGGGCCCGTGATCGCGACGGAGCCCGTTCCCGTCCGTGAGGACGACACGGTCGAGACCCTTCGGGAGCGCGTGCAGTTGGTCGAGCACCGGCTGCTGCCGAGAGCCGTTCGCGAGCTCATCTCGTGATCGAGCGGGCTCTCCTCTCGACCTTCGACAAGACGGGGCTCGTCGAGTTCGCGAGCGGCCTGGTCGAGCTCGGCGTCGAGCTCGTCGCCAGCGGAGGCACCGCCGACCACCTGGAAGAGCACGGGATCCAGTCGACGCGAGTCGAGGACTTGACCGAGGTCCCGGAGCTCCTCGGCGGGCGCGTGAAGACGCTCCATCCGCGCATTCACGCCGCGATCCTCGCCAGGCGCGACCACCCCGACGATCTCGCTGCGCTCGACGAGCATCACATCCAGCCGTTCGACCTCGTCTGCGTCAATCTCTACCCCTTCACGCAGGTCGTCTCGCGGTACGGAGTCAAGGAAGAGGACGCCGTCGAGATGATCGACATCGGCGGCCCCTCGATGCTGCGCGCGGCGGCGAAGAACTTCGCGCACGTCGGCCCCGTCTGCCGCCCCCAGCGCTATGGCTCGATCCTCGCCGAGCTGCGCGAGTCCGGCGGGCTCTCGCTCGACACCCGCCGCGCCCTCGCAGCTGAGGCCTTTGCGGTTACCGCCGCCTACGAGGCCGCGATCGCCCGCTGGTTCGCCGACCGCGAGGCCTTTCCGGAGCTGCTGATCCCGAGCTTCGAGAAGGTGACCGATCTCGTCTACGGCGAGAACCCCCACCAGCGTGCCTCCTACTACGCCGAGGCTGGTGCGCGGCGCCACCTGCTCTCCCGCGTCGGCCAGCTGCACGGCCGGGAGCTCTCGTACAACAACCTGGGCGATCTCTCCGCGGCGCGGATGCTGATGCTCGAGCTCACCGTCCCCGCCTGCGTGATCGTCAAGCACGCCAACCCGTGCGGAGTCGCCGTCGCGGGCTCCGTCGAGGAGGCTTACGAGAAGGCGCTGGCCTGCGACCCGCTCTCCGCGTACGGCGGTGTGGTCGTCCTGAACCGGCCGGTCGGTGCTGAGCTGGGAGCTGAGATCGCCGAGCAGTTCGTCGAGGTGCTGCTCGCTCCCGACTACGCCGCGCGAGGCCTCGAGGCATTGCAGCAGAAGCCGAACACGCGGATCCTGGTCGACCACGAGCGGCGCCGCTTCGACCCCGGCGAGCGGGACTTCCAGCGCGTGCTCGGCGGCATGCTCGTCCAGGACCGCGACTGGGGCATCGAGGATCGTGACGGAATGGAGGTCGTCTGCGGCGAGCCGTCAGAGGCCGACTGGGGAGATCTCCTCTTCGCGTGGCGGATCTGCAAGCACGTGACTTCGAATGCGATCGTGCTGGCGAAAGACCTGCGGACGGTGGGCATCGGCGCCGGCCAGATGAGTCGGGTGGACGCGGTCAAGATCGCGGTCGAGAAGGCCCGCGAGCACGGCCACGATCTCGCAGGCGCAGCGCTCGCGTCAGATGCGTTCTTTCCGTTCCCTGATGGGCCGCGGGTCGCGCTCGAAGCCGGTGTCAAGGCGATCATCCAGCCCGGCGGCTCGAAGCGCGATCGGGACGTGATCGACGCAGTCGAGAGCGCAGGCGCGAAGATGGTCTTCACCCACCGGCGCCACTTCCGCCATTAAGCCGGGGTCAGACCCCAATGAAAGTTGGCGCCGTTCCGTTGCGGAGTGGCACAGAGACGGGGTCTGACCCCAACAGAAGTTGGTGCTGTTGGGTTGCAGAGTTGGCACAGTGAACTACGCTCTTTGGCCATGGCGCGCGAGTATCCGACCGTTCTCGATCTCGTCGGTCAGACGCCGCTCGCGCGCCTGCAGCGGATCGTTCCCGAGGGGGCCGGAACCGTCCTCGCCAAGCTCGAGCACCTGAACCCGGGCGGCTCGGTCAAGGACCGGATCGGAATCAAGCTGATCGAGGCCGCCGAGCGCGAGGGGAGGCTGAAGCCTGGGGGAACGATCGTTGAGCCGACCTCGGGCAACACCGGGGTCGGGCTCGCGATCGCCGCCGCGCTCAAGGGCTACCGCTGCATCTTCGTCATGCCGGACAAGATGAGCCAGGAGAAGATCTCCCTCCTGCGCGCGTACGGAGCCGAGGTTGTGATCTGCCCTTATGCCGTTGCCCCCGAGTCGCCGGAGAGCTACTACTCGGTCTCCGACCGGCTCGCCGAGGAGATTCCAGGCGCGTACAAGCCCGACCAGTACACGAACGAGGGCAATCCGGCCGCACACTACGAGACAACCGGGCCCGAGATCTGGGAGCAGACCGGCGGGGAAATCGATGCGCTCGTGATCGCGGTCGGCACCGGCGGCACGATCTCCGGCGCCGGGCGCTACCTGAAGGAGCAGAAGCCTGACGTCCTCATCGTCGGCGCCGACCCCGAGGGCTCGATCTACACCTCCGGCGAGGAGAGCATGCACCCCTACCTCGTCGAGGGCATCGGCGAGGATTTCTGGCCGCAGACCTTCGATCGCTCGATCGTCGACCAATGGGTCACGGTGTCCGACAAAGACTCGTTCGTCACGGCCAGGCGCATGGCCCGCGAGGAAGGCCTGCTGATCGGAGGCTCCGGCGGCACCGCCGTCCATGCGGCGGTCGAGATCGCAAAGCAGCTCGGGACCGGCAAGACGGTCGTCACGCTCATCCCCGACAGCGGCCGCCCATACCTCTCGAAGTTCTACGACGACAACTACATGCTGGAGCTCGGCTTCCTCGAGCGGGAGCGGCCCTCCCCCACGGTCGAGCAGGTGCTGCGTGCGAAGAGAACCGAGGAGCCGGACATCCCGGACCTGATCACGATCGCGTCGAACCAGAAGGTCGGCGAGGCGATCGACCTCATGCAGCAGTACTCGATCTCGCAGCTGCCTGTCGTCCGCGACGGCGAGCTCGATTCGCTGGCGGATGTGATCGGCTCGCTCCAGGACCGCGACCTCCTCGACCGCGTCTTCAAGAATCCGGACGCCTTGCACGAGGACGTCGCGGCCGCCATGCAGCCTCCGCTGGCCGCGATCGACGCCGGTGAGCCGCTCGACGAGGTCTTCTCGACGCTGACGGCTCCGCGAACGAACGCGGTCGTTGTCGCACAGGCCGGCAAGCCGATCGGGGTCCTCACCCGCACCGATCTGCTCGAGTTTCTCGCCCACCGGCGCGATTAGTGGAAGTCTCAGCCGCCGAAGCACGGCGCATAGCTGTGCGCGCACAGTTGTTGGACGGGTCGGCGACTGACGTGCTCTCGACCGTGCGGCGGCTCGGCTTCCTGCAGATCGACCCGATCGCGGTCGTCGCGCCGCCCCAGCACCTCGTTCTCTGGAGCCGCCTCGGCCCGTTCGACCGCGCCGAGCTCGACCGGCTGCTCTGGGAGGAGCGGAAGCTCATCGAGTGGAACGCGTTCATCTGGCCGATCGAGGACTTGCCGCTCATCCGTGCGCGCATGCGCAGTTACCGTCACGGGACGAGGTACAACTGGCAGCGCCGGGTCAGCGAGTTCCTGAAGGAGAACGCACGCTTCAAGCGCTACGTCCTTCGTGAGCTCGAGCGCAACGGCCCACTGCTCTCCCGCGAGCTCGAGGACCGATCGCGGGGTCACGAGGACCGCTGGTCCGAGGTCTGGTGGGGGAACCGGAACGTGACACAGATGCTCGACGCCCTGCACTGGCGTGGCGAGGTTGCCGTCGTCCGTCGCCAGAACGGCCAGCGCGTCTGGGACCTGGCCGCGCGCTGGTACCCCGAGACCGAAAGCGTGCCGATCCGAGAGTCCGAGCGCCTGCTCGCGGAGAAGCGCTTCCGCGCGCTCGGTGTCCGGCTCGAGAAGAGGCGCTTGTTGGCTCATCCCGAGGCGGACGACAGGCCCGTCGGCAATCGGGTCACCTTTCTCTCGCCTTTCGACCGGCTCATCCACAACCGCGAGCGGGCCGAAGCGCTGTGGGGCTTCCGCTACCGGCTCGAGATGTATGTCCCCAAGGCCAAGCGCGAGTACGGCTACTACGTCCTCCCGATCCTGCGCGGCGACCGGCTGATCGGGCGCATCGAGCCGATTTTCGACCGCAAGACCGGGCTGCTGCGGGTGAACGGAGTCTTCGCCGAGCCGGGGGCGTCTGCGGGCGCTGCCGTCGGCATCGCCCGCGCGGTCCGCCGCCTCGCAAGCTGGCTCGCCGCTGAGGAGACCGCATACACGGACCGAGTCCCGCCCGTCTGGCGCGACAGCCTCCGTCACTAGAATCCGGATATGGATTTCGAGACGCGCGCGATCCACGTCGGGCAGGAGCCGGACCCAACCACAGGCGCGGTCAGCGTCCCGATCTACCAGACCTCCACCTACGCGCAGGAGGGAGTCGGGCAGCACAAGGGCTACGACTACTCCCGCGGCGCGAACCCGACCAGGACGGCCCTCCAGGTCTGCCTCGCCTCGCTCGAGGGTGCGGAGCACGGCGCCGCTTTCTCCTCGGGTCTCGGCGCCGTTACGACGATCATGCATCTCGTCCACCCGAGCGAGCACGTCATCTCCGTAAACGACGTCTACGGGGGCACCTTCCGGCTCTTCACACAGGTCTACGAGCCGAAGGGCTACGGGTTCGACTTCCTGTCGGCACAGGAGGTCAACGAGAGCCTGGCCGACCGGATCGACGAGCGGACCCGGCTCGTCTGGCTCGAGACGCCGACGAACCCGCTGCTGAACGTGGTCGACATCAAGGCCGCATGCATAGCGGCCCATGCCGTCGGGGCGATCGTCGTTGTCGACAACACGTTCGCGACGCCGTACTTGCAACAGCCGCTCGAGCTCGGCACCGACATCGTCATGCACTCGACAACGAAGTACCTCAGCGGGCACTCTGACGTGATCGGCGGCTTCGCGGCGACGAACGACCCGTCGATCGCGGAACGCCTCACCTTCCTCCAGAACTCACTCGGCGCGGTGCCCGGCCCATTCGACTGTTGGCTCGTCCTGCGCGGGATCAAGACGCTTGCACTGCGGATGCGGCAGCACTGCGAGAGCGCACGGCGGATCGCTGCCTTCCTCGACGAGCATCCCGCAGTCGAGAAGGTTCTCTACCCCGGCCTACCGAGCCACCCTGGGCATGAGATCGCGGCGCGGCAGATGCGCGACTTCGGCGGCATCGTCTCGTTCCTCGCCGAGTCGGAAGACGAGGCTGTCGCACTCATGACACGCACGAAGCTCTTCGTGCTCGCGGAGAGCCTCGGCGGCGTGAAGAGCCTGATCGAGCATCCCTCGCGGATGACACACGCATCGACGGCCGAGGGTCCCTACTCGGCGCCAAGGAGCCTCGTTCGCCTCTCCGTCGGGATCGAGTCTGCCGAGGACTTGATCGCGGATCTCGACTCCGCGCTCGTACGCTCGGCCGCCGCGACCGGCGCCTGAGCCAACGGAACCACGGACAGTGCTCCGGTGTAGAGGCGGCAGAGATGCCGACTCGAAAGGAGCTCTCATGAAGACCGCCCTCGTGGTTCTCGCAGTCGCCGCCTTCGCGCTGCCGGCGACGGCGCTCGCCAAAGGCCCCTCCGCAGCGCGGATCGACGGGCCGGGTCTCGGCAAGGCGATCACGATCACAGGCCCCGAACAGGAAGGGTCGCCGCTCATGGACTTCGCCCAGCAGGCGGGATTCTTCCCGGCCGCCTTCAGCCAGGAGCCGAATCCCATGTTGCCGGCACGTCCAGAAGGGAATCTCGGCCCGAAGTACTCGATCGACTACACGGTGCCGGGCCCCGAAGGCAAGAGCTTTGCCATTGGCCAGAACCTCTATCCCTACGCAAAGCCCTATGCCCTCACCTACATGGCTTCCGGCCAGAAGATCTTCGACTTCACGACCAGGGGCGGTTGGTACCAATCCCCGACGCTGAAGGACCTGCTCGTGAAGGCCGGACTACCCAGAACGATGCCGTCAAGCTCTGCCACGAGCAGCGCATCGTTTCTGTCGACTGGACTGGTGAGCTTGCTGATCGCTGCCGGACTGCTGCTCTCGGGTGCAGCCGCATTCGTTGTCAAGCGAGCCCGCCGCCGGCGAACCGCCTAATCGCCGATACATAGGATCCGGCGCGTGATTGCGCCGGATCCTATGGACCTCTTTCACCAGGGCGTCGAGCGGGTGATCGGCGTCTACCTGCTCGAGACCGAGGACGGCCTGGCGCTCAACGACTGTGGGCCTTCGACCTGCATCCCGGCGTTGAAGGAACGACTCGCCGAGCGTGGTCTGGCCCTGACCGACGTTCGTCACCTGCTGCTCTCGCACATCCACCTCGACCACGCGGGCGCAGCAGGCTCGCTCGTCCGTGAGCATCCGGGCCTGCAGGTGCACGTCTCCGAGATCGGCGCGCCGCACCTCGTCGATCCAAGCCGGCTCGAGCGCAGTGCCCGGCGCCTCTACGGGGACGAGTTCGACACGCTCTGGGGCGAGCTCGCGCCGGTTCCGGAGGCGAACGTCCACGCGGTGGGCGACGACGTGCTTGGCTTCGTCTGCTTCCCTTCGCCGGGGCACGCCTCACATCACGTCTGCTACCTCGACGGCGACGGCACCTTGTACGCGGGCGATGCCGCGGGCGTCCGTGTCATGCCCGACCGCCACATCCTCCCCGTCGCGCCCCCGCCCGACGTCGACCTCGAGGCCTGGGAGCGGACGATGGACGAGATCGAGCTGCGCGCTCCCCAGCGGCTTGCACTCATCCACTTCGGGGTCGTCGAGCAGCCCCGCGACCATCTGCGGCGCCTGCGCCGGCAGCTCCGGATCTGGGCGCAGCGGGTGCGGCAGGGCATGAGCGAGGAGGAATTCATCGAGGCCGCGCGCGCGGATCTCGAGGAAGAGATCGGCGAAGCGCCGTACTACGAGCGGGCCGCCCCGCTCTGGCAGTCGTACCTGGGCCTCAAGCGTTACTGGGACAAACAGCTCGTCGCATAGCCGGGGTCAGACCCCGATGAAAGTTGTTGCATTTGGCGCCGCTACTCGGCGTGTCACAAGTTTGATCGGGGTCAGACCCCGATCAAAGATGTTGCGATTCGCCACGGGCGCGTCGGATTGCCGCTCGATACGCGGCCACGTAGTCCCCGACCATCCGCTGCGGGGCGAAGCGCTCCTCGACGTAGCGCCGGCACTCGAGCGGATCGAGCGCGTCCGCCTGCTCGAGCGCCTCGGGCATCTGTCGATAGTTGTCGACGATCAGCCCCGCACGGCCGTGCTCGATCACCTCGGGCACTGCCCCGTGGCGCGTCGCGATCACCGGCGTCCCGCACGCCATCGACTCGACCATGACGAGCCCGAACGGCTCCTCCCACTCGATCGGAAACAGCGTCGCGCGAGCATCCTGGAGCAACTCGACCTTGTGGCCGTGCGAGACCTCGCCGAGGTACTCGATCCCGCCGTGTCCGAGATGCGGCTCGACGAACTCGGCGAAGTACTGACGCTCCTTCTGCTCCCGGTTCTTGCCGGCGAGCTTCAGCGGCAGCCCGAGCTCCATCGCGACGGCGATCGCCCGGTGCGCACCCTTGTCGGGGCTAAAGCGACCGAGAAAGAGGAGGTACTCGCCACGATGCGGCTGGCACGGGTAGAGCGAGAGGTCGATCGCATCCGGGATCGTCGCCACCCATGGCAGGTCGGGCATCGGCCGCCGCTGGTTCTCAGAGATCGAGATCAGGCCCACGCTCGGCGCCACCTCGGCGATCCCGCCGTAGGCCCGCTGCGCATCCGGCAGGTCGAGCGGCCCGTGGACGGTGTGCACGACCGGCGTCTCGACGAGCCCACCGAGAGCCGCGCCGGTCATCCCGCTGTGGTCGTTGATGACGTCGAACTCGTCCGCGCGCGAGTAACAGGCAAGCGCGTGCATGAGGTCGGGCAGGGAGCGGCCGATGAGCTCGCTCGGCGCACGCTCGAAGACGTACGAGAGCTTGGCCTTGGTCAGCGAGTCGCCCGAGGCGAAGAGGGTGACGTCGTGGCCGGCCTCGACGAGCCCGTCGGCGAGCAGCGAGACGACGAGCTCGATTCCTCCATAGCCGGTCGGCGGCACCGCGAACCACGCCGGCGACAGAACAGCAACCTTCAGCTTGTCACTCACGCTCTTCCACCCGAACCCGCGCCTCCTCGATCCGCACGTCCCAGACCCGGTCGAAGGCGCGAATCCCGGTTAGGCTGAGCGTCCCCGCCCATGCCGGAAGGTCGAGCGGCAGTATCGAGCGCAGCTGGAACTGCCGGCGGTCGGGCTGCAGGCCGAGCATGATCTGCAGCAGGAGAACCGGCGCGGCCGCCGCCCAGGCCTGCGGTCGCGCCGCGGTCGGATAGGCGATGGGAAACGGCGTCTCGGTGCGCGGGAGACCGGCGAAGACCTCGGGCAGCTGATAATCGAAGTGGCCGGCCGCGTTCAACATCCGTCGAATGATCCGATGCGCCTCCGGCCAGCGGGAGTAGCGTGCGAGCCCCCACGCGATCAGCGAATTGTCGTGAGGCCAGACCGTCCCGTTGTGGTACGAGAGTGGATTGAAGGCCGCATCAGCCGCCGACATCGTCCTCACCCCCCAACCTGACCAGAGATCAGGTCCCATGAGGCGGTCGACGACGCTGTCGACTCGATTGGGCGGAACGATGCCGCTCCAGAGCAGGTGGCCGATGTTGGAGCACAGCGAGTCCACCTGCCGCTTCTCGCCGTCGAGGGCGAGCACGTAGTAGCCGCCGCGCTCCTCCGACCAGAACGCCTCGTCGAAGCGCCGGCGCAACTCCACGGCTTCGCGGCCCAGCCGCTCCGCGAGCTCCCGGTCGCGCCACACCTCGCGGGCGAGCTCGGCCAGGCGGCGCTTCGCGTCGTAGACGTACCCCTGGACCTCGACAGGAGCGATCGGCGACTGGGCGAGCGTGCCGTCCGAAAAGCGCTGGGAATCCCAGGAGTCTTTCCAGGACTGGTTGTCGAGTCCCGTCTCGCTTCGCTTCTGGTACTCCACGAAGCCGTCGCCGTCAAGATCGCCGTACTTGTCGATCCAGGCGAGGGCGCGCATGGCCGGCTCCTTGAAGTGCCGGACGAGCGCGGCGTCGTCCGTCCAGCGCCAGACCTCTGAGAGCAGAATCAGGTAGAGCGGCGTCGCGTCGGTCGTCCCGTAGTAGCGCGAGAACCAGTTCGCCGCCGCCTTCCCGCGACGGATCTCGTGGACGATCTTCCCAGGCTCGGCGTCGGTCGTCGGGTCGTCCTCGGTCGCCTGGAGGTCGCCCAGCACCTGGAGGGCGCTCCGGGCGAGCTCGGGCCCGAAGAGAAGCGTCTGGAGGCACGTGATCAGCGTGTCGCGGCCGAAGAAGGTCATGAACCAAGGCATCCCCGCCGCAGGCAGGTTGCCGAGGCCGTTCCCGCCGCGCAGGCGCAGCGAGGCGAGGTCGGCGACCGAGCGCGGGAAGGCATGGTCGAGGTCGTCCCAGGACGCACGGAGCTTGGGGACGCTCAGGTTCCAGGCGGTCAACGAGGCGTCCACCCGCTCGCGCTCCTCGCCGAAGCGCCGCTGAGCGGCTTGCGGCTTCACCTCGTCGCCGTCCAGGGATGGAACGATGTCCATGCCGAGCTCCCAGCTCGCCCGCGGCTCGAGCTCGATCCAGTAGCGCACCTTGCTCGGCTCGACGTGGCCACGCTGAGAGAGGATGATCTGCGTTCGCGCTACGCCCGAATCGTCGACGAGCACGAACTGGTTCTCCTCCTCCTCGTAGCGGGCCTCGGCGAGCGGCGGCAGCGGCCGGGCTTTCACCGGGTCGCCGAGTGCGAAGTCGTGGTTCTTGACCGCGAAGATGTCTGCGAAGTCGCTGCCGAACTCGAGCGCGAGCTCGAACCCGACCTTCGTCATGCTCTGGTTCTGGACCCGCAGCCGGTCCTGCATGCCCTCGCCTACGAACCGGTGCCGCCCGATCGAGATCGTGTCCTGCGCGAGCTCGCCTGCGAGCGAGTTCCGAAGGAAGTATGCGGCCGAGTAGTACTCCGCCTTCCCGGCCGAGAGCAGCAGCGGGCGCTCGCCGTTGACGGTCAGCAGAAGGAGCGAGAGGAAGCGGGTGTCGAAGGCGTAGAGCCCGCTGGTCATGAAGGTGAAGTCGCCGTTCTGGTCGCTGATGCAGAAATTCGACCCTTCGAGGATGGTGATGGCCATCAGTCGGACCTGATGATTCGGGTCGGGCTGGACTGGGCGAGCGCCTTCACGACAAGCTCGTCGACGTTCACGTGCCGGGGCCTCGTGACCACGAAGAGGACGCATTCTGCGATGTCCGCAGGCTGCACCGGATCGACCCGCTCGTAGACCTGCTTGGCCTTCTCGGTGTCGCCGCGGAAGCGAACCGTGGAGAATCCGGACTCGACGAGCCCCGGATCGACGGTCGTCAGGTGAATGGGCCGTCCCAGCAGATCCTCGCGCAGCGCATAGGTGAAGCCGCGAACCGCGAACTTGGAGGCGACGTAGACGGCGGCATTCTCGTAGGCCTGCCGTCCGGCAATCGAGCCGATGTTGACGATGTGGCCACCATCCCGGATGTGCGGCAGGCAGAGTCGGGTCATCCGCATCAGTCCGAGGACATTCGTCTCGATGACCGTTGCCTCGTCCTCGTCGCTCCCTTCCCAAAACGGATCGCGCCCGAGGCTGAGCCCCGCGTTGTTGACGAGGATGTCGAGCCCGCCCAGCTCCGCAACGGCCCGCTCGACGAACCGCTCGCAGCTGTCCTTGTCGGTCACGTCGAGGTCGAGCGGGAAGAGGCCGCCGCGGTCCTCGAGCCGGTCGACCCGCCTGGCCCCGACGGCCACCCTGGCTCCGGCTTCCACGAGCGTGTGCGCAACGGCCGCGCCGATACCGCTCGAGGCGCCGGTGACGACAGCCGTCTTGTGCTCGAGCGGGGCCAACCCGCGAGAGCTTAGTGAAAGAGACCCAGGCGAAGAGCCGTGGCGACCGCGTGTGTGCGCGTCCGCGCGTCGGGACGTTCGCGGACCTCGCGAACATGCGAGGCGAGCGAGAGATGGGCGGTGCCGGGCTCGAACCAGCGACCTCCTGCTTGTAAGGCAGGCGCTCTCCCAGCTGAGCTAACCGCCCTGGGTGTGCCCCCAGCGGGATTCGAACCCGCGCTACGGCCTTGAAAGGGCCGTGACCTTGACCGCTAGTCGATGGGGGCCTCCGGCCAGTCTAGCCTTGAAACCCGCCGATACACTCGCCAATAGCGGGCCGCTAGCTCAGTCGGTAGAGCAGGCGAGAGCACGGGTGAACCCATGGTTCCCCCGTGTGCCCCCTCCTTCACGCCACGCACGTGCCGACCCCTTCCTGGCTACGCTCGGGCAAGCCCGGCTCCGCGCTGCAGCGACTCGCGGTGTCCAAGCAGGGGCCTCCTATACTCGAAGTCCTCGGGGCCGGTAGCTCAGTCGGTAGAGCAGGGGACTTTTAATCCCAAGGTCGCAGGTTCGATTCCTGCCCGGCCCATCGGATTTGCAGGGGAAAAAGCACGCGCCGACGGTCGACGATGACCCCGTGCGCGTACAACATGACGTACGGATCGCGTCTGCTCGCTGCAGGCTGTTGCCGTTTCTTGCAGCAGGTTGCAGTTAGTGCCAGGGGACTGAAAATCCCACGTTCCCCAGGCTGATTTGCGCCCCGCGTGGGTGGGCCGCTCGGAGCGAGTAGGAGTCGCCGCAAGCGAGCCTACCTGTCGTGTTCGCCGACAGTCCGTCCATCTTCGAGGTGCGTCAACCTGAAATGCGTCCGCTCGGCCATCGTCTGGTTGCCTTTGCGCTCGTATAGGACGAGGGCACGTCGGAGGGAACCGACCGCGTCGTCCATCCGGGCGGCCCGTTCGAGGGCTTCAGCCAAGTCGCGATTGGCATCGGCCTGAGCAGTCAGAAAGTCCGTTCCCTCGGCAAGCTCAACCGCTTGCCGGGCACATTCGATCGCGGCTTCTTGCCTCCCCTGACGAGCCAGGATCTTCGCCTTGGCGCGTAGCCATGAGATCTGCGTGGACATGCTCGGCGCGGCAAGCGCTGGTACGCGACCCACCCACTCATTTGCATCCTCCAGCCGATCGAGTTCGCAGAGGGTGAGTGCACGCTGGGCTGCTAACCCGGCGAGGACTCCGCGCAGCCCGCGTGCCTCGACGAACACGCACGCCTCCGCGAGATAGAGATCGGCTTTAGTGGGGTTCTCCGCCAGTAGCTCGACCCTGGCGGCCAGATCCGCACTTTGCGCGAGGTCCATCAGGCTGCCGCGCTCGCGCCACTCGTAATGCACCTCGGCGATCAACTTCTGCGCTTCGTCGAAGCGGGTGAGCATCGCGAGCGCCTCGGCCCGACCCAGGGTGGCGAGCGCCTCGACGCGGCGCAGTCCGAGCCGCCGTCCCTCGGCCTTCTGCTCCTCCAGCCACGCGAGCAGCTCGTGAACTGGTGTCGGGCCCAGAGCGCGGGCCGTGATCAGCTGTCGCGTGACCCAGCCCGCGTAGTGCCTCGCAAGGCGGCGGGCATAGACGCCACTCTTCTCGATAGCGGCGAAGGCGGCCTCCGCGTGGCCGCGGTTGAGCGCCGCGTAGCCCGCCAGCCAGGACACGTGGTGCAATCCCAAATCCGCACGTGCCAGCTCCAGTTCTCGCAACGCCTCCTGAACGAACGAATCGATTCGCCCGTCCGAGTCTGGCGCGGTCCCGAGCTGCGCTTCCCAGATCAGCTGCACCCCTCGGATAGTCAGTTCGCCGGTGCGATCACCGCCAGCAGCCGCACGGTCGACGGCGGCGCTGACGGCGGCGAGACCTGACTCTGCGTTTCCTGAGAGGACGGAGGCATCGAGGCGGTCGACCTCCAATGCCGCATCAACCTCGCCGGAAGGCACGAGCGCCAGCGCGCGCTCAGCGAACTTCAACGCCGCCGGAAAGTCTTGTCGGCCGATCGCGCGCCGCTCTGCTGCGGTCAGCCGCTCTCGTGCTGCTGTAGCCAGCTGAGCATCGGCTGCTTGCCCAAGTTCCTGCCGATAACGCCACGCTTGCTCGAGGTGGTAGCCGAGGATCTCGTTGAGCTCGACCAGCTCCTCGCCGCGAGCTTCAAGCCAGCCGGCAAAGCGCTCGTGAAGCTGAGCGCGCACGGACTTCGGCAATCCGTCGTAAGCGGCATCGCGGATCAGGAGGTGGCGAAAACGGAAGCCGTCGTCGCCCACAATCTGCGCTTTGTCCGGACGGACGAGCTCTTGGCGCACGAGCGCGGCGAGCTTTGGAGTCACCGGAGCCTGATCCGAGCCGAGAGCTTGGACAGCGCCGCGATGGAAGATCTCGCCCTCGACTGCTCCGCGCTCGAGGACGCGCCGCTCGGCCGGATCGAGCTGATCGAGACGCGCTGCGAGCAGGGCCTTCAGCGTCGGCGGAACCGCCAGGTCGCCATTCGCCTTGTTCGCCATCGCAAGCATCTCCGCGAGGAAGAGCGGATTGCCGCCGGCTGCGCGCATGATCCGCTCGCGCAGGTCGGCGGGAATCGTCTCCGGAATCAGCTCCGCGGCAACGGTCTCCCGTAACGGCTCGAGCCTCAGCGCAACCGGCCATTGAGGACGGCGGTCCGTGAGCTCCGGTCGAGCAAGGCACACGAGTAGGATCGGGGCTGTCGAGAGCAGGCCGACGTGTTCGACCAGGTCTAGGAAGCTCTCCTCCCCCCACTGGAGATCGTCGAACACGCACACAAGCGGCGATTGCTCTTCAAGGAGCTTCCGGAAGGACCAGGCAATCTCTTCCGCAGACGTCCCCACTGACGCTTCGCCGAGGAGGGAGCGAAGCGAGGCCGCCGCCGCAGGATCGGAGGGCAGCGCATTGATATGTCTGAGCACCTCGACCACCGGCCAGTAGGTGATGCCCTCGCCATAAGGGAGGCAGCGGCCGTGGACGACCGGGGCATGAAGGGCCGGAAGCGCTTCGGCAACGAGGCGCGACTTGCCCACGCCCGCCTCGCCGGCGATCGTGACGAGCTCGCAGCGCTGCTCGGACAGCACTCGCTGCCAGGCTTCGTGGATGGCGGCAAGCTCCTGCGCTCGGCCAACAAAAGCTGCTTCGTGGCGGCGCTCCGGCACCTCGTCGGCAGCGAGCAGCCGGAAGGCCGACACCGGCTCGGATTTGCCCTTGAGGGCCAACGGCTCGACCGCTTCCACGTCGACGGCGCCGCGAGCGAGCGCAACCGTGGCTTCCCCGAGCAGCACTTCGCCAGGCGGTGCCGCCTGTTGCAGGCGAGCGGCGAGGTTGACGGCGTCGCCGGTCGCGAGGCGCTCCTCGGTACCGGTAACGACCTCTCCGGTGGTGACTCCGATCCGGCCCTCGACACCCAGCTGGGGCAGCGCCTTCCGCATCTCGAGCGCGGCGCGGCAGGCCCGGAGGGCGTCGTCCTCGTGGGCGCGAGGCGCGCCGAAGACGGCCATCACCGCGTCGCCGATGAACTTCTCGACCGTGCCCCCGTGACGCTCGATGATCTCTTTCATGCGGTCGAAGTAGCGGGCAAGCAGCGTGCGCAGCGCTTCCGGATCGGTCACCTCCCCGAGCGCGGTCGAGCCGACGACATCGCAGAAGAGCACCGTCACGACCCTGCGCTGCTCCTGGCCGCTCGGCGCCGCCGCTGCCCCGCACTCGGGGCAGAACTTGAATGCCTCGGCGGACTCGTAGCCGCAAAACGCACAGGCGGGCACGAGTCGAGTCTAGGAACGCGCCCGCGCCATAACAACCTTCGCGGGGCCCTATCTCCGACTGTCGACCGCCTCCGGCTCGCGTGGCCCGTCGAGTGCGCGAGCGTGCTCTCACCCGTGCGGCAAGCACCTCAAGAGGCTCGAGCGGCAAGCGCGCTCAAAAGGCATGTTGAAAAATTGTTGTCCGCGAAGTCAACTAACTGAGCGTACAGTGGGCGAGGAGTTTCCCCCAGCGCGCCGAGCTGTGTATCTGTTCAAGCTCCGCGTCAGCAACCCGGACCCGGGAAGGCGGCTCTAGGGGCAACGGAAGCTCCTTACGCCACGCCGAGACGTGAAACGTGACCAAGCCTCTCGCACAACTCCGCACCGGCCCCCTCGGACAGCGACGATTCCGGCTGCTCTTCCTCGGTCGGACGACGTCGTTCGTCGGCAACGCGTTCGCGAACGTCGCGCTCGCCTTCGCCGTGCTCGAGCTCACCGGCTCCAAGGCCGACCTCGGGTACGTGCTCGCGGCGCGGGCGCTGCCGCAGGTCGTCTTCCTGCTCGTCGGCGGCATCTGGGCCGACCGCCTTCCCCGGCACCGGGTGATGGTGGGCTCGAATGTCGTCAGCGGCCTCAGCCAGGCGGCGATCGCGGCGCTCCTGCTGCTCGGTCATGCCCACATCTGGCAGCTGATGGCGCTCGGAGCCGTCAACGGGCTCAGCTCGGCCTTCTTCTTCCCCGCTGCCGTCGGCATCGTCCCCCAAACGGTTTCCCGGTCGATGCTGCAGAGCGCGAATGCTCTTCTTCGCCTTGGAACGAACGCGAGCTTCATCGGCGGTGCGGCCCTCGGCGGGCTGATCGTCGCCGCGACCAGCCCCGGTGTCGGCCTCGCATGCGATGCCGCGAGCTTCCTCCTTGCCGCCCTGTTCGTCGGCCTGATCCGGCTTCCGCCGGGCTTGCGCATGGAGAGCACGAACTTCCTCGCCGAGCTCGCGGAAGGCTGGCGCGAGTTCAGCTCCCGGCCCTGGCTCTGGGCGATCGTCGCGCAATTCGGTTTTGTCAACGCGATCGAGCAGGGCTCCCAGAGCGTGCTCGGTCCGGTGATCTCGAAGGAGTATTTCGGCGGCGCCGCCGCCTGGGGCCTCATCCTGACCGTGCAGTCGCTCGGCCTCCTCGCCGGCGGGCTCATCCTGCTTCGCTTCCGCCCCCGCCGGATCCTGCGGGTGGCGACGTTCGGCGTACTGCTCACGATCCCGTTCCTACTCGCCCTGGCCGTGCCGCTCCCGCTCGTCGGCGTCGTCGCCGCCGCGGGGCTCGCCGGCATCGGCATAGAGATCTTCGGGATCCTCTGGGATACAGCCATGCAGCAGGAGATCCCGCAGCAGAAGCTCTCCCGCGTGTCCTCCTACGACGCTCTCGGCTCGTTCGTCCTGATCCCGCTCGGACTCGCGGCTGCCGGGCCGGTGGCCGAGGCGATCGGCACGCGGCCGACCATTCTCGGAGCGGCGGCGATCAGCCTGGTGGCGACGCTCGCCGTCCTCTTCGTGCGTGACGTGAGGACGATCTCCCGCCGCGAAGAAGCAGGCGCGTCCACCGTCACCGAAGGTGCACCGGCCTGACCCAGTACGCTGACTGTCCATGAGTGACCGACGCCTCGCAATCCTCGCCTCGCTTGCCGGGCTCTCGGGCTTGGTCGTCGCGATGGTCGCCGTCCGTGTTGTCTATAGCGGCAACAGCGAGAACGCGGCGCTCGTCTGGAACCTGCTCCTGGCCTGGATTCCCTTCGGCGTCGCGCTTCAGGTCTACGAGGGCTACCGGCGCGGAGCGGCGCGGGCATATCTCTTGATCGGAGGCCTGCTCTGGCTGCTCTTCTTTCCGAACGCGCCCTACATCGTCACCGACTTCAAGTGGCTAAGGGACTCGACCGGAGCTCCGGTCTGGTACGACGTCGTCTTGATCTCGGCCGGGGCCTGGGCCGGGCTGCTCCTCGGTTTCATCTCGCTCTACCTGATGCAGGCGGTCGTGCGACGTGCGCTGGGGGCACTCAATGCGTGGCTCTTCGTGCTCTTCGCCCTCGTGCTGAGCTCCTTCGGCATCTACTTGGGCCGCTTCCAGCGCTCGAACTCGTGGGACGTCTTCGTACGTCCGCAGACGTTCGCGGGCGACGTCTGGACACGACTGGGCGATCCGGATGAGTACGCGCGAGTCGTCGCGGTCACCGTGCTCTTCACGGCTTTTCTGGCCGCGACCTACCTCGTCTTCTACTCGTTTGCGCGAGCCACCGTTCGAGAACCGACCGAGCTCTGACGGACGCACTCCTGCTCGTCGACGTCGTCAACAAGCCCGGCTAGGTCGCACGGGCCCGTAGCCGGTCGAGATCGCGCTCCGTGTTCACGTTCGCCAGCAGCTCGGAGTCGAGTGCGACCGTCCGCACGTCCAGCTCGCCAAGAGCCTCGGAGAGAGCCAGTTCGCCCCGATCTAGCCGTTGTTCGAGCACCGGGAGGGCGCTGCGCGCATAGGCGCCCGGGAGCGGACCCGTCTCCGGCACGGCAGCATCTGCGCAGGCCTCGGCCAGCGAGCGCAGCGCATCGGCCGTGACCAGCGGACAGTCGACCGGCAGGAAGACGGCGACTTGGGTCTGCGCCGCCTTCAAACCCGCGATCACCCCGGCGATCGGCGCGCGAACCGTGACTCCGTCGTCGAGCACCGGAAACGGCATCCAGATCTGATCGGCCTCCTTGCCCAGAGCCAACCGTTCGGGAAACGCCTCCCCGAGGATCCGCCAGCCGCGTTCGGCCAGCGTTTCCTCTCCGAGCGGCGCCAGCGCCTTCACCGAGCCGAAGCGACGGCTGAGACCGCCGACGAGCAAGACCCCCGTCGCGTCCGTCACAACGAAGCCACTCCAGGCCGTAGCCCCGAGAGCCGGCTGGCGACGACGGCGTCGGCGGCTTCTGCGCTCGCCGCATGGCCGGTGACCGCGCTGAGGAACTCGTCGCGGTCAAGCGCGAAGAGCTCGACGTCGGTCTTCGCCGTCACGGTCGCGGTCCGCGGCACGTCGCGAAGGAGCGCGATCTCGCCGAAATAGTCGCCCGGGCCGAGCGTGCCGATGCGTTTGCCGTCTGCAGCGACCTCCAGCTCACCGGAGGCGATCACGTAGAAGCGATCGCCGGGCTCGCCCTCGCGGATGATCTCGCTGCCCGCGGTCGCATCCACAGCGGCAAGGCTCGCGGCGAGGTGGTCGATCGTGCTCGGCGGGAGCGGCTTGAAGAGCGGAATCGCGCGCAGCAGCGCGAGCTCGCGCGTGGGTGCGAGCGCCTCGACGTCGAGCGCGCCGATTCGGCGCCAGAGGAGCGCCGCGAGCAGGGGCAGCAGCGCTCCGGTGATCACCATCGACCAGCGGATCCCCACAGCCGCAATCGCGAGCGGGGCGAGGATCGCGCCGATCCCAAGCGTGCCGACGAAAACGCTCTGGACGACTCCGAAGACGCGCGTCAGAACCTCGTCCGGCACGGTGCGCTGTAGAAGTGTGAGGGCAGCGACGTCGACGACCGTGTTGCCGATGCCGATGACTGCGAGCAGAGCAAGCGCAACCGCCGGCTGGGGGAAGACGCCGATCAGCGCGATCGGCAGCCCCCAGAGGACGAGGCCGATGGCGAAGTCGGAGGCGAGCCGCTGCCGGCCGACGAGCGCGAAGGCCGCGACGGCCCCCAATAGGCCGCCGACACCCACTGCAGAGTTGAGAAAGCCGACGCCCGCGTTGCCGAGATCGAGCAGCTCGAGGGCGGTGACCACGATCAGGACGTTGAGCGCGCCGGCGACCAGGGTCTGTGCGCCGTAGAGGCCGATGATCAGGCGCAGGTGGCGATCCTGCGCGATCGCCCCGAAGCCGGCGAAGAACTCGCGGGCAAATCCCACTCCGGCCTTCCGCTCGGGTGGAGCTTCGACCTTGATTCCGGCCAGCAGGAGCGCGCCGGCGAGGAAGGCGACCGCTGCCGCCGCGAAAACGGTTTGGGAATTGGTCGCCGCCAAGAGCAGTCCACCGGCTGCAGGGCCGAGGAAGATCCCGGAGCTCTCGATCGTCGTCAGCACGAGGTTCGCTGCCGTCAGCTCTTCCGGCGTGCGGGCGAGCTGGGGCAGCAGTGCGGACTGAATGGGGCGCAGCATGCTCGCGGTCAGCGCGACCGCTGCGGACAGCACGTACACGACCCAGGACGGAGAGCCGGCGAACAGCACTGCGGCCGTTGCAGCCATGATTACGGCTCGGACGAGCGAGACGACGAGCATGAGGCGCTCGCGCGGGTAGCGGTCCCCTAGCAGGCCTGCGAAAGGAGCAGAGACGAAAGCGGGCAGAACGCGGATCAGGCCGACGAGCCCGACCGCCGTTGCTCCCCCTTCGTTGTAGGCATAGACGGCAAGGGCGACGATGAACGCCCAGTACGCGGTGATCGCGGCGGCCCACGACAGCTCGACCCGCCGCAGCCTCGGATTGGTGACCACCGACCGAAATGCGTCGAGCGACTCCCGCAACCGCTCCCGGAAGGAGGCAAGCACAGGCGAACAATTGCACCTATTGTGTTGGTGCAGGAAACGAGGGAAGATTCCTAGACCGAAGCCCGTCTAGTGGGCACAGGATTCCGCGCAGACGGGTGCGGGACGAAAGGAGGAAACGCAATGAGTGACAAAGAGCAGTACGGCGGCGACAAAGAGGCTTGGGAAGGCGAGAAGGAGGCGTACGACGGCGACGTCGAGGGCCACGGCTTCACGCCCCCTGCTGCGGCCGAGCGCGCCAAGGATGCTCCCGACACGGACGAAGAGCCGGACGTCGAGGGCCACGGCTTTACGCCGCCCGCGCAGGCCGACTTCTAGATCTCCAAAGAGAACCGATTGAACGAGGGCGGCTCAGCCGCCCTCGTCGCGTCTGAGGACTTCCTCGACCGCGCCGAGCAGCTTGAGACCGGCCTCACGACGCTCCTCGTCGAGCTCCTGAACCGTCTCCGCCAGCCTGGCCACGATGCCGGCTTCCTCCCCGCTCTCGCCGAGAACGGCCTCGGCCCGGCGGGCACGTTGCAAGAGGCTGAGCGCGATCGCCGCCTGGTTGGCGAAGAGCCCAAGGAGGTCCATCTCGACGAGTGAGAACTGCGCGCGCTGAGGCCGATCGAGCACCTCGAGCACGCCGAGGGACTGCTCGTCGTGGAGCAACGGCACCGCCATCAGTCCCTTCGGCACGTAACCGGTGCTCTCGGCGACGTCTTTCGAGAAGCGTGGATCCTCGGTCACGTCCTCGATCACGAGCGGCTGACGGGTCACGAGCACCCAGCCGGCGACGCCGGTGCTCGACGGGAAGCGCTGGCCGACGAGCGTCTCCGCGCCTTCGCCGGCAACCGCCTCGAAGACGAGCTCGTCCGTCCCCTCGTCGTAGAGGAAGATCGAGGATGCCTTCGCATTGAAGATCGCCCGCGCCACGTCGACGATCGACTGGAGGAGCGACCGGAACAGCTCCTCCGAGCCGCCGACACCTGCTGCGACCGCAGCCTTCAGATCCTCGGTCATCGTCCACCTCCGACGTTCGTCGAGATCAGGTAGAGAACGCTTTTCAGCTGGAACGGGGTCAGCTCGGGATGCTTGGCCAGCACGAGCGTGCAGAGCCCGGACATATGGGGCGTGGCGAAGCTGTTGCCGGTGCAGCGGATGCGGGCGCCGCCCATCCAGGCGACCTCGACGTCGACCCCGCGCGCGAAGAACTCGACCGGCGGGGAGGGGTTGTAGAAGAACGTGAACGGATCGTGCTCCTCGTGGCTCCCGACCGAGATGACGGAGGAAAAGCGCCAGGGGTAGCTCTCCACGGGCATGTTGTGCGCCGAGGCGACGAGCACTGTGCGGCGGAAGTACGCGGTGTCCGTGAGCTCGTGGAGGATGCCCGTGAACTGCTTCTTCGTCGTCGAGAGGCTCATGTTGATGACGTCGAAACCTTGTTCGATCGCCCACCGCAGGCCGGCGAGCAGGACCCCCCCGCTCCCGGTGAAGCCGGCGCCCAGCACGCGGACGCTGACGAGCTCGCAGTCGGGGTCATCCTCGACGACGACCTCGTCGTCGGCGCCGATCGAGACCGCAACCGAGCGCTGAACCTCGCCGACGAGTGGATGCGTTGTGTCCACACCGCTGTCGAGGATGCAAACGCGCACGCCCTGTCCGGTCGAATCGCCCCAGGCCCAGTCGCGCGTGACCTCGCTCGGCCACTCGACGGGGAGGGCGATGCTGTCCGCCGTGCCCGCCGGAAGGCTCCAGGCGGGGCGAAGCTGTGGTGCTTGCTCCTCGTCCTTCTGCGACTCTGGCTCTCCCACAACGATCGATGCTACTGGGCTGCCGCCAGCGCGCGCTGCGAGGCTTCCTGCGCGATCCCGACGAGAGCCTGCACGTGCCGCACGCGCAGATCGTCTCCGGTTGTGCCCAGATTGACCTCGACGAGCTTTGCCGCCGCCCGGGCACCCGCCTCGGCGAAGACCGCCGCCGCCGCCGCGTCCGGGCGCACCTCGGGGTTCCCGTGCTGGACGAGCAGTGCCGCGAGACAGGCGAGATCTGCGCCGGCCTCGGCGATTTTGATCGGGATCTCGGCGGCCCGCTCGAGTGCGGCCTCCAGCTTCTGGTCGCGGTAACGGGCCTCGACCTGATCTCGGTTCCGAAGCGCGCCCAGGGCCTCCGTGTACACCTTGACGTCGGTCTCCACAAGTGGCGTGACCCTGGCACGGAGGGCCTCCGCCTGCCCGATCACACCGCCGGCCTCATCCCAGTGCTCCTTCGAGGCCCTGGCGACCATGGTGACGAGGCCCGCGGCCATGGCAACGACGATCGCGGCAGCCGAGCCTCCCCCAGGCGCGGGCCCCTCCTCGGCGAGCGTGTCGAGAATCTCGCCGAGCGGCACGGCCATGAGCTCGTCCGCCATTGCGACGGATTCTCTCGCAGCGCGGGAGGACTAGCTAGATGTCCTACCCACAGACGTTGTGAACGCGGCTGATTGGCGGCCGGTCTCTTAGCGAGCTGTGCGGTCTGCGCCGGTTGTAGTGGTTGAGCCAGTGTGGCAGCGCTTGGTTGCGTTGTCGATGTGAGCGGTAGGCGAGGCCGTAGGCCCATTCGCGCGCCATCGTTTGGTGGAAGCGTTCGACCTTGCCATTGGTGCGGGGCCGGTAGGGCTCGGTGGTCAGATGTCGGATCTCGTGGCGGGCGAGCAGCTCGCGCAGTGAGCGGTTCCTGACGTAGCTGAAGCCGTTGTCGGTCATCAGCCGCCTGGCAACGATCCCGTGCTCGCTGAAGAAGGCGAGCGCGCGTTCGACGAAGGTGGTCACCGTCGCCGCCTTCTCGTCAGGGTGGAGCCCGACGTAGGCGAGGCGCGAGTGGTCGTCGACGATCGCGTGCGCGAAGTCGTAGCCGACCCTGGTCTCGGGGCGCATCCAGTTGCGGGAGCGCTGCGAGCGGTCGCCGGTCACCTTGTGCCCGGGCCGCAGGAAGCGCGCGTAACGGCTCGTGTCCATGTGCAGCAGATCGCCAGGGCAGGGCCACTCGTACCTGTTGGCCGGCTCCTTGGCCGCTCGCGGGGGGCGGGAGATGCCGGCCCGGCGGAGCACCTTCCAGACGGTCGAGTGCGCGAAGCCGGTTGCGCCAGCGACCAGTCTCGGCCCCCAGCCGGTCGCCCGGCGGCACGCGCAGATCGCGTCCTCCAGCTCCGGCGCCAGCTGGCGCGGCGAGCTGCGCGGACGGCTCGAGCGATCGAACAGACACGACAAGCTGCGGCGCGCATCCTCGCCCGCCTCCAGCCAGCGGTGCCACCAGCGATGCGCCGTCGCCGGCGAAACGCTGAAGGCGGCCGCGGCCGCCTTCAGCGACAGCCCGCCTTCAATCGCGTGCACCAGCGCAAGCCGCCCGGCCAGACCGAGCTTGGCGTTAGCGTGCAGATACATCCGAGCCCTCCTTCGAGAGTGAGTCGTGGCAGACCCACACACTCGAAGGAGGGCCGGATAGAACCCTCAGCTGTTCACAAGCTCTGTGGGCAGCTCAGCTAGAGGGACAGCCGGGCGCGAACGGCTTCTGCGAGCGCCGGATGCGGCTCGTACCCCGCACCTTCTAGCGCGCGCTCGAGATCCGCGATCAAAGCGTCACGGAAAGCCTGGTCGGCGCGGGCGCGCTCGACGATGTCGTCCAGACCTCGCCGTGCGAGCGGAATCTCCTGCGCTGCCTGTACCCAAGCCCGGGGGGGCGTGGGAAGGGCTCGCAGCCGTTCGGCCAAGATTTCCTCGTCGTAGTCGCGCATAAGTCGTCACCCTCCAGACTCGACAGCGGCCGGATTTCTTCCCTCCAGCTCGCGGCGGAGTTTCACCAAACAGCGGGAGATGCGACTGGCGATCGTGCCCGGAGGCAGATCGAGCGCTTCCCCGATCCCCCGGTAGCTCTCGTCCTGGGCGAAAAACCGGTCGAGGATCTCGCGGCAGTCGTCCGACAGCAGGTCCAGGGCCTCATGCACGACAAGCGCTTCGTCGAGTCTGGTGATCGTGTCGTCGACGTCCCTGGGCTCGGGCAGGTCGCCGACTTGTTCGCGAGCGCCCGAGCGGATCGTGTCGAGACAGAGCCGGCGGGTGAGCTGGGCGAGCCAGGGGCGAATGGCCGAGTCGTCGCGGAGCCGGTTCAGATGCTCGTAGGCGCGCGCGAAGACCTCCTGAAAGACGTCCTCTGCGTCCGCTTCCGAGAGTCGAAAGGCCTGCACGGAGATTGCATACACATAACGGGAGAAGCGATCGACGAGCTCGCGCCAGGCGTCGTCGTCGCCCGCACGGCATCGTGCAACGAGCTGTGCGTCGGTTTCGACAACGTGCATGACTCGAATCAAAGCGCAACCGGGCGCCAGAGGGAAGCGCCGCCGCTCCTAGAGCAGGATCCGCGCGGCCAGCTCCGGCGAGCAGCCGAACTTCCGCGTCAGCGACCGCGCCAGCTCGAGATCGACATGCTTCGCGCGCGCGATCTCCGTCGCCTCCTCGACCCCGTATCCGTGCCCGAGGAGCTGCTCGAAGCGCCACGCGAGCAGGTCAAGCTCTTCACGCGTCAGCTCGTCGTTGGGATCGAGCGTGTCGAGGATCGCAAACCCGAGCTGGAGGTCGGTAAGGTCGTCGGCAGGAGTCATGTCCCCCCTCTTTCGGCCGGTGGGGCTGTGGACTTGATGGGCCGCTGTAGCCTCTCGCCCGTGGAAACGGGGCTTCGCGGCAAGCGCGTGCTCGTCACGGGCGCCTCCGGGGGCATCGGCTCCGCCTGTGCCCGCGCCTTCGCGGCGGAAGGCGCTTGTGTTGCGCTGCATTTCCATCTCAGCCGGGAGCGAGGCGAAGCACTCGCGGAGGAGCTCGGCGGGGTGCCTTTGCTCAGAGCCGACCTGACGCGAGAGAATGAGGTCGACGAGCTCTTCGCGCAGGCCGTGGCGGCGCTCGGAGGCCTCGATGTCTGTGCCGCAGTCGCCGGCAAGTGGCCAGAAGAGGACGTCCCGGTGTGGCAGCTGCCGCTCGCGCGCTGGGAGGAGACGGTTCGCGGAAACCTGACGCTCACCTACCTCACTGCGCGTGCCTTCCTGCGCGAGGTCGAGCGGACGGGTCACGGCAACCTCGTCCTCATCGGCTCGACCGCAGGACTCTTCGGCGAGGCCGGGCATGCGGACTATGCGGCGGCCAAGTCGGCTCTCGCCCACGGCTTCCTGCTCAGCTTGAAGAACGAGATCGTCCGAATTGCCCCGCTGGGGCGCGTCAATGCCGTCTGTCCCGGCTGGACCGAGTCCCCGATGACGCGCTCGACCCTTACCGATCCCAATCTCGTGCAGCGCGTCACGCAGACGATGGCCCTGCGCAAGGTCGCCCGGCCGGTGGACGTCGCGCGCCAGGTCGTCGTCCTCGCCTCGGACGAGCTCTCCGGCCACCTCACCGGTCAGGTCGTGACCGTTGCGGGCGGGATGGAGGGACGTGTCGTGCACCGGGACACGGGGTGAAGAGAACCTATGGCTCGCCCGGAGCGCCGCCCTGGGCTCCCGCCGGGACGTGAGCGGCCGCGCCGCACTGGCACTCCGCACCGTTCTGCCGAGGGACGCTGACGGCCAAAAAGGGCGGAGCGACGGGCAAAACCCGTCGCTCCGACTCCAAGGTGCCGCAGGAAAGCTTGCCGTCAGTCCCGTGGCGACGAAAGGAGTACTTGGGGTGTCGGCACCGTGCACCACGGACTTGAGCTCCGGAACGCCAGAGCGGGCCGCCGCCCGGCCCGCTCTGACATCTCCGAAGAGAACCGCAGTGGTATCGAGTGGCCCCAGCCGCATCGGGGCCTGCCTCGTCTTTCCTCCGAGTGGCCCCCGCCGCATCGGGGCCCGCTCGTCTCCCGCAGTGTGTGCCAGAGGGCTCCGCTTGATCTATCCCCTTTTCGCGGTTGACTGCGGTTGTTCACTCAGCACCTCCCCCACTCGTGGGGATGCCTGTCGCGTTTTTTGGAGCACTTTTGCCCCTGATGCATGCGAATTAGTGGGTTAGAGTCGCCGCGGGTGGTGGGTGGATCACTACCCCACCCGGGTGGGGATGTGGGGAATCGCCGCGACGCTTGCTAGGCTCGACTCGCCCATCAAGAGCGGCTGAGGGACTCGGCCCTGAGACGCCGCAGCAACCGGCCCCCGGGTGTGGTGCTACCGCCGAGAGCGATGGAGGTGACCTCGATTTCCCAACAGCGCGAGATCCATGTCCCGGCCGGGCGCCGGAAGTAGGCGCGCCGCCGGTGGCCAACCGCTTCGTCGAACGGCTCACGACGGGCCCGGCGCTCGTCGCCGACGGGGGCATGGGCGTCCTCGTCTCGAGCGCCGTCCCTCGCGTCCGCACACCTGAAGAGGCGAACCTTCGCGCGCCCGAAGCCGTCGTCAAGCTCCACGTCGGCTTCATCCAGGCCGGTGCGGACCTGATCGAGACGAACACCTTCGGCGCCAACCGGCGCAAGCTCGCCGCGAATTTCCTCGAAGACGAGCTCCACGAGATCAATAGCACCGCGGTCAAGCTCGCCCGCGAGGCCAGAGAGATCGCCGGGCGCGACATCTTCATCGCCGGCTCGATCGGCCCGCTCGGCGAGCCCGGCGGCGTCCCCGCCGACGAGAGGACGCAGATCTTCGCCGAGCAGGCGGCAGCGCTCGAAGGACGTGGAGTCGACCTCTTCGCCGTCGAGACCTTCTTCGAGCTCGAGGAGCTCGAGGCCGCGATCGGAGCAGTGCGCAGCGTCTCTTCGTTGCCGATCCTGGCCATGCTGACCTTCGACGCCGGTGGGGAGACGCTGTCCGGCCTCACCGCGCGCGCGGCAGCCGAGCGCCTTCGCGAGCTCGACGTCGCCGCGGCGGGCGCGAACCACGGCGCCGGCATCCAGGCCGCCCTCGCGGCGCTGGGCGACATGGGCGGCAACGGCCTGCCGCTCGCGGCGATGCCCAACATCGGGCTGGCCAGCATCGCCGGCAACCGCATCATCTACCCGCACGCCACGCCCGACTACTTCGCCGAGTTCGCAGCGCACGCACGCAACCTGGGTGCCCGCGTGATCGGCGGTTGCTGCGGAACGACTCCGACCGAGATTGCGGCCATCGCCTCGGCGATCAAGGAGAAGCGCGAGCCGACCGCGCCGCTTGTCTTCGCCGAGCGCGAGGTCGTCGTCGCCGTGCCCGAGCACCGGGAAGAGACCGAGCTCGCGCGAGCCTTCCGCGAGCAGGAATGGGTGCTCTCGGTACAGGTCGACCCGCCACTCGGGGGCAGCTACAGCGGCATGCTCGAGGTCTCCCGGACGCTCAAGGAGTCAGGGAAGGCGGGATTCATCGACATCAACGACAACGCGACGGCGAGGGCCGCCGCCAGCGCGCTGATGCTCGCGGTCGAGATCGAGCGCGCGGTCGAGATCGAGACGATCCCCCACCTGACGACCCGCGACGCGACGATCATGGGCCTCGAGTCACAGCTGCTCGGCGCTCACGCGTGCGGAATCCGGAACGTGCTCGCCGTGACGGGCGACCCACCCGAGGTCGGCGACTACCCCGGATCTCGGGGCGTCTACGAGATCGACGCGATCGGGCTCACACAGCTGATGGCGCGCCTCAACCGCGGCGAGGACTACAACGGCCGCTCGATCGACGCCGCCACCTCGTTCTTCATCGGCGTCGCAGTCAATCCCTCGGCGGACGACCTCGAGACCGAGCTCGAGCGTTTCCACCAGAAGGTCGAGACGGGCGCGCAGTTTGCGATGACCCAGATCGTCTTCGACCTCGAGTACATGGACCGCTTCGTCGAGCGCCTCGGAGGCGAGTGGCCAATCCCCGTGCTCGTCGGCATCTTCCCCGTGTGGAGCCATCAGCTCGCGCTGCGGCTGCACAACGAGGTGCCTGGCATCGTCGTCCCTGAGCACATCCTCGAGGCGCTCCGCACCGCCGGCCCCGGAGCGGCCGAGGTCGGGATGGAGCTCGGTCGGAAGCTGCTCGCAGGCGCGCGCGAGCGTGCGCAGGGCGCGTACGTCGTCGCGCCCTTCAGGCGGCCGCTCGGGATTCTCGACCTCCTCGACGGCTAGGGCGCGCAGGGCCCGGTCGAGACCGGGCCACTCGCCGAGGCGAGCGCGCGCCGCACGAGCGAGGACGGAACGCCGAAACCGCCGCGCCCCTCGGTTCGCGCCGCGAAGACAGTCGCCTGCACGGCTCCCGTCGCGTCAACGGCGGGGCCGCCCGAGTCACCGTGCCGAACGACCCCGCTGAAGCTCGTTACCGTGCGCAAGACGGGCCCTCGTCCATACGCGTTCAGGCTCATCACGGTCGCAGTAGTGCCGATCCGGCCGGAAACGGCTTCGAGGGGACCGTTCTCCGGATAGCCGAGGATGGCGACGGTCGCTCCCGGTCGTGGATCGACCAGCCGGAGGGCGCGCTCGCTCAGCCCCGGCGCGCGCAGCACGGCGAGGTCGTTGCGCGCGTCGAAGGCGATCGCGCGTGCCGGCAGGCGTCCACCCGAGAGTGGGAGTACGGTCGTGTCCTGCCCGCCGGCGACGACGTGCGCGGCGGTGACGACGATTCCGCGTCCGGCCACCCACCCGCTCCCCTCGACGCCGAGACCGCAAGCCGTGCCCAGTATCCGGACGACGCTCGGGGCTGCTCTTCGGGGGCCGTCCGCCCGGAGCACTTGCGGATTGGGCGGCTGCGCCGGCAGGCGCGGCCCCGTGAGCACCGGGAGCGGGTCGATGCGGGCGAGCGCGTGGAGGAACCTCCTCGGGGGGACGATCGAGTTCAGCTTGCGGAGGACGACCGAGCGCTGGATCTCACGCCGGAGCTTCGTTTGGCCCGGGAGCTGGAGCCCGACCGCTCCGAGCACCCAGACGAGGGCGAGACCGGTCAGCGCTCCGGCGATGAGCCCGCCGGCCGAGTCGAGCGCGCGCAAGCTGGAGAAGCGCAGTCGCGAGCGGAAGCTCGCACCGGCCGCACTCCCGAGGGCTTCGAGGAGCATCGCGAGCCCGGCGGCCCCGGCGAGCGCGATTAGCGGCGAATACGGCGATCCCGCCCCGCGGTCGAGCAGATGCGAAGCGAGGCGGCCGCCGAGAATCGCCCCGCCGACGAGTCCCGCGAGCGAGAGCCCGCTCCAGACGAAGCCCCGTGCTGCTCCGGCCAGCGCGGCGAACCCAGCGAGCCCGAGTGCAACCCAGTCGAGGCCGGTCACCGCCGTTTAGGCTAACTGTGTGAACGGCCCAGAGCTCCAGGAGTTCATCAACCGCTACAACGCAGCCTGGAACGACCACGACGTCGAGGCGATCGTCTCCATGCACACCGACGACTCGGTCTTCGAGAACCACACGACCGGCGACGTGAACATCGGCAAGGATGCGATCGGCCGCGCGGTCACCAGCATCTTCTCGGTCTTCCCCGACCTGAACTTCGAAGCGCGCAGCCAGTACATCCGCGACGACCTCGTCGTGCAGGAGTGGACGGCGCGCGGAACGCACGAAGGGCCAATGACCCGCTCCGGGATCAAGGTGGAACCAACTGGCCGCAAGGTCGAGTATCGCGGCATGGACGTGATCCCGATCAGAGACGGCCTCGTCGCCCGCAAGGACGTCTATTCGGACGGAGTCACGCTCCTGCGCCAGCTCGGCCTGACGGAAATCTCCTAGCTAGACTAGGTCGACCCGGGGGCGTAGTTCAGTTGGTTAGAACGCCGGCCTGTCACGCCGGAGGTCGCGGGTTCGAGTCCCGTCGCTCCCGCTCAGACCGCTCTGCGCCGATGACGGCAGCGGCCCAGGATCAGGCTGGGCGCATCGTCGACCGCCCGCAGCTCGGCCGCGCGGAGTCGCCCTGTTCGCAAGGATGGAAGCTCGCCGGCCGCTCGTTCGTTGAAGTAGGCGCTACGCGTGTGGTGCTGAGATCGAGCAACTCACAAACCCGGAAAACGCCCAAGACGCCGCAGCCGCACGGTCGCATAGGTCGTGGTACACGCTCGCCAATGTGAAGGAGGACACGATGACGGATCACAAGATCGAAACACGCGAAGAGTGGCTGGCTGCGCGTGAGGCGCTCCTCGTTCGTGAGAAGGAGCACACGCGGCTCGGCGACGAGATCGCGCGGCAGCGCCGCGAGCTCCCCTGGGTCCCTGTGGAGAAGGAGTACCGCTTCGACACCGTGGACGGTTCACGCAGGCTGGCGGAGCTGTTCGACGGCCGCTCGCAGCTCATCGTCTACCACTTCATGTTCGGGCCTGGCTACACCGCGGGCTGTGCGACCTGCTCGTCGACGGCGGACAGCTTCAACGGCGTGCTCCCGCACCTCCAAGCCCGCGACGTGACGATGATCTGCATCTCACGCGCCCCGCTCGAGAAGCTGCTCGCCTACCGCAGGCGGATGGGCTGGAGCTTCAACTGGGCCTCCAGCTACCAGAGCGACTTCAACTTCGACTTCGGCGTCTCCGCCGCCGACGCGTCTACGCACGAGGTCGTGCCGCTCCTCGAGGCCAACGAGGTGGCAGCGTTTCCGATGCTAAGCGACGAGCGGGTCCGCGACAGCCTGCCGCCGATCGTCACCCAGAACGCCGCCGCAACTGGCACGGACGTCGTCGGCTACTTCTCCGAGGGGCATGGAGCAAGCACGTTCGCGCGTGACGGCGACAGCGTGTACCACTGCTACTCCAGCTACGCCCGCGGCACGGAGTTCCTGATGGGCTACTACGCGGTCCTCGACCGGACGCCGAAAGGCCGCAACGAGGGCGACGAGATGTGGCTGCGCCGCCACGACGAGTACGGCTCGTGAGCCTGACCTGACCGATGTGACGCTCGCCGTCATCCGTTGGCCGTCTCTGCAGGGGCACGGGGAGCGGGTCGGAGAGCTGAGCATGGGGTGACGCGGTCGCGCTCGCCCTCGACGCTGCTTGAGCGGCGTTACGTCCGGATCTCGATGCGGTGTCGTTGCTGGGCGAACCCCCGTCGCTCCCGTCTCTTTAAGTGCCTGCAAATAGGCACGTTGCGTTGTCTTATCAGACGGCTCAACTCCCTTCGTGGCCCAATCCCGTGGCCCAAACGATTGGCTCAAAGTGCCTGCAAAATCGGCATTTGCGATCTTGTGCCAGGCCGCACGACCAAGGTCGGATCAGGCGGATATGCGGCCTGACGCGCCGTCGCGTCATAGGTCCGATCGGCGACCCGATCCTTGAGACTCAGGCGGGCTCGGGATCGACATCGCAGGAGTTCCCCAAGCCGCGCGCGGACGAGGTCGTGCAGGCGGCCGATGTCGTGATCCTCGCCCACCGGATGACTCCGCCGCGGAGAGGCAGAGGTTCGTCTCAGTGGTCTGGCTCGCGCGCACGTATGTGGGTGTGGACACACGTGCCCCTCCGCAGAAAGCAGGCGCGAGTTCGGCATCGGCGTGGACGACTGCGTTTCGTCCGGAGCGGGAGCGGGCCAGGCCGCAGCGGATTCCCGTTCACCTCGGGAAGGAGGCATCTCTGCGCGCGGCTGGACTAGCACTATTCGATGCATTACGGTCGGCCGGTGACTGAGGCCGTGATGACAAAGGGGCTGTGGTCAGGGCCTGGTGAGGGCGAGCACATCTGGTTCGTGGGCTCTCTCGTGACGATCAAGGTCCCCGGCGATGCGGTTGACGGCAGGTGCGCGATGCTCGAGTTCCTCATGCCCCGCGGTGTGTCACCGCCGCGGCACTACCACCGAAGCGACGAGCTCTTCACCATGCTGGAGGGCGAACTCACCTTCGTCGCCGGCGACCAACGATTCACAGGCGAGCCCGGCTCCGACTGGGTTGTCCCCGGAGGCGCTCCGCACACCTTTAGGGTCGAGAGCGACACCGCCCGCCTCGTCGCTGTCTACGCCCCCGCCGGCCTCATGGAGGATTGCTTCCGGAAGGCCGGTTTGCCGGCGGATGCGGCGACCCTGCCGCCGCCCGATGCTCCGGCTCGACCGATGGAGGTCATCGAGGAAGTCATGCGCACACACGATCATCACAACGTTGGGCCGCCGCTCGGACCAGACGACTAGCCTCGACTGATCGCGTCGGGGTCCCACCGGGCCGTAGCGCTTTCGTAATCCCATCACAGCGGACGTCTCGGCGACGACTCGACGCGCGTCCCGCCTGGGACGAAACGCAGTCGTCCGCGCCGGTACTGACCTTCCACCTGCTTTCGAACAAGATCGTCCTCCACCGCCGCCAGCACGACCCGCAGACCAGGGACTACATCGCCAAACGGATCGCCGAGGGCAAAAGCCGCCGCGACGCCACCCGAATACTCAAGCGCTATCTCGCTCGCCACTTCTACCGGCTACTTCAAGACCAGGAGCCGCTGATGGCTTGACAGGTCATAGATGACATGTGGTGGGGCCTCCTCGGCACAGGCGTGTTAGGCCACGCGGGTCATCAAGACCGCGGAGCTCGAGGAGGTCCCCATGCAGATCGTAGGCGCGTTGGATGTGCACCGCCGTCAGATCACCTACAAGACGCTGGCGCTGGCGAGCGGGGAGAGCTCGCGTGGGCGAATCAGCCCGGCCGCCCGTGGGCCGCTGCGCCAGTGGCTTGAGCGGTTCGACGGTTTGGAGGGCGAGTTTGTGCTCGAAGGGACGACGGGCTGGCGGTTCGTGGTCGAGGAGATCGAGCGTGCCGGCCATGTTGCGCGTCTCGCCGATCCCGCTGAGACC
>WNFV01001581.1_pt1 | contig 53243 bp, 50 predicted proteins | sample 5400101 | NCBI WGS metagenome assembly WNFV01 (sample SAMN13153361, study PRJNA577476) | soil metagenome | isolation source: 115 cm soil or saprolite under grassland replicate 1 | place: USA:California | collected 2016-06-15
GCTGATCGACTTCGCCGACGACTCCCGCCACGCCTCTCCCTGGGCCGCGAGGGTCTACACCGATGCGATCTCCCGCGGCAAGCGCCACCCCCACGCGGTTCGGATACTCGCTCGGGCATGGGTCCGTGTGATCTGGCGCCTGTGGCAAGACCGCGAGCCCTACGACGTCACCAAGCATGGAGGTGCTGCGATGCTCCAAGCCGCGTGAGCTTGACCTAGGGAGTCTCATGCCGCCCCTTCCATCGCGTCGGCGGCGATGTCCCTCCGGTAGGCCATACCGTCGAAGTTGATCCGGGAGCAGGCCTCGTAGGCTCGGCTCCGGGCCTCGTCGTGATCCTTGCCCAGAGCCGTCACCGTGAGCACCCTCCCCCCTGCCGTGACCACTTTACCGTCCCGGGCAACCGTGCCCGCATGAAACACCTGCACCTGAGGAAGCCCGGCCGCATCGGCCAGGCCGGAGATCGGCTTGCCGGTCTCGACCGGCCCCGGATAGCCGGTGGAGGCCAGGACGACGCCCACGCACGCACCCTCCGCCCAGCCCACCCGGTAATGGGAGAGATTGCCCTCGAGGCAGGCCAGAAGCAGCTCCGGGAGGTTCGCCGCCAGGCGGGGCATGACCACCTGGGCCTCGGGATCACCGAACCGGCAGTTGAACTCGAGGACCTTGGGCCCTTCCTTGGTCAGCATCAGGCCGCCGTAGAGGACGCCGCGGTAGCGGATCCCCTCTTCCTCCAGCGCACGAACGGCCGGGCCCAGGACCACTTCCTCGATCTCGGCCTCCACGTCCGCGCCGCCCGGGACGGGGCTGTACGCCCCCATGCCGCCAGTGTTCGGTCCCCGATCGTCGTCGAGGGCCCGCTTGTAGTCCCGGGACAGGGCCAGCGGGCGCACCGCCCGTCCATCGGTCAGCGCCATGGCTGTCACCTCGGTGCCGTCGACGAATTCCTCGATCAACACCCGCAGGCCGGCATCCCCGAACATCCGCCGCACCAGACAGGCCTCCAGCGCGACGAGGGCCGCGGCCCGGTCTTCGGCGATCACCACTCCCTTGCCGCCCGCGATCCCGTCGGCCTTCACCACATACGGGGGAGAGAGCTCGTCGAGGAAGGCCGCGGCCGAGTGGAGGTCGTCGAACGCCCGGGAGCGCGGCGCGGGGATGCCGTGGCGATGGCACAGCTCGCGGGCCCACACCTTCGAGCCCTCGATCCTCGCCGCCTCGCGCGTCGGACCGAACACCGGCATCCCCCGCGATTCCATCTCGTCCACCAGCCCGGCAACGAGCGGCGCTTCCGGACCCACGACGGTCAGATCGATGGACTCGCGCTCGGCGAACTCCACCAGGCCTAGGATGTCGCCGGCCGAGACGTGGACGAGCGTCGCCACCTGGCCGATCCCCGCGTTGCCCGGCGCGGCATACAGACGGTCGACCGAAGGGCTTTGGGCCAGGCGCCAGCAGAGGGCGTGCTCCCGCCCACCTCCTCCCACGATCAGGATCCTCATGCCGGCCGCCGATGCCTGGCGGAGGCCGTCACCTCGAGCGTCTGCTCCCGGTCCGGGCCCACCGAGATGTACCGGACCGGGACCCCGGCCAGTTCCCCGATGCGGCGGACGTACGTCTGGGCCGCCGGGGGAAGGTCCCGGAAGCGGCGAGCCGCCGTCAGGTCCTCGGTCCATCCCGGGAGGCGCTGGTACACGGGCTCCGCCTTGTGGAACAACGACTGGTGAGGCGGGACGTCGTCGAAGACTTCGTCCCCCGCTCGGTAGGCCGTGCAGATCTGCAGCTGCGGCAGACCTGACAGCACGTCCAGCTTCGTGAGGAACAGCTCGGTCAAGCCGTTGATCCGAACCGCGTAGCGGAGCAGCACCGCGTCGAACCACCCGCACCTGCGGGCCCGCCCGGTCGTCGTCCCGAACTCGCTTCCCTTCTCTGCCATCTGCCGGCCGGCCGGGCCCGTGTCCTCGGTGGGGAACGGGCCGGATCCCACCCGGGTCACGTACGCCTTGGTGACCCCGATCACTTCGTCGACCTCCTTCGGCCCCAGACCCGAGCCGGCCAGGGCCCCGCCGGCCACCGGGCTCGATGAGGTGACGAACGGATAGGTGCCGTGATCGAGGTCGAGCAACGTGCCCTGGGCCCCCTCCAGGAGCACGCGCTTGCCGGCCCGGAGCGCCTCGTACAGGAGTGCCGCGGTGTCCGTGATGTGGGGGGCCAGCCGTTTCCCGTACCCGAGGTAGTCCTCGGCCATCGCATCACCGTCGAGAGGCAGGCGGTTGTACACCTTGGACAGCACGAGGTTCTTCTCCTTGAGCACCACCTCGAGCTTCTCCCGGAAGATCTTCGGGTCGGTCAGGTCCTGGACGCGCAGCCCGAGGCGCATGGCCTTGTCCGCGTACGCCGGCCCGATCCCTCGCTTGGTCGTCCCGAGCTTGTGCTTGCCGAGATAGCGCTCGGTGACCGCTTCCATCGCCAGGTGGTAGGGCATGATCAGGTGGGCGTTGCCCGAGACGGCCAGGCGTGACGGATCGATCCCTCGATCCGCCAATGCATCCATCTCTTCCAGCAGGACCTTGGGGTCGATCACCACCCCGTCGGCGATCACCGGAGTGACGTCGGGATAGAGGATCCCCGACGGGATGAGATGGAGCTTGAGGAGCTGCCCGCCGGCCAGCACCGTGTGGCCCGCGTTGTTGCCGCCCTGGTAGCGAACGACGAAGTCGGTCCGAGCGGCCAGGAGATCGGTGGCCTTCCCCTTGCCTTCGTCTCCCCACTGCGTCCCGACCAGGATCGTCGCCGGCACGGCCGGATTGTATCCGTATGGGGAGGTCCGTTCGGACTCGAACCCTTTGACACGGAGATTCAAACGATCAAAGCTTGGTGAGTTTTTGGATAGTGCGAAGCGCTCCTGGCTGATCTATCCGCGCATTCTGCTGCTTGGGATGTTGGGGGCTCTGATTCTTGCACCGCTGTCCCTTCTGGCACCGGCCCGGGACGCAGTTAAAGCGGCCCCCTTACAAGTTCACCCGTCTACGACTGGGGTCTTCGCCGAGGACATCACGATTCCAATCGACCACGTAGGAAGTTACGAATGGACTTCCGAGCCGACTGACCTGCCCGCCAACGTCCTTCGCTTGTATCTCAATATAGGGTTGACGGGGATGCCACTGTTGAGAAGATTGATATTACGCCCACAACGACAAAGGATGGCCGTATGGAGCTTGTAGTCAAGTTTAAGGTTGTCCGTTTCATCCCGCCGGCTAGCTTTTTCCTTATTCGCTCGGAGCAACAAGCTGACGCGCCATGAACACATGGGAACACAGCGGTTACCATCATCTTCGAGTTCAGGCGTACAACTATGACTTCTGTTCCTACTCCACTCGTTTCCGGCTGGGGTTCGGGGGAGACTAATTCAAGCCTAGCGCTCGATCCGGAACTTGATCCGGACGTGCGTCTGGTACTCCTTGATCTTGTCGCCGTTCACGACGGCCGACGTCTCCAGGACGTCCATGCTCTCGATCCCCCGAAGCGTCTTCGAGGCCTCGGCCAGGGCCTGGGCCGCGGCGTCGCGCCAGGACTCCGTGGACACACCGACCAGGTCGATCGTCTTGATGACGGCCATCGCTCCTCCTCCACGGTTCGACATACGGTTCGCACCAGGTGGCCGAACTCTAGCCGGTTTGGCCTGCCCAGCGCGGCCTCGGTCTCTCGAGTAGCCCGGATGTCAGGCTGCGGCGTCCTCCATGTCCGGCGAGTAGCTTCCGGTCCTGGCCGCGCTGTTGAGCCTTGCCCGGTGGTGGAGGGCGCGCTGCCCTGCCGCCACGTTCCCCGGCTTCCCCGCCCATGCCTTCAGCGCCGGGGCTTGGAGCGCACGCCCGTACGAGAACGACAGCTGCCACGGCACCCCGCCGATCCGGTTCATCTCGGAGAGGTGCGCGGTGGCGGCCTCGTCGGTCTGACCTCCCGAGAGGAAGACGACCCCGGGGAGGGCGGGCGGGACGCACTCCCGGAGAACACGGAGCGTCCATCGCGCGACGTCTTCGACCCCTGCCTGTTCAAGGGCCGACTTCCCGGACAGGACCATGTTCGTCTTGAGCAGGGTCCCGGTCAGCTCCACCCGATGGGCGAACAACCGGTCGAATAACGCTTCGAGCGTCCTCCGCGTGGCGTCGTAGTGCCGGTCGATCGTGTGGTCCCCGTCCATCATCGTCTCCGGTTCCACGATGGGGACCAGGTCCGCTTCCTGCGACAGGGCCGCGAACCTGGCCAGGGCCTCGGCGTTCGCGTCGATGCAGGTCTGCGTGGGGATGCTCTCTCCGATCGTGATGACGGCCCGCCACTTCGTGAACCGCGCGCCCAGCTCGCGATATTCGGCCAAACGCTCCCGCAAGCCGTCGAGCCCCTCGGTGACCTGTTCACCCGGGAACCCGGCCAGGGGCTTCGCCCCCAGGTCGACCTTGATGCCCGGGATGATCCCGGCGCCTTCGAGGACCTTGGTGAAGGCCACTCCGTCGGCGGTCGACTGCCGAAGCGTCTCGTCGAACATGATCACCCCACTGATGAACTGCTCCATCCCCGGCGTCGTGAGCAGCATCTCCCGGTAGGCACGGCGGTTCTCCTCGGTGGAGTCCAAGCCGATCGAGTCGAACCGCTTCCTGATCGTGCCGGTGCTCTCGTCGGCCGCGAGGATTCCCCTCCCGGGGGCAACCAAGGCCCGGGCCGTTCGCTCCAGCTCCTCCAGATCCATAGCGGCGCGCCCTCAGATGCGGTCGGCTGTCTCCCGCCGGCGCTCCCCCGCCGCCAGCCGGGACAGACCGATGAACGTCAGGGCGATGATGGCGGTGAGGGCCGCGGTGGCCAGCCCGACTCGCTCCGCGAGGGTCCGGACCAGGTGATAGCAGACCTGGTCGCCCAGCGCGGCCGGGATGTCCGGATCTGTGGCGGGGACCGCGCAGACCCCCGCCCCCGACACCGCAGCGGCTGCGGTGACCACAGCGCCGACCGTCACCGCCACCAGCGTCACGCCGATGGCAAGCTTGCGCCGCGACCGCCGCGGTTCCGGTTCCGTCGGGCCCTCCTATTCCTTCTCGAAAGGATTGGTCGGCTCCAGGATCTGAACCTTGATGGGGTCGGCCTCCTTGGCGAACCGCTCCGCGTCCGAGGGGGTGCCAACCACGAAACCGAAGTGCATCGGGACGGCCAGCTTGGGCTCGAGGGCCTTCGCCATCTCGGCGGCCTCCGGCGCGTCCATCGTGTAGGTGCCCCCGATCGGGAGGAAGGCCACGTCGGCCCGGACCTTCGACAACTCCGGCGCGTGGTCCGTGTCGCCCGCGTGGTAGTAGGTGTTCGCTCCCAGGGTCAGGATGTAGCCCACCCAGTTGTTCTTCTTCGGGTGGGCCTCCAGCCGCTCTTCCGCGGCCGTCGCCGCGCCACAGGAACGCCGACTGCCGGAACCAGGTGAACCGATCGAGCATCGATGCCCTCCTCGTGACGATTCGGCTCTTTTGACTTCCCCGGAGAACCACCAGGGTACCCCAGCCCGCCTGAGCCAGGATAGCCCCGCGCGCTGGTAGGCTCGCCGTTCGGCATGGATCATCCCGAACCTCCTCGGCCGCCCCCGTCGAGGCGTTCGCAGCGTCGTGCCGTGATCGGGTTGCTTCGTCACAATCGCGACTTCCGCCTGCTCTTCTTCGCCCAAGTGGTGTCGTTCTCCGGGGACTGGTTCCTGTTCGTGGCCCTGGCGGGCTTGGTGTTCTCGCTCACCCGCTCCCCCGGGCTGGTGGCGGCCGTGTACGCGGCTCTCACCGTGCCCTTTGCTCTCTTCCAGTTCATCGGCGGTCCGCTCGCCGATCGGCTGAACCGGCAGGCGTTGATGATCGTGGCCGACGTCCTGCGGGGGTTCCTGGCCCTGGGATTCTTCGTCATCCATACCAAGTCCCAGGTCTGGATGGTCTACGTGCTGGCGGGAGCGATCACGGCACTCGGCGCGGTGTTCGAACCGGCTTCCATGGCCGCCATGCCGAACCTGGTGGACCGTGAGGATCTGCCCACCGCCAACGTGATGGCCGGGGCCACGTGGGGGACCATGCTGGCCGTCGGCTCGGCCATCGGCGGGCTGGTGGTGGCTGCCTTCGGCCGCAACGCGGGCTACATCGGGGACGCCGTGTCGTTTTTCCTGTCCGCGGCCCTCATCACGCGCATCCGGCGGCCGTTCGCCGAGCCCCGCGAGCCCCACCACGAGCATCCCGGCCTGTTCGAGGCCACCCGAGAGGCCGTCCAGTACGCCCGCAAGGATCACCGGGTCCTGGCCATGCTCACCGTCAAGGGTGGGTTCGGGCTGGGCGGAGGGGTCGTGGCTCTGCTGCCGGTGTTGGCCTTCACCGTGTATCACGCCGGCGATCGCGGAACCGGGATCCTCTACGCGTTTCGAGGTCTGGGCGTGTTCCTGGGCCCGTTCATCGCCCGCCGGTTCATCGGCGACGAGAACCTGAAGGGGCTGTTCTGGGGGATCTCCCTGTCGTTCCTGGTGTACGGGGCTTCCTACGCGGTGGTCCCGTGGATGCCGGTGATCTATCTGGCCGGTCTGATGGTCCTCATCGGGCACCTGGGCGGCGGCGCGCAGTGGACGCTCTCGTCCTACGCGCTCCAGGTGCTCGTCCCCGACCGGATCCGGGGACGCATCTTCGCCTTCGACGAGGGGTTGATCACGCTCACGCTGGCGACCTCCGCCACCATCGCAGGGTGGATCTCCGACGTCGTGGACGTCAGGATCGTGATGCTCGGCCTCTCCGGCGTGACGCTCGCCTACAGCGTGATCTGGACATGGGCTACGCGAGGAGTCCGCCGCTCACTCAGCTCAGAGACTAAATCCCACACATAAGAAGTGCCGATCATTGAGGCGTGAACTCAATGAGCGATCTTCCGTCCCTCGGTGTGGTTTCTTGTCGGCTAGCGACGAATGCCTCACCACTCGTAGGTGAAGGGCGGTAGGAGCGTGCCGATTCGGATTCTTCCACCCATGAGGGGGCGGCGAGCCTGGTCACACGAGCACCCGGTGCATGCCGCGGCGATCTCTTCCATCGTGGGGTCCGCATTGATGTTCGCTTGGATGTTGGCCGACTCACACGGGCGATGGTTCCTTCCCTTGATCTTCCTGCCCATCGACCTTCTCCTCGTATTCGTAGGGGTGATCCTCGGGCTCCGTCTGGAGGGTCGGTTCAAGAGGAGGTAGGTCCCGTGGCAAAGAGAGCTAATCGATCCGCCGGAGTCCACCGACGTCTGCGCTCGTGCGGGCTGTGGCGGCGGCGGTGAACGTGCCCGTCGAAGTCATCGCAGTGCGCGACGAGCCAGACGCTGAGCCACTTGAGGCAGTACTTCTGCAGACAGGAAGGCGGCGCCGATTCCTCGTCGGTTGGTGGGGCGGGTATGCATCAGAGACCCTATGTAAGACGGTCCGCCCGGAGATGTGCTCCACTGGCCGGGCTGGCGCCCCCTGACACTGGAACTCCCTAAGGACTGGGAAGAGCGCTACCTGCGCGCGATCGGCGGAAGGGTTGAGTTCGTCTATGGCAAGCCTCCGCCCTACCCATCCCGAGAACGCGAATGACAAAGGCCAAACCCGGAAGCCACGCCTAGGGCGGCGGCATACTCGCGCCGACACCCCCCCGCAGCTTGGTGATCAGGCAGGCGGGGGTGGTGGGGGCGGTGCTGATCCTCCTGTTGGCCCCCCAGCGGGGGGTGGTGGCGCTCCTTGAGCCGCGCCTTCCCGGTACCCGAAGTCGACGCGCGGGGCTTCGGCCACGACCGCCCGCTGGGCCTCGGGGATCTCGAAGAACTCCTCTTCCTTGAAGTTGAACGTCTGGGCGATGAACGCCGACGGGAACGAGTTCACCCGCCGGTTGTAGTCCTGGACGTTCGCGTTGTAGAAGCGGCGGGACGCCTGGATCCGGTCCTCGGTGTTGGACAGCTCCGACTGCAGCGCCAGGAAGTTCTGATTGGCCTTCAGCTGCGGATAGTTCTCGGCCACAGCGAACAGCCGGCCCAGGGCCGCCACGAACGGGCCCTCGGCTGCGGCCTGCGCGGCCGGCGACTGACCGGTGGTGGCCGCCGCGGCCGACCTCGTACGGGCGACCTCCTCGAACACCTCGCGCTCGTGGGCGGCATAGCCCTTCACCGTCTCCACGAGGTTGGGGATGAGGTCGTACCGCCGGCGCAGCTCGGTATCGATGTTGGCGAACGCGTTGCGGATGAGCTGCCGCTGGTTGACGAACCGGTTGTACGAGACCACCAGGGCGAGCCCCACCACCACCACGATCCCCAGGACGATCCACAGAACGATCACGGTGCGCTCCTCTCTTCGGTCGAGGCCGAATCATCGGGCCTGGCCGGGGTGGTCCCGAACTCGGTCCACACCAATCGAGGGATATGTTCGCAGAACATCTTGGCGCAGCCGAGCAGCGGGATCAGCTCGGTCGGCCGCCGCCGGTCCGACCACACCAGCAGGCTCGGCCCGTTCACCTCGAACCCGAAATCACCGCCCGTGCTCTGCATCCAGTTGATCATCCTGGCATCCAGCAGCTGATAAGCAAACTCGCGGTCCTTGGCCTTCACCTTGAACATCCTGTTGAACCGCTCGGATTCGAATTCGATGTCGTGGAATCCGAGGTGGCCGGCCACCCAGCTCGACACGTCCTCGCGTTCCATCGTCACGTCCGGGAGGGCGCACCCCATCTCGGCGACAACCACCGAGAAGTGGTGATAGGTCCGGCTGCGGTGTCCCTTCCCGTCGGACGTCTCCGTGTAGTACCAGTAGTCGGCCTCCCGCACTGGCAGGTCTTGCCACGTGCCCCACAGCACGTTCTCGCATCCGCGCCCGTCTCCCATCCGGAACAGGTGGAAGTCGGCCCCGACGAGGTCGAACGGGTCCATACGCGAGAACTCGAAGCCGCGCTGGAGGGCGAACAGGGCCAGCGCCTCGCGGCGCTTCTGCTTGGCCTGCCACGACAGGTAGCCGACGGCGGCCACGACGGCCAGGATCAGGATGAAGAAGACTATGGGTGCCATCGGCTGCAGTATGACCAGCCTCTCCGGGCGGCGGAAGGAGCGAACTCCGTAGATGGACATCGACGAGGCTCAACGATTCCTGAAGGCGAACCACCGTGCCGTCCTGGCCACGTTCCGGCCGGACGCAGGCCTGCACCTCTCCCTGGTGCTGGCCAGCGTGGACGGCGAAGGGCGAGCCATCATCAGCTCGACCGAGGATCGCGTGAAGGTGCGTAACCTTCGCCGCGATCCGCGAGCTTGCCTCTGCGCGATGCCCGACCGGTTCTTCGGCGGCGGCGTGCAGGTGCATGGCGCCGCCACCGTGGTCTCGCTGCCCCAAGCGATGGAGCCGCTGGTCGACTACTTCCGCCGCTCGGCCGGGCGCGATCACGAGGACTGGGAGGAGTACCGCCGGGCCATGGAACGGGAGCGACGAGTGTTGATCCGCATCGACATCGAGCAGGCCGAACGAGCCTGACTCAGAGAACTTCACCCAATCATTACCGATCTCTTGGCCTGGGCCAACCGTATGACCGCTAGGCTCGAAATGCCCGACATACCGTGAAGGAAGGAGTTCGCAATGAAGCTCGCCCGCATGTCCGTGCTCGCTCTCGGCCTCGCCCTGTTCGGCGTGGCCTGCGGCGGAGGCACCACGACATCCAGCACCCCCACCACCCCTTCGACCACCCAGGCCAGCGAAAGCCCTTCGCCCGCGGCGTCAGGGGTGACCACGACCACGCTGACCGCCAGGGACAACGTGTTCGATCCCTCGACCTTCACGTTCCCGGCCGGCAAGAAGATCACCTTGAAGAACGCGGGGAGCAACCTGCACAACTTCTCGGTCGAAGGCCAGAACATCAGCCACGACATCAAGCCCGGCGAGACAGAGGTCGAGGACGTCGAGCTCGCCCCCGGGACCTACACGTTCTTCTGCAAGTACCACCGGGCGCTGGGCATGCAGGGGACCATCACGGTCAGCGGGTAGCCACCTCAAGGCTTCCGGCCGACAGACGATGACTGGAAGGAGAGGAGCGCTCGCGCTCGAGCGGGCGCGAGAGGACCGGCAGGCACGGGATGATCCCTTCTCAGCTCTTCCAGACCCTCCTCGGCGGATCGTCGGTCTCCGCCGACCAGCAGATCGCCACGCCCGACGAGGGGGGCGGCTACGGCGAGCTCATGGACGCAATCGACCAGGCCATCGAGCAGGCCGAACAGGAGCTCGCCGAGGTCTCAGGCCGCCGGAAGCTCGTCGCCCCACACGGAGACAAAGGCAAGCGCCGCCGCGGTGGCAAGCTTGCGACGGGCGCTGGCGAAGTAGGCGAGGGCCGCGCCGAAGCCGATGCCGAACGGGGCACCAGCGGCTTGGAGGAAGATCCAGGGCTCCTTTCGCAGGCCGGCTAGCCGCCACAGGCGATCGGGCCGGTTGACGGCATCGATCACGCCCCATATCGGCAGGCCGACCAACGCGAACACCGCCAACGTCAGGGCAAGCGCGCCCGTCCCCATGTTCAGCAGCTTCAATCCCGACGCGAGCAGGACGAACACGAGGGCCGGACGAATCAGGCCGTCCGGCGCCCTCGATGACAGCCGTGCCCCGAGGTACACGCCGGGGATGCTGCCCAGCAGGACCGACGCGGTCAGGCTGAGCTGGAAGTCACCGAACAGGATGTGCCCCAGGGCCGCCGCCGCCACCAGCGGGATGGCCTGCACCAGGTCGGTGCCGACCAGCTCGCGCGTGGCGAGCATCGGGTAGAGCAACAGGAGCGACACGATGATCAGCGAGCCCGACCCCACCGAGGTCATGCCGACGATGGCCCCGCCCACCAGGCCGATCGCCACGGTCGGGAGCCGCTTCAGCCGGAACGAACGGACTTGGGGCATCCGGCCGGAGATGATGAGCGCCTCGCGCCGCCTGGCCTGGAGTAGCTGGATCAGGCTCTTCACGATGATCGAAGCCGATGCCACGATGAGCGCCACACCCAGCGCGACTTTCAGCCGGTCCTCGACCTGAGTGCCGTTTCCGAGCTGCTTGAGCATGAAGACGCCGACGAACGCGGCCGGGACCGACCCCAGGGCCAGCCACCTCACCAGGGCCCAGTTCACCGTTCCCCTTCGCATATGTACGCTGCCGCCGACCGGCTTCATGACCATGGCCGCGACCAGGTCGCTCGAGACCGCGGCGAGGGGCTGGATCTTGAACAGCAGGACCAGGATGGGTGTCATGAGCGCACCGCCGCCCATTCCGGTCAGCCCCACGGTGAAGCCGACGATGAGGCCGGCCAGGGCCACGTAAAGGTCGATGTGCAACGCCAATCACTCTTTCCGAAGAGACTTGCCGATAATCTTGACCGAAGAGGTCCTGATTGTAGGCATCGCCCGGCGATCGCGCCAAGGGCCGTTCGGACGAATTCCTGAGATCAGCGAGGGCGCCAGGCGTCCCGTTTCGCGGTGACCGACTTCACGGACTCGGGCAAGGTGCCCCGGGCCAGGTCGGCCAGCGTCACGGATTCGAGCACGGCCCGGAGGCTCGACCTGACCGCCACCCACACCTCGCGGAGCGGCTTGGCGGGCCCTTCGTAGCGGATCTCCTCCGGCCGGGCCTCGTGCACGTTGGCCAGCGGCCCTTCCACCGCCCGGATCACGTCGGCCAGGCTGATGCGGTCGGCCGAACGGGCCAGCTCGTAGCCGCCCTCCGCGCCACGGTGGCTTCGAACGACCCCGGCGTGCCGCAGCTCCGACAGGATCTTCAGCAGGAACGTCAGTGGGATGTCCTGGGCGTTGGCCAGCCGCTCGGCCGTGACCGGCCCCATCCCCTCCACCGCGGCCAGCTCGGCGGTGGCCCGCACCGCATAGTCGGCCTTGCTCGAGATCCGCATGCGGGGATTCTCCCTCAGGACGAGGTCGCGGCTGGCTCAAGGCGGCGGAACTCCAGGCCCTCGGAGCCTCGATCGATCTCGACTTCGTCGCCTTCCCGGATCTCGCCCGACAACAGCTTGAGGGCCAGCACGTCCTGAACCTCTTTCTGGATGAGGCGCTTCAGAGGCCGGGCTCCGTACGCCGGGTCGTACCCCTTGACCGCCAGATACTCGCGGGCCGCTGGGGTCATCGTCACCGTGAGCTTGCGGTTCGCCAGCCGCCGCTGGAGCAGCCGAACCTGGATGTCCACGATCCCGGCGATCTCCTCCTTGCCCAGGGGATGGAACACGATGATCTCGTCCACCCGGTTCAGGAACTCCGGCCGGAAGGTCTGCCGCACTTCCGCCAGCACGGCCTCGCGCTGGTCGTCCGGGGACACGCCCGGCTGGAGGAAGTGATGGCTGCCGATGTTCGAGGTCATCACCACGACCGTGTTGCGAAAGTCCACCGTCCGGCCCTGGCCGTCGGTGAGCCGCCCGTCGTCAAGGAGCTGGAGCAGGACGTTGAACGCGTCCTGGTGGGCCTTCTCGATCTCGTCGAACAGCACCACCGAATAGGGGCGCCGCCGGACGGCCTCGGTGAGCTGGCCGCCCTCCTCGTACCCGACGTAGCCGGGCGGGGCTCCGATCAGTCGCGAGACCGTGTGCCGCTCCTGGTACTCGCTCATGTCGATGCGGATCATGGCCCGCTCGTCGTCGAACAGGAACTCTGCGAGGGCCCGGGCCAGCTCCGTCTTCCCAACCCCGGTCGGACCGAGGAAGATGAACGAGCCGATGGGGCGGTGGGGGTCCGACAGTCCGGCCCGGGCTCGCCGGATGGCGTTTGCCACCGCGGTCACGGCCTCGTCCTGATCGACCATCCGCTGGTGGAGACCCTCTTCCATGTGGACCAGCTTCTGGACCTCGCCCTCCATGAGCTTGGAGACGGGGATGCCGGTCCACTTCGACACGACCTCGGCCACGTCCTCCTCGTCGACCTCTTCCTTGAGCATCTTCTGGTCGGATTGCAACGCGGCCAGCGCCTCATTGGCCGCCTCGAGCTGCTTCTGCAGTTCGATCAGCCGCCCGTAGCGAAGCTCGCCCGCCCGCTCGAGCTGTCCCTCCCGCTCGGCCCGCTCGGCCTCCAGGCGCGTGTTCTCGATCTCGGACTTGAGCTTGCGGATGCGGTCGATGGCCTCCTTCTCCTGCTGCCAGTGCGCCTTCATCCCGGACGACCGCTCGCGGAGATCCGCCAGCTCCTGCTCGATCCGCTCCAGCCGCTCCTTCGACGCGCGGTCGGTCTCCTTCTTCAACGCGGACCGCTCGATCTCGAGCTGCTTCACGCGCCGCTCCACCTCGTCGATCTCCACGGGCATCGAGTCGATCTCGATGCGCAGACGGCTGGCCGCCTCGTCGATCAGGTCGATGGCCTTGTCGGGAAGGAACCGCCCGGTCACGTAACGGTTGGACAGGATGGCGGCGGCGACCAGGGCGGCGTCCTGGATCCGGACGCCGTGGTGGACCTCGTAGCGCTCCTTCAACCCGCGGAGGATGGCGATCGTGTCCTCGACCGACGGCTCACCGACCAGGATCGGTTGGAACCGCCGCTCCAGGGCTGGGTCTTTCTCCACGTGCTTGCGGTATTCGTCGAGCGTGGTGGCGCCGATGGCGCGGAGCTCCCCCCGGGCCAGCATGGGCTTGAGCATGTTGCCGGCATCGACCGCGCCCTCGGCCGCGCCCGCTCCCACCACCGTGTGCAGCTCGTCGATGAAGGTGATGATCTGGCCGTTGCTCTCGGCGATCTCCCGGAGCACGGCCTTGAACCGCTCCTCGAACTCTCCCCGGTATTTCGAGCCGGCCACCAGCGCGCCGATGTCGAGCGCGACGACCCACTTGTCCTTCAGCGAGTCCGGCACGTCACCGGCCACGATCCGCTGGGCCAGGCCTTCCACGATGGCGGTCTTGCCCACGCCGGGCTCCCCGATCAACACCGGGTTGTTCTTCGTTCGCCGCGCCAGCACCTGGATGACCCGGCGGATCTCGTCGTCGCGGCCGATGACCGGGTCGAGCTTCCCCTTGCGGGCGAGCTCGGTGAGGTCGCGCCCGTAGCGCTCCAGGGCCTGGTACTTCTCCTCGGGGGTCTGGTCGGTCACGCGCTGGCGCCCCCGGATGTCGACCAGCGCGGACAGGACCGCGTCGCGGGAGACGCCGGCGTCCTTCAGGACGCGAGCGGCGTCGGTGGCGCCGTCGAGCAGGGCCAGCAGGACATGCTCGGTGGACACGTACTCGTCGGTGAGAACGGTGGCTTCCGAGAAGGCCTTCTCGAGCACGGCGCGAGTGGCCGCCGAAAGGTACAGCTCCTGCCCCGCCGGCCCGTAGACCTTGGGGATCCGGTCGAGCGCCTCTTCGACCCGATCCCGGACCAGCCGCGGTGACTGCCCGAGCTTCTGGAGCAGTGGATACACGACGCCCTCGGGGTCGGACAGCAGCGCGAACAGGACGTGAGCCGGCTCGACCAGCTGGTGGTTGCGAGCCCTGGCCAGCTCCTGCGCCGCTTGCAGCGCCTCCTGAGACTTCAGGGTCAGCTTGTTCGTGTCCACGTCAGCTCCCCGGCCCGGCCACGAAGGGCCCCTGCCGTTCCGGCTCCGCCTTCACCCGGATGCGCAATCGCGGCACGCTCGACAGCGGGACGATCTCGGCCCGGCGCGACTCCCTGCGGAGCCGCTCGATCTCCTCCCGCATCCGCCGCCGGGCTCTCTGGAGCTCCCGGTCCATGGTCTCCATGCGCAGGCGCATCCGGTCGATCTCGTCTTCCATCTGCACGATCATCTTCACGCCCGCCAGGTTCAGCCCCTGCTCCTGGGTGAGGCGCTGGATCATCCTGAGTCGGTCGATGTCGCGTTCGGAGTACCGGCGAGTGTTGCCCGCGGTGCGAGCCGGGCGAAGGAGTCCCTTTCGCTCGTAGATGCGTAGGGTCTGCGGATGCACGCCGGCCAGCTCGGCCGCCACGCTGATGATGTAGACGGCCCGGTCTTCGCCTCCCTGACGCTTCATCACGCCTCTGCCCCCATTCCCTTGCGGGGCGATTCCCTCTCCATCGCCTGGAGGCGGGTCAGCAGCTCCTTCTCTTCCTTGGACAGTTTGGAAGGGACGTCGACCCGGACGGTGACCAGCAGGTCGCCGCTGCCGCCTCTGGGCCGGGGGGCGCCCTTCCCGCGGATGCGAAACGTCTTGCCGGAGGGCGTGCCGGCCGGCACCTTCAGCGTGACGGCCCCGTTCAACGTGGGGACCTTCACATTGGCGCCGAGGGCCGCTTCCGCGAACGTCACCGGGACCTCGAGCGTGAGGTCCGAGTCCTTCCGGCCGAACATGCGGTGCGGCGCCACCTTGACCACGACGAACAGGTCGCCGGGACGACTACCAGCCGGCCCCGCCTCCCCTCGCCCGGCCAGCCGGATGCGTTGTGTGTCCTTCACGCCCGGGGGGATCCTGACGGAGAACTCGCGGGTGGTCCGAACGGTTCCCGAGCCGCCGCATCGTTCACAGGGATTCGGGATGATCTGCCCGGAGCCGCCGCACCGCGGACAAGTGCGGGACAGCGAGAAGTAGCCCTGGTCCTCGGCCACCGTTCCCGTTCCCTGGCACTGCGGGCACACGTCGGGCGCCGTCCCCGGCTTCGCCCCCGAACCTCCACACACCGGACACGGAGCCGGCCCCTGGATGCGCAAGGGTACGGTGGTGCCCTTCATCGCATCCTCGAAGGAGACCCGGACTTCGGTCTCCAGGTCCGCGCCTCTGGTGGGCCCCCGGGTTCGAGCGCCCCGGCCTCGCCCGGTGAACATGCCGAGGAGGTCTCCGATGTCGCCCACGCCCTGGCCGAACGGAAAACCCTCCACGCGAACGCGTCCGCTTCCAGCCGGCCACCCGCCCGTTCCCCCGCCGCCGAACCCTCCGAAGCCCGAGGAAGCCATCTCCCGGACCTGGTCGTACTGCTTGCGCTTCTCCTCGTCGCCGAGGACGTCGTAGGAGGCCGAGATCTCCTTGAAGCGGTCCTCGGCGTCCTTGTTCCCCCGGTTCCGGTCGGGGTGGTGCTGCTGGGCAAGTTTCCGGTAGGCCTTCTTGATCTCGGCGGCCGAAGCGTTCTTGGGGACGCCCAGCACCTGGTAGTAGTCCTTCTCGAACCACTCCCGGCGGACGTCTCCGTTCATGCCAGCTCGCGAACCGCGCCCCTCAGCGCCGGATGACCTTCACGCCGGCCGGGCGTATGACGCGCCCTCGCAGCGTGTAGCCCTGGCGCAGGACGTCGCCCACGACGGGCTCCTCCTGGCCTTCGCCGTCGCCCGACTGCATCAACGCTTCGTGGAGCGACGGGTCGAACGGCTTGCCCTGCGCGTCGATGCGCTCCAGCCCCTCCGAGCGAAGCGTCTCCAGCAGCTTCGCGTACACGAGCTCGACCCCGTGGAGGAACTGCTCGAAGTCGGGCTTTCGCTCCGCGGCCATGAGCGCCAGCTCGAACTCGTCCAATACCTCGAGCAGGCGCCGCATCAGCGGCTCGGAAGCCATCTCCACCGCGCGGGTCTGTTCCTTCAGCACCCGCTTCCGGTAGTTGTCGAAGTCGGCCGCCAGGCGCTGGAGGTGGTCGCGGTACTCCGATGCCTCCTTCCGCGCCTTGTCGATCGCCCCGGGCTCGGCTTGGGCGGGCCCCGTTTCGCTCGTGGCCGCGGGCGTCGCTGCCTCACTGGGGGCATCCGACCGGACGCGACGCTTGTCGGTCACGCGCACGCGCGGCCGCGGTTCCTCTTCCTCCCGGTCTCGCCTGTGCCCGCTCATCCGGACGAGGCACCCCCTTCGTCCACGATCTCTCCCTCCACGACGTCTCCGTCCCCGGAGGAGCCAGATTCGCCAGACGAACCGCCCGCCGAACCACCCGCGGCGGCCTGGGCACCGGACCCGCCGGCCGCCTGCTGCTGCGCGTACATGGCCTGCCCGACCTTCTGGAAGGCCTGCATCAAGGCGTCGGTGGCTGCCTTGATCCGGTTCACGTCGTCGCCCTTCAGCGCCTCCTTGACCTCGTCGTTCGCGCTGCGCACGGACTCCCGGTCGGCCTCAGGCACCTTGTCGCCGTACTCCGAGAGCGCCTTGTCCACCTGGTAGGAGAGCTGGTCCGCGTTGTTCCGAGCCTCGGCTGCCTCCTTGCGCCGCCGGTCCTCCTCCGCGAACTTCTCGGCGTCGCGCACCATCTCGTCGATCTCGTCCTTGCCCAGCGCGGTCCCCCCCGTGATCGTCATCTGCTGCTCCTTGCCGGTGGCAAGGTCCTTGGCGGAGACGTTCACGATGCCGTTGGCGTCGATGTCGAACGCCACCTCGATTTGCGGCATGCCCCGCGGCGCAGGCGGGATCCCCATCAGGTGGAACTTGCCCAGCGAGCGCACTCCCGGTGAGAACACCGTCTCCGCCTCACCCTGCAACACGTGGATCTCCACGGTGGTCTGGTTGTCGTCCGCCGTGGTGAACACCTCACTCTTGCGGGTGGGGATCGTGGTGTTGCGCTCGATGAGCTTGGTGAAGATGCCGCCCTTGGTCTCGACGCCGAGCGACAGCGGCGTCACGTCGAGGAGCAGGATGTCCTTGACGTCGCCCTTCAGCACACCGGCCTGGATGGCGGCGCCCACGGCGACGACCTCGTCGGGGTTGACGCCCTTGTGGGGCTCCTTTCCCCCAGTGAGGTCGCGCACCAGCTCCTGGATCATCGGCATGCGTGTGGCCCCGCCCACCAGGATCACGTGGTCGATCGCCGAGACGTCCTTGCCCCAGTCCTTAACCGCTTGCTGGAAAGGCCCCTTGCAGGCGTCCACGAGGTCCGCGGTCATGCGCTCCAGGTCGGCGCGAGACAGTTTGGACTCCATGTGGAGCGGCCCTTCCGCCGTCGCGGTGACGAAGGGCAGGTTGATCGTGGTCTCCATCACCTGAGAGAGCTCGATCTTGGCCTTCTCGGCGGCCTCCTTCAGCCGCTGCATCGCCATCCGGTCCTTGGACAGATCGACTCCGTGGGCGTTCTTGAACTCCTTGACCAGCCAATCGATGATCCGCTGGTCCCAGTCGTCGCCACCGAGATGCGTGTTGCCGGCGGTGGCCTTGACCTCGAACACGCCGTCTCCGATCTCGAGCAGCGAGACGTCGAACGTCCCTCCGCCCAGGTCAAAGACGAGGATCGTCTGATCGTGCTGCTGCTTGTCGAGTCCGTAGGCGAGCGCGGCCGCCGTCGGCTCGTTGATGATCCGAAGGACCTCCAGCCCCGCGATCTGACCGGCCTCCTTGGTGGCCTGTCGCTGGGCATCGTCGAAGTACGCGGGCACGGTGATCACGGCCTGGCTGGCCTTGTCGCCCAGGTACGCCTCCGCGTCACGCTTCAGCTTGGACAGGATCTGGGCGGAGATCTCCTGGGGGGTCCACTTCTTGCCGTCCACGTCGAGCGTCCAGTCGCGGCGGCCCATATCCCGCTTGATCGATCGCACGGTGCGATCCGGGTTGGTGATGGCCTGTCGCTTGGCGACCTCCCCCACCAGGACCTCTCCGGTCTTGGAGAATCCGATCACGGAAGGAGTGATCCTGGATCCCTCGGCGTTCGGGATGACCACCGGCTCCCCGGCCTCCAGCACTGCGACCACAGAGTTGGTGGTTCCCAGGTCGATTCCCACAGCTCGCGGCATTCCGGTCCTCCTATTGAAGAGAGTCTTAGCGCAAAGCCAAGATAAAGCCTGAGCGCTAGATTATCAACTTTCGCCAGGCCCGTCCAGCCTCCGACGCCCTTTGCCCAGGGTGCTAAAGCGGCTTTGCCCGTCCGTCGAAAAAGGGATACAAGGGTGATTGATCACCCCGTGCGAGCGTGCCGATAATTCAGGCCCTTCGCCCGCACAATAGAGGAAGGACCTGGAGGTCACGTGACGAGCGACCCGCCCGATCTCGGCAAGGGGCTGTTCGGCTATCGCAAGTCCGCGGTCAATCAGATCCTGGCCGATCGCGACGTCATGCTCAGGCAGGCAGAAGGCCGGGTCCGTGCGGCCGAGTCGAAGGTGGCGGACCTCCAGAACGAACTCACCTCGATGAAGGACCGCAACACCCGCATGGACGAACAGGTCGAACGCCTCCGCGCCCAGCTGGAAATCCTGATGGAGAACGCGCAGGCGGCCCCCGTCGCCGCACCGAGCGCTCCGCTCCAGGCCGCCCCCCCCGTCGAAGCCACCTCAGCGGCGCTCGACCCCGAGCCAGCGACACCGTGGGAGGACGAGCCCGCGCCCTGGGAGGGCGACCTCGGCCAGCCGTCCGACGCCGGCCTCTCGCCCTTCGGGGAAGAGGGAGCCGCCGGGGCCTATGACGAGTACGGAGAGTCGGTGGCCTCGTTCGAAGGCCTCGATCAGGCGCCCGCGACGGCAGGAGGCGAGACGCACGACGACATGCCCATGGTTTTCGAGACAGGGGAAGAGCATCAAGTCGACGTGCGGGACTCGGCTCAGCTCTTTGGCGACCCGGCGTACGAGGGCGACTCGGTGACCCACTTCGCCTATGAAACCAGCACCCCCGACGACGATCAGGATCTTCCCTCTTGGGGGGGGACTACCCCTCCTCCGGCCCCCGAGCCCATGCGAAAGGTGGACGAGATGCGCTTTCAGCCCGACGAGTCACAGGAGTCCCCTTCCGCACACGCCGGTGAGGACGACGGGTTGTCGTCCGTGCCCTACGGCTTCCCTCTTCAGCCCGATCAGCCCGCGCAGCCCGATGAAAGCGTGCCGAACCACGGCTACACCGAGCAGCCGGTGTTCCGCGGCTTCACCGACGACTCGTTCGACGACCCCAACCCGAGCGAGTACATCGGACAACCGGCCCCGATGACCCCGCCTCCCCCGTCCGCGCCGCCAACCCCGGAGTGGCCGGCCGACCCGAGTCAGTGGGCCCAGCCCGCTGAGCCTGCTCCGGAGTGGACAGCCCCCCAGGTTGCGGCCCAGTCCTCGCGGGAGTGGGAGCCCTCACCCGCCCAGCCCACTCACGACTGGACGTCGCAGCCTTCGCCCGTCCAGCCTCTCGCCTCGGAGGAGTCACCTCAGCCGGCCGAGAGCGAGCCGCGGGGGGGAGCCTCTTCCCAGTCCTCCTCCGACATCACCAACCGCTTCCTCACGGAAGAGCTCAAGGGCATCCTCTCCGCGGCCGAGGAGTCCGCGGCTCGCATCCTGGAGCGGGCCCGGGTCACCAGCGAGCACCAGATCGCGCAGTCCAACCGCCTGTGGCGGGAGGTACAGGCTGAGCTGGCCCGGTTCGCCGCGTGGCGGGATCAGGTAGAGCCCATCATCCGCTCGGTGCACGCGAAGGTCGAAGGGGTGCGGGGTCAGATCGAGGAGGTCCCGGAGAAGATCCGCCAGGCGCTCGCCCCGATGGCCGATTCGATCTCGATGATCGACTCGGACCTCGCCGAGCTGGCTTCGGCCAGTACCCCGCCACTCCTGCTCACTCCGAGCGGGCTGGACCCGGGGTCGCCCGTGAACGACTGGCCGATCGGAGAGGGCGGCAGCCCGTCGCCCGAAAGCCCCGAGGGGCACACCGAGCGGGGCGGAGAAAGCGGACACTTCGCGGGCTGATCCATTTGGGCCCGCGGACGCGGCGTCGCTGACCCCTGGGCGCCGGGACGTGGTTTGCGCGCACTGCCGGCCCGCCAATACACTGCCTCGGCGGTGCTCCGCCCCCTCACCCACGCTCCGCTGCTCGCATTCAGCCTGATCGGCCCGGCGTTCCTCCTGCTCGCCCTGGCCGTCGCCGGAGGCTTGTTCTCCCGCCGCGCCTATCAGCTCTACCAGTTCGTTCGGCTGGGACAGCCGGTGGATCGCCTGGACGACCTTCCCAAGCGCGTCGAGCAGGAAGCCACCGTCGTGCTCGGCCAGCGCAAGCTGTTGCAGCGACTGGGACCCGGCCTCATGCACGCCTTCATCTTCTGGGGCTTCATCGTGCTGCTCACCACGATCGTGGAGGCCTTCGCTGAGGTCTTCCAGCCGACCTTCGCCATTCCGTTGTTCGGCCGGTCGGCGTGGCTGGGGCTGGTCCAGGACATCTTCTCGGTCCTGGTCATGATCGGGATCGGCATGGCCCTGTACTACCGCAAGGTGAAGCGGCCGGAACGGTTCAAGGGGAGCCACCTCGAAGAGGCCGATTTCATCCTGGCGATGATCTTCGGCATCATGCTCACGCTCCTGTTTCTGAACGCGACCCGGATCGCCGCGGGGATCAACGAGTCTCCGGCCCGGTGGACGCCGGTGTCGAACGCCCTCGCCCCCCTCTTCCGCCACATGAGCCATGACGTCCAGGGCTTCTTCGAGCGACTGTTCCTCTGGTCGCACATCCTGCTGGTACTGGGGTTCCTTGCCTACATCCCGTATTCCAAGCATCTGCACATCTTCGTCTCTGAGCTGAACGTCTTCTTCGCCAACACCAGGGCCCGGGGTCGGCTTCGGCCGCTGCACATCGATCTCGACAAGCTGGAGGAGGGAGACGTCCGGCTCGGGGCGGCCACGGTCCAGGACCTCACGTGGAAGGAGATGCTGGACCTCTACGCGTGTACCGAGTGCGGCCGCTGCCAGAGCGTCTGTCCTGCCTGGAACACGGGAAAACCCCTGTCCCCCAAGCTGATCGTGATGAATCTGCGGGACCATCTCTTCCAGGCCGGGCCTGGGCTCGTCCAGGCCAGGCGCGCCGGCGAGCAGGCCGAGACGACGCCGCTGAACCCCGGGGTGATCGAAGACGAGGTGGTGTGGGACTGCGTCACCTGCGGGGCGTGCATGGAGGAGTGCCCAGTCGACATCGAGCACATCGACCACATCACGGACATGCGCCGCAACCTGGTGATGGGCGAATCCCGGTTCCCCCCCGAGGCCGGGACGCTGCTGCGGAACCTGGAGAGCTCCTCCAACCCGTGGGGCCAGCCGCAGTCCAGCAGGGCCGAGTGGGCCAAGGATCTCGGCGTCCCCGTCCTGGAGGATGGGCAGGCTCCCGAATATCTCTATTGGGTGGGATGTGCCGGCTCCTTCGACGACCGTGCGAAGCGGATCAGCCAGGCCGTCGCTCGAGTGCTCCAGAAGGCCGGCATCGCCTTCGCCATCCTGGGGCCGAGAGAGTTGTGCAACGGCGACCCGGCCAGGCGGCTCGGGAACGAATACCTGTATCAGGAGCTGGCGCGGCAGAACATCGAGACGCTCACGAAGGTGGGCGCGCGCGCGATCGTGGTGAACTGCCCGCACTGCTTCAACACCATCAAGAACGAATACCCGGACTTCGGAGGCCGCTTCGAGGTCATCCACCATTCCGAGCTCTTCGGCCGCCTGTTGAGGGAGGGCCGCCTCCGCCTCACCCAGGAGGTCCAAGAGCTCATCGCCTATCACGACCCCTGTTACCTGGGCCGGCACAACGGGATCTACGACCAGCCGAGGGAGGTCCTCGAACGCGTCCCAGGCCTCACCACGACCGAGATGCACCGTCATCGGCAGCGGTCGTTTTGCTGTGGGGCCGGCGGGTCGCGCATGTGGCTGGAGGAGCGGATCGGGAAGCGCATCAACTTGGAGCGCACCGAGGAGGCCATCTCGACGGGGGCGACCGTCCTCGGCGTGGCCTGCCCCTACTGCCTGATCATGCTGGACGACGGATCCAAGGCCAAGGGGGAGGCCATCAGGGTGCTCGACCTGGCGCAGGTCCTGGAGCTCTCAGCCGGGGCCGAACCCGGGGAGGAAGCGGGGGCCGCCGGCCAGCCCCCCGGGACGACGGCCTACCGCGGTTGAAAAGGACGGCGTAGGCCCTTGGCGCGCGGGCCCGTTAAGCCCCTGGGCCTTTCGCCCGATATTCCCTTCGTGGGAGAAGTGGTCGCGACGCTTGCTTCCAACTAGATGGAGCCTAGAATTTGACTTCCCCATCTTCACAGGACAATCGAAGCCAGCCTCCGGACTTCCCCCCGGACGCTCCTTCCCCCTTCGATGGACCGGGGTCAGGGCGTTCTCGGCTGCGGGCGGTACGGGGCGGGCACCGGGCACGGGAGGCCCTGACCGAGATGTCTGGCAAGCCCCGGGAAGGCGTGACCGTGGCCGGATCCGGCCGCCGGTCTCGCCCCAGGCCGAACGAGCGGCGCCCGACCTCGGCTCACACTCCGGAGAGTCTCGCTCCCGCCTTCGGCACGGACGAGCGGCTGGCCCACGTGGGCCGAGCCCTCGACGCGATCCGGACCGACCTTGGGTTCGAGACTGCCACCCTGTTCGTACGAGGCCCCGACGGATGGGAGCTCCTCCACCGGCAGGGGGCCCAGCAGCCCTGGCACGGAGTGCTCGACCCAAGCGTATTGGAGGGAACTCCCGACGCGGCCGAATACCCCGACGTGAGGTCCATCCCCGGGATCGGATCGAGGCTGGCTCGGCTGGGATGCGCCAGCATGGCGGTGCTCCCGGTCCCCGACGGCGGCCGACTGCTCCTCGATTCGGGCAAGCCGTGCCGGGCCGGGGGCTGGATCGAGCGAGCCCGCCCCTATCTGGAGCTGCTGTCCTCGCTGGCCGGACCGGATTGGGCCGGGCGGGGGTCGCTCCAGAGTGAGCAGGAAGTCGCGGCGCTCGACCGGCTGTTCGCAGCGTGTCAGGACATACTGGCCCGCTCGACGGCCTCGATCGAAGACCTCCTCGAGGCCAGCCGCCGCGCTCTGGGGGCCGATGAGCTCTTCCTGATCACTGGGACGGCGCCCACCCATCGCATCTTTTCGTCCCCACATCGGGGACGGGCCCCGGCGGCACACGACCTCGTGGTGGACATTCGAAGCTCCCGAGGGCACGGCCTCGACGAAGGCGACATCCGCGATCTCGCCGTCGTCCTGGGCGCGTCCTCGCGCGCCATAGCCGGGGCGCTGGGACGCGAGGGCGATGATCAAGAGGTTCTCCTGGCCGGATGGGCCGAAGGCCCGGCTCTGTCCTCGGTCTCGATGGCGGTTGCGGCGCGCGCGTTCTGCACGGCCCGAGCCGCGGTGGATGCCCGCCGCCAGGCCGTGTCGAGCCTTCTCGATCGAGAGCGCGCCAGGATGGCGTACGCGTTGCACGACGGCCTGACTCAGACGGTCACCGGCGCGGTGCTCCAGCTCGACGCACTCGCCAAGCGGATCGAAGCGGACCCCGCGGGCGCGCTGACCATCCTGGAGACGGCGAAGACCGAGATCCGCCGTTCGCTGGCCGAGTTGCGTGGCATGTTGTTCGACCTCTCACCGAGCCTGGAGAACGAGCAGCGGCGCGAGGAACCATTGACTCGCTACGTCGAGGACGTCGTCAAGCGGTGGCGCCTCCCCGCCCGAGTGGCGGTGGAAGGGGATCTCACGGGGATCCCGGCGCGGGTGCTCTCGGTCGCCTACGTCGTCATCCGCGAAGCGCTCGCCAACGCGGCCAAACACGCCGCAGGCCAGGGCGTCACTGTGACGCTGGCGGCAGGCGACAACGACCTCATGGTGATCGTCGGTGACGGAGGGCGCGGGTTCAGCCGCGAGGACGAGACCGCGGCGCGAGAGGCTCACCACGTCGGTCTCGATCTGCTGCGCAGGCGCGTCGGTGAGGTCGGCGGGCACCTTCGGATCGAGTCACGCCCCGGGAAGGGGACACGGGTCATCGCCAAGCTTCCCATGCACGGGGTGGCGTCATGAAAGTGCTGCTGGTCGAAGACCACACGCTGGTTCGCCGGGGCCTCGCCCAGCTTCTCGTCACCTGCGTCAAGGGCGCGGAGGTCACCGAGGCCGGCGACGCCGACCAGGCCGCGGAGATCCTCAAGCACACGCCCCACGACGTGGCGCTCGTGGACGTTCGCATGCCCGGCCGTGACGGGCTCGAGCTCCTCAAGGAGATCCGCCAGTCCTGGCCGCAGCTCCCCGTGATCATGCTGTCGAGCTATGACAACGGCGAGTACGTGAAGGCGGCGCTGGCCGCAGGCGCCGCCGGATACCTCCTCAAGGACACCACGCCCGAGGACCTGGCCCAGGCCATCGTGGTGGCCCTGTCGGGTTCCGGCAACGTGCTCTCCCCACGGGCCGTACGGAATCTCTTCGAGGGCTCGATGCGGCCCGACGGCACCGACGGGAAGGAGAACGCGCTTCCCGACGCCGGTCTCACCCGGCGAGAGTCCGACGTGCTCAATCTCCTGGCCGGCGGAGCCAGCAACCGGGAGATCTCCCGGCAGCTCTTCCTCTCCGAGAAAACCGTCAAGGCGCATCTCGCCGCGGTCTTCCGCAAGCTCGGGGTGACCAACCGGACTCAGGCCGCGATGCAGGCGGTGGCGATGGGGCTCGGTCCACCGGGCCTCCTGGCGGGCCGGCGCGTGCTCGAAGCCGAGCGCGCGCGAGGCGCCTGAGCCCGGCCTTTTCCTCGCGCGTCGCGCACGGCCTTTCGCAGTAGCGCCGGGGCGGCCTTTCGCCCCTTTCGTCCGTTGCGGACCTCCTCCTATGCTGGTTGATTCACTCAAGCGGGCGGGCGGCAAGGCGCCCTCCGAATGGCCGGCTAGGCCGGCGGCCGCCTGCCGGGACCTGACATGGGCGGAAACGAGCCAGCGGACATGGGCGAACGGGGGCCCGGCGCGCAGCCGGGCGACTCCATACTTGATGCCGTGGGCGAAGCGTTCGAACCTCGACCGCCCGCCTACCCTCCGCCAGGAGGCGCCGCCGAGCCGGCCACGACGCAGGCCCGCGGCGATCCATCCCCTCTGTTGCGGCGCCGCGATGCTTCCTCCGCCATCCGGTTCGGGCGCCGTCCTTCCCTGTTCAGCCCCTCCCCCGAAGAACGCCGGGGCCGTTTGTCGGAGCTCGCCTCGACGGGTGTGGAGGCTGGCCAGGTGGAAGCCATCGCCCGCGTCCTGACCGCCGACCCCGACCCCGACATCCGGATCGCTGCAGCTCGCCTGCTCGAAGAGGCGAGCCGAAAGGTCCCTCTTCCCGTGTTGGCAAGGGCGCTGGCCGATCCCCACGACGGGGTCCGAAGCGCCGTGGTCCGCTTGGCAGCAGCCCACGGCGCGGAGGCTGTGCCCATCCTCCTTCCCCTGGTCACCCAGCGGCGGTGGCCGGCCACGCAATCGGCCGCCCTGGAGGTGGCGCCCGACCTGCTTGGCCCCGGCGTCTCCCCCTCCGACTCCGAGCTGGAGCGGCTCCTCACCTCGGTCGGTAGCCTGGATCCCCCCCCGCTGCCGATGGAGCGGCCGGGCCTGGAATCGCTGTCCCGGGCCGTCGGGCCATCTCGTCTGGCCCGGTGGTTCGGTACGGTCGACATCACGCGATTGGGGGCCGCTCGCCTCACCATGCTGGCCCGTACGCCGCCCGCGCTCCGAGCCCTGGCGACGCTGGCCGATGACCCCCTCGATGAGATCCGCATCCTGGCCACCAGCGCCGCGCGACTCGCCCACGAAGCCACGGCGTCGACGACTCCCCCGTCGGATCGCCCGCCGGACACACCCCACGCAGCGATGGCTCCTCCGCTCAGAGCCGAGGAGGCCGAGCCGGCCATCATCGCCTCTCTCGCCCGGGCCCTGACCGATCCGGCCCAGCCCGTCCGGGGCCAGGCCCAAGCGGCCCTGGAACGGATCCCGCGCACCCTGGTGGCGGGGTGGGTGGAGCGGGCCCTCGGCCAGGAGGAGACGAAGGAGGCCGATCTCGCCGCCCAGGTGGCAGGACGCCTAGGGATCGCTTCCGCCGGAAAGGGGCTGTTCGATCGGGCCGCGGGGGCGCCGACCGAGGCCAGGGGCCCCTATCTCACGGCGCTGCTGGCGCTTCGGCTGGCGCCGGCCGAGCTGGTCCGCATGGCCTCCGAGGTGGAGCCGGCCCACCGCCAGACCGCCGTGAGCCTGGCCTGGCAGGTGGGAGGCCGCGGCGTCCTCCCGCACCTGTCCGAGCTGCTGGCCGACTCGGCCGGGGCGGTCCGCATGGCGGTGATCGAGGTACTCTCGGAGTCCGCCGATCCGTCGATCGCGAGCCTTGCCATGGAGCGGCTGGCCAACGACGCGTCCGCCGCCGTTCGGGCCACCGCCATCCACGCCCTGTCGAGCGCCGACGTCTCCGTTCGTCAAGGGGCTCTCTCCAAGGCGCTCTCCGACCCCGATCCCGACGTTCGCTCCACGGCGGTCGAGGCGCTGCCGAACGGCTCGCCGCAGTTCGTCGAGCTGCTCTTCTCGGCCCTGCGGGATGAGGACGAGCCGGTGTGGCGAGCAGCCCTGACCCACCTCGCCGCTCTGCCCGGGCCGGATCTCGCCACCGTCTGGGCGGCTCTGAAAGAGCTCCCCGACGTGAAGCGAGGGGAGCTGATCCGGGCCCTGGAACGAACCGGCCCGGGGCGCCTCGTCGACCTGGCCGGATGGGGCGCCCGCTCGGCCACCCCGGCCGACCGCGCGCTCGCCGTCGATCTGGCGGCCCGGGCGGGAAGCGCGGAGGCCACAAACCTGGTGGTGGCGGCGCTCCAGGATCCTCATCCGCTCGTGCGCCGAACCGCAGCCGCGGCCATGACGATGCTGCGCGCTCCCGCCGCGGTGCCTGCCCTCGCCCGCTCGCTTTCCGACCCGCAGGCAGAGGTCCGCGTGGAGGCCGTGCGGGCCCTCGGCCTCATCGACGACGACGCGGTTCCGGACCGGCTGATCACCTGTCTCAAGGATCCCGAGGTTCGAGTGCGACAGATGGCCGCCGACGCCCTCGCCCGGTGGCACTCCCCCGCGGTCGCCAGGAGGCTCGCCGCCGCCCTACGGTCGCCGGACCTGCGCCGGCCGGCCGGCGAAGTCCTGGAGCGGATGGGGAGCGTGGCCGCGGAGGCGCTCTCAGAGGTCGCCGTCGGGCCCGATCCCGAAGCGGCCGCCGCGGCCGGGTCGCTGGTCGACCGGATCGTGGGCACCGATCCCTTCGTCGACGGCCTGTCCTCCATCGACCCGGAGGAGCGGATCCGCTCCGTGCAGGTTCTCGGGGCCATCGGAGGGCCGGCTGCCTCGGAGGCTCTCATGGGAGCGTTGCCCGATCCCGACGTCCGCGTGCGGGCGCGGGCCGCTTTCTTCCTCGGGACGCTGGGGTACCTCCCGGCCGTGAAGTCCCTTCGAAGGATGTTCCTGACCGATCCGGTGGCCGATGCAGCGGCAGCCGCCGAGGCGGCCCTCCGGACGCTGGGAACGGTTCCTCCGGGCGAGGACGACGTCCGGATCGTCGAGGACGTCGGCGAGGACCTGTCGGAGCCGCCTCCAGACTAGGTCGGAAGACCAAGAAAGAAGTCGACCCCTTCGCCCAATGACGGAGGGCATCCCCCCTCCTACCCTTCACCCGGCATGGACCACTCCGCGGGGGGGCCTCAGCTCGGCCTGGCCGAGCTGATGGAAGCGCTCGCTTCCAGCGATCCGGCCGTTCGGGCTCGAGCCATCGCTCGGGCCAGGCCGTCGACGGGAACCGAGGACGTCCTGATCGACGCCCTCGCCGACCCCGACCCGGGAGTGCGGCGCGAGGCCGTGCGGGCTCTGGCCAGGACAGAGGGGCGGAAGGCCACCGGCGCGCTCATCGAGGTCTCGGCGGGGGACGTGTCCGCGGCGGTTCGGGCAGAAGCGGTGGCGGCCCTCGGCCGTATCCTCCTCGCGCGCACGCCGCCCCCCGAGCCGGAGGAACCCGCATCAGAAGAGGACGACCAAGGCAGCGCCGGTTAGCGCATCGCGGGCGGCTCAGATCTTCAGCCGGATCGCTTGCGGGAGCACCTCGAAGGTGGCGGGAGTGGTTCCGACGACGAGGCCGTCGGCGTGGATCGGCCACGGTCGCCCGGTTTCGATGGAGAGCGTTCGGCACCGGTACTCGACGATGTTGGGGTGAGGCAGGTGTTCTCCGAGTACCGCCTTGTTCAGGATCGTGAAGGCGTCGGACTTCGGGCCCTTCATCACCAGGACGTCGAGGTATCCGTCGCTCGGCCATGACCGGGGCGACAGCCGGTAACCACCGATCGCGTATTGACCGTTCGCGACCAGGACGTTGTTGGCTCGGCCTTCCCACGTTCGTCGGTCTCCTCGGAGCCGGACCTCGGTGGGGCGAAACGCGGCCAGGGCCGACCAGAACCCGACGAATCGCCGGGCCCGTCCCAGGGACCCGGGGAGCCGGTTCGTATGCCTGGCGATCGCGCCTCCCAGCCCGACCTCGGCCATGTTCACGAAGTGGGCGCCCGCGGCGCCCGGTCCATACGAGGCCCGGACGGCGTCGATGGGGAAGACCTCCTCGCCCTCGAGGTGGCGGCATGCCGCGGCCGGTTCCGCTGGGAGACCGAACGTCCGGATGAAGTCGCACGGCGCCGACCCCGCCACGACACCGAGGACAGCGTCGGAGGGGGCGTCGCCGCTCCACTGGAGCATGCCCCCGGCGACCGCGTTCACCACGTCGTCACCACCAACCGCGACGAGGAATCGCTGCCCCGACTGGAGCGCGCCGATCGCTGCCGCCCTCGCTTCGCCGTGCCCCGCCACTTCGAGGATGCGGAACGCCACGTCCTTGGCGCGAAGCTCCGACTCGGCTGCTGCAAGGTCGCGCCGGATGCTCCTGAACGGGCCCTGCGTGTCGGCGACGAGGACGAGCGGCCCGAACGGACTGGTCAGCGTGAGGTCCCCGTCTCCTGCGAGAACTCCTCGAAGAACCGGCTGGCCGTGGGGCCGCGCTGCCCCTGGTACTTGCTCCCGCGGCCCTTGGAACCGTACGGGTACCGGGCGTTGTGGAACGTTCGAAAGGTCCGATCGACGTGGCGATCCACCGAGGAGGGCTGAACGCACCGCTCGTCGAACGGGTCGATCTCGATTCGCCCCTTGACGATCTCCTCCCGGATCGACCGGTCCGACAGGATCATCGGATCATCCGGCGAAGACTACTACAGGGTCTGCGGGTGCTGGCCGGCCGCTCCGATCGACGGCGCGCTCCAGGGCCGCTGATAAGATCGGTCGCGCGCGGATGTGGTTCAATGGCAGAACGCGAGCTTCCCAAGCTCGAGACGGGGGTTCGATTCCCCTCATCCGCTCCAGTCAGGCGACTCCCTTCCTTCCATTCCGCCGCGGTCGGCGCAGCGTCGGGTGTTCCTTCAGCACCGACGGAGACGTTGGGCACAGGTCCTGGAGAGGACACACCTCGCATCGCGGGCGGCCGGCCCGGCAGATCTCTCGGCCCAGGCGGATCATCCCCACGTGCATGCGAACCCGAAGCGCCGGGGACACGGCGTCCTCCATCACGGCGTGGGCGCGGGCGGCGTTGGTTCGCTGATCGAGGAAGCCGAGGCGGCGAGCGACGCGGAACACGTGGGTGTCCACCGGCAGGGCGGCCCGCCCCAGAGAGAACGCCAGCACGCACGCGGCGGTCTTCGGCCCCACGCCCGGCAGGGACGTGAGGTACTCACGGACCTTCCCCGGTGACGCGCGCCGCATCCAGGACAGGTCCAGCGATTTCCCCTCACGCTCGCGGAGCTCGCGGAGGATGGCGAGGAGGCGGGGCGCTTTGATGTTGGCCAGCCCTCCCGAGCGGATCGCATCGGCCAACTCGTGTGGGTCGGCGTCCGCCAGGGCTTCCCAGGTGGGAAAGCGCCGGCGCATGGCCGCGTACGCGCGGTCGCGGTTCACGTCGCTCGTGTTCTGGGACAGGACGGTGACGACCAGCTCCTCCAGGGGGTCGAGCCGGCGTGGTGGGTCCAGCGGTCCCAATGCGCTGCGGAGCCGCCGGTAGATCTCGCGCACGGTGGCCGGCGACGGTTGCCGGCCACGCCGCGGACGGTGGGGCCGTTCATCGCTCATGCCGGGCCAAGCCTAGCCGAGGCCACGGAGCCGTCAGCTCCGGGCGAAGTTCCGAAACAGCGTGAGGTGTGGGAGGAACGTGAGGGGCACGGTCTGCGTCGGGCCGTTGCGGTGCTTGGCCACGATGATGTCCGCCTTCCCCTTCACCGTCGGATCGTCCGAGTCGTCCCGGTGGATGAACATGACGATGTCGGAGTCCTGTTCGATGGAGCCCGATTCCCGCAAGTCCGACAACTGAGGGCGCTTGTCCGCCCTGGTCTCGGGGTTGCGGTTCAGCTGGGAAACGGCGATCACGGGGATCTCGAGCTCCTTGGCGAGGAGCTTGAGCGATCGGCTGATCTCGGCCACCTCCTGCTGGCGGTTCTCCGTTCGGGAATGGCTCGACATCAGCTGGAGGTAGTCCACGATGATGAGGCCGAGGCCCTGCTTGGACTTCATGCGGCGGGCCTTGGCCCGAATATCCACGATCGTCACGTTGCCCGAATCGACGATGTACAGGGGCGCCTCGTGCAGCACCTCGGCCGCCTCCACGATCCGGGTCCACTCCTCGGTGGCGACGCGGCCCGAACGCACCTTCTCCCACGGGACGCGGGCCTCCGCGCAGAGCAGGCGCATCCCGATCTCGAACCGAGACATCTCGAGTGAGAACATGGCCACCGGGACCCCGGCGTCCACCGCGATGTTGCGGGCGACGTTCGTGACGAAGGACGACTTGCCGACCCCCGGACGGGCCGCCACGATAATGAGGTTCTCCTTCTGGAGGCCGGACAGCAGGCTGTCCAGGTCCATGAACCCCGTCGGCACGCCGGCGAACGCGCTGTCGCGTTGCTGGATGTGTTCGAGGGCGCCCATGCTCTCGTCGACCAGCTCGCGGAGCGAGACGACCTGTTCGGTCTCGTCGGCCCGCGAGACCGCGTACACCAGCGCCTCGGCCTCGTCGGCCGCCTTGCGCGGGTCCTCGGGAACCGCGTAGGCCCGAGACATGATCTGAGCGGCCGCGTCGATGAGCCTTCGAAGCAGGGCGTTGTCGGCCACGATCCGGGCGTAGTAGCCGGCACTGGCCGGGGTGGGAACCGATTCGACCAGGTCCTGCACGTACAGCGGGCCGCCGATCTCATCCAACCCGTGGTGACGCTTGAGCTCTTCGACCACGGTGATGGCGTCCACCGGCTCACCGCGCCCGTACACGGACAGGATCGCCTGATAGATCCTCTCGTGGGCCGGGCGATAGAAGTCTTCGGCTTTCACCACCTCCACCACGGCGGCGATCGCCTCGGCCGAGAGCATCATCGAGCCCAGCACGGATTGCTCGGCCTCGAGGTTGTGCGGGGGGATGCGCTCCGGACGGACGCGCCTGACGTCCTCAGCCGTTCTGACCATGCCTCATCCTCATCGCGGGCGGAAGCTAGTGGAGCAGGCATGTGCGTTGCCAGAGGGACAGGCTCTTGAACACCTGGGGATAGTCCGCCGACCTGCGGAAATGGGCTTCGAACTTGACGAGGGGATTCGCCGCGGCCGCATACGAGCATCGTAGCGAGGCCCACCGACACGCCGTGACCTGGGGAAACGGCGCGGCAGGCCTCGGGCCTGTCTTAGGTCTGCGCCACGACCTCCACGGTGACCGATGCCTTGACATCGGGATGGAGGTGAACCTCCACGCTGTGCGTCCCCACGCTCTTGATCGGCTCAGGCAGGTGGATGTGCCTCCGGTCGATGCCGAGACCGGCCGCCCGCTCGATGGCGGTGGCCACGTCGGCGACGGTGACGCTGCCGAAGAGCCGTCCGTCCTCCCCAGCCCTCGCCGGGATCCGGAGCGGCGCGGCGGCCAGCCGGTCTGCGGTGGCTCGTGCCTCGGAAAAGGCCTCCTGCACGCGCTTGTCGTGCGCTTGCTTCAGGCGGGCAGAGTGGCGCACCTCTCCCTTCGAGGCCGGCGCGGCGAGCCCCCGGGGGATCAGGTAATTGCGGGCATACCCGTCCGCGACGTCCACGACCTGGCCCGGGACCCCCAGCTTGTCCACCGGCCGATGGAGAATGACCCTCATCGGGCCGTGTACGGCAGGAGGGCCATCTCCCGAGCGTTCTTCACGGCCGAGGCAACGTCGCGTTGGTGCTGGGAGCAGTTCCCCGTCACCCGCCGCGCGCGGATCTTGCCGCGGTCGGAGATGAACTTGCGAAGCAGCGTGACGTCCTTGTAGTCGACGTAGGCGGCCTTGTCCTTGCAGAAGATGCAGACCTTCTTCCGCAGCTTCTTCTGCCAGGGCTTCTCCTCTTTCTCTCTCTTCGGTCCTCTGCGTCGTTCTTTAGGCATCCAGCGGGGTCTCCTCCTGCGGCCCGCCCGCGCCGACGGAAACGCCTGCAGCGTAGTCGCCGGCACCCGGACTGCGTCCCTGCTTCTCGATCTTGGCGGTGGCCCACTTGAGGCTGGGCCCGATCTCCTCGGCCTCGATCTCCACCTTGGACCGCCGCTCCCCTTCCGGCGTCTCCCAGGAGTTGGTCCGGAGCCGGCCCACCACCACGACACGGCTACCTTGCGTCAGCGTCTCCGCCACGTTCTCGGCGAGCGAACGCCACGCCGTGACGTCGAAGAACGACGTCTCGGCATCCTTCCACTGACCGGTGGCGTCGTCCTTCACCCGCCGGCTCACCGCCACCCCGAACTTCACCAACGCCGCCCCGTTGGGCGTGTAACGAAGCTCGGGATCACGGGTCAGGTTGCCCACGATCACGACCTGGTTGTCCTGTGCCATCTCCCTCACCACCTTGCTCTCTCACCGTCTCCCCGCGGATGGCTGCGAGAAGAGGGGAAGGTCCGATCGGCACACCGATCTCGGCGTGCCGGCGCCTCATGCGGCGCGCACCACCACCTTGAACCTGATGACTTCATCCGCCAAGCCCAGCACTCGGTCCAGTTCCTTGATCGCGGCGGGGTCAGCCTGGCACTCCACCAGGAGATAGAGACCCTCGGTCTGCCTCCGGATCTCGTAGCTGAGGCGCCGCTTGCCCCACCGATCCGCCTTGTCGACCGAGCCTCCGTGCTCGGTCAGGACCTGGGAGATCCGATCGGTGGCCGTCCCGATCACCTTGTCGTCGGCGTCGGCGGGCAGGATCAGCAAGATCTCGTACTTCCGCACTTCCACCTCCTCTGGACTGGACGGCCCCACGGGGGAGCAGGAGTGGAGCCACCATGGTAACAGCCGGCCCAGGCCCGCCGGGCCGAACCTCCCGTCCGCGGGTCGGATCCTACCGTCTGGGTCTGACAGCCCGTTGACCTGGGGAAACGAGCCGTGTTCCCGGCGGACCCTTCCTCCGCGGGTACACTCTCCTGGACACGAGCCGTGCACTCTCGGGAGGAGGCGCGAGCCATGCCCATCACCGTCCGGGACCTCCGGGCGCTCAAGGAGCGCGGCGAGCGGTTCGTCATGCTCACCGCCTACGACTACCCCACCGCGCGGATCCTCGACGAGGCAGGTATTCCCGTCATCCTGGTGGGCGACTCCGTCGGCAACAACGTCCTCGGTTACGACTCCACGATCCCCGTCACGATGGAGGAGATGCTGCACCACTGCCGCGCGGTGGTCCGGGGCGTCAAGAACGCCATGGTCGTGGGGGACATGCCGTTCATGTCCTTCCACACCACCATGGAGGAGGGCCTTCGCAACGCCGGGCGGTTCCTGAAGGAGGGTGGGGCCCACGCCGTGAAGCTCGAGCGGCCGGCCATCGACATGGCGGCGGCCATCGTGGATCGCGGGATCCCCGTGATGGGGCATATCGGATTGGGGCCTCAGTCCGTCCACGCGATGGGCGGCTATCGCGTGCAAGGAAGGGACGAGGAAGGTGCTCGCCGGCTGCTCGACGAGGCCCAGGCGCTCGACAAGGCCGGCGTGTTCTCGCTGGTCCTCGAAGGTATCCCGGCCGAGCTGGCAGGGCGGATCACGGAAGCTGTTTCCACGCCGACGATCGGGATCGGGGCGGGCCCACAGTGCGACGGGCAGGTCCTGGTGATCAACGACCTCCTCGGCCTGGGATTCGGCACGTACCCGAAGTTCGCCAAGCCGTACGCCGATCTGCGCATGGTCATCACCGAGGCCGTCCGCACCTTCCGGGAGGACGTGGCCGGCGGCCGCTTCCCGGACGAAGACCACTCGTACCACTAGGCTCTCCGCCATGGGGGCGTCACCGGCGTGATCGGCCGGGGAAGCCGAGCGACCGCCGGGGGTGTGGCCCTGCTGATCGTCATGGCCGTCACCGCCACGACGCTCGCGGCCGGCGCGCTGGTCAAGGCGCCGTGTGCCACGGGGAACTGGTCGGATGGGCGGCAATACCGTCGTCTTTGCTACTCGGACGTCGTGCCGTTGTACGGCGGCGAACACCTCCAGGGCGGCCGCCTCCCCTACCTGGATCCGTGCTCCTCCACCTCGGACCAGCGATGCGACGAGTATCCGGTACTCACGATGTACTTCATGCGCCTGGCCGCTTGGATGGCCCACGGCTACGGCGGGTTCTTCTGGACGAACGCAGTCCTCCTCGGGTTGCTCGGGCTGGCCGTCGCGTGGATGTTGTTCAGGATGGCCGGGGAACGGGCCCTGTACTTCGCCATCGCCCCGACGCTGCTCGTCTACGCCTTCGTCAATTGGGATCTCCTGGCAGTGGCTCTTGCCACCGCCGGCATGCTCTTCTATTTCCGAGACCGTGACGAGTTGAGCGGCGCCTTCCTCGGGCTCGGCGCCGCGGCGAAGCTGTATCCCGCGCTGCTGGTCATCCCGTTCGTCCTGGGGCGCATCCGGCAGCGTCGAACGGCGGGGGCCGCCTCGCTCGTGGTCTGGTCAGCCGTCACGTACGCCGTGATCAACGCGCCGTTCGCCCTTGCCGCCCGGGAGGGATGGCTGGCGTTCTTCCGTTACAACGCTCGGCGCGTGGCCGACTTCGACAGCCTCTGGTACCTCGCTTGCAACCGACTGCATCTCGGCTGTTCGCTCTCCACTCGAGCGATCAACATCCTCTCGCTCTTGGCCATGGCGGTCGTGGCAGCCGGCCTGTGGTGGGCCCGCCGGATCCGCCAGCCCGACTTTCCGCGGTGGACGTTCGCTTTTCCCCTCCTGGTCACCTTCCTGCTGGTGAACAAGGTCTACTCGCCGCAATACGGGCTGTGGCTCCTCCCCCTGTTCGTCCTGGCCTTCCCCCATCTGCCGCTCTTCGTCGCCTTCGAGGCCTCGGATCTCGCCGTCTTCGTGACCCGTTTCAGCTGGTTCGGGCGCCTGTCGGACCTGGGGGGAGCCCCGCTCGGCGCGTTCCAGCTCGCTCTGCTCATCAGGGCCGCCGTGCTCTTGGCATGCCTTGTGGCGTGGGTCCTGCGCAATGAGCAGGACGTCGTCGTCCTTCCGGAGCGCATGGCCGCGCCGGCGGTGCTCGATCCGGGCGCTGCGTGAGGTTCCCCTCACACCTCAGATGCGGCGGCGGTAGCGGGCGGTCGCTGGCCTCTCGATCAAGGCAACAGGTACAGCAGCACTCCGCCCACGTCTTCGGGAGAGGGGTCAAGCGGGCCGAACAGCTCCGCCCACGGACCGGCCCGCCCCTTGACGACCGCGATGGCCTCGACACCCTTGTCCTGGAGGAAGGCTCAAGCGGGCCGAACAGCTCCGCCCACGGACCGGCCCGCCCCTTGACGACCGCGATGGCCTCGACACCCTTGTCCTGGAGGAAGGCCCGGAGCTGCCGTTCGGCGTCGGTGATGAGCTCCCCCGTGTAGAGCGTCTTCAGGATGGGCCACCGGGAGAATTCGGGCGGCGGGACCACCGACACATACCCCTCGGGCATCGAGAAGGCGAAGCCGGCCTGCGCCTGCCACAGCATGGAGTTTCCGCGGTCCCCGTAGGGGATCACGAGCACGTTGGCGCCGGCGGGCACCCGGGTTCGAAACAGGCCCTGAGAGAAGAAGGCCGGGGTGTCGACCGAGGACCTCCACGCCGGGTAGGAGAGGTTCGGGAGCAGCAGGATCGCTCCCAGGAGGACCAGGGCCCACCGGGCCCAGGCAGGATCGATCGCCGCGCGGCGGGCGCCGCGACCCTGGCTCGCCTCGGCCAGCCACAGGGCAGCGATCACCGCCACCACCAGGAACGCATACATCATCAGCCGCGACGGGAGGACGTACTTCACCAGGGGCAGATGGATGAAGGCTCGCCATGGGAACGTCACGACGTCGGAGCCCTTCACCCGAAGGCTGGGGCCGACGGAGGCCACCACCAGGACCGCCAGCATGGCCACCAGGAACCGGGTCGCCGCCTTCTTCCACCGGGTCACGGCGAACACCAGGACCGACGCGGCCAGGGGAAGGGTGAGGTATCCCGTCTGTTCGGAGATGTTGCCGCTGAACGTCCGGGCTACGTCCGCGAAACGCTGACGGCCGAAGGCCGTGAGCGGAGTGGGGACCACGAAGTTGATGGCATCGGTCGAGAACAACGACGGATAGAACGAGTAGATCGGAGTATGGGAAGCGCTTCGCGCCACGTGATAGAGGTAGAGGGACAACGGGACGGTGGCGATCAGATAGGCCAGCGCGATCAGACCCGCGGTGCGCAGGACGTCGGCTCGCCTCCTCCACCAGCAAGCCGCCGCCAGGATCAGCCCGGCCCCCCCGAACATCGTCATGGTGAGGAAGACCTCCGTGGAGATCAGGAACTGCCCCACCAGGACGAGCGCGAGGAGCCAGACGAACGTTCGCCCCTCGAGGTCGCCCCCGAGGCGGCGCAGCACGAGCAGGACGGCCAGCGGGACCAGGGGAACCAGCGCCAGGTTCGGATGGCCGGTGAGCTGCCCGAGCTCGTAGGTGGAGAACCCGAACAGGTAGCCGCCCACCACCGAGGCGGCGAACCGGCCGGTGATCCAGCGGCACAGGAAATAGGCGCCCCACGCGGAGAGGGCGGGGGCGGCCAGAACGAGCAGGTTGTAGGAGACGACTGGCCCGGCCAGGGCGGTGATGGGGGCCAGCACGAGGCTCGGGCCCGGGATGCCGGTGCTGCCTGCCAGGTCGTAGCCGGACGGCGCCCAGACGGCGTGAGTGATGAAGGGGTTCATCCCGCGTGCGATGGCGTGCGGCCACCACGCCAGGAACCACACGTGGGAGGCGGGGTCGGCGCCCCATCCCACATATCGGCTCGACAGGCTCGAGACGATCGGCACCCCGAACAGGGCGATGGACGTGGCGGCGTAGAGCAGGAGGGCCGCCCCCGCCTGGACGGCGGGAGGGGCGGGAGTCCTGGGGCGACGGAAGCGCCGGAGGCCGCCGGGAGGCACGCCCGGAGGCCCGGGAGCCCGGTCCTCACGGAGGCCGCCCGCGGGCTGCTGCACGGCGCCATCCTCCCATCGACGGAGCGCGCCGGAGAGGAGGACTAGAACCTTGGGCCCGGGGAGCGACCACCGGCCGGGGGCCTCCCCCTCGCCCGCTTTCCGGCCAGGGGTCCCCATCCCTAGAATGGTCAGGTCATATGGGGCTACAGGGAGACCCTATTCGGGCCGATGGAACAGACATGGCTATCAAGGTAGTCATTGCCGACGACCACTCGCTGGTCCGTCAGGGGCTGCGCCGTTACCTGGAGATGGCAGGCGACATCCAGGTCGTGGGAGAAGCGTCCAACGGACGCGAAGTGCTGGGGCTCATGGAGAACGGTGGCGGTGAACCCGACATCGTTCTGTTGGACATCCGGATGCCCGAGATGGACGGCCTGGAGGCGGCCCGAAAGATCAAGCAACGCCACCCGAAGGTGGGCGTGATCATGCTCACGGCCTACGACGACCGTCAGTTCGTCGTGGAGGCCGTGCGATCTGGAGCCCGGGGCTATGTCCTGAAGGCTCGGGACGCGGAGCACCTCATCCAGACGGTCCGGCTGGTGGCGGGCGGCAACATGGTCATCGATCCGCAGCTCGTAGTGGCGCTGGCCGACGAACTCTCCCAGGCCAAGGAGAAGGACCGGAAGGCGGAGACGCTCACGGCCAGAGAGGTCGAGGTCCTCCAGCTCCTCGCGTTCGGACACACCAACAAGGACATCGCGGACCAGCTGTTCATCTCCCCGGACACGGTCAAGACCCACCTCGAGCACATCTTCGAGAAGCTCGGGGCGTCCGATCGCACCGCTGCCGTGGCCGAGGCGCTCCGCCGGCACCTGATCGAATAGGCAACCCGAGCCCCACCCCAGGTCAGCCCGGCGCCCCCCCTCCTCCTCTCACCCTTGAAGCCGCTCAGCGCGCTCTAACGGACCTCCTCGGGCCCGCCGATATTGAGACCGATGCAGTCCTCGACCGTCCCCACCCGTGAGGTCCTGGGTCCTTCCGGCGTAGGCCGGATCCCCTCTGCAGAGCTCGAGCGGCGGCTGTTCGCGCTGATCGGCCTGGGAGGCGTGGCGGTCGGCGTGATGATCGGGGCCATTCCCGGCATGCCCAGTCCCTCATTGCGCCCGGCGATGGGTGCGGCGGCCATGCTGATGGCCACGCTGACCGCCGGAGGCGTCCTCGCCTCGCTGGCCCGGGTGCGGGGAGCCTGGGTCGGGACCAAGCTGGCCGCGGGCGGGGTGGGGGCCGCCATCGTCCTCCAGGTCGGCGGATGGATCGCCCGCTACCTGGGCCACGGACTGCCGTATGAGCAGTTGTTCGCGGGCACGCTGATCCTGTTGCTCCTGACTTTCCTGGCATCGTTGGGGGTGGACTTCTTCGAGCACATCCGGGAGGGTCGGGCCGAGCTCCTCTCGGATGTCGTGTTGGTCTCCACCCTGGCTGGGGCGGCCGTCTTCGTCCTGATGCACACCGAGAGCTTGGTCAGGCCGTCCGTGTGGGGGTTCGCTCTTACCGCCGTGATCGCGGCCTGCGCCATCCTCGTGGTCGTGGGGTGGGGCGTGCTGGCGCTGTGGTGTCCCAGCGCGGTCCATGTCTCGCTCCTCGCCTGCGCGATCGCCCTGGGATCCTCGGCTCTCACGCTGGACGGCACTCGCCGCTTCGGTTTGGGATCGCAGTCGCTACTCGGCTCCGAGGTGCTGGCCGCGATCTCCGTGTTGGCGCTGGCCGGGGTGCTGGTGGTCGAGCCTCGCCTCAACGCCGGGTCGCCGCGCCCCCCTCGCGCCGTCCACTGGATCCGACCCAGCCTCATCGTCATCTCATTGATCGGGGCGTGCGGGGTCATCCTCGTGACGCTCGCGTCCCACGAGCTGCGGCTATCCGCGTTCCAGAGCATCGTGGTGACCCTGGTCGTCTTCAGCACGGTGGGACTTCGAACGTTGCTGAACCAGATCGCCACCGTCCGGTCGGCCCGGGAGCTGGAGGGCGCGCTGCAGGAACGGGAGTCGGCCATCGCCTCGCTGCGGTCGGCCGCCGACGTGGTGACCTCGTCAGAAGGTCGCCTTCGGCTGCTGCTCGACGCCGCCGTCGACGGTGTGGTCGAGCTCGACGCCAAGGCAACGATCGTCCGGGCCAACGGAGCGTTCTGCTCGATGGTCCACCTGCCCATGGAGGAGGTCATCGGTCGCCGTTGGTCCGACATGGTCAAGCGATCCGGCCGGGGCACCGATTCCCTGGCCGCGCTCCCCGAGACCGGCGAGGCCATGGTGTCGACCGACAGCGTGACCTCCTACCTCGAAGCCCGTTCCTCCACGGTCCCCACCGACCCGCCGGGGCGCCTCCTCATGATCCGGGACGTCACGGCGAGCAAGACAGCCGAACAGACCATCCGGACCCTGTTCCAATTCCTCCAGGACCGCGACGAGGACCGCACCCGTCTGCTCCAGCGGACGAACAGCGCCATCGAGACCGAACGTAACCGCATCGCCCGGGACCTCCACGACGGTCCGATCCAGGGCGTCTCAGCCACCACCCTGTCTCTGGAGGCGGTGCGCATGATGATGGAGTCCGGGGACGGGGCTCGGGCTCTGGACCTCCTGCGCAAGGTCAGCGACGAACTCTCCGAGGAGGCCATGAACCTGCGCCGGATCATGAGCGACCTCAGGCCGCCCGTCCTGGAGCAGAGAGGACTCATCCCCGCGGTCAAGGAGCTGTGTGATCGATGGCACGACGAGCTGGGGATCGACGTCAAGGTGATCGCCAGCGCTCATACGGAGATGCCGAGCGACGTGGAGACGCTCGCCTACCGGGTGGTCCAGGAAGCCCTGTCGAACGTGAAGAAGCACGCCGAGGCTACGGAGGTGACCGTTCGCCTCGAGGCGTCCTCGGGGACCCTGCGGGTAGAGGTGCGCGACAACGGGGTCGGGTTCGACCCCGAGTCAGCCAGAGAGTTCCTGAGGAGCGGGCGGGTGGGGCTGGCCTCCATGCGAGAGCGAGCCGAGCTGGCGGGGGGGACCTTGACGGTGAAGAGCGGCCGGAGCGAGGGGACCACGATCATGGCGACCCTTCCCTTCGACGTCCTGGCGGCCCCGGCGGCCGGATGAGGGCCTAGGGTGGCTTGGCCGAGCCGGTCGGTGAGAGTGACGGCGACGGGGTGGGCGGGGGGGAGGGCGTGGGGCTGGTCGGCAGCGGCGACGGCGAAGGCAGCGGCGAGGGGGTCGGCGACTTCGACGGCGCGGGGCTCGGCGAGGGGGTCGGGGACTGCGCACCCTCCGGGTTGAGGGTGTATCCCTGGAAGCTCGGTGGGGCGAACCCCTTGACGGGCAGGTTGGCCAGCGCCTGGGACATGAAGTCGTGCCAGATCACCGCGGGGAGGGTTCCTCCGACCACGTTGGCGTACCCCTCGATGTTGTGCATGGGGACCCGGCCCTTCGTGTAGCCGACCCACACGCAGGTGGTGAGCTGGGGAACGTAGCCGCAGAACCAGGCATCGGTGAAGTCCTGGGTGGTTCCCGTTTTGCCCGCCGCGGGCCGGCCCGAGAGGTTCGCGGCCACGCCCGTCCCGCGCGCCACGACGCCCTGGAGGGCCAGCGTGACCAGGTCCGCGTCGTTCTGCCCGAGCACCCGTTCGCCCTGGATCTGGGCCTTGAACAGCGACTTCCCCTCCGCCGAGCGGACCTCGGAGATGGAGCTCACGTCGTGGTGGACCCCGCGAGACGCCAGGGTGGCGAACGCATCGGTCATCTCCAGCGGGGTGACCTCGTTCGTCCCCAGGGTGATGGAACACACCGCGGCGAGGTCCGACTGGATCCCCATGAGGTGGGCCACGTCGGCCACCGCTTGCGGCCCCACGGTCACCACGAGCTGAGCGAAGATCGTATTGACCGAATGGGCGGTGGCGTCGAGGAGCGTCATGGTGCCGCCCGACTCGTCGGCGTAGTTGTGCGGCTTCCAGTCCGTCCCGTCGGGGTTCTTGCAGAACGGACTGGTGATGTCGATCTGAGAAGGACCGTTCCACACGGACTTGGGTGAGATCTTCTGCTGCACGGCGGCGGTCAGCGTGAAGGGCTTGAAGGAGCTCCCCGTCTGGCGGTGGGCCTGGGTGGCCGTGTTCAGCTTGACCTTGTCGAAGTTCTTCCCGCCGACCAGCGCGCGGATCTGGCCGGTCGTCGGATCGATGGCCACCAGCGCCGCGGTCGGGTCCTTCGGATCCACCAGGTGCTCCGCCACCGCCTTCTCCGCGGCCCGCTGGTAGGCAGCGTCGAGGGTCGTGGTGACCTTGAGGCCGCCCTCGAAGACCTCCTGGTAGGTGTACTGGTCCTGGAGGATCTTCGAGACGTAGCTGGTGAAGTAGCCGAACTGCGCACCCTGGACTGTGGGGGGAGGCTTCGTGTTCACCTTGACGGGCTGGTCCTTGAGGTCGGCCGCCTCGGACTGGTTGATGTACCCCTCCTGGGCCATGAGGTCCAGCACGGTGTTGCGCCGGGCCTTGGCCGCTTCCGGGTGGTCGATGGGGTCGTGGGTGGCGGGAGACTGGATCAGTCCGGCCAGCGTGGCCGACTGGAGCACGTCGAGTTTGCTGGCGTGGATGCCCCAGTAGGTCTGGGCCGCGGCCTCCGCGCCGTACGCGCCGTTCCCGAAGTACACGACGTCGAGGTACTTCTCGAGGATCTGGTCCTTCGAGTACTTGTGGTCGAGCTTGACCGCGATGATGGCTTCCTTGATCTTCCTGGTGAAGGTCCGCTGTGAGCCCGTGTAGACGTTCTTGGCGTACTGCTGGGTGATCGTGGACCCGCCCTGCTCGATCTTCCGATGGAGCACGTCGTTCCAACCGGCCCGGATGATCGAGAAGAAGCTCACCCCGCCGTGGTTGTAGAAGTCCTTGTCCTCGGTGGCGATCACGGCGTGCTGGAGTGACGGTGAGATGTCGGAGAGAGGGACCGGGACCCGGTTGACCCCGGCGTGGAGGGTTGCAAACAGCTTGCCGTGGCGGTCGTAGACGAACGTGGTCTGAGGGCCGGGCGGAACCTCAGGGATCGAGGTGTTCGCGTAGACGTACCAGGTGGTTCCGACCAGGAGTAGGAAGATGACCACCGGGGGGAGGACGATGGCCCACCACCAGTGCCGGAGGAAGGCCCGGACGCGCTGCTTTCTCGACAGGGCGGCCTTGAACTGACCCCCGTCGAGGCCCGCAGAGGGCGCGGGCTTCCTGGGCCGGTGCTTCCCCCCGGGGGTGTCCCTGATCACGTCGCCCGAATGTACCCGGTGGCCTGCGGCTTTACGCGCAGCCAGGTGTGGAGGTTTGGCAAGCCGCCGCCGGATGGGGCGGCTTGGAGCGGGATCAGCCCGTCCGGGCCAGGAACGCCTCGGACAGGTGGTTCCAGTAGCAGTTCGTGCAGACCTCGACCACGTAGCACGCCCCGCCGCGCTGACGGGCGGCGATCTTCAGGGCCTCCTCCACCTCGAAGGCCCGGCCGTTGTTGCGCTGGAGGCCGTCCGCGTACACGTAGGCGAGCAGGCGGAGCTCGTACCCGCGGCACACCGGACAGGGGCGGCTGGCTTCGGCTCCGAGGTACCGGGCCGCCCGTACCAGTTCGGGGTGGGCGTCGCAGATCTCGAACCGGGACAGCAGGCCGCGGCGGAAGTCGCGCAGGAGGGCCCGCTTGGCCAGCGTGTAGTCGACGACCCCCATGGCCTTGCCGCGCCCTCCCCGCCCGCGCGACGAAGGCGCCTGGCGGCGCCCGGTGCGAGGGTCGCTCATCCTCAACATTGGCGGCCATTCTACTCGCGTCGTGTCGCTCAGCCCCCTCGATCACGGCCCGGGCCCGGGCCCGGACCGTCCGATCAGAACCGACGAACACCAGATCGGCCAGCACCCGGACCTCCACGATCGCCTCGCGGCTGACCGGGTCACACTGGCACCACACCAGGGTCCCCCCGTTTCGCTCTGCATACTCCGCAGCCACCTCCGAAGGCGTGCGACCGGCAGGCACGGCGATCTCTTGGGCCGCCCCCAGCGCGGCTGCATCGGCGGCCGTCTGTGCGCGAGCCCGCGCCTGCACCACGCGCAGGAGGTCGACGGCAGCGAGGACGAGCACGCCGGCCAGGAACAGCACGGCGGCAGCAAGGACGGTGACCGATCCCGCTTGGGAGGGCCGGTGGGCGGCAGCCTTCACCCCGTTTCCTGACGCATGACGGCCGTGCCGTTCAGGTCGACGGAACCCGGGAACAGCCACGTGACCAGCGGGATGTCCACCGGCGCGCGGTAGTCGACCGTGACGGTGACGGCCGACCCGGCCCCGCCCTCTCTCGCGATGGTCACCCCGAGCTGTGTCTCGTCCAGACCGACCGCCGCCGAGACGACGGCTTGACGGACCTCCTCGTCATCCGCGTTGACCGCGGCTTCCCGTGCGCCGGTCCTCGCCGCTTCCTCAACCAGGACCTGGTCCTTCACGAGCAGGCCGATCTGGACGATGGCCAGCGACATGACCAGGACCAGAGGAAGGACGAGCGCGAACTCGACCGCAGCCGACCCGCGCTCATCCCCTCTCTCCGAGTTACCACATCGCATCACGATGCCGCGCTAGAAGCTGTTCGTGAGATCGTCGATGACCTTGTCGAAGAATGCCGGTAGCTTGCCGCTCGACTGGGCCCACGCGATCAGCACCAAGGCCACGGCAGCCGCGGCCAGGATGACCAAGGCGTATTCTGCGGTGGTCTGTCCCTTTTCCCCGGCCAGGCCCGAAGTGATCCGGGCAACCCACACCCGAGTCCGATGAACTCGTTCCCCAACCCAACTCCCTAGGCGGATGTGCAGCTGAAGCATTGCGTCACCTCCTTTCCGTCTTCAGGGATCAGTGGAGCGACCTGATCGTCGCCAGAACCACTGGTCCCACCGTGAGGAGGAGGAACGCGGGAAGGATCAGGAACACGAGGGGGAACAACATCTTGATCGGCGCCTTGCGTGCCTCCTCCTCGGCCCGAGTCCGGCGCTCACGCCGCAGTTCCTCGGCGAGCCTTCGGAGGGTCGAACCGACGACGGTGCCGAGCTGCTGGGATCGGGAGAGCGCCGCCGCCAGTGCCCGGAGCGAAGGGACATCGGTTCGACCCACCATCCGCTCGATGGCCCGGTGCCAGGGCACCCCGAGCTCGACCTCCGCCACGGCCCATCGGAGCTCGTACCCCAGCGGACCATGAAGCATCGGTGCGGACCTTCGGAGTGCCACCGCCGGGCTCAGTCCCGCGTCGGTCGTTGCCACCAGCAATTCCACGAGTTCGGGGACGTTCGCTGCCATTCGCTCCTGGCGGTGCCGCGCCCGTCGACCCACCGCTAGCTCAAAGGCTCTGGCAGCCGCCAGGACGGCCACCGGCGAGAGTGCGATCGCCGGAGGAACAACCAGCCCCAACAGAAGGGTGGCTATCCCGGCACCCAGCGCGAGCGCAAGCTCGGCGCCGACCACCGTCTCGAGCACCGTGTGGGCTCCCGCGAGCTCCAGTCGGCGCCGCACCGAATCCACTCGCACCACGCGCAGGGCCCAGTGGCTGCGGCCGAGCCGTCCCAGAGCTTGCGTCGAAGCACGCCGGAATGCGGTCATCCGCCCCGGCCCGGTTGCCCGCGCGTCGATGGTTGGGCGCAGTCTTGAGGTGCCGGCAAAGGCCAGCAGCACGGATGAGCCGGCCAGAAGCGGGATAACCCATTCGAAGACCATCGGCTTCAGACCTCGATCCGAAGGAGCCGTCGGATCCACAGATAGGCGAGTCCTTCCATGATCAGCCCACCCGTGACCATCGCGATACCAGGGGCCGATCGGTAGACGGGACCGAGCTGTCGGTGCGAGGTGGCCGCCAGCACCAAGAAGAAGGCAATCGGCAGGGCTCCGAGAATGGCTCCCGACACCCGGCCCTGCGTGCTGGCAGCTCGGAGCTCCCTTCGTACGGCCACTCGGTGGCGGATCGTGGTGGCCACCTCATCCAGCGCGCCGGCGAGGTCGCCGCCGCTTCTCGCGTGCACGCTCATCACGAGGACGAAGAGCTGGGCATCATCCGAGCCGAGTGTCGCTCCGAACCTCTCGAGAGCCGCATCGAACGGGATCCCGAAGCGCCGTTCCTCGAGGAAGCGTTCAAAGAGGGCTCGCGTGTCGCCCACGAGCTCACTACCGGCGAACGCCAGTGCCTGACTAACCGACAACCCGCTTCGGAGGGCCAGGCTCGTGGTCGCGGCGAGCTGGGCGAGGTCGCGCTCCAGCACCTCGGTTCGTTGGCGGCTCTGTCGGCGGGCCCGAATCAAGGGAGCGGTTGCGCCTGCTCCTCCCCCCACGAGCAGCCCCATCGGCCCCGCCAGGATCCATCCGATGCTCGCGCCGATCGGGGCGGGCGAGAACTTCAAGAGACGCCGAGCACCAGAAGCCCCGGCGGTCGGAGCGTGAGTCGACGAACGGGGGTCGCCACGCGTGTGCGCGAGACCGACGCTCATCATTCGTTGAGACCTCGCCAGTCGCCGCCCCCGGAGGGCCAGCGAGATGGCAAGCACGGCGAGAGCAACCACGAAGGTCGCGGGCATCCACCCATTTTCGGAAGCCGCCCGCATCATTCCACCACGCTGCCGAGGCGCCGGGCGGATCCCGGCCAGGAGACACCGTTCCAGGGCCGGGCTGGCCCGTCCGGGGCTCCTGCGTGGGCCATCCAGGGAGCGCCGCCGCGGACCTCTCCGCCTCGCTCATCCCCCGAGGCGGACCCCGAGAACACACGGGGGTCGACCCTCTCATCTCGCTCTTCGAGCATCCGAAGGATCGAGGGGAGCGTGCCCGTGGCCTCGAATCCGGAATGAGGTGCCCGGCGCCACGCGAAGATGTCTTCGAGCACCACGGACTCGGACCGCAGACCCTCCACCGCAGAGATCCGTGCCACGACTCGGCTCCCGTCCGGCATCCGGCTCATATGCACGATGAGGTCAAGCGCCCCGGCGATCTGTTCCCGGACGTGGGACGCAGGTAGCTCCACGTCCGACATGAGCGCCATAGTCTCCAACCGGGACAACAGATCTCGTGGCGAGTTCGCGTGCGCGGTTGACAACGAGCCTTCGTGGCCGGTGTTCATGGCCTGCAACATGTCGAGGGCCTCGCCTCCGCGGACCTCGCCCACGATGATCCGATCGGGGCGCATCCGAAGCGCGTTGCGAACCAGCGCTCGAACTGTCACCTCGCCGGCACCCTCGACGTTTGGAGGACGTGCTTCCAGCGAGATCACATGAGGCTGTGGGAGACGGAGCTCGGCGGCATCCTCGATCGTGATCAGTCGCTCGTCGACGGGTACGAAGGAGCAGAGCACGCCGAGCAGCGAGGTCTTGCCAGCGCCCGTTCCACCCGACACGAGGATGTTGGCTTTGGCTCGGACGCAGGCCCCGAGAAACCGCATCATCGGCTCGGTCAGCGTGCCGATGTCGACCAGATCCTCAGGGGTGAAGGGCCTGAGGGTGAACTTGCGGACCGTCACCACTGGACCGCGGAGCGAAAGAGGCGGGATGATCGCGTTGACCCGCGAACCGTCCGGGAGCCGGGCGTCCACATACGGTGACGACTCGTCGACCCTCAGACCGAGCGGTGACACGATGCGCTCGATCAGGTGGAAGACCTGGCCCTCCCCCTCAAAAACCAGGCCGTCTACCCTCTCGACCCGCCCCTTCCGCTCCACGTACACGTCGTCGGCCCCGTTGACCATGACCTCGCTGACCTCCGGGTCCTTGAGCAGACGCTCGATCGGCCCGAGGCCGACGACTTCATCGGATACCTGGTTCACTACCTGAGTCACGACGCTCGACGGGAGGATCATTCGAGCTTCCTTCAGGACCGCCATCACCTCATCCCGCACTCGGAGGCGCCGCTGCGGTGGGCTCAAGGTATCTAGGTCCGCTCCGGCTTGGCCGAGCAGTCTGCTGCGAACCCGGGCGCCAACGTCTCCCGAATCAACCGCCATGACGGTGCCTCACGCCTTCCCGGCCCGAGCGTCGCTGATGGGGGGCACGAGCACCTGCGCCAGGGCGCGAACGTCACGCCCGGCTCCTCGTGACCGGGAGGGCAGGAGTTCACCTCGATCTTGGACGCGACCGACGGCCGCATCGAACCGGATCGCGGTCGCCGGACGGATCCCCAGCGCGCTTTCGACCTCGGCAGCCCCGACGGCACCTCGAACCATCGGGTTGATGACGACCCTGCACCGACCCGACGGCTCGGCCAGACCGACGGCGTCGATGGCGCGTCGCGCCGAATGAACCGAGAACACATCGGGTGCCACGACCAGGACCACCTCATCTGCCAGGTTCAGCCCGACGCGGGCAACCCCGTCGAGAGAACGCGGAACGTGCAAGATGACTGCCTCGTACATCAGGGCCAGCTGGGTGATCGCCGCTTCGTACAGCTCGGGGACCAGTGACGAGCTCGTGGACGGATTCGCCGGGGCCAGCAACACGGCGAACCCTTCGGGGTGACGGAAGAGGGCATTCTCGACGTGGTCTGGCGACATCTCCTCCATGACCGCGAGCAGATCGGCCGCGGTTCGGATGTCCTTCGAATCGTCGATTCCCAGCGCGATCGTGACATCGGCGAAGCTTCCATCGAGGTCTACGAGGACGCATTTCCGTCCCTGGTCGGACAGGGCAGCGATCAGATGGCAGGCCACGAACGTCGTTCCACAACCGCCACGCGGCCCGAAGATCGCGATCACTCTTCCCCGACCGGACGGACTCGCCTGGCGCTCCCGAGGCACCGCGACGATCGTGCGGATCAGCTCGTCGCGTTCATCCGGCCACGCGAACACTGCCCTCGCCCCGGCCTCGATGGACTCTCGAAGCACCGGGACGGTCATCTCCTCCGCCACGACCAACAGACTGGGAGCGCGACCGTTGGCTGCGGGATGGCGAAGGTCCCGGGCGATCGCGGGACAGACCACCGTGGCGTCCGGTGCCGTGTTCGCCAGGCTGAGCAGAGCGTCAGGCTGGGTCACCGCCCCGACCACCGACACCCGTGGATCTCGTTCCAGGAAGTCCAGGACCTCCTGGTGAAAGCCGAGGTCCTTGATCGCGAGGAGGGCCCGAGCCTGGATCGAGCGTCCAACGCGTGGTCCGTGTTCGTGGACCGACCAGGTGCGGGACACCGGAAGGCCGTACGTAGAGCGGCTGCCCGCTCCATCGGCCTCGACCGACGCCCCGTCGACAACTAACCTGCCCGCTGTTTGGCTCCCCTCGGCGCTGAGAGCGTTTCCGTTCGCCTCGGCCCTCTCCATCACCGAACCGCTCCCTTCGTCGCGATCACTCATGCCGGGGGGAAATGCGCAGGGAAGGCAGAGGCTTGGGGAAGCCTCGAACGGGAAGGGAGGTAGGGGGGAGTTCCGTGGCGCTCGGATGCTCGCGTGTCGCGCGGTCGCATCGAGCATGTGCAGGCTAGCGGCCGGCGCCGGCTCGGACAATCGGTCGTCGAGGGGATTTCCGATGGCGGCCGCTCGGCCCTTCCTCTCCGTTCGGGGGATGCAAGCCAGGAGCCGGCGGCGGATGCGGAGAGACGCGCCGATCACGGCGCATCGCGTTTTCAGTCCGGCTCGACCGGTTCGATCCCCAGTCGGTCCAGGCGGTGGCGGTGGCGGCCCAAGAGCGAGAGGATGAATCGCTTGCCGGCCTCGTCTCCGCCGAGCAGTGCGCGCAGTCCTCGAGTCGCCTCCAACGCTCGGCCGGTCTGCGTGAAGGCCTCGCCCACCACGATCTGCGCGTAGTGGCGGATCCGCTCCTTCACGTCGGGGTCGCGCTCCATGGCGCGGGTGAGCTCGTCCAGGGCGAAGCTCTCCTGCGCCTCACGGTCCCCCAGCGCTCGCCCGACCACCTCGGCCGACACGCGATCCAGCAGCGGGACCAACGCGTCGGTGAAATCGGAGACCAGCGCGTCTCCCACGTAGTGGAAGGTCTGGGCTTCCACCCAGTCGGTGGGCTCGGTGTGCTCGAAGAACGCGTCGAAGTAGGGGCGGAACAGGTCGGTGAGCGTCTCGTCGCCGAGCTCGCGGAACCGGGCCTCGATCAGCTCCCAGTTCCGCCGCTCCCGGTCGGCGACGGCCTGCTGCTCGGTCTTGGACCGGCCGTCGGGGGCCAGCCCCACGCTCTGCTGCGACCGCCGGGCTCCGCACTGCTCGCCGTAGGCGAGGGCGGCGAGCACCTCGGCAACGATCCTCGAGTCGAGCTGCCCTTCCTCCGACGGCGGCCGGCCTGCTCCGCTCGCTCTGCCCTCCTCGCCACTCATCGTGCGGATTCTAGAGGGTGGGCAAACTCCCATCGCCGCAGGTCAGGGCGTGTCAGAGGCGGCCGCTACGATCCACCCATGGGTGAAGTGGTGGACCTTACGGCCTGGAGGCGACGGCGGATCGTGGGAGGTGAGGTCGTGGAAGAGGCGGCCACCGAAGAGGCGGCCGTCGTCCGGATGCCGCTTCCGGAGGATCCGGCTGTGGCCCGGCTGGACCGGGCCGTCGAGCGCCTGCACGGGCTGGTCGCCGGCGCGCTCGATGGCCGCGGGCGGCTCACTCCCGGTGTGGAGACCGAGCTGTTGGCCATCATGGGCGAGCTCACCGTGGGGCTCATCCCGGAAGCGGCGGACCGCGCAGAGCGTTTGGCGGCCCGGCTGGCTCAGTGAAAGGGGCAAGAGAGGCGAGAACGGCTGATCTCCATCCATTCCACTCCGGTTCGCCGGCTAGTCGTCCCGGCGCTGAGCCGACAGGCGACGGAAGTAGAGCCAGCCGACGATGACCGCGACCACGGCAGATGCTGCCACGACGGCCGCTCCCGGCGAGGGGGCCCGAACCTGCGGCAGGCGCTGGCGCAGACGAACCGGACGCCGGAAGTCCCTGATCTGCCAGCCCCTTTTCTCTGCTTCGCGGCGAAGCTCTCGGTCCGGGTTCACCGCTACGGGATGCCCCACCGCCTCGAGCATCGGAGTGTCGGTGGCTGAGTCCGAATAGGCGTAGGAGCCGGCCAGATCGATGCCTTCACGCTCCGCGATCTCCCGGATGGCCACGGCCTTGTTCTCCCGGTAGCAGTAGAACTCGAGCTCGCCCGTGTAGCGGCCTTCCTCGATCTTGACCCTCGTGGCGATCACGTCCACCTCGCCCAGCCGCTCGGCGAGCGGCCGCACGACATCCTCGACCGCTGAGGACACCAGGAACACCTTCCGGCCCAACGCCCGGTGAAGCTCCATCAGGTCGAGCGCCTCGAGGTAGATGTAGGGGTCGAGGTCGGACAGCGCCTCCCGGATGATGCCGTCGACCTGATCGCGTTCCCATCCGCGGGTCAGGGCCAGCATGCTCTCCTTCAGCCTGTCCATCTTCTTCTCGTCCGCCCCCAGCAACAGGTAGACGAGCTGCGCGTACACGCTCTTCAGCAAGGACGAACGCGACACCAGGCCCGCCCGGTACATCGGACGCGTCAAAGCCAGCGAGCTGGACTTCGAGATGACGGTCTTGTCGAGATCGAAAAAGGCTGCTTCCACCGCCCACCCATGGTACCCCCCGCCTCCCGCCGGCCTGCTCAGCTTGGGCAGCCGAACCGCGAAGGTGACAGCATCCGAAGGCGATCACTCCAGGAGGTGGCGGGATGGACGTGTGCCTCATGATCGAAGGGCAGGAGGGTGTGAGCTGGGAACAGTGGGTAGCGCTGGCCCTCGCCAGCGAGGAACACGGGTTCGACGCGATGTTCCGCTCGGACCACTACGTCTCCTTCAGCCATCCGTCCGAGCTCGGTTCGCTTGATGCGTGGACCACCCTCGCCGCCCTCGGAGCGCGCACCGAGCGAATCCGGCTCGGCACGCTGGTCTCGCCGGTCACCTTCCGCCACCCCTCGGTCCTGGCGAAGTCGGTCGTGACGGCAGATCACGCCTCGGGAGGCCGAGTCGAGCTCGGCATTGGGGCCGGGTGGTTCGAGGGCGAACACAGCGCGTTCGGCTTCCCGTTCCCCCCGACCGGCGAGCGCTTGGCCATGCTGGAGGAGGAGGTCGAGATCGTGCACCGCCTATGGGACCGCGACGAGGACGAGGTGTCCTTCCAAGGCCAGCATTACCGACTCGAGGGCTGCCATGCGCTCCCCAAGCCGCTCCAGGACCCGCATCCGCCGCTGATCCTCGGCGGCCACGGCGGACCCCGCGCACTGCGGCTGGCCTCTCTGTGGGCCGACGAGTACAACTTGACCTTCGAGGGGGTGCCGGACCGGTGCCGGGAAGTTCGCGATCGCCTGTCGAAGGAGTGCGAGCGCGCAGGACGCGATCCCGGGGCCGTGCGCCTGTCGCTGATGACCTTCGCGATGGTCGGCGCCGACCGGAAGGAGCTGGAACGCCGATCCGCGCGTTTGCTCCAGCAACGGGGCGACAACAGCGACCCGGGCGCCTATCTCGACGGTCTGCCTCCCGATCGGCTCAGGGGCACTCCGGCCCAGCTTCTGGAGTCTCTGGCCGAGCTGGCCAAGGCCGGCGTGGAGCGCATCATGATGCAGCACCTGCTCCACGACGACCTCGATGCGGTGGCGTTGATTGGCCAGGAGGTGATCCCCGAGGCCGCGAGCCTCTGAAGGGCTCCTGGGTATCCTGTCGGGCGGAGGCGTCAGGGCGCCTAGTGGGCCCCCCGGTCTTCAAAATGGAGGGCCCGGTTACGCTCGACGCCACCTGGAGGGGTCTGGGCGCCTGGTGGGCCCCCTCGTCTTCAAAACGAGTGTGCCGGTGAAGAGCTGGCAGGCGGGTTCGATTCCCGTCCCCCTCCGCGAAGAGGGACGTCAAGCGGTTGCGGAGCAGGGAGGCACCACATCCTCCCCGCGTCTCACCACGTCACCTCGCCGACGGCGCGGGCGCTTGCCTACCGCTGGCCGCGGCACTCGTTGTCGCCGAGGTGCTCGCTCCACTCTGCGTCGCCTTCGCTCATCGACAGGTAGGGTCTCATCACCCACGCCCACCCAGTTTGCCGAGCCTACTCATTCTTCAGGCCGCGACGCGTGTGGTCCTCATGGAGGGAGTTCCGGCGAGCGTCATCTCCACGCGAACGTCGCGCGGTTCGGACAGCAGTGCGCGCTCAGGAAGCGGGGTGCGAGCCGGCTGGACCGGTGAGCACCGTGGGGACGTACTCGAGCAGCTGGAGCCTGCTGTCGAACGTTCGGCTGGCAACCATCTCGAGGG
>WNFV01001593.1_pt1 | contig 53219 bp, 63 predicted proteins | sample 5400101 | NCBI WGS metagenome assembly WNFV01 (sample SAMN13153361, study PRJNA577476) | soil metagenome | isolation source: 115 cm soil or saprolite under grassland replicate 1 | place: USA:California | collected 2016-06-15
AGGTGCTGGTCTGATAGATGGGCACGATGACCGCGCCTGTGGCCGGGTCCGGCGCCTGGCCAACATGGATCGCCCGGGTTGCGAAACCGTCCGAGGAGGTCATCGGTGATTGTGCCGACGACGATTATGCTGGGCGACGAACTCGAGCAGGTCGAGTTTTGTGATCATGCCGATTGGCTGCTCGCGATCGACCACGACCAGCGCGTTCGCGCCGCCCAGCAGCAGGTCGAAGGCGTCGTCCATATCGGCGGTATTGGGCATCGTCGGAAACGGCGGATCCATTGCCGCGCCGACGGCCGAGTCGACCAGCGTCGGGTCCCGATAGATCCTGTCGAGCAGCGTGCGCTCCTGAATCGAGCCAACCATCTGCGCGTGATCCCCATCAGCTTCGAGGACCGGCAGCTGGCTGATCCCGTACTGCTGCATCGTATCGATCGCCGAGCGTACGGTGTCGCGCGCCTGGACACCGACGAAGCGTGGCAAGCCGCGCGCCTCGGACCGGCCGGCGACGACCTCGCCCACGGAATGCGCCGGGAACTGCTCGAGGAAGCCGTTCGAGCGCATCCACTCCTCGTTGTAGATTTTGCTCAGGTAGTTGCGGCCCGTATCGGGCAGCATGACGACGACCAGAGCATTGGGATCGTCGAGCTCGTAGGCCACGCGCAGCGCAGCCGCGACGGCTGAGCCGCTCGAGCCGCCAATCAAGATGCCCTCTTCACGCGTGACGCGCCGGGCGATGAGAAAGCTCTCTTTGTCGTCGACGACCTCGATGCGATCGACCAGGCTCAGGTCCATCGTCGAGGGCATGAAGTCTTCGCCGATGCCTTCGACCTTGTAGATCTTGGGCGTGAAGTGCTCGCCCGCTGAGTAGATCGAGCCAACCGGGTCGGCGCCAACGATCTGAATGTTCGGGTTGTGCCGTTTGAGCACGCGCCCGACGCCGGTGATCGTCCCGCCAGTGCCCATGCCCGCCACGAAGTGGGTGATCCGACCGTCCGTCTGACGCCAGATCTCGGGGCCTGTGGTCGCCTCGTGCGCGGCGGGATTGGCCGGATTGAAGTACTGATTGGGCTGGAATGCCCCGGGAATCTCGCGGGTGAGTCGATCCGCGACGCTGTAGTAGCTCTGTGGACTCTCGCGCGGCACCGCCGTCGGACACACGACGACTTCGGCGCCGTACGCACGCAGCAACGCGATTTTCTCGGTCGACATCTTGTCGGGCATGACGCACACGAGCCGATAGCCCTTCAGTGCCGCGGCCATCGCGAGGCCCGTGCCCGTGTTGCCCGACGTTGGCTCGACGATCGTGGCACCTGGATGGAGCCCGCCGGCTTGTTCAGCGGCTTCGATCATGGCCAGGCCGATGCGATCCTTGACCGAACCGCCCGGGTTCATCGTTTCGACCTTGGCCACGAGCTGGGTGCGCGTGTCCGGTGCGAGGCGCGACAAACGCACGAGTGGCGTGTTGCCGACCGTGTCGAGAATGGTCTCGTGGATCTCGGCGGCCATAAGAGAGCGTCCTCCGCCAGTTGCGATGATCGTAACGCGCGATCAACTTGAACGCCCGTCGCGCTACCCTGGCGCACCGTGGAGCCCGAGCGCACGCGCTCAGTCCAGCAGCGCCTGCTCGCGTGGTACGCCGAACACGCTCGCGACCTGCCGTGGCGAAGGACGCGCGACCCGTACGCCGTGCTCGTCTCAGAGGTCATGCTGCAGCAGACCCAGGTTGAACGCGTCGTGCCCAAGTGGCACGCCTGGCTCGATCAGTTTCCCACCCTCGAGGCCCTGGCCAGGGCCAGTCGAGCGGATGCGATTCGCGCCTGGCAAGGGCTCGGCTACAACCTGCGCGCGGTGCGCCTGCATTCGATCGCGACGCAGGTCATGGTCGAGTTCGACGGCGTACTGCCAATCACGCTCGAGGGCTTGCTCACATTGAAGGGCGTTGGACGCTACACCGCCGGCGCGGTGGCGTGCTTCGCCTACGGCCTGCCCGTGTCGATACTCGACACCAATGTGCGGCGCGTGCTCGGGCGGGTGTTTCGCGACGCCGGCGGCAGCGTGCAGGAGGTCGCCGATGCTGTTGTGCCGACGCGCGAGGCGTATGCCTGGAACCAGGCGCTCATGGATCTGGGCGCGACGATGTGCCGGGCGGAAGCGCCGCTGTGTTTGCTGTGCCCGGTGCACGATCTGTGCGCCAGCGCTGGCCAGGTTTCGGTACGCAAGACGGCCGCGCAGCCGCGGTTCGCCGGGTCAACCCGATATTTTCGCGGCCGTGTGCTCGATGCGCTGCGTACATTGCCGGAGGGGCAAACGCTGGCGCTCGACGAGTTGGCGATGCGATTCGAGCCAGCCTGCAGCGCGCAGCGGTTGGATGTCATTGTCGAAGGATTGGCGGCCGACGGATTGGTGGAGCGCGATAGGGACAAACGCCTCAAATTGCCGGAATAACCAAAGAGTGGCTACGACCGCCGTCAGTAGCGCCGCTCCGTACGCCATGCGCAGCCAATCGCCCTACCGAGTACGGCACCGGCCAGCACGTCGCTCGGATAGTGCAGACCCGCCGCGACACGGCTCAGCCCGAGCAGGCAAGCGATCCCGGCCATGATTTGGCCCGTTTTAGGATGCTCGGAACGGGCGATCATCGCCATCGCCAGGCCAGAGGCAACGTGGCGCGACGGAAACGAGCGGTGCGGGGCATGGGCGAGCAGCTCCTCGACGTGCTCGAGGCCTGCAAATGGGCGCTCGCGGCGCCACGCCAGCCCAATCAACTCGGTCGCGCCGTAGACCGTGGCGACCGCGGACATCATGCGTAGCGCGGTTCGAAACTCGCCGCGCGTAGCCAGCACGAGCATGATCGCGACCTCGGCGCTGGCCAGACCGCCCGCTGCCTGACTGGCGATGCGCTGGCCGCGGCGCGAGCTACGAATAGTCTGATTCAGCGTGCGCGCCAGATCGATATCGAGGGCCAGCAGCCGCGCAGCCGCTTCGGCTACCGAGACGCGCGGCACGGGGCACAGGATAGACTGGCGCGCCGCCGATGCCTTCGCACGCCCCGTCCGCCTCGGGCACGCTGCGTCACTTCACCGTCGCCGTGTTCGTGGTGCACGACGGGCGCGTGCTGTTGCACTACCACCGCAAGCTCGGCAAATGGCTGCCGCCGGGCGGCCACATCGAAGACGACGAGCTGCCAGATGATGCGGCGCTGCGCGAGGTGCTCGAGGAGACGGGCATGATGGTGCGCCTGATCGGCGGGCGGGGGCTGCCGATCGACGATCCAGCGCAGCTGGTGGTGCCGGCTGGCATCCAGGTGGAGAACATTTATCCAGGGCACCAGCACATCGATCTGGTCTATTTCGCGGTGCTGGACGCAGACGATGCCGAAGTCGACCCGCGGCTTGTCGAATCGGACCGGGTGGGCTGGTACGGGCTCGGCGAGCTGGCGGCGCTCGGCGTGAACGATGAGATTCAAGCATGGTCGCGAAGAGCCGTGGCCGAGCTCGCAACGGCGTGAACGCCGGTGACTCGACGTGCTCGCAACGACCTGTTAAGCTGCCGACTTGTAGCAACGGCTATACTACAAGTCCGCGGTCGTAGGGTCGCGGCACAGGACGTATGACGCTTTTGATCGAGCCGCCTCTCACCACCATCGACCACTCCTCGAGCCACGCCGTGCCGACGCTGCACGAGCGCCGACTCGTCGATAGCTACGGGCGGCGCATCAGCGACATGCGTATCTCGCTGACCGATCGCTGCAACTTCCGCTGCGTGTATTGCATGCCCGAAGAGGGCATGCAGTGGTTGAAACGAGAAACGCTGCTCACCTTCGACGAGATCGAACGCTTGACGCGAATCGCAGTCGAGCTGGGTATCGAGGAAGTCCGTCTCACCGGTGGCGAGCCCACGCTGCGGCCCGATTTGCCCGAGCTGGTGCGGCGCCTGTCGACCATGGACATCCTGCGCAGTCTGAGCCTGACGACCAATGGCTTTCTGCTGCGCTCGATGGCTGGCCCGCTTGCCGAAGCCGGCCTGACCCGCATCAACGTCAGCCTGGACACCCTGCAGCACGACCGCTTCCATCAGATCGCACGCCGCCGTGGCCTTGACGAGGTCCTGGCCGGGCTCGAAACACTCGAGCGATATCCGAGTATCTCGCCGATCAAGGTGAACGTGGTCGCCATGCGCGACTTCACCGAGGACGAGGTCGTCGCGTTCGCCCAGCTCGCGCGACGCAAGCCGTACGTCATTCGGTTCATCGAGTTCATGCCCCTCGACGCGGACGGCAACTGGCAGCGCGAGCGGGTCCTGAGCGGCCACGAGATCAAGGCGATCATCGAGCGCGACTTCATGCCTCTCGTGCCGGTCGCGGCCGAGCCGAGCAGTACGTCGCGCCGCTTCACGTTTCCCGATGGCATCGGCGAGCTGGGCTTCATCAACCCCGTGTCCCAGCCGTTCTGCGGCACGTGCAACCGCATTCGTCTGACTGCCGATGGCCAGCTGCGGACATGTCTGTTCTCGATCGACGAGTGGGACCTGCGCGGACCGATCCGTAGCGGCGCAAGTGACGACGACCTGGCCGGCATCTTGGTCGAAGCGGTACAGCACAAGGAGCTCAAGCACAAGATCAACGAAGGCGAAGCCTTCCAGCGCGCCTCGCGCTCGATGAGCCAGATCGGCGGCTAAGGCAACCGGCACACCAGACGATTCTCGGGGTGTGCTTGCCCTGCTACCGTGGAGGTAAGGCGTCCGTGCTGCTGAGAGTGGGCTACGCACTGTGCTGGGTGCTCGTCCTGGCGAGCGCCAGTGCGCCCGTGGCTGGTGCTCAAATCAGTCTCCAGCCGAGCGAGCCCGCGGCCGTCATCGGCGCCTACCAGATGGCTCGCAATCGAGGGGACATCGACGCGGCGGTGTCCTTCTTCAGCGATGACGCGACGCTCACCCAGCGCAGCACCACGTATACGGGCAAGGAAGAGATCCGCCGCTACCTGGAAAATGCCAACGGTCGTGGCCGTTTCATCGTGGTGTCGAATCGCGTGACGAATGGCAACCAGCTGAGCTGGATCGAGCGGCCCGCCGGACAGAACATAAACGGCATCGAAGTGGGCGTCGAAGCCATCGTCCAGGACGGCAAGATCAAAGCACTCTCGTACAACGGTGCGGCCTTCACTGGCCGCACAGAGCCGACCCTGGACGCGCGCTCGCCGTTGCCTGCGCTGCTCGGTCTTGGCTCGGTCGTGCTCGTACTCTCGGGAGTAGTCCTGGTCGCGTCCGCGGGTCTCCCGCATACCCGAGGCGGTGACTCGAGCCTGCGCGGTCGACTGATGCGCGATTTGCGGATGTGGCGGTCTGCGCGCGTCGCGAACGGGTAGAATGAGCGGCCCAGCCGGCCGGGGTGGCGAAATGGCAGACGCGCCGCACTCAAAATGCGGTGGGGCGACCCGTGCGGGTTCGAGTCCCGCCCCCGGCACCCGCCGCACGGGCCATGATTGGCGCGGAACTTGCGCGAATGCATGACGTGCCGCGTTCAATCTGGAGTGGCGTGATCACCTTCGGCATGGTGAGCATCCCCGTGCGGCTGTTCCCGGCCACGCAGGAGAAGGACATCAGCTTTCACCTGCTGCACGCCGAGGATCACAGTCGGATCAAGTTCAAGCGCTTCTGCTCCACCGAGGACCGCGAGGTACCCAATGAAGAGCTGGTGCGCGCCTTCGAAGTCAGCAAGGACCGCTACGTCGAAATTTCCGACGAGGACCTCGAGAAACTGCCGCTGCCGAGCAAGCACACGATCGAGCTGTCGGCCTTCGTCGACGTCGAAGAGATCGACCCGATCTACTTTGAAAAGAGCTACTACCTCGAGCCCGAGGAGACCGGACTCAAGCCGTACGCGCTGCTGACCAAGACGCTGGAAGCGAAGCACGTATCTGGCGTGGCCAAGATCGCGCTGCGCAACAAGGAGCACCTGTGCGCGCTGCGGCCCAAGGACGGCACGATGCTGCTCGAGACGCTGCGCTACCCCGACGAGATTCGGGAACACGAAGGCAAACTGCCCAAAGTGGTCGTGAACGAGCGCGAAGTAGCGATTGCTTCGTCACTGGTCGAGGCGCTGTCCGAAAAATTCGATCCAAGCAAATACCAGGACCAGTACCGCGAGGCCCTGCTGGAATTGATCGAGAACAAGACCGAAGGCCGCGAAGTGGTCATGCCCGAGGGTGAGAAGGGCGGCGTCGAGGTCACCGACCTGATGGCCGCGCTGCGCGCCAGCGTCGATGCGGCGCGCAAGCGTCGACCGAGTGGCGAGCCGACCGAGGCAGCGCGCAAGATGCGCGCGGCCGCGGCCGAAGAACTGGCCGACGAGTCAGACGAAGGCGAGCCGAGCGACGAACGCAAGAAGGCGTCGGCGCCCGCCAAGAAGCGCGGCAGCACCCGTAAACCAGCCGCCCGGCACGAGAAGTCGACAGCACGCCGCCGCAAAGCGGCCTGAACCGTGAGCGCCTACGCGGGTAGGCGCCAGGACGTGATGCCGACGACGGGCCCGATCACTTTGAATTCGCGGCACACCAGCGGGCTGCGTCCACTCTCGGTTTCGCTGACCAGGCACTCGCCGACCTCAGTGCGCGCGTAGGTCTTGACCACCATGCCACCTTCGCCACCCTCACCGCCGACGTCGCTGGCGAGGGCGAGCACGACCTTGCCCAGCGCATATGGCCGCTCGGGATTGACCCACACCACGTCGCCATCGTGGATGCCGCGACCGGACATACTCTCGCCTTTGACGACAACCCCAAAGCCACTGGCGCCGATCAGCGTCTCGCGGCCTGGCGGCGGATACTCGAGGCGATCGGGGTCGGGCGGGCTCTCGCGATCGCGTGGGTCGCCACACGAGCCCCAGCGAAAAACGGGCAGCTGACGGGCGCCGAGGGTGCGCACCTGTTCGAGGGTGCCAGCGACGTTGGGCACACTGATCCTTTCTGGCTCGACTTGACCTGGACTGACCCCGCTGCCGACTGGCCGGCGCGGTCGGTCGCGGGTGCTGCCCAGCGGAGGCCCAGTGTGACTGTTCGTGGCGTATGCCTCAGCGGCGTATGAGCTGGCAACGCGTGGCGGTGCACTTGCCTGCTCAGGCGTGGCTTCGGGTGTGCCGCTGAGCAGCGAGTCTGAGGTGCGCAGGCTGAGCGCGCGCGCGATGGCGTCGAGGCGGAACTTGCCTGGACTGCTCAGGCGGCCCAGCTCGAGGAGCGCGATGTAGCCGTTCGAGACGCCGGCGGCTTCGGCGAGGCGGCGCTGTGTCCAGCCATGGCCGCGGCGGAGCGCCGCAATACGCTCGCCCAACGCGTGCGGCTCGATGGGCGTGCTGTGGGTCTGCACGAGTGTCCTCCTATCCCTCAGGCGGCGGGTGTCGGCGCCCGCCGTGCTCAGGATACTGTACATATGTTCTAGTCTTGCTTACAATACTGAGCATGCTCAGTATTGTAAGCAAAAGGACTGAGCAGAATTGAGCAGGACGTTGGAGGCGGCCAACCAATCTCATGGATGCCACTACTCTCGACTTTGACGTTGACCTGGATTCAGTCTGGCACAGCGTCGGCGGCGGCGCATGTGTCGCCGCGGCGGTCACGCTCGTGCGGATCGGACTCGACTACGCCTTTCGGCACGGCGAGCGGCGCATGGAACGCGAGGACCGACGCGGCGCTCACCAGCGCGACGCCGAGGCACGCCTCGAACGCGTGCTGCAAGATCGGCTGAGCGAGGCCGATCGACGCCTCGAGCGCACTGAGCTCGAAGCAGTGACCGAGCGTGAGCGGCGCTTCGCGCTCGAACGCGAGTATGCGGTGCTCACGCGGGCATACGAGCTCCTCAGGGACCACTGCGCGCATGGTCCGCGGCTAACCGCTCAGGTCGACGAAGCGGATCGCGTTCGGACCGAAGACCCGAGATAGTCGTACGCGGCCTGCGCGGTGCGCGCGATGGTGCGTTGGGCTTCATCCGGCGCGACGCCCTCGGTCAGCACGACGGACACGAACGTGCCGCGTGGGCTGAACACGATGCCGGCATCGTGCCGCGCGGTCGGCAGGTCGCCCCACTTGTGGGCGATCTTGACCCACCATGGCAGCGACTCGGCGAGCCAGGTATGGGCCTGCGGCTGTTCGAGCAGGCGCAATGCCGCCTCGGACGTCGTCGGGTCGATCAATTGGCCGCTGGCCACGATCGACAGCAGCGTGGCCGTGTCGCGCGCCGTGGTGACGTGCTCGCCGCGTTCCCCTCGACGCCGATCGACGACGCGTGTGCCGCGCAGGCCGAGCCGATCGAGTGTCGCGTTCACGTTGTTTGAGCCAACGGCATTGAGCAGCACCAACGCGGCAATGTTGTCGCTGTCCTGAATCATCAAGCGGGTCAGTTCGCGCACGCTCAGGCGATCGCCGACGCGCGCCTGGAGGACTCCGCTGCCGTCGGTCCAGTCCTCCTGGCGCACCTCGAGCAGATCGTCTTCATCCAGGCGATTCAGCTGCTCCTGGGCGAGCACTTCGACGAGGATGGGCAACTTGAACAGGCTGGCGGCGGGGAACTGTCGATCGGCGGCGATGGCTGCCTGGCCGCCGCCTTCGAGGTCGACTACGACCGCGCCAACCGTGCCGCGCGAGACGTCCACGGCGCTGTCGAGCCTGGACTGCAAGGCCGCGCTCGGCCGGCTACCAGCAAGGTCCACGTTCGGGGTTGACGGGCGACTGAAGCCCACGCCGCGGATCGCTTCGAGTGCGTTGAGGGGGTTGAGCTGACCGAGCGAGGCGGCCGCGACAATCACGAGCAGCACCAGCAGGACGAGCCAGGCTCGGATGGAAGAGCGCTGGGCCCGCACGGTTGAGCGCGGCCGGGGGCGCGCAACATCGGAGCGAGGCTGTCGCTTACGCGTTGGCATGCCAGGCGGAGGCCGGATTAGAGCGGCGGCGGGATGACCAGGCGCGCGCCGATACGCAGCGCGCGCGCGTCGGCGATATTGTTGAAGGCGGCGATGCGCTCGACGCTAGTGTTGTATTGAGCGGCGATGCGGCCGAGTGTGTCGCCTTCCTTGACGGTGTAGTTGGCGTCGATAACGTGGGCACTCGCCTGGACCTCGCGCGCGGCGGGCAGGGCGGTGCTCATCGAGAGCGCCAGCGGCGCGGCGACACTGGCCGCGACCATCATCGGCGACTGCTGCTCAGTCGGGGTGCCTACGGCGAGTAAAGCGGCCGTCTGTTCGGGGCGGTTCAGTGTCTGGACCAGGCCGAAGCCCAACCCGAGCAGGGCGAACAGGAACGACAGCGCCGCGAGGCTGAGCGCATTACGCTGCAGCCACGGCGTTGAGTGGCGTCGCCGGCGGGGTCGGCGCGCGGTGCTCGAGCGTTCGACGTCACGCGACTCGGGACGGCGGCGCTGCACTTGTCGCGTGCGCGCATCGCTGCCATTCGGCGAGCCAGCGGGGAACGGGATCAAGCGCTCACGGCTCAGCGGCTCGTCGGAACGCCGGGGCGCGGAGCGGGAGTCCTCGGGCGAGGAGTAGGACCGATACGACGGGGTGGACATTCAGGACCGCGTTCGGGATCGCCCGCGCAGCGCAGGCACGACCGGTTGTATCTCAGGGCCGGACAGATGGTCAAGGTACGACGCGCACGAACGCGGCACAAACGCGCAACGCCGTCTGCCGCAAAGCTCTGACCCGGCGAGCAGTCGAGCTGGTTCTACACATATGTAGGCGAACTTCCTGAGCAAAGTCCGTAATTTTGCGGATGCTGTTTCGGGCAACGGCCGGTAGGGTGGTGACCAATCTCGCTTTTGGGGAGCGGTCGCAACCAATGGCCAGCCATCTCGCCTACGACGTGCTCAGCCGACTCGTCGAGCGCCGCGCATCGCCGGTCGAAAAAGCCCGGGCGGAGCGGCACCTCGCTGGCTGCGGACGGTGTCGGTCGGAACTGGCGTGGCTCGAGCGCATCCGCAGCTTGCCGCAGCGCGGACCACGCCGTATCGAGAGCGCCTCCTCGATCGACAGCCACGGCGATGGCTGGGGCAACGGCTACCTTGGCCAGCCTCGCGGCAGCGCCACTCGCGATCCGCCCGGGCGAAGCGCGCCAGCCGACGATCTACCGCGCAGCGTCGCCGCGCACTGGCTGGGGCCGGGCTCGTCCGCGCTCCTCGGCTGACCCCAACAAAAAGGGGCGCGGCCAGGGTTCAAAGCTATACTTGGCCGACATGCCCACGACCCGCCGGCAGGCTGCGCGGCTCTTGCTGGGAGGCGTGGCCGCGGGTGCTGCACTGCCGCTCCTGGCAGCGTGCCAGAGTGCGGTCGCGCCCACGCCAACGGCGGCGAATTCGCTCGTCAAGCCGAAACCGGTCGCGGGCGCGGACCTGACCGCGGTGCAGGCCAGCTCTGAGATTGCGCTCGGCCGCAACCGGTTCGCCGTTGGCCTGCTCGATGCGCGTAACCAGCCGGTCACAACCGGCACTGTCAAGCTCGAGTTCTTCAAGCTCAAGCCCGACGGAACCGGCGAAAAGAAGGCCGACGGCTCGGCGGCCTTTCGCAGTGTGGGCGGCCAGAGCAAAGGCATCTGGGTCAGTCCAGCCCAATTCGGCGAGACCGGGCCATGGGGCGCTCAGATCAGCCTCATCTCCGGCAGCGACGCGCCGCGCGTCGCGCGCATGAACTTCGAGGTGCGCGACAAGTTCAGCGCGCCGGGCTATGGCGAGCCGGCGGTGCGCTCGGCGACGCCGATCGATCGCGAGGTCGGTGGCGACCTGTCGCGCCTGTGCACCAACAAACCACCATGCATCCTGCACTCGATGAGCATCGCGCAAGCGCTCGAGCCCGGCCAGAAGCCGCTCGTGGCTGCCTTCGCCACGCCTGCGCTGTGCACAAGCGCGACGTGCGGGCCGGAGCTCGACGCCGTGCTGCAACTGCACCAAACGTACGGCGAGCGCGCCAACTTCGTACACGTCGAGATTTACGAGTATCCGTTCGACGGCGCGAAGGTGGCCAAGGCGGTCGACGAATGGCATTTGCCGAGCGACCCGTGGATCTTCGTCGTCGACAAGACGGGCATCGTGCGCGATCGCTTCGAGGGTGCCGCGCCGGCCGAAGAGATGGAGCCTGCGCTCAACGCTGTATTGACATAACAATCGTCAGTCGAGCGGATCTTGCTCCATGCCGGTGGGTTGTAGCGGGCCGTGGTGATCCTTTGGCTTGGGCAGTGGCGTCTGTGACGGCGACGCCTGTGACGATGGCTTCGGTCGCGGAGCCGCTGGCTTCGGCGGCCGCCGCGGTGAAGTTGTTCCGCGCTTTGGTGGGGTGGGAGCGGACGGCATACCGACAGCCTGGCGGCAGACGGTGTGCCAGTCAATCGGTCGCCTTGAGCGCGACCAATTCACCGTTTTCTTCGCGATAGGTGACCGTGACCGCCTCGGCCAGGGCCATGTGCTGACGCATGTGGCCGGGCGTCATGGCATGGCTGATGCCCGCGTTGAAGTCATTGGCGGTCGAGAATGTCAGCTCCTGGCCGTCGTCGGTGCGCAGCGTGAAGCGCTCGACGCGCTGGATCGACGGACTGTCGACGGTAATCAGCACGCCATGGGCAGTTTTGGTCGGGGCGGGCGCGGTACACGCGACCAGTGCAAAACCCGCTGTTGCGACAAGCCGCACAGCAAAACCAAAAGTCAGCCGCGCAGCTCCTTGAGTCGCTGGGTGAACGCGGGCAGCACCTGCTTCCAATCGCCCACGATGCCGTAGCGCGCGTACTTGAAGATGTTGGCGTCGCCGTCGCGATTGATGGCGACTACGTTGCGCGCACCAGAGATCCCGGCGATGTGCTGCACGGCGCCGCTGATGCCGACCGTGATGTACAGGTCAGGCGCCACGGTCGAGCCGGTCAGGCCCACCTGCAACGACGGCGAAACCCAGCCGGCGTCGGTGACGGCGCGCGTCGCACCGATTGCCGCGCCCAGAACCTGGGCCAGCTCCTCGACGAATTTCCAGTTCTCCGGCCCGCCGAGCCCCCGGCCGCCCGAGACGATGATCTTGGCGTCCTTGAGGCGCGGCCCGCTCGCGGCTTGCTCGCGGATCTCTTCGAGCAGTTCGACGTTCGCAGCTGGCGATGGCACGTTCACCGGTTCGACCTGAGCCTGCGTAGCGGTGGGCGATTCATCGGCCTCGAACGCGCGTGGGCGCAGCGTGGCCATCTTGGGCGCCGAGCTGATCGTGAATTCGGCGATCGCGCTGCCGCCAAACACGGGCTTGGTGATGACGAGCTCGCCGCCGTCGACGCGCAGCGCTGTGCAGTCGGTGACGATGCCCGTGTTGAGGCGATAGGCAAGGCCAGCCGCGAGCTCGCGGCCGACGGCGCTGTGCGTGAGCAGCACCACATCGGGCTGTGCTTGCTGCGCGGCCTGCTCGGCGGCCGTCAGCAGCCACTCGGGCGAGGCTGGCCCCGGCGTTTGACTGTCGGCGACCAGGACCCGCTCGACACCCAGCTGACCTAGATTGGTGGCCAGCGCCTGGACGTTCTTGCCCACCAGGGCCACGACGGGCGCGCCGGCGCCCAGTTGGCTGGCAACGCGCTTGCCTTCGGCGACGAGCTCGGACATCGTCGGCGGCAGTTGCTCGCCCGATGCGTCGGCGATCAGCAGGACCCCGGCCATGCTTAGACCAGCCTCGCTTCGCGCAGCTTGTCCGCGAGTTTGGTGCCCGCCTCGGCGAGTGAGTCGGCCTCGATCAGCTCGACCCGCGCCTCGCGCACCTCGACGTAGAGCTTCTTGAGTTGGACCTTCGGCTGGGCTCCGTCGAGGCCGAGATCGCCAGCGGACCAGACCGGGATCTGCGCCCTGCCCGCGGCCATGATGCCTTTGAGCGGCGGATAGCGCGGCTCGTTGATCTCACTCGAGATGCCCAGCAGCGCCGGCGTGTTGACCTTCAGGCGTTGGTAGCCGTCTTCGACGATGCGCTGAACCGTCAGATTGTCTGCCGCGGCGTCCTCGATCTTTTGAACAGGGGAGATCGCGGGCACGCCGAGATGGTGGGCGATGCCGAGGTGCACCTGGCCGCCGTCGGTGTCGGAGGCTTGACGACCGCACAACACGAGATCGAACGAGCCCACTTTCTTGATCGCCGCGGCCAGCGCCTGCGCGGTCGTGGTGCTGTCGGAATCGTTCAGGGCAGGGTCGTTGACGTGGACGGCGGCGTCGGCGCCCATGGCGATGGCGCGCTTGAGCGTGTCGCGTGCAGTGTCTGGACCGAGACTGACGACGGTCACTTTGCCGCCGAGCTTGTCGCGCACAACGAGCGCCGCTTCGAGAGCATGGGCGTCGTAGCCATTCATGACCGGCGCGACGCCCGCGGGCGGCACGACTTTGTTTGCCGCCTGGTCGACTTTGAAGTGGGTCGGAGGGATATCGGGGTCCGGGACCTGTTTCACCGTGACGACGATGTCCATGGTGCGAACAACGTTACCAAACGAGCGTTAGCGGGCCCGCGGGTTTTGCATTGCACGGCTCGCTCAGGATATTGAGCAACTGCTTAGAATATTGAGCGCTCAGTATATTGAGCAAACGTTCCGTCGCCGTAGGCTGGCGACGATGAAGCAGCGGCCCGCGGGCTTTGACGAGGCCATGCTCGTCGATGCGCTACGCGACGATTGGGGCATCGCTGCCGATGAGCTGGAGTACCTGGCGCTCGGTTTTGGCGGCCATCACTGGCGCGCCGCCGCCGCTGGCGCCGCTTGGTTCCTCACCGTCAATGACATCCACGAGATCGACCAGTTGCAGCCGGCATTCGCCGCGGCTCGATGGTTAGAGGTGTCGGCCGGCATGGAGTTCGTTGTCGGGCCTCGGCCCGCGCGGACTGGCGAGCTAGTTCAGCCACTCGGACGGCGCTTTGCGGTCTCGGTGTACCCGTGGTTGGACCAGGTTCAGCCCATGCACGATCCGGATGGCGTGCTGACGGCGGGCTTGCTAAAGCGTCTGCACGCCGTCGCGCTGCCGCGCGGCCTGGCGCGGACCGAGGACTTCATACTGCCGCGTCGCAGGCAGCTGATGGGGCAGGCATCCGCAAGCTCTTGCAGCTGTACGACCGACTCGTCGAGCTGACGCCACGAGAAGAGTGGGTGATCACCCACGGTGAGCCGTACGGGGCGAACCTGCTCAGCGACGAGCGTCACAAGCTGTACCTGGTGGATTGGGACTCGGCGCTTTATGCGCCACGCGAACGCGATCTGTGGGGGGCTGCCGCGGACAGAATCAGCGCGCACGGCATACGACCGGGCGGGCGACGAGCGGGTAATGCGCTTGTACCGAGCCTGGTATGCGTTGGCGGAGCTGGGGCTGTATCTGGCGCTGTTTCGAGGTCCACATCCGGGCGACGACAACGACGCGCAGTCGTGGGCGAATGTGCACCTGTTTCTGCCGACGGCCGAGACCTGGCCCGAGTTCATTGATAAATAATGGTGATAGGTACCGGCTCAGCCTGGCGCGGCGGGGGCGCTTGAACCTGGTTGTGCCCGGCTGAGCGCCTCGGCGACGACCTCGGCGATGTCCTTGATGGCGAAGCGCTCTTCGGCGTTCAGAGCGCGAATGCCGTCCTCGAACATGGTGACGCAGAACGGGCAGGCCACGGCCACGCCCGGGGCGTTGGTCTCGAGCGCTTCGTTCAGTCGATTGTGACTGATACGCGTGCCGCGCTTTTCTTCCATGAAGGCGCGCGCGCCGCCGGCGCCACAGCAAAAGCCTTTGTCGCGGCAGCGCGGCATCTCGACGTGCCCGCCGTCGACCTGGTCGAGCACGCTGCGCGGCGCGTCGTAGACCTCGTTGTAGCGGCCGAGGTAGCACGGATCGTGGTACGCCAGGCCATGGCCGTCGAGTGTGCCGGGCGGCACCTTCAAACGGCCCCCGTCGATGAGCTCCTTGATCAATTCACTGTGGTGTACGACCGAGTAGTTGCCGCCCAGCTGCGGGTATTCGTTCTTGAGCGTGTTGAAGCAGTGCGGGCAGCTCGCGACCACGCGCTTGGGTTGATACTGGTTCAGCCGTTCGATATTGCCCTGAGCCAGAATTTGATACAGGTATTCGTTGCCGGCGCGGCGCGCAGGATCGCCGCTGCAGGTCTCCTCTTTGCCCAGAATCGCGAACTTGACATTGGCAGCTTTGAGGACCTGGGTGAGAGCCAGCGCGACCTTCTGATTGCGCGCGTCGAACGACGACATGCAGCCGACCCAATAGACGACCTCGAGTGAGCCCGGGTCGTCGACTTCCGAGAGCTCCTGAACGCCCGCTGCCGCCGCCCATTCGGCTCGTGTGCTGGCCGGGAACGAATACGGGTTGCCGTTGCGTTCCAGGTTGTTGAACAGCATCGTTAGCTCTTGCGGAAACTTGCTCTGTTCGAGAACGAGGTTGCGGCGCATCTCGACGATCAACGGCACGTGCTCGATACGCACCGGGCACTGCTCCATGCACGCACGGCAGGTGGTGCAGTCCCACAGTTCGTCCTCAGAGACGATGTCGCCGATGAGCTCGGCTGGGTTCGGCACCTGCGCGAGTGACGGCTCGTCCGCGTGGAGGAGCTCTGAGCCTTTGACGCCCCCTTCGGTCAGGCGTAGGCCGGCTGGGCCGGCACGCAGTCCTTCTTGTCGGTTCATGTAGGCGCCCACTTCGACGATCAGCTGGCGTGGCTTGAGCGGCTTGCCCGTATTGAAGGTCGGGCAGAAATCGAGACAGCGGCCACAGCGCATGCAGGCGTCGAAATTGAGCAGCTGTTTCCAGTTGAAGTCGTCGAGTTTGGCCACGCCAAAGTGTTCTTGTTCCTCGATGTTGGCGATCAACGGCAGCGCGGCGCGCGCGTCGGTCGCGCGCATGAAGACGTTGGCCGGGCCGGTGAAGATGTGCGCCAGCTTTGAGACGGGGATGTAGACGAGCAGGGCCGTATTGGCCAGCATGTGGCTCCACCATGTCACCGCATGCGCTGCTTGCAGCGCGTCCGTGTTGATCCCGCCTAGCGCGAGCGCGATGGGATAGGACACCCAGTGGATTGGCGCGGCTTCGTCCCGCGTTGCGGCCAGCCTGAGCGCTTGCAGCAAGAACCCCGTCAGGCCCAGGAACAGCAGGATGCCTAAGACGATGGCATCGTCAGACAGGTTGCGTCGGAACTTCGGTAAGTGCTGGCCGTAGCGGCGCCACAGCGCCATCAGTAAGCCAATTACGAAGAGCAAACCGAAGAAGTTGATGATCAGCTTGTAGGCGACGTAGAAGGCGCCCTGGTAGAAGCTGATGCCGAAGTATGGTCGGGCAATATCGGCTTCCAGGAGCACGATGATCGTGCCGATGAACAGCACGATGAAGCCGTAGAAGATGAACAGATGCATCAGGCCGGCATAGACGTAGCCCGGCCGCAGCAGACGCTTGTGGATGAACGCTACTTGGAGTGCTTCCTTGAGGCGTTTGCCGATCTGGTCGATTGGGCCGTATGGCCGGCCGTGCTGCCAGGCCAGGTAGCGTTTGCTGAAGCCATACGCGAGGACCAGCGCCTGGACCGCGACCAACGCGTACATCACGATGATGGCGACTTCGCCGACGTTCCATGCGATCGGTCGGGTAGGCACTCAGGTCCTTCTGGCGAGGGCGTTTCCCAACCAGCCCCCGCCCACCAGAATGAGGAGTGCGCCAGGCGCTACGGCCGGCCCGGCGTGGATCAGCGCCCCGGCCGTGGTCAGGGCGATGCCGATCAAGGTGGTCAGCGCCGCCAGGGCTGGCTCGAGCCACTTCGTCACGCTCAGTCCATGGTAGCGGCACTGACACTGGCCATCGCTCCGCTCGGCACAGCTTGGCCCCAGGAGGGTTCCGCCTGCGGCGGGTTGCGTGGATGGAAATGGCGGATCGGCGGCCCGAAGCTCCCCCGCCATCGCTCGGCTCGGCACAGCTTGGCCCCAGGAGGGTTCCGCCTGCGGCGGGTTGTCTGCGCACGGACTGGCGGGCAGTGGGCGGCGGCAGCGTGGCGGGCGGCTGACGGGCAGCGCCTTGCGGCAGAGGGCGGCGGGCAGGCCGTGGCGCCGGCGGGCGGCGGAAGTGCGTGACGCTGGTGCCTGGAGAAGCCAGCCCTATACTCCGGGGCGTGGCGCGCTGGATGGCGGTCGGCCTGGGGTGCGTCACGGCGCTGGGGATGTCGGCGCTCTTTGAGCTGCTGGTGGGTGGGGTGCAGGCAGCGGCGGTGCATTACCTGGGGGTCTTTGGCGCGCTGGTGATTGGCGGCTATGTGGCGGGGCACCTGGCCGGGCGACACCATGCGTTCTATGGCGCGATGGCCTCTGTGCTGTACATCTTCGTCACCGTGACGGTGGGCGCCATCCGTGAGGCGCCCGTGGCGCGCGAGTTCGGCCTCGCAGCCTTGCCGCCGATCGATTTCGTGCAACTCACGGTCACGGACGTCCTGGCGATGAGCGGGGCGAGCTGGGGCGGCTGGCTAGCTGGGCGTTTTTAGAAACGCTTCGAGCGCGTCGAATGTCAGTAGCGGGACTTGGACGCGCTTCAGCAAGGCGGGCACGTCAAAGATGTCGTCGTCCAATGGGTCGGCGACGACGATGGCGCCGACCAGGCCAGGCTGCCACACCGCGGCTAACACAACGGCGAGCCCGCCAATCAGCACCGGGGCCTCGAAGCCGAAGGCGTGCAGCAAATCGATGAGGTCCTGTGCCTGGCCAGCGGCGCTGACACCCTCGCGTGGCTCGACTTGTAGGACGCGGTGCCGCGGCGCCAGGTGCGCAAGCGCGACGGCCGAGCCGAGTTGCACAATGGCCCGACCATGGCCTGGCCAATCGCGGAAGTGAAGTCTTACTGAGGGAAGCTCGAGTGAGCGGTCAAGAACGGTCTCATCCACCACGTGGCGGACCGGCGATCGACGTCACCAGGTGCTGGGTGTCGATCCAGCGCCGCGCCGCCTCGGTCACCTGCTCGCGCGTCAGCGAGCGCACGATATCTGGATAGCGTTCCAGGTAGTCGAGGCCCAGCCCGTACAGCTCGATCTCGCTGATCACGGCCGCGGCGCCCTCGTTGGTCTCGAGCTGCCGCGGCAAACTCCCGAGCAAACTAGCCACGCCGTCGGCCTGCTCGGCATCGGTGGGCCCGTCGGCCAGGAATCGCCGAAGCTCTGTCGAAACGCTCTCGAGCGCGCGATCGAGATTGGTCGGATTGACCCCGGCGCGCACGATCCAGCCGCCGCGACCGTAGCCGGCGTTGAGCTCGGAGTAGGCGTAGTACGCCAGGCCCTGCTCGTCGCGGACTTTCTCGCCGAAGCGACCCATGAAGTAGATGCGGCCGAGGATGTGGTTGGCGAAGCTGAGCGCGTAGTAGTCGGGCGAAGCGCGATCGAGCGTCGGGACGCCGAGCACGATATCGGCCTGGGCTTTGCCGACCATCGGCACCTCGCGCCGTTCGAGACCAGGTAAGTCGGACGCCGGCAAGGTCGACTCGACGCGCTCGAGGCGAGCACTCGGCCATGCGCCAAAGATACGTTCGGCCGCTGTGGCCGCTTCGTCGAACGGCACGTCGCCGACGACGAGCAAAGTCGCCTGGTTCGGTCCGTACCAGGCCGTCTGGAACGCCTTCAGCTCATCGCGGGTGACTCGGCCGACGCTGTCAGCGGTGCCGACGGTCAGGCGGTGATACGGATGCGTCTCGGGGAACGCGAGCGAGCGCCAGGTCCGCTCAGCCACCACGCGGGTGTTGTCGTCCATTTCTTTGAGGTCGGTCAGCACCTGGCCGCGCAGTCGCTCGAGCTCGAACGCGGGGAATGTGGGCCGCATGACGAGCTCGCCGATGATTTCCATCGCACGTGAAAAATCGCCGCTCAGGCATTTGATCGACACCACGACGAGCGCGTAGCCGACGTCGACCGACAGGCCCGCGCCCATGCCGTCGAGCTCTTCGGCGAGCGCATTCTTCTCGATGTGCTCGGTGCCCTGGCGCAGCATTCGCCCGGTCAGACTGGCGACGCCGTATTCGCTCGCGGTCTCGCGGCTCGCGCCTGCGCGCACGAGCAGACGTACCACGACCGATGGGTTCGCCGCGGCCCGATTGTGCAGCAGCACCAGCCCGTTCTTGAACGGAAAGCGCTCGGGCCGCAGGGCGCTGCCCGCGAGCGTCGCCATTACTGTCCCTCCGTCGGCATGAACCAGCCGGTCGTGCGCCGCTGCTCGACCAGGTATTTCTGCGCGACGCGCTGCAGATCGTCTGAGGTGACCTGCTGCAGGGCGGTCGGGAACGTCTCCCACGCTGCAGGGTCGTTGGCGACCAGGTCCATGAAGCCGAGCGCGAAGCCCTGGTTGGTCACACCCTCGAGCGAATAGACCACCTGCGCGTGCAGCTGGCGCTTGGTGCGCGCGAGCTCGGCGTCCGGCACGCCTTCGCGCTGGATGCGCTCGATCTCGGCGACAATCGCATCTTCGGCGCGGCCGGGCTCGATGCCGCTGCGCAGCGTGGCATCGAACGCGAACAGATAGGGATCGAGCGTGAGCTCGTAACTCGCCGACACGCCGGTGGCGATCTCGCCGTCGACCAGCGCGCGGTACAGACGCGAGCTGCGGCCGAGTCCGCGCGCGCCGCCCCAGGCGATCGGGCTGGATGCGCCGCCGAGGACCGAGCTCAACACGACCATTGCCGCCGCGTCGGCGTGACTGGCCTCGGGTGCGTGATACGCGAGCATGACGTAATGGGTCGGCCCAGGCCGATGCACCTTGACCCGGCGTTCGCCAGTTTGTGGCTGCTCCTCGATACCTAGTGGGGCGGGTGTCTGGCCGCGTGGGTGGACATCGAACTCCTTGTGGACTTTGTCCAGGAGGTCGGCCGAGTCGAAGTCGCCGACGATCACCATCGAGGCGTTGTTGGTCATGTAGTAGCGCTTGTAGTGCGCAAACAGGTCTTCACGCGTCATCGCGCGCAAGTCGCTCTTGGGTCCAATCACGCCCAGGCGGTACGGGTGTTCGCGCCACGCGATCGACTGAACCTCTTCGCGCAGCCAGAACTCGGGATAGTTCTCGCTGCCTTCGCGCTCGCTGATGACGACCGTGCGTTCGGCCTCGGCTTCGTCGGGCTCGATGCGCGTGTCGTAGATGCGGTCGGACTCGATCGCCAACGCCAGGTCGAGCTCGGAGGACGGCAGCGTCTCGTAGTACGCGGTGCAATCGATCCAGGTGAACGCGTTCAGCGCGCCGCCACGCCGCGAGATCTCTTTGGTGATGTCACCTTTGCCGAAGCGCTTGCCACCCTTGAACAGCATGTGCTCGACCCAGTGCGAAACACCCGTAGTCCCGGGCAGTTCGTTGCGCCCGCCGACGCGGTACCACATCCACACGCCCACGAGCGGACGCTCGCGCACTTCGCGCAGGATGACGCGCAGTCCGTTATCGAGCGTAGTTAACGAAAAAGACGCAGGGGAGGACGCCTGCACGGCCATGCGCTAATGCTACAGGCATCCACTTGTCATCCTGAGCTTGCGAAGGATCCGCTTGCCGAAACGTGTGTGCTCGCGGATCCTTCGGCTCGTTCCTCGCCTCAGGATGACAAGGTATCGGCAGGAACCCGATGACCGTTCTCGACCGGTCCGACGTTCGGCGCGGGCAGGCGATCCTCGACCTTGAGCGGCACGCCCATCGATTCGGTCACCGACGGCTCGGGCAGTGGCTCTTTGAGGTGGCCGGTGGTGACGATCATCAGCTCGCGGCTGCACGAGTGCACCTTGGGCGGCTGCACCCGACCAGGGCGGCCGGTGAAACGCTCCCAGAACGTCGAGCGCAGCAGGTACGCCTCGATGTCGAGCGAGTCCGCGTCAAAGCTGGCGTCGATCAGGCGGCCGATGCGGTTGCCGTCGTCGCCGAGGACGTCCAGGCCCTCGAGCGAGGTGGTGTCGAGCCAGCGCTCGTTGGTGTCGAGGGCCAGCGTTGCCGTGCTGCTGCCGGCGCGGCCGGTGAGGATGACCGCGTGGCGGCCGACGCGGCGGATGCGATGGCTCAGGATGCGCTCGCCGTCGCTCTGATCGACGGGATCGATATCGAGTGCCGCGAGTCGGCCCGCGGCAGGGTCAACCTGATAGTCAGTCACTGCGCCCACCTTGCGCGCGGCGGTGGGGTCGATGACTGGCAGTCCACGCAGTTCTTTCAGGCGCATAGCCGCCTCCCGATCTCAGACGTTCGCTCGCTTCGAGCCGTGGACCAGTAGGTGAGTGCAGCTCCCTCAGGGCATAGGTTGCGCGAGCACGCAAGCTATTGCAAGCGGCGGGCCAGGCTCCGCTGGCAGCTTTTGGCAGTTTTTCGCGGCGGGCTGGCAGTTATGGCCACTGATGGTGAGGTTGACGGGACTGAAGGAGGACCGTCGACGTGAGTCTTTCCGCATCTGGCCTGTACGATCTCAAGCCGCGCTTCCAGAATCTGCTCGACACGCCCGCCGAGTGGCTCGCCGAGCGCGACACCAATCCTGACCTGCTGACCTACGCGGGCGTCGGCGCAGCACTCATCGGCGGCGCAGCGCTGGCGCTCGGTGTGCATGGCCAGCAGCCGCTGCTGTGGCTGGTGCCCGCCATGGCCCTCACCAGGTTGGCGTTCAACGCGCTGGACGGCATGGTCGCAGTCCGCACCGCCCGCGCCCGGCCATGGGGCAAGGTGCTCAACGAAGTGTGCGACCGGCTGGCCGACCTGGCGTTTCTGGCGCCGCTCCTGGTGGTGCCCGATATCAGCCAGTCGCTGGTTGTGGCAGCGCTGGTCGCGACGCTGCTGGTCAGCTACCTCGGCGTACTGGCTGAAGCCGCGGGCACGCGGCGAGAGTATGGCGGCATCCTGGGCAAGGCCGATCGTATGTTGTGGCTCGGCCTCGCGGCAGGGGTCGCCGCGGCCGGTGGCGACCAGGTTTTGCTGCGACTGCTGCCGGCGCTGCTGCTGGTTGGTGGGCTGGTGACACTCGTACAGCGCGCGAGGCGCATTCATGCTGCTCTCTAATCCGCTCGCGCATCCATTTCTGGCCCCGCTGGGCTGGACGTTGGCGGGTCTCTTCGCCAGCGCCTTCGTGGCCCTGCTGCTGACGGTCCGCGGCCACTGGCAAATGCTCAGCACGTCGGTGCTGTTCGAGCGCTGGCGAACGTGGCTGCTGATTGCGCCGCTGTTCAGTCTGGTCGTGCTCAGCGGGCCACTCGCCGTAGCGCTCTTCGCGGCCGCGGCCGCGGTGCAGGGAAGTCGCGAATATGGCCGGCTGATGGGGCTCCCGACGATGGATGGAGCGCTGCTACTGGTGGCGGGCGTGGCCGCGCCGATGGCGTGTCTCGTGCCGCCTGACGGCCGGCTGGCGCTGGCAGTGGTGCTGGTGCCGTTATTGGCCAGTTTGCCAGCGTTGCTGAGTCAGGACGCACACGCCGGTGCACAGCGTGTGACACGGCTCGCCTTTGGCCTGTGGTACCTGCCCGCGACGCTCTCGACCATGGTCTTGCTGGAGCGCCACCCGCACGGCGGGCCCGGGCTGCTGGTGGCGCTGGGCCTCGCGGTCGGATTGTCCGACGTCGCGGCCTTCACGGTCGGGCGCATCTTGCGGGGCCCGAAGTTGGCGCCGCGGCTCAGTCCGTCGAAGACCTGGGCGGGAGTGACCGGCAACGTGGTCGGCGCCGCCCTGGGGCTGTTCCTGGTGCGGGATTTGTCGCCCGCTGCGCCCGTACTGATCGGCATCGTCGCACTCGGCGCGGTGTGGGGTGATCTGCTCGAGTCGCTGCTCAAGCGTGACGCAGGCGCCAAGGACGCCGGCGCGTGTCTGCCCGGGTTTGGCGGCCTGCTAGATCGGATGGATTCACTCCTCGTGGTCCTGCCGCTGACGTATGTGGCGCTCGAGGTACTGCCGTGACGTGGCTTCACCGCACGCCATGCAGCATCGGCAGGGCGGCGTTGCAAGACGCGCTGCTGGTGCCGCTGGTGCGCGCCGTCTGTGCTCCATTCCAAGCCAACGGTGCCTTTCGGGAAACCGAGGCGCTGGTGATCGTCGCCAACCACGCCAGCCACCTCGACGCGCCGGCCATTCTGGCGGCGCTGCCGCCTCACGCACGGCACCGTACGGCGATCGCCGCGGCCGACGATTACTTCTATCGCCAGCGCCTGTTGGGCTTCGCGGTCAGCCTGGCCATTGGCGCCTTCCCCTTCCCACGCCAGGGCAGTCTCGGCTTGGACCGCGCCGCTGACTTGCTCGCGCGAGGGTGGAACGTTCTGCTGTTTCCCGAAGGCACGCGCTCAGCGGACGGGGCACTCCACGACTTCCGCTGCGGCGTCGGCCGTCTGGTCGCGCGCACGCATGCCCCGGTGCTGCCGGTCGGCATTGTGGGCAGCCATGCGCTGTGGCCGCGATCGCAGCGCTTCCCACGCCGCGGACCGGTCGCAGTGCGGTTCGGCGAACCCTGGCATCCGGAGCCAGGCCTCAGTGCTCCCGAAGTTGCCAACGAACTGAACCGCCGAGTGGCGGCATTGATTGGAGTCTGACGAAAAATGCGCGGGACTGCGAGTCGTGCCTTCAGGACGCTTGGTGTCCTATCCGAGGGCATTCGCATCGGCACCCTTTATGGCTTCAGCTCCGGCGAGATGCTGGACTACGTGTACGAGAACGAAGCCCGCGGCCGTGGCCCACTCGGCCGCGGGATCGATCGTATGTATCTGAACAGCATTGGCTGGCGCGGCATCCGCGAGCGACGGGCGAACCTGATCCGCACGCTCACCGCTATCGTCGTGACGCGCCGCTCACTTGGGCTGTCGACACGCATTGTGGATATCGCCGCGGGCCCGGGCCGCTACTTGATCGATCTTGCCGAATCGCTTGGCGGGCACGATGTGGCGATCGAATGTCGCGACCTTGACGCTGACGCCGTGGCGCAGGGGCGCACGCTGGCCGCTGCCCGTGGCGTGGCCAATGTCACCTTCCTCCAGCATGACGCCCTCAACGGACCGCCGCCATCGGCCGACATCGTCGTCGTCTCAGGTCTGTACGAGATCCTGACCGACGAGGCGGCTATTCGGGCGTCAATCGCTGCAATCGGCAAAGCGATGCCGACCGGCGGGCTCCTGGTCGTCACGGGACAGCCACATCACCCGCAGTTGCAGACCATTGCCACGTTGCTGACGGATCGGGATGGCTCGCCGTGGCGCATGCACTTGCGTTCGACGGCGACGCTCGAGCGCTGGTGTCGGCAAGCGGGCTTCACCGACATCCACACGCACGCCGACACGCTCGGCATCTTCACCGTGTCAGTCGCTCGCCGTGCGGCGAATGTCGAAGCCGCTCAGACCTTCGTGCGGCTCGTCCCAGGCGACCCGCACGTCGCGCACCCATGCCCCGGGTGGGCCGCGCTGACACCAGCGCAGCATGTCCTCGACCGCTGAGCGATCGCCTTCAAAGATGGCTTCGACGCCGCCGGAATCCAGGTTGCGGACCCAGCCCTGGAGTCGGCGGTGTCTGGCTTCATCGGCTGTGGCATAGCGGAATCCGACGCCCTGGACGCTGCCACTCAGGCGGACATGGGCCCGCGCGCGATCCTTGGTCACATCGAGCGGAGCGCGCGGAGCAACGTCTGCAGGCTCAGGCTGGCGCAGTCAAGGCGCGTCCGGACGGCGTCATGGCCAAGCCGGTCGCGCACTATGGCCAGGTCCAGCGTCAGCGCTCGAGCGATTGGGAGGCCTTCGGCGACTTCGGCGGTAACGTCGGCCGCGGCCTGACTGATCGTGCAGCCGCTGCCTTCAAACCGCACCTGCGCCAATGCGCCGTTGTCGACGAGCGCATACATCGTCACTACGTCACCGCAGCGTGGGTTGGTGCCACTGGCAGAGACGGCCGGCGGAACCCCGAGCGCGCCACGCCGCGCCGGCTGCTCGAAGCGATCCAGGATCTCGTCGATGGATGACATGCTAGGCAGCGAGCAGTTTCCCACGTTCGGGCTCGGGAATTACCTGGCGCGCCTGGATCATCTGGATGATGCGCGTTTGCATCTTGATATCGCCGATCAGGCAGCCGCCAACCAGCCGACCGTCCTTGAAGAACAGGCGCTGGTAGTTCTTGTTCGCCGCGTCGAGGTGCTCCCAGCTTTCGAGGTCGGGCACGTTCTCGGGCGTCAGGCCCATCACGCGGATGCGCGAGTTGAACAGGCCCGTCGAATACATCGGCACGTCGTTATAGAACTTGCGCTCGCCGAGCATGTTCGCGCCAGCGATACGGCCGTGGCTGACACTGTTGTTCCACGTGCCCATCTGGTTGTGCAGGCCAATCGATACGTCGAAAAACTCGGCCACGTCGCCCGCGGCGAAGACGTCCGGCACGTTGGTCTCGAGATACTCGTTGGTCACGATGCCGCCGCGCACCGTGATGGGCGTACCGGCGAGGAAGTCGACGTTCATCTTGACGCCCAGGCCTACGCCGAGCAGATCGCACGCCAGGTTCTCGCCCTTGGTCGTTGTGATCCCACACACCTGACCATTCTGCGTGTGAACTTCCTGGATCTCGGCCCCATAGTGGATGTCGACGCCGGCGTCGCGCGCGATGTCGTCCACGAGTGCACCGCCATCTTCATCTAGGACGCGGCGCAAGAAGCGTGGCCCGCGAATAAGCCACACCACATTCAGTCCGTGGTGTCGGAATGCTTCGGCCAGCTCGTACGCGATGTAGCTGCCGCCGACGGCGATGGAATTCTTAGCGCGGTTCATGCACTCGCGAATCGCGGTCGCCTCGTCCCAGTACTGGAAGTTGTAGATGCCTTTCACGTCGGGCGAGTAACCAGGCGCGGGCAGAGGATTCGGACGTCCGCCCGTGGCGATCAGCAGGCGGTCGAAGGCGAAGGTGCGCCCATCGGCCGCGGTCGCCACGAGCCCCTCCGTGTCGAGCTGCGTGATCTGTGTGTCGCACAGTAGCTTGATACCCTTCTGTTCGTGCTGCTCGGGCGTCCGCAGGAACACCTTTTCGGGCCGCGCCTCGTCGCGCAGGTACGGTGGTAGCGCGACGCGGTTGTACAGCGGGTAGGGTTCGTTCGTGACAAGTGTGATTTCGCCTTCGGCGTCGGTCTTGCGGATCGTCTCGGCTGCGTAAGTGCCGGACGCGCCATTGCCGATGATCAGGTAGCGCTTGCGGGTGGAGGTGGCCAAGCAGCGGGCCTCACAGGCTCCCAGCCAATCCGCTGCCGACGCACGTCGCGCGATGGCTGATCGTGCGCACAGTCTACCACCGGATCAGGCCGAGCCCGACCCAACCTACCGGTCGGTGCTGGATTGGGTGTGGTCATTTTCAGCGCGCCCGCGTACCCCGGACGAGATCGTCGGCCAGCGCGCGGTCAAGTTGGAACGTATGCGCGCGCTGCTGCATCTGCTCGACGATCCGCAGCTAGCGTTCCCGTCGCTGCTCGTCGCGGGCACCAAAGGCAAGGGCAGCACCGTCGCCATGCTCGCATCGTGCCTGGCTGCCGCGGGCCGGCGGACAGGTCGGTACACGTCGCCGCACCTGGTCAACTGGCGTGAGCGCACGTCTATCGATGGCGAGCCGATCTCGACCGAGCGGGTCGTCGCGCTCGCTGCGCCGATTCGGCGCGCGATCGAGCAGCTACCGCCCGACGTCGGGCAGCCGACCACATTCGAAGTGGGCACAGCGCTCGCGTTCATGCAGTTCGCCGAACAGGGCGTCGACGTGGCCGTGCTGGAAGTAGGCGTGGGCGGGCGCCATGACGCGACTAACGTCGTCGAGCCACTGGTGTCGGCGATCACGCCGATCAGCTACGACCACACGCCCACATTAGGCCCGACGTTGTCGGCCATCGCCGAGCATAAGGCCGGCGTGCTTCGGCCAGGCCGGCCTGGCATCCTGGGGCGGCAGCCGGCGGAGGCGCAGCAGGCCATTGAAGCCATAGCGCGTGAGCTCGATGTGCCATTAGATGAGGTGGGTCGCGACTGGTGGTGGGCACGCAGCGGCGCCGACATCAGCATCGAATCCGCACGTGATCGGCAGCCACTGCCAGTGCAGGTTGGCCTGATCGGCGATCACCAGCTCGACAATGCGACGACGGCTGTGGCTGCGCTGCACCGACTCGGCCAGATTGACCAGCGGCTGGCGGTGCCGCGCGAAGCCATCCAGCACGGGCTGGCGACCGTGGACTGGCCCGGGCGCCTGCAGGTCCTCCAGCGCGAGCCGCTGCTGGTCCTCGATGGTGCGCACAACGCGTTTTCGGCCGAGGTGCTCGGCCAGGCGCTCGAACAGAACTTCACGTTCAAACGGCTCTTGCTGGTGCTTGGCCTGAGCCAGGGCAAAGATGCCCATGGTGTGGTCGATGCCCTGGGCTGGCGCGCCGACCGGCTGTACGTCACCCGCTCACATCACGAGCGGTCTGCCGACCCGAGCGCGCTAGCCGCCTTGGCGCACGATCGCGTGGCCGATTTGCGGGTGATCGTCCGCGATGAGGTCATGGCCGCGGTCGAGGACGCGCTACATGTGGCGCTGCCTGACGATCTCGTCCTAGTTACCGGGTCATTGTTCGTGGTCGGCGAAGCGCTGGTGTGGTGGGGCCGCTCGCCTCGGTAATCGTCCCGACCTTCAACGGGGCGCACCTGCTGCCAAACTGCCTCGACTCGCTGCTTCGCCAAACGTATGCGCCACTCGAAGTGATCGTCGCCGATGGCGCCTCGCGCGACGCCACGCAGGCTGTCCTGGCTCGCTATCCCAGCGTCCGCCTGCTGGCCCTGCGCCAAAACCGCGGCTTCACAGGCAACGTCAACGCCGGCTTGCGCGCCGCGCGCGGCGAGGTGCTGCTGCTGTTGAACAACGATGCCGAGCCGGAGCCAGACTGGGTCGCGCATTGCGTTGCAGCCTTGCTGCAGCAGCCGGAGCTAGGCTCGGTGGCGACTAAGGTGCTCTACTCGGACAAGGTGACAATCAACAGCGCGGGCGACGTATTCGGGCGCAACGGTGCCCCGCGCCAGCGGGGTTCGGGCCAACCGGACGACGCAGTCTGGAGCACGGTCGAGCCGATCTTCGGCGCTTCAGGCGGCGCTGCCGCCTATCGTCGCCATATGCTCGCCGACGTGGGCGTGCTCGACGAAGATTTCTTCATGTACCTCGAGGACGTGGACCTCGCGTTCCGCGCCCAACTGCGCGGCTGGAGCTGCCTGTATCAGCCCGCTGCGCGCGTCTATCACAGGGGCACCGCCAGCGCGCCAGGGCCACTGGTGTCCTATTACAACGGGCGCAACCTGATCCGTTTGCTGATCAAGGACGTGCCTGCCGGGCTGGTTCGAACGCTCCTACCTGCCGCTCTTCGTTATCAGGCGCAACGGGCACGCTCGGCGCTGGCGGCCTGGCAAGGCGTCGAGGCGCGCGCGACGCTGCGCGGTCAGCTCGCCGGCCTCGCGGAGGCGCCCCGTCATCTCGCCGCGCGCCGGCCAATCCAGGCCCGTCGACGCGTTTCGGACGCCGCACTGTACGCGCTCTTGTCGCCCGACCCGGTGTGAACCCGAAGCTTTCCCTGATCCTGCCTGCGTACAACGAGCAGGCGCGCCTGCCATTTACGCTCGGCGAGATCGAAGCGTACGTCTGCCGCGACGAGATCGACTGCGAGGTCATCGTGGTCGACAACGGCTCCCGCGATGCAACGTCGGCCGTCACGCAGCAGGCGATGCAAGGCTTCCCGCGGCTGCGCCTCGTGCGCACGGATCGGCGTGGCAAAGGCTGCGCAGTGCGCATGGGTGTGCTCGCCGCACGTGGCGAGATCGTCATGTTTGGCGACGCCGATCTCTCGTGGTCAGTCGACGAGATCAGCCGATTTCCTGAGCTCGTCAGCCCGTCGGAACCCGTGGTGATCGGCTCGCGCGAAGGCACTGGTGCCCGCCGCATCGGCGAGCCGCTGTATCGGCACGTGATGGGCCGCGTCTTCAACCGCTTCGTCCAGCGCCTCGCCGTGCCGGGGGTCGAGGACTCACAGTGTGGCCTCAAAGCGTTCGAGGCCGAGGCGGCGCGCGCGATCTTCAGCCGCCAGCGCATCGACGGATTTGGCTTCGACGTCGAGGTGCTGTTTCTTGCTCGCAAGCTGGGTTACGGCATCCGCGTGGTGCCGCTGCACTGGGAGCACAAGGAAAACAGCCGCGTCGCTCCGATTCGGGACACGCTGACGATGCTGTCGGACGTGCTGCGGGTGCGCGCGAACGCCTGGCGCGGCGTGTATCAGCTGCCTGGCTGAAGAACCGACTCGATGGCCGTGAGCAGGTCGTCGAGGTCAAACGGCTTGCGCATCAGGGCGCGGGCGCCGAGCTCGGCAGCGGTCGTGTCGCTCGCCCAGCTACGGCCCGTGAGCAGCACGACCGGCAGCAGCTTGGCCAGAGCACGGATCTGCTCGCGCCCAGCCTGGTTGAGTGTGCGCTGGGCGCCGCCCCAGAAGTCGGCGACGATGATGTCGCCTCGATCGTTGGCCGCGGCGTGCGAGATTTCGTCGTATGACTCGCACGCGATGACGTCGAAGCCTTCCAGCCCGAGCACCTCGTGCAGCAGTCCACGGAGCGCGAGGTCGTCCTCGAGGAGCAGCACGCGGCCGCGGGTCATTGTTGTCGCGGCTATTCGACGGGCCGCCGGGCGACTGAGTCAATGGACATTTGCATCTGGCTGCAACCAATGCGAGTAACAAATTGGCACGCGGCTTGCGTTACGAGGCGCAACACTCCCGCAGTACGGCCAAGCGCCGGGTAGACGAGGATATGCCGATTGAGCAGTCGCCGCGATCACGGTTGTCATCACCACGGATTCGCCTGGCCCGCGAAGCTCTCCTTAGCACATCGGCCACCTCGCTGCTGCAACCTGTTCGCGAAATCATCTGCGAGCCGACGCGCACCCAGATCGTGCGCGTGCTGAGCGCGGGACCGCTCTCTGTGGGTGATCTCGCTACGACCTTGGGCCGCAGCAAGTCAGCTACCAGCCAGCATCTGCGCGTGCTACGCGAGGGTGGGGTGGTTAACGCGCGGCGGCGCGGTCGCGCGGTGATTTACAGCCTCGCTCAGACGCCGATGATCAGCGCTACTGTTCAGGTGCTCGATCGCGCGGCGACGATCGGGGCGGCCTAAACGGCACTCCCGCGCGCCAGGTCGACCGCGATAATAAGCAGGCCGAACAGCACGCGGTAGATGACGAACACCGCTAGCGAATTGCGCTGCACGTAACGAAGCAGCACCCCGATCGCAATAAAGCCGACGACTGCGGACGTCACGGCGCCGACCGCCGCGCCGGCCAGCTCCGATGACGGAATGCCATCGCGCAGCTTGAACACTGCCGCCGCTCCGATGATCGGCCCAGAGAGCAAGAACGAGAAGCGCGCGGCGGTTGGCCGGTCGAGCCCGCGCAGCAGTCCTGCCGTCATGGTGATGCCGCTGCGCGAGACACCGGGCATCAGCGCGATTGCCTGGGCCAGGCCCATGGTCAGCGCATCGGGCCAGCCGAGGTCGTCCATCGAGCGCTTCAGGCTCGCCATGCGATCTGCGCCGTACAGCACGAGGCCGAAGACAATCAGCAGCACCGCGTTGAGCACCGGACTGCGAAACAGCGTCTCGACGGGTTTCTCCGCGACGATGCCGATCAGGCCAGCTGGAATGCTGCCCAGCAGAACCAGCAATGCCATCCGCCAGGCCGGGTCCTCCGCGCGCGCGCTCGCCGAGAACAAGCCGCGAAAGAAGCCCCGAATCAGGCTCAGCCAGTCCGCCCAGAAGAACCACAACAGAGCGATCAGGGTGCCTAGATGCAGCGCCAGGTCAAAGGCTTGCGAGTGCGGCGGCCAGCCCAGCAGGAAGGGCACCATGATCAAGTGGCCGGAGCTGGAGATGGGCAAGAACTCCGAGAGGCCCTGCACCGTCCCAAGCACGGCGGCTTGCAGCAGATCCATGGGTCAAGAACCTTAGCCGCTGCAGGCTGACGGCTGACGGCTGACGGCTTTCAGCTACACAGGCGCGTGGGGTCGGCGGTGACGCCAAGGCTCTGGAGCGTCTGCAGCACGGGCGCGGCTTGTGTCGCTATCTGCGGCTGGACCTGATTGCAGGCGGCCTTGGCGCTGGCCGTCATCGTGTACTGGTTCCAGAACTGGTCCGCGAGGCGCGGCAGTGGCGCAGTGGGCTCCCGACTGCGCAATGCCTCGACGTGTGCTTGCGCCTCGTCCTCGTGGCCTGCCGCGAGCAGCGCGACCATCGCCCTGAAGTGCGCGTAGTCGGTAATCGCCACGGCCGCCGCGGCAGTCTCCGTCGGCGGCGTATTGATCACTCGGTCGTAGAGCGCGGCAGCATCGGCGGCGTTGCCGCTGGCGAGAGCCGCATCGGCGGCATTGAGCACTTCGACGCGGCTGGTGCCGGTTGCAGGCGCAGTTGGTGCGGCAGTAGGTTTGGACGCCGCCTGCGTCGGCGCGGATGCAAGCGTCGGAGGCGTCGCAGGCGTCGGAGGCGGCGCGGTGGAGGTCGCAGCGGGCGGCGGAGTGGCGGGTGCCGGGGGTGTCGTGCAGGCGCTGCACACCAGCAGCGCGCTGGCGGCAAGCCAGCCGCGGAGAGGCATGCCTGAATGTATCACCGTGTTAGCCTCTCGACCGAGGCACCGTGGATCAGGCGCACATTCGCAACTTCGTCATCATCGCGCACATCGACCACGGTAAGTCGACACTGGCCGATCGACTGCTCGAACGCACCGGCACGCTCGCCCAGCGCGAGATGCACGAGCAGGTCCTGGACGCCATGGACCTGGAGCGTGAAAAGGGCATCACCATCAAGGCCAAGGCGGTGCGCATGCACTACCGCGCGGCCGATGGCCAGGAGTACCAGTTGAACCTGATCGACACGCCTGGCCACGTCGACTTCACGTACGAGGTATCACGCGCGCTGGCCGCCTGCGAGGGCGCACTGCTCGTCGTCGACGCCGCCCAGGGCGTCGAGGCGCAGACGCTGGCCAATGTGTACCTCGCCGTCGAGCACGACCTGGAAATTATTCCGATCATCAACAAGATCGATCTGCCCAGCGCGCAGCCCGACGTGGTGCGCGCGGAAATCGAGCGAGTCGTCGGCCTGCCAGGCGAGGACTGCATCCTCGCCTCGGCCAAGGAAGGCGTCGGCGTCGAGGAGATTCTCGAAGCGATCGTCACCCGTATTCCGCCTCCAAAGGGCGACCGTCAGGCGCCGCTGCGCGCGCTCATCTTCGACTCGCATTACGACGCCTACAAAGGTGTGATCGCGTACTGCCGCTTCATGGATGGCTATCTCAAAGCGGGCCAGGCGGTGCGCATGATGACGGCCGCGGTCCGCGGCGAGGCCATGGAAGTCGGCATCTTCCATCCGACGATGAGGGCCATCGACTGCCTCGAGGCCGGCGAAGTGGGCTACGTCGCGACCGGCCTCAAGGATGTGCGCGATGTGCGCGTGGGCGACACGATCACCTCGGAGAGTCATGGAGCCACCGAGGCGTTGCCGGGCTATCGGCCGGCCAAGTCGATGGTCTACGCCGGGCTGTACCCGACCAACGGCGAGGAGTACCCATTGCTGCGCGAGGCGCTCGAACGCCTGAAGCTCAACGACGCATCGCTCGTGTACGAGCCTGAAAGCTCGGTGGCACTCGGGTTCGGTTTCCGCTGTGGCTTCCTGGGCATGCTGCACATGGAGATCATTCGCGAACGCCTCGAACGCGAGTACAACCTGGAGCTGCTGATCACCGCGCCCAGCGTCGAGTACCACGTCTATATGGCGGATGGCTCGGTGCGCCTGGTCGAGAACCCGGCCGAACTGCCATCGCCGGGCACGTACCACCGCGTTGAAGAGCCGTGGGTCGACCTGTCGGTCATCTCCCCGTCGCGCTACATCGGACCGATCATGCAGCTCGTCCAGGATCGCCGCGGCACGTTCGGCAAGATGGACTACGTCGACGAACAACGCGTGCTGCTCACGTACCAGATGCCCCTGGCTGAGCTCATCGTTGATTTCTACGACCAGCTCAAGACACGCACGCAGGGCTATGCCAGCCTCGACTATCACTACGCCGAGTACCGTGAGGCCGACCTGGTCAAGCTGGACGTGCTGGTCAATGCCCAGCCGGTCGATGCGCTGAGCATGATCATCCATCAGGACAAGGCCTATCACCAGGGGCGCGCGCTGATCGAAAAGCTACGGCAGCTGATCCCACGCCAGATGTTCGACGTGCCACTGCAAGCCGCGATCGGCGGCAAGATCATCGCCCGCGAGACGATCCGCGCGATGCGCAAGAACGTGCTCGCGAAGTGTTACGGCGGCGACATCACGCGCAAGCGCAAGCTGCTCGAGAAGCAAGCGGAAGGCAAGAAACGCATGAAGCGCCTGGGCCAGGTTGAGATCCCCCAGGAGGCGTTCATGGCCGTGCTCTCGCTACGCGACTGACTGACATGGCTTGCCTCACGGCAGCATAGGAACGGAGCGCCACGTGCGGGCAAGCCCGTATCGTCCGGGTTGATGGCATTAGAAGCCGCGGAGCGGAACAACACTGGACGGACGGCCGCGTTCAAGGCGTACGCGCGCGAACTTGGCTTCCACCTGGTCGGCATCACGTCGCCCGAGCCATTCGAGCAGGCTGAGCTCGACATAACGAAGTGGCTCGGGGAAGGACACCAGGGCGAGATGGCCTGGATGAACGAAGCTCGGACGCGTCTCGCTTGCCGGCCACACGAGCTCCTGCCTGGGGCAAAGTCACTGGTCGTGGTCGGTGTGTCGTATCGCACCGCGGAACCCGAACACGGCCCCGGTAGGATCGCCCGCTACGCCTGGGGCTCCGACTACCACGAGATCATGAAGCTGCGCCTGAGGCGGCTGGCGGAATTCCTCGGCGACAGCAGCTCTCGGGTCTTCGTCGACAGCGGCCCACTGGCCGAACGCGATGCGGCAGTCAGAGCTGGTCTGGGCTTCAGGGGCAAAAACACCAATCTGCTCACGCCGATTGGTTCGTACGTCTTCCTGGGCGCGCTGCTCACCGAAGCCGAGCTCGACTATGACCAACCCGTCGCCAAGGACTGTGGCACGTGCACCCTATGTCTCGATGCCTGCCCCACGCAAGCGCTCGACGCCCCATACCATCTGGCCGCGGAGCGCTGCATCGCCTACCTGACCATCGAGCATCGCGGCCCCGTCGCCGACGACCTGCGGCCGCACATGGGCGAGTGGGTCTTTGGCTGCGACATCTGCCAGGAAGTCTGTCCCCACAACTCGTCCACAAAAGGCCGCCCGCGTGGTTGGCCGGAGTTCGAGCCACGACCGGCCATCGGCACACGCCTTGACGCAGACCACATGCTGAGGATGGACGAGCACGCTTATCGTGAGACCTTCAAAGGCTCGCCGATGAAGCGCGCCAAACGTAAAGGCCTGGCGCGCAATGCTGCCCTAGCGCTCGGCAACGAGAGCGATATGGCGGCGGCCCCGACACTGGAGCGCGCCGCCACATCGGATCCGGAGCCGCTCGTCCGCGAAGCCGCGGCGTGGGCGCTTACGCGGCTGCGGTCGCGGTAGCTGGGCCCGAGAGCCGGCTGTGCTGTAAATAAGCGGCGATGATTGCGCGCAGCTCCTGAGAATGCGTGGTCACGTTGATCAAGCGGCGTAGCACGACCGCTGTCGGCTCACTCAGTCGGTAGTTGGGCATGTCGCCAGTCAGCGCGTCGACCACACCTTCGGCGACGAGCTGGCCCAGCGTCGCGTTCAACTCAGCGGGTTGTTTGTGCGTGATACGCGCCAGCTGCTCAACTGAGAACCAGCCCCCATCCTGGGTGGCCAGAACCCGCAGCGCCTCCCACTTCAGCGGCGACGTGACGTGGCATTTGACGAAGGCCAGCAACGCAGGATCGATCTGCTCGTCGAGGCCCGATGGAAAGAACATAGACGCCCCCACAACATCGTAGGTAGCTACTTCTCGAACCGAATCGACAATGATCCGGTCGGCTTTCACTCTACCGCACGACCGATGCCAAGCAAAACGTATTCGCGTACGCGCGCGCGTCGCGACCTGGTAGAGACATGGTTTACGGGGCAGGCGTCGGCGTCGAATCGGTCGGCGGCGCCTCGGGCGTGGGCGTGACCGGGCGTGGCGTTGGCGTTGGTGGCTCCTTCGGGTCGGTCACCAGGCGTTCCAGATCCGACACAAACTGGTCCTGGATCACGAACACATCGGAGCCATCAGCGGTCTTGGCGTATGTGCCCGTGGCGACGGGTGTCTTGTCGCCAGTTTGTAGCTCGAATCTGGTGCCGTCACTGAGTTCGGCAATGGCCGAGTCCTTCGGCGTCTCCAGCCCGTATTGTTTGAGATCGCCGGGGTTGTCAACCCGTCGAGTTGAGCGCAGTTGACCCATACGTACGATGAGGCTATTGAATGACGAACGATTAGCCGGCTCGCTGGTACCTGCAACAATCCACGTGTCTTGATTCTTTTCAATGCGCACCGATTTGTCGCCCTGGTGCAGCTCCAAGGCCGTCACTTTCGAGTCGTCGAAGGTGAAGACTTGCAGGTTTTGTCCGGCCACTGCCGTTGCGGTCGAATTGGCGGCAGGCGTGGGCCCGATGTTGAATTTGTCGAGGCCAAAAACGATCCCGCCAAGAAGTACAGCAACCACGAGGAAGCCCAGTGTGACGCGAAGATTCATGCGCTTGGCTTAGCGACGTGTCCACCACACGGCGGCGCCCGCGGCGAGCACAGCCAATGGCAGAAACAGGAAGCTCGAGAACTTGACCAGGTTGATCTGCGGCCCCGTCAGCAGCATCGAGCGTGAGACTGTCTCGGGTGCGCGAATGCTGATCAGGTCGTCTTCGGCGGCCAGCCAGTTGGCCGCATCGAGGAACAGGTCCTGATTGCCCGACGATACGCTCAGGAAGCGATTGGCCACAATGTTCGGCGTCGCGATGACCACGATCCGCGCGCCCTGAGGAGTACTGCCGCTCTGACCAGCCGGGGCAGCGCCAGCCGCATTGGCCTCGATCGCCACGGCCAGCGGCAGCGGGCCCTTGGGATCAGCATCCGAGCGCTGAATCTGCTGGAGATTGGTATTGCCCCAACTCTGATCCGACGATTGCGCGAGCGCGACCACCGTGGCATCGCCCGTGGCACTGCTTGGAATGGTGATGCTGCCGACAGCCGGATAGAACGTCGCGAGCCGCAAGTCCTTGGTGATCGCGTGCGAGCCGTACTTGTCGACAACCGGCACGCGGACATCCTGCAGGAACGGCTGGGCCGGATCGACGACGAGCAGATTCGTGTTGACGCTGACGTGGTACTTGTCGAGCAGGTCGTTGAAGTCACTCTGCGTGCCCGGACCAAGCAGCAGGAAGAGTTTCCCGCTGCCATCGAGATACGCCCGCAGCGCGTCCTTCTCTTCGGGCAGGAATGGATTGGTCGGGCCCGCGATGATGACCTCGTCGGCGTCGTCTGGAATAGCTTTGGCGGTGATCAGGTTGAGCGGGGCGGCGGTGAAGTTGTCTCGCTCGAGCGCCTGCTTGATCTGGCTGTAATCACCTTGATCGAAGCCGTCCAGCGATCGTTCGCCGTGGCCCTGCGTGAAGTACACCTTCTTCTCCGGCCGCTCGAGCTTGACCAGCGCCGTGCTGATGTCGCGCTCCGTCGTACCAGTGCTGTTCTGCTTCTTGTCGCCCATCTGGTACACGATCGTCCCGGTCTCCGTGATCCCGGCCGCGAACGCGTCGCCGGGGCGCTGCTCGGGATCGATGAGCTCGAACGTCAGCTTGCCGCCGGAACGTGACGAGTAGTCGGTGAGCAGGGTCTGGAAGTCCTGTCGCCGTGAGTCGGTGCTGGTCAGGAACCCGGTCACCTTGACTGGTTGCGGCAACGTTTCGGCGATCTTCTTGCTCTGATCGGACAGCGTGAATTGCCGGTTCGACGTCAGGTCGACCTTGTTCTGATAGCGCGAGCCGAGCACGTTGAACAGGCCGAGAATCACCAGCGCGGCCACGGCAATGACCAGCGTGTTGCCCGAGTACATCGCGCCACGCCCGGTGAGCTTGGCCCACACATCTTCAGGATCCAGCGCGACGTAGATGCCCAGCAGCAGCACGCCCGCCGCAATCAAGATGCGCTCGATCAGGCCGAACTGGCCCTCCACCAGCAGCGCACCAATACCGGCCAGGATGCCGAAGACGCCGAGCGCCGCCATCGGCAAGCGCGCGGATTCCATCGAGAAGCCACCACCCGATTGAGGATCACGACTCGCCATTGCTAGCGGTACCTCCGAGCTTGCAATGACAGCGTGCTCAAGACCAGGCCGGCGACGATCATGGTCAGGTAGTAGATGACATCCTTAGTGTTGATCACGCCTTGGGGGAAGTCCTGAAAATGATTGATGACGCTGGTGTAGCTGACGATGGTGCCCAGCGTGCCGCCCAGTGACTGGCCGAGGTTGTCGCTGAGCCACAACACGAGCAGGAAGATAAACGCCAGCACTGCCGCGACGATCTGATTTTCAGTCAAGCTGGAGGCCCACAATCCCACCGCCAGGAACGCCGCCGCTTGCAGCAGCACGCCGACGTAGCCGGCGATGATCGGACCGCGGTCCGGGTTGCCGAAGACGAACAGAAACAGCGGGTAGAGCAGCGTCAAACCGACCATGACCGCCACGAGCAGGATGCTCGCGACGAATTTGCCAACTACGATCTGCCATTCCTGGACCGGGTTCGTGAGCAGGAGCTCGATGGTCCCCGTGCGCTGCTCCTCAGCCAGGAGGCGCATGCTGATCATCGGGACGACAAACAAGAACAGGACGCTCACGTTGGAGATCAGCCCGCGCAGCGACGCCTCACGCGAGCTTTCGATGATCAATCCGAACAGCAGACCTGCACCGAACAGAAAGAACGCGATCACGAGATACGCCAGCGGCGACAGAAAGTAGCCACGCAGCTCGCGCGTGGCGACGGCCCAGGCGTTTCTCATGCAACCTCCTCGGAGGCCATGTCGCTGGTGGTCAGCTGCAGGAAAATCTCTTCCAGGCTCAGATGCGCTGGCCGCAGCTCCATCAAGCCAAAGCCGCCGTTGACGACGGCATTGGCGAGCGCCTCGCGGATATCCGCGCCGACCGCGCTCTGAATGGTGTACGAGCGGGCCGCATCCGAAGTAGCGCGTCCGTCGCCGTCAAGTTCAACGCTGAGCACCTTCGGCACTGATTTAAGTGCTTTGGTGACGGCATCGCGTGGCCCGCGCACCGTCACCGCGATGCTCTCGGCGCCCTTCAGGCGACGGTCGAGGTTTTGCGGCGTGTCTTCGGCGACGACCCGACCGTTGGCGATGATGACGATGCGCGAGCAGGTCGCGGCCACCTCGGGCAGGATGTGGGTGCTCAAGACGACGGTGTGCTCGCCGCCCAGGGATTTGATGAGATTGCGCGTCTCGATGATCTGCTTGGGGTCGAGGCCGCTCGTTGGCTCGTCGAGGATCAGGACGGGTGGATCGCCGAGCAGTGCCTGGGCCAGTCCGACGCGCTGGCGCAAGCCCTTCGACAGCTTGCCGATCGCATCATTGGCCCGATGCGCGATGCGCGCCTTCTCCATGGCCCGCTCGACTTCGCGGCGCCGCTCCTTGACATCTTTGATTTTCCCCATGAAATCCAGATACGAACGCACGCTCATATCGGGATAGAGCGGCACCGTCTCGGGCAGGTAGCCGATGTTGGCGCGGGCTTGCAGCGATTGACGGAAGACGTCGAAACCGGCGACTTCAGCGCGCCCGCCAGTGGGCGGCAAGTAGCCGGTCAGAATCCGCATCGTGGTCGTCTTACCGGCGCCATTGGGTCCGAGAAAGCCGAGTACTTCGCCTTTCTGAACCTCGAATGTCACGTCGGCAACCGCGACCCGCGGACCGTAATTCTTGGTCAGGTGCTCGACGCGAATCACGCGACGTCACCCCCACAGTCAGTTCTGGATTGAGCCATAGCCGCCCGAAGCGTAGCGTGCGCGAGTATAGGTTTGCCCTTTTCTAACGAGCAACGAAGTCCTCATAAGAGTACCGTTAAACTCGAGTCACTCCACGATGTCCGAGCGCATGGCGGTCTACGCGGGTGTCTTCGATCCACCCACGATGGCGCACCTCGAGATCGTCGAGATGGCCCTACGCATCTTCGACCGTCTCACGGTTGTGGTCAGCTTCAACCCGAACAAGCCGCGGGCGCTGTTTTCGCCCGACGAGCGGGTCCAACTGATCGAGGCCTCGTTGAGTGAGGACGTTCGGGGCCGCGTGCAGGTCACGTCGCATTCCGGTCTGACGGCGCCGTATGCGCAGAGCATCGGCGCGAGCGCCCTCGTGCGCGGTATGCGGCCCTATGCCGACGCCGATGCCGAGATTGCGCTGGCGTTGATGAACCAGAAGCTGGCGCCGCAGCTACCGACGCTGCTGCTGGTGACCAGTCCGCGCAACGTGTTTCTGTCGAGCTCGTTCGTGCGCGAGACGGCGCAGTTGGGCGGGATGATCGTGCCCGGCACGGTTTCAGCCGCCGTCGAGGCGGCGCTCCAGGATCGCTTCGGGCACCTGGCCATCGACGACGGCGCCGCGCGACGCGGATCCGAGGCCGCGCGCGAATCGTAGATTCCTCATGCACCGAGCGGGCACCGCGCTGATCGTCGTCGGCCTCGCGCTGCTGGCCGTCGGCGTGGCGTGGCAATTCGGCCTCATACCTGGCAGCGGCGTGACGCTGCCGCCGCCGGTCGCACTCCAGCGCACCGCGACGCCCATCGCCGCCCCATCTGCCACCACGGCCCCGGTGATCCCGCCTGCCGTTATGGTCCTGCCAACCGCCGCCCCCGCACCGCTGCCCGTGGCGCCGCTGCCCCAGTCGCCTGATGCAGCGGATCGGCGTGAGCAGGCCCAGCGCCCGCCGCCCGGCTACGCGGTGCGGCTCGCCATCCCGTCGATCAAGCTCGAAACTGACGTTCAGCAAGGCGGCATCGTCGACAACGCCGACGGCAATCCAAGTTGGGAAACGCTGCCGTTCGTCGCCGTCCACTACGGCGACCTGACGTCGCTGATCGGCGCACAGGGCAACGCCGTCATCGCCGGCCACGTCGTGACCCTGCGCGAAGGCAACGTCTTCCGCTTTCTCTATCAGCTCGATCTCGACGATGAAATCCAGGTCTGGGATAACCACGAGCGCGAGCACGATTTCCGAGTCGTCGACGTCAAGCTCGTGCCGCCCACTGACACGTCGGTCATGGCCCCGACGCCCGACCAAACGCTCACGCTCATCACCTGCGGCGGCACATTCGACCCCGTCAAACGCGAGTTTTCCGATCGCCTGATCGTCACGGCGAAACCCATCTGACAGCCACGCACCGTTACACTGGCACATCACATGCATCTGGCGTCAGGCGCTTTTACCTGACGAAAAGCCCATTCTTACGTTCGGAGGTCCCGCGTGGCGTCACCTCTCCGCGGACCAAATGGGAGTGTGAGCACCGCCGACGGCCGGGCCGCGTATCACGACCCAGCCCACGATGGGCCACTGCCCCAGGCCACGCTCCCGGAGCTCGTCGGCCGACTCATCAATGACGTCTCTGATCTCGCCGATCGGCAGCTCGAGCTAGCCAAACAGGAGATTTCGGAAGCCAAGGACGAAGCCATCAGTGCTATCGTCAAGATCGCGATCGGGGCGGGTATCGCACTTGTCGCGAGCGTGCTCCTGGTTATCTGGGCCTGGACCGGGTTTATCTGGTTCTTCAATTGGGTCGGCGCGTTCATCACGATCGGCCCGATCTCGCTGTCCTGGCTGGGCTGGCTGCTCGGGCTGCTCGTCCCAGCGTTGGCAGCATTTTTCGCCTGGAAGCGCTTCATCAGCGGCGGCATCAAGAAGGCCAAACATCTGTTCCCGCCGCTGCCCCGAACTCGGGCCACGGTTAAGGAGAATCTCGAATGGGTGCGACACCAGCGGATACCGAGCGGGAGATAGGTCGCCTTCGCGGCGACATGACCGACGCGCTGGCCGAGCTGCAGCGCCGGCTCAAGGGCGGCGTGCGTGGAATCGCGGGTGCCGAAGCGCGCATCTCGACTGCTCGCACCCAGCGCCAGCTCACCGCGCAAGCACGCGACAATCCGACGCTGCTCGGCGTGGCCGGCGTCGTCGTCGTGGGCGCGATTGGCTACGGCATCTACGCCGCTGTCAAGCGGTCGCGCGAGCAGGGCAAGCCACAAAACCGTCTGAAGCGTGGTGTCGCCGAGCTGACCGAGCGCGTCGAGGGCGGCGTCGAGCTGTCTCGCCGGCAGCTGGAGCGGCAAATCGAACGGGCCAAACCGCGCGGGTTGTTGCTCAAGGTGGAGCCCGAAGACGGTGGATACATGCGCGTCACCGATGCACGCCTGGACGTGCCCGCGGTAAAGAACAAGGGGCGACAAGACGTGATCAAAAAGCTGCTCTGGGCTGGGTTTCTGTCCGTATTCATGGCCGTCAGCAGCGTGCTGGCCCGCCGCGTGGCCGGCACCGTCTGGAAGGTCACGGTGCGCGAGGATCCGCCGACCGAAAAACCGAAGGCCGACTGAACGCCGGATGCTGTCCGGCGACGAGATTCGGCGTCTGGGCGTAGTCGATCTCGCCAGTGCCGCCGCGCAACAGACGCTGTTTCAGCCGAACGGCGTCGACCTGTCGCTCGACGCGCTGTGGCGCTTCAGCGCGGCCGGCTCGCTCGGCCAGACCAATGCCGATCGCCACCTGCCCGAGCGCCTCGAGCTGGTCTTCGACGCCGATGGCTGGATTCGGCTCGAAGTGGGCAGCTACGGGCTGCGTTACGCCGAAAGTGTCGACCTGCCGCCGGACTGCGGCGGTCTGTGCTTTCCCCGCTCGAGCCTCCTGCGCATGGGCCTACACGTCCCGACTGCGGTCTGGGACGCGGGTTATGGTGGGCGCGGCGAGGGCTTGCTGATCGTGACCAACCCGCACGGGGTACGCCTGCAGCGCGGCGCGCGCATCGCGCAGCTGGTGCTGTTCCGGTTGACCGAGCTGCCTAGCGCGGTCTACGCGGGGCAGTACCAGGACGAGAATCGCTCAATATCCTGAGCAACCTCGACCAGCGGGCCGCCTGCCACACAGTACTGACAGGGCGGCGGTTGAGCCCGCGGGGCGTCCACGCTCAGCGCCGCCAGGCCCGCGGCGACCGCGCACAGCGGCAGACCCACCACGTTCAGGTAGCAGCCATCGCAGCGCTCGACCGGCCGAAACTGCGCGTCCTGCACGGCGTAGCCGCCGGCCTTGTCGAACGGCTCCCCGCGCGCTACATAGGCCCTGATCTCGGCGTCCGAGTAGTCGCGCATCAGCACTCGCGTCGAGACGACCGCGCCCCACTCGCGCCCATCTGCGCTTCGTAACGCGACGCCAGTCACGACCTCATGCGCGCGCCCACGCAGCGCCAGCAGCATCTTTTCCGCCGCCGCGGCATCCGCCGGCTTGCCCAATGATTGGCCGTCTGAGGCGACGATTGTATCCGCGGCCACGATCACGTCCCCTGCGCCAGTCGTAATGGTCCGTGCCTTGGCCAGCGCCACGTTCAGCGCGCTGACCAGCGGATCGCGCAGCAGATGCTGAGCCTCGTCCACAACGCTCGGCGCCGAGGACCAGTCCAGGCCGAGTAGCCCAATCAAGGCCTGCCGCCGTGGTGACGCCGACGCGAGGACGAGTCTAGCCGTAGAGCGTGCCGCGCGCGCCCGGTACCGTCGCCGCACCCAGCGAAGCGATCGTCTCGAGCGCCAACTCGACCGAGCCATCGTCGATGTGACGATGGGTGACCATGCGCACGCCGCTTGGGCCCGCGCCCCCGGTGACTCTCAGCCCGCTCGGCTGCAGTGCCTGCGCAAAGGAGGCCGTCGTATAGCCGAGGCCGCCCACGTCGAATCGCACGATGTTGCTCTGGACGCACTCCAGGTCGAGTGTGATACCAGGTATCCGGACGAGACCTTTGGCCAGGCGCCGTGCACGACGATGATCGTCGGCCAGTCGAGCGACGCCTGTGCGCAACGCGACCAGACCAGCCGCCGCGATCACGCCCGCCTGGCGCATGCCGCCGCCCACCATCTTGCGATAGCGCCGCGCCTCGTCGATCACCGCTTTCGAGCCCACGAGCACCGACCCGACGGGTGCGCCCAAGCCCTTGGACAGACAGAAGGTCAGCGTGTCGGCGCCGCGCGCCAGAAGTTCTGGCTGCACCCCAAGTGCAACGGCCGCGTTGAAGACGCGCGCCCCATCGATGTGGACCTTCAGTCCACGCTCGCGCGCGAGCGCGATCAACACGGCCAGCTCCTCTGGGCGCATGACCGTCCCACCGGACGCGTTGTGCGTGTTCTCAATGGCCAGCAGCGCCGTGTGCGCGTAATGAACGTTCTGGGCTCGAACGGTATTGATGACCTGCTCGGGCTGGATTTTGCCCATCACCCCGACCACCGGCCGCAGCGTCAGGCCGGCCAGGCGCGCGGCGCCTCCGACTTCCGAGTTGGCGATGTGCGAGCTAACCTCGGCGATAATCTCCTCGCCGGGTCGGCTCAGGCTGAGCTGGGCGAGCAAATTGCCCTGCGTGCCACTGGCGACGAACAGGCCCGCGTCCTTGTCGAAGATGTGCGCGGCCGCCTGCTCCAGTTGGTTGATGGTCGGGTCTTCGCCGAAGACGTCGTCGCCGACCGGTGCCGCCGCCATGGCCTCGCGCATCTCAGGTGTGGGCTGGGTAATCGTGTCGCTGCGGAAGTCAAGCCGCAGCGCTGCTTCGAGGTCGACCGCGGCGGACGCCGATGGGACGCTGACTGCCATAGTGCCCGGAAGTGTACCTAGATCGCCTGGCGTAACTCCCGCGGTGTGTTGCTTGTAATCACATCGACTCCCGCATCAACTGCACGCCGTACTCGCTCCTGCCAGTTTGGTGTCCCCGCATCCAGCGTCCAGACATCGAGCACCAGGCCTGCCCGATGCACCAGCTCGACGACGTCGAAGTCGTCGGCCAGCATGCGTTCGAACGCCATGAGCCGCAGATGGATCTCGCGCGCGCCAGGCACGAGGCGCAGGATGCCGCCGAGCCGATCGAACAGGTAGTCCTGCGGCGCGCTATGGACGGCTCGCGCCAGCGGGTGCCCGTCGAGGTAGTCGTATGCGCCGCGCGGCAGCATGCCCCCCTCTTCGGCCTCGCGTCCTTCGGGCACCCAATCGAGCTCGCCCGCGACATCGAATCCGATGCGCAGCGAACCATCCAGCCGCAGCAGCCGGCGCAAGTTCCAATCGGCCGAGCTGTTGAACACCACTCGGTCCTTGACCGGCTCGACCAACCGCAGCAGCGCTTCGAGCACCGGCACTGGCAGCGGATCGAGATCCATCATGTCCAGCTCGAGCAGCGTCGGCGCTGGGATCCGCACCATCAGGTCGACCACGTCGCCGAACAACGGCCCGGCGGCCGGCGGGTCATGGGTCACGATGAACTCGTGGCCGACAAGCGCGATATCGATTTCAGCCCGTGGCACGCCTTCGCTCAAGCACTCCTCAACGGCTTGCCGCGAGTTGCCTGGGAACGCCCTGCTCCAGCGGCACTGGTGCGCCTTGAACACGACCGCCACGCGCCGCCATCGTAGTCGGACCGCATACCCTGTCACATAGATCGTGAGCCTGCCTCTCGCTGTACCGAGGCCGCGGCGGATGGCGACTGCCGCGAGTGCCTTGTGGGTCCTGATCGCGGGCGTGCTCGGCTTGTACCTGGTGGTGTTCGCGGCCAGCGCCGCGGGCCGGCTGTTGCGCTCGCAGGAAGAGTTCGTCTACGGCGAGTCGTGGCTGCTCGACGATGCCCGACGCATCGCGGCGGGCGAATTGCTCTACCCACCGGTTGATCGACTGCCGCTGATGCATACGGCGTACACGCCGGTCTACTACGTGATCGTCGGCGAGCTGCAGCACGTGCTCGGCGACCACTCGGATTTACGCTGCTCGGCCTTGCCCTCGCGACCAGCGGCCGCGTCAGCGCTTCGGCCGTGGTCCTGGTTGTAGCCGTGCTGACCAAACAGACCTTTCTCGTCGCGCCCGTCGCTATCTGCCTCGCCCTATGGCCGATGTGGAAGCATATGTTGCGTTTCGCGGCGATCTTTGGCTGCGGCGTGCTCGCGTCGGTAGTGGTCGCACAGTGGCTGACCGGCGGCTGGTTCCTATGGCACACCGTCGTCGGCAACTCGAATGAGGCCGAATTCGACACCTTCGCCCAGTTGATTGGCGGCTTTCTCCAATTCAACGGCTTGCCGGCCCTCGCCGCCGTCGCCAGCCTGGTGCTGCCGAGCAGTCGTGAAGAGCGCCTGTGGCGACTATATTTCCTGGGCACGCTGGCGACGCTGCCCACGATCGCCAAGATCGGCGCGTCTTCGAACTACTGGCTAGAGATCACAGCCGCAACCGCGGCCATGCTCGCGTTGGCGAGCCATCGCTTGGCGCAGTGGCACGAGACGCGGCTGATCGCGCCGGTCATCATCGCCGGCTCGCTGTTGATTGCGGTGCCGGGCTATCAGGCCAATACCCGCGAGGCCTCGGACAGCTTGCGCGAGGCGCTCACGCCCTCGCCCGAGTACCTCACGCTGGTCAGCGACGTAAGCATCAGTCCGTTGCGCGTCGAGTCCAGCTTTGTGCGTCGAGTCGCCGCCGAGCCGGGCGAAGTACTGACCGACAATCCTGGCCTGGCGGTGGCGGCGGGCAAACCCATCATCTACGAGTTCCAGATCTTCCAGCTGCTCCACGTCGAGGGCCACTGGTCGCAAACGCCGATCCTCGACGCCATCCACAATCGACGCTTCAGCCTGGTCGCCCTGATGCACCCGCTCGTCGGCCCGACCCAGGGCACGCGTTGGACGCCGTCCATTCGCGACGCCTTGCTCGCCACATACGTGCCCGCCGGCCAGCAATCTGGCTTTTGGCTGTATCGTCCTCGTCAATGACTCAGGCGCTCGCGGCGCCGAAGGCGCACTTCCTGCTTGGCCACCTGCCTGAGCTGAGCCGCGACCACCTCGGGTTCGTGCTGGATACGGCGCGACGCTACGGCGATTTCGTGCCGCTCAAATTCGGGCGCCGAACGACGGTCCTGCTCAGCAACCCGCGCGACGTCGAGGACGTGCTCGTCACCCGGCAGCGCAACTTCACCAAGGGCTACTTCTACCGCATTCTCGGTCCACTGCTTGGCAATGGGCTGCTTACCAGCGAGGGCGACTTCTGGCTGCGACAACGTCGGCTGGCACAGCCGGCGTTCCATCGCGAGCGGATCAACAGCTACGCCGAAGCGATGGTCCGCTTCACCCAGCAGCTACTGACAAGCTGGCGCGCTGGCGAGGTGCGCGATGTCCACGACGACATGATGCGGCTGACGTTGCGCATCGCCATGCTCGAAGCCATGCTTCTGATGACCACGATCGCCCAAACATGGCACCTCACGCTCCAGCCCGGCCATCCCATAGAGCTCCACCCCGCCCTCACCCTGCGCCCCAAACACGGCCTGAGGATGTCGCTCGCGGCGGTCTAGCCGTTCAGCGGCCGCGGCGAGCGGCCCGTTTGGGCTTGGTTGAGAAAAGGTTGCGCAAGTGCGCAACTGGTGGTTTCGCGCATGCGCCGCGAGTACAGTGCCCATCCGCACGTTGCTGAAATGTTTGGCCATTCGCAACGTGCCAGGAGGGGCATGAGGACGTCCATAGGTGTGCTTACGGTCGTCACCACGCTTGGCGTGGCGGTACTCGGCTGTGCACCGCCTACGCGCGCACCAGTACGCCCGCCGACCCCCAGCACGCCGCTGCCGGCAAGCGAAGCGGCGCTTGGGTCAGCGTCAATCATCGATCCACGCTTGCGGCGCGCCTGGCCGGACGATCCCAGCGGCCCCGCCTGGTTCACGGATGCTGGCTATCAAATGTTCGTCTCAGTTCGGGCGACGGTGTGGATCAGAGCGGCCAATTCATCGTTGCGGCAGTGGGTGACCGAGGTGACCTGGGTATCTGGCGACGCGACGGTGGACAGTGGATCGATCTCGTCCCATGGACAGCGTCAGCAATCGTGCGCCCCGGCGGCAGCCCGAATGATCTGCGTGTCGAGGTGAGCGGCGACCGCATGCACTTCGACGTCAACGGTTCGCGTGTAGCCGACCTTGCGGTCCCGTATTCGGCCGGACGCGTCGGACTGTTCGTCGGCGGCGACGCGAACCAGGTACTGATCGATCGATTGGTCGTTCAGCCGCTGGCGTCGGCGAGACGTACCGATCTCGCGGCCAAGGAGGGCGAGATTGCCTCCGCGACGGCGCGACTTGGCGACCTGTCGGCGCGGGCAAAGTCGCCGCCCAGCACCGCACAGCCAGTTGATGGCCAGTGGCAGCGCGAGATCGCAGGAGTCCAGACAGTCGTCCACCAGGTCGCTCAGGACCTCACCGCCGATTACGCGGGCTCGGCCGCCGACACCCAGCGGGTGTCGCGCGTCGTTGCACTGGTGCGCATGCTTGAAGCCGACGTGGCCGGCGTGATCGGCGTCTGGCGTGACGGGTTCGACGCGCCGCACAGTCCCGTGAACGATCGCGCTGCGCTGGCGGACGCCGCGCGGCGCCTGGACGACGCAACGCGCACGGCGGAGGAGCTCAGGGCCGAGCTGCAGAACGCCAGCGCAGCCTACGCGCCAGCCACCCGATGAGTCCGCGCACGCTCGACTACTACGCCATCCTGCAGGTCGCTCCGGACGCCGATCCAGAGGTCATCGACGCTGCCTATCGCCAGCTCATGCGCAAGTACCACCCCGACAAGGCGGGCGCCGATGCGGAATTGGCGAGGGAATTGAACGAGCGTGCCAAGGTCATCAACCAGGCCTACGCCGTCCTCAGGGACCACGGCCAGCGGCGTACGTACGACCACATGCGGCAGCGCCCGCCCGTCACGCATGGGCCACCGCCGTCGGCCCCGCCGCAGCCCGAGAAATGGGCCGCTGCTCCTCCCCCGCGGCCGACGTCACCACCTGCTCCGCCACTGTCAGCCGAGGTCCAGGATTGGCGGGCAGCGCACGAGGAGTTGTTCGAGGAGCCAGAGGACACGACCTGGTCGTTTCTGAGTTCACCATTACGGGCCCTGAGCGCGGCGTACTACCTCCTGCCAGGGCGCTATGAATGGGAGGCTCCTGGTCAACGGGACTTCATTGCCACCTTGCTGCTGCTGCCAATTGGGGTGGTGGTGTGGCTCGCGACCACCGGGCGACTCGCGTGGTTACTTGGCCAGTCGCCGTACGGCGTCTTCGCGGTCTGGCTCGTCGCTGGTTTATTTGTGCTCGTCACCCACTGGAGTGGAATCCCGTCCGTGGCGTTCGCGTGCAGCGCGGCGCTGCTCATGCTCAGTGGCTGGCTCGACGCAGTCCTGACCTCGGCGAGCGCGCCCGTGTGGATTGGCTGGAGCTTCCTGGCAGTGCTGGCCGTGCTCCTCGCAAGCCGGCCATTCATCTTTGGCGTGTTGCCAACGCTGGTCGTGTGCTGGCTGCTCGGCCGCGTCATTTAGACGCTCAGGGTGGCCACGCATTCGATGTGGTAGGTCTGCGGGAACATGTCCAGGGGTTGGACTTCGTGCAGGGTGTAGCCGCCGTCGACCAGAATGCGCAGGTCTCTGGCGAGCGTGCTCGGGTCGCACGAGACGTAGACGACGCGTCGGGGGCGGAGCGCGAGCAGGGCGGACAAGACCTGGGCGTGGGCGCCGACTCGGGCGGGGTCAAGGATGACGGCGTCGGGACAGCGGGTCAGGCTGGGTAGGGCGTCTTCGGTTCTGGCCTGGATGAACGAGACGTTGGGCATGTCGCGGGCGTTGTGCAGGGCGTCGTTCACGGCAGATTTGGCTTCTTCGATACCGACTACTTCGCGCACCAGCGGCGCCAGGAGCAGGGCGAAGGTGCCCACGCCTGAGTAGGCGTCCACGACGAAATCAGACAGTGCTGGCTCGAGGCGGTCCAGGACTAGCAGCGCCAGGAGCTCGGCCATGCTCAGGCCGTCGCGCGGCACGGGCAGCAGCGCGCGGCCAATAACGGAAGGCAACGGTCGTAGCTCGCGGCGAGTGTTGACCTGGAAGAACGACGGCGGGCTCAGGCGGTAGCGCTGGCCCAGCAGCTCTTCTTCCAGCCATGGCTGGCCCGACGACACACTAGGCACCTCGGGCAGCGCTGGTGAAACCAGCAGGTCGCCAGTGTTGGCGCCGACCCGAATGGCGATCTGATGGATGCGCCGCCCGACGCCCGCCAGCTGGCTCTGCACCTGCCCCAGTGTGTCGTTGATCAGCGGGTGCGTGATCCAGCAGTGGTCAATGCGCAAAAGGCGGTGTGTCGAGCGATAGGTGAAGCACAGCTCGCCAAATTTACGGCCAACGGTGAAGCGCGCCTGATTGCGGTAGTGCCACGGCTCGACCATGCCCAGCGCGGCCCGCACGAGCTCCTCGGCCGACGCAAACCGGCCAATGCGCCGTAGCTGGTCGAGCACGATGCGCTGCTTCAGCCGTAGCTGCAACTGATAGTCAGCGTGCTGCCAGGAGCAGCCGCCGCAGCCCTCGCGGTAGTACGGACACGGGGGTTCGACGCGGCCAGCGCCAGCGCGCAGCACCTCGAGAAGGTCGGCCCGGGCAAAATCGCGGCGATCCTCGACCAGCCGCGCTCGCACGGTCTCGCCGGGCAGCGTGCGCGGCACGAACACCACCCGCCCATCGCTCAAGCGACCGAGCGCCTCGCCGCCAAAGGCGGCATCCACCAGCTCGACCTCGAACGGCGTCGCGTCTACTGGAGGCGGCGCAGATCGTCGACGAGCCATTCGGGCAATCGCAACGGGCGCATCCGTGACGCATCGACGCACGCGTGCTCGGTCCGCCCGGTCGCGATCAGTACACTGTCCGCCTCACGCGTGACGCGGTACTCGAAGGCAAACCGCGCCGAACCAATGTCCGTCGCGTGCGTGAACACCAGCAGCACGTCGTCAAAGCGCGCCGGCTTAACGTAACGAGCAAAGGCCGAGACGACGACCAGGTGAAGCCCGCGCGCGACCACGGCGGCGTAGTGGGTACCAATCTGGCGCATGGCATCCACGCGTCCGACTTCGAAGAAGGCCAGGAAATTGCCATGGTGCACGACGCCCATCGCGTCGGTATCGGCGTAGCGAACGCGGATCTGGGCCGGCGCTAGCTCGCGCGGGTGCTCCTGCGCGCCAGCTCCTCCTCGAGCAGCTTGCGCCTCAGGAACTTGCCGACGAGCGTCTTCGGCAACTCCTGGCGAAACTCGACGTATTTGGGCACCTTGTAGCGCGCCATCCGCACGTGGCAATAGTCGAGAATCTCCTGTTCGCTGGCCGATTGGCCGTCCTTGAGCACAATGTACACCTTGACCGCTTCGCCCCAGTGCTCGTCGGGAATGCCTACGGCCACGGCCTCTTGGATCTTGGGATGCGCGTACAGCGGCTCCTCGACGTCGCGCGGATAGACATTCATACCGCCGGTGATGATCATGTCTTTCTTACGATCGACGATCGAGAAGTAGCCGTCGGCGTCGACGCACGCCACGTCGCCCGTGAACAGCCAGCCGTTGCGCAGGACCTGCGCCGATTCGTCGGGCCGCCGCCAGTAGCCCTGCATGACTTGCGGGCCACGCACGGCCAGCTCGCCGATCTCACCCGGCTCGAGGCGCTGAGTACCCGTGTCCTGGTCGAATATGGCGGCCTCGGTGCTCGGTAACGGCACGCCGATCGAGCCCGGTCTGCGCTCGCCTTCGAGCGGACTGCAGTGCGTGACCGGGCTGGCCTCGGTCAAGCCATAGCCCTCGACCAGCTTGGCGCCAGTGAGCTCCTCGAAGCGCGTTTGGACTTCGCGCGGCAGCGCCGCGGCCCCGCTGATCGCGCCCTTCAGCGAGCGCAGGTTGTACCGCGCCAGGTTGGGCGCGTTGTTCAGCGCCATGTACATCGAGGGCACGCCGGGAAAGATCTGCGGCTTCTCGCGATCGACGGCTTTCAACACGTCTTCGAGTACGAAACGCGGCTGCAGCACCATTGTCCCGCCGCCGGCGATGCTGAAATTCATCACCGTGGTCATGGCGTAGATGTGGAACAGTGGCAGCACGCCGAGCACGACGTCATTGCCGTCGGGATCGGCCAGGTTCGTGAACCAGGCGCGCACCTGCAGCGTGTTCGCGACCAGGTTGCGATGGGTCAGCATGGCGCCCTTGGCCACACCGGTCGTGCCACCCGTGTACTGCAGCAGCGCGAGGTCGTCGGCGCTGACGGCGATCCCAGGGTCAGTCGTTGCCGCGTCGGCCAAGACCTTGCTGAACGCTGAGGTCTGCCCGTCGTGCGGTAGGCGCACCCGGTGACCGTCCTTGCGCTCCTTGGCAATCGTGAACAGCAGCCGCAGGCGGCCGGGGAAGTATTCCTTGATATTGGTCACCAGCACGTGGCGCAGGCTCGGTAGGCTGGCGCGTACTGCCTGGACGCGACCGAAGAGCGCTGACAGGCATACGATCACGCTGGCTTCGGCGTCCGCCAGCTGATGCTCGAGCTCAGACTCCACGTACAGCGGACTACACGGCACGACCACAGCCCCGGCGCGCAGCCCGCCATAGTAGGCAATGACCATCTGCGGACAGTTCGGCATGAACAGGGCGACCCGGTCGCCCTTGCCCACGCCGAGGCCAATCAGTGCATTGGCGAAGCGATTGACCGCCTCGTCGAGCTCGCGGTAGCTGACCGATCGACCAAAGAAGCGAATAGCGGTGCGGTCGGGCACGCGAGCCGCCGACGTCGAGAGCAGCGCGTGTAGCGGCGCGTCGGGAATCTCGACCTCGGTTGGTACGCCCGGATCGTAGACGCGCAACCACGCGCGCTTGACGGAATCGGCAGACGTCATCGGCTGGCCTCGAAGTGTATGGTTTCGCACCCGCGGTGCCGCGCAAGTCGCGGCGCGGTCGAGGACCGGTCAACGCTTGCCTATACACTCGTGGTCGACTGTGCCCGCAACGGTAATCGCGCCTGACCTTGTCCTGGCGCGCGCGCGCCCTGGAACGCGCGAGAAGCCGCGCGCGGTCTCGGCCCGCGAGCTGCGGGCACTCCCGTCGGCCTTCTTCTCGGACCTCGCCGCTGGTGACCTGGAGGCGCTCGGGGGAGCGATGTTGAAGCGGAGCTATCCGGCCGGGCAGATCGTGCTGCTCGAGGGCGCTGCCTCCTCGGTGCTGTACGTCGTCCAGGCGGGGCGTTTGAAGCTGTTCAAGACATCGCCGTTGCGTCCAGGCGACATGTTCAACGAGGTCGCCGTCTTCGACGAGGGCCCGAATTCGGCCAGTGCCCAGGCCATCGAGGACTGCACGCTGTACTTGCTGCGGCGGCGCGATCTGCTGCGCTTCGTGGCCGAGCGGCCTGGCATCGCGCTGGCGGTGACGCGCACGTTTGCGCGGCGGCTGCGCGAGGCTCTCGCGCTGGTGGAGGACCTGGCGTTCCGTGACGTGACGAGTCGACTGGCCAAAATCCTGCTCGAAGGTGCGGGCGAGACGCGCTTGACCCAGGAGCTCCTGGCGGCCATGGCCGGCTCGCGGCGCGAGGTCGTGGGTCGGGCGTTGAAGGCGCTCAGTCAGGAGGGCGCGGTGCGCCTGGCACGCGGCAAGATTCACGTGCTCGATCGCGCGGCACTCGAGCGACTTGCCTGGACGTGACACACACCCCGACGATGGGACGGTCATGAGCGCTGGAACGGAGGCCGGCTAGCCGCCGGAGACGGCGGGCAGGATCCACACTTCGGCGCCTTCGGCGACGGGGGTGTCCAAACCGAGCCGCAGCCCGACGCGCACCAGCTCGCCGTCGACGAAGACGTTCACGTGAGGGCGCACGTCGCCACACTCGTCAAGCGCACGTTCGACCACGCCCGGCGCCGTCCTGTGTAAACACGAGAAGACGTGGCCGACGGTGGGCGGTCCGTCACCGTCCACCTCGACCCGTACTTTGCGTTCGCCCGCGGCATACTGCCGCAGCGCGGCCGGTACGAAGACAGTTACCTGCATCCGGAGGCCTCTCTAGAGCGACGTGGCCTTCACCGACAGAACAGGCGGCAGGTGCTCTGCCACCGTATGCCAGTTCTGGCCGTCGTCAAAGGAAGCGTACACCTCGCCACCGCGCGTGCCGAAGTAGAAGCCTGCCGGATCGGCGCCGTCAGTGCAGAACGCATCGCGCAGCACAGTCACGTAGGCATCTTGCTGCGGCAAACCACACGTCATC
>WNFV01000484.1_pt1 | contig 53186 bp, 62 predicted proteins | sample 5400101 | NCBI WGS metagenome assembly WNFV01 (sample SAMN13153361, study PRJNA577476) | soil metagenome | isolation source: 115 cm soil or saprolite under grassland replicate 1 | place: USA:California | collected 2016-06-15
CGAGTTGTTGCGGCTCCCGCACGGGCAGCGCGCGTAGCAGCAGGCTGTTGACGATGGAGAAAATCGCGGTGTTGGCGCCGATGCCGAGGGCTAGGGAGAGGGCGGCGATGCACGACACGATAGGTGTTGCCCTGAGCGATCGGAGGGCCAGCCGCAGGTCGTGCATAAATGTGCCGCCTCCATTTCAGATTTCAGAATTCAGCCTTCAGATTGAATCGAGCAACCAACTCTGGATTCTGAAATCTGCGCTCGGAAATATCTACGAAAACATTCGTAGAGTCAATACCCGACCGGCCCACGCCCAGACTTGCGGGTTAGACGGACGAGGGCCTGGGTCCGTTGGTGTCACGGCTATGATGACTGCGTGGCCGTCGCCATCACCCGCGACATCAGTCCGGCGCTGGCTGCCTGCCAGCTGACGCATCTGGCGCGCGTGCCGATCGATGTCGAGGCGGCGAGAGGGCAGCATCGCGCGTACGAGCACGCGCTGGCCGAGGCGGGTTATCGCGTGGAACGGCTGGCGGCCTCCGACGACATGCCGGATTCAGTGTTCGTCGAGGATATCGCGGTCGTGTTCGATGAGCTGGCGTTGATTGCACGCCCCGGAGCGGAGTCGCGCCGCGGCGAGGTGCCTGCAGTGGCGGAAGCGCTCGGCCGGCACCGACGCCTCCACACGATCGAGCCGCCGGGCACGATCGACGGCGGCGACGTGCTCGTCGTGGGCCGGCGCGTCTTCGTCGGTCGATCCAGCCGGACCAACGAGGCGGCAATTGGTCAGATGCGCCAACTGCTGACGCCTCTGGGATATGGTGTCTGCGACGTCGTGGTCCGCGGCTGTCTGCACTTGAAATCGGCCGTGACCGCGCTCGGCGATCATCTGCTGCTCGCGAACCCGGAGTGGATCGACCGCGCGGCGTTCTCCGCCTTCGAGTGCGTCGACGTCGATCCGTTGGAGCCGACGGGAGCCAACGCGCTGCTCCTCGCCGATCGCATCGTGTACGCGGCTGCGTTTCCGCGCACGGCGGAGCGCCTCGCGCGGCGCGGACTTCAGCTGCGGACGGTCGACGCGAGCGAGCTGGCGAAAGCGGAGGGGGCGGTCACCTGCTGTAGCTTGATAGTCAATTAGTTGACCTCTGGAGAAACTATGGATGACAAGCGGGCACTCTTGCGGCACACGGTGGCGACGGTCGCCTATCGCGGCGGGAAAGCGGTGCGCAACGCGCCCGCAAGTTTTGGGGCGTACAGCCCAGACGGATCGCCGCGCACGGCGGCGAAGATCCTGGCGCACGTCGGCGATCTGTTCGACTGGGCCTTGTCGCAGGCGACGGGCGCGGAAGCATGGACCGATTCGACGCCGCTCGAGTGGGACCGCGAAGTGGCGCGCTTCTTCGCGGCGCTGCAGCGGTTCGACGACTTCCTCGCGTCCGACGCGCCTCTTGCCGTGACGCCCGAGCGAATCTTCCAGGGCGCCATCGCCGACGCGCTCACGCACGTTGGCCAGATCGCGATGCTGCGGCGTCTGGCCGGAGAGAAGATCAAAGCGGAGAACTACTCGCGCGCCGACATTGTGCCGGGCCGCGTCGGGGCGGAACAGACGGCTCCCAAGAGAGAGTTCGATTAACCACAATGGACACCACGGACACAAAAGGACGAATCCTGCATCGCTTACCTTTCTGTCCTTTAGTGTCCTTTGTGGTAAAGGCTTTGTCTGCCTGCCTCCGAAACCGTAATCCGCTGTAGAAAAACGACACACGGGTCGTCCGCAATCGACGCGATTTCCAATATGTAAGTGATGGCGCCGTCTGGAGTTGGCGTTGCCGCCGGCGCCGCGCGACAACGGACGCGTTCTTGCGACGCGCCCGCGCATGAGCGCGCGCGAAGCCTTTGGTCCCAACCTGCGACGCATTCGGATTCAGCGCGGGGTGTCACTCGAGCGGCTGGCCGAAACCACGAAGGTGAGCGCGTCGCTGTGGGCCGCGCTCGAGCGTAACGACTTCTCGCGGTGGCCGACCGGCATCTACGCGCGCTCGTACATCCGCGACTATGCGAACGCGATCGGCGTCGATCCGGAAACGGCCGTCGACGAGTTCTGTCGCTGGTTTCCGCAGGGCGACCGCCGTCTGGGCCCGACGGTTCGCGAGCATGCCGAGATCGTCAACCACACGCCCGAATGGCGCGACGAAATGCCGCCGACGGTCGAAGGAGAGCGCCGCGGATCTCCTTCGACGTCTCAGACGAAAAAACAGGCGGGCGCGCTGGGCGCATTCAGCCAGATGTTCGTCCGCCTGCGCCGCGCGATCGATCGCGCCTGACGACGACTCGAACCGCCTAGACCGCCGCGCCGGCCGGCGCGAACGCGGCATTCAGCGCCGCGAGGTTCGTGAACTCCTGAAAGCGGACGACTTTTCCGTTCCTCAATGTGAACACCATCGCGAAATCGGCATCGAAGTCTTTCTTCGCCGACGTCGTCGCCGTGTAGTGGCCGAGCTCAACAACCTTATCGCCCGTCGCGATGAATTCCTTCGGCTCGAACCGCGAGAAGTTCACGTGGGCGGCCACCTGCTTGAAGAATTCCGCAATCGCAGCCTTCCCGCGGCGCTCGCCGGAATGCGGCACCTCGGGTCCGGCGCCGTACACGGCCGTCCACACCGCGTTGTCGTCGAGTCTGTCTAGAATTGCCTGTACGTCGCCGCGGCCAAACGCCGCGTAGGCTTCCTGCACGACCTGCGTGTTCTGTGCTTCCTGCATGGGTCACTCTCCACGCCAATCTACGGGACGTCCTGCCATTCGGATTGTAGTCACGCTCTCCACCACGGTGGACACGGGGGACACGGAGAACGAATCCTGTACGTTTGTCCCTTCGTGTCCTCCGTGTCCTCCGTGGTTAAGATGTTTCCACTACGATCACCTGATGCGCCTCTCTGAAGTCGTCGCGGCCTCGCGCGCGGTCGGCGGCGCGACCGGACGCCTTAAAAAAACGGGTCATCTGGCCGACCTGCTCAAGCGCGCTCCAGCGGCCGACCTCGAAGCCGTCGTCGCGTTTCTCAGCGGCAGGGTTCGACAGGGCCGAATGGGCATCGGGGCGGCGCTGCTGACGACGATGCGCGACGTGCCGCCGGCAGACACCGCGGTGCTCGAGATTGCCGACGTGGACGCGGCGTTCGATCGCGTGGCCGCCGCCGGCGGACCTGGGTCGACCACCGCGCGGGCTGAGCTCCTTCGCGCTCTGCTGAGCCGTGCGACACGTGAGGAACAGGATTTTCTGACCCGCCTGCTGTTTGGTGAGCTGCGCCAGGGCGCGCTCGAAGGCGTGCTGGTCGATGCGGTCGCGAAAGCCGCCGGCATCCCCGCTGCAGTCGTCCGGCGGGCGGCCATGCTGGCCGGCGATCTCGCGCCGGTCGCCAAGGTGGCGCTCGTCGACGGCGACCGGGCGCTGTCGCAGTTCGTCCTGCGGCCGTTTCAGCCGGTGCAGCCGATGCTGGCCGATTCCGCGCCGGAGGTCGGCGCCGCGCTCGCCAGCCTCGGCGAAGCGTTGCTCGAATACAAGCTCGACGGCGCGCGCATTCAGGTGCACAAGGTCGACGACGAGGTGCGGGTGTATTCGCGCAACCTTCGTGACGTGACCGTTGCGGTGCCGGAAGTCGTGACGGTGGCTCGAGCGATCGCGGCGCGCGAGATCGTGCTCGACGGCGAAGCGATCGCGCTACGCGCCGACGGCACGCCGCGCCCATTCCAGGAGACGATGCGCCGCTTTGGCCGCAAGCTGGACGTCGACGCATTGCGCGTGGAACTGCCGATGACGCCGGTGTTCTTCGATGCGCTCTATCTCGACGGCGAGCCGCTGATCGACGAGCCGCTGTCGCGCCGGGTGGCGGTCCTCGATGCATGTGTGACGTCTCCGAATCTCGTTCCACGACTCGTCACATCGGACGCCGGTGCGGCTGCCGCGTTCACCGAGCGCGCGCTGCGTACCGGCCACGAAGGGGTGATGGCGAAGGCCGTGGGCGGCCACTACGCCGCCGGGCGCCGCGGATCGGCGTGGCTCAAAGTGAAGCAGGCGCACACGCTCGATCTCGTGATCCTCGCGGCGGAGTGGGGCACCGGACGACGGCGCGGCACGTTGAGCAACCTGCATCTGGGCGCGCGGGACGCCGAGCATGGCGGCTTCGTCATGCTCGGCAAGACGTTCAAAGGGCTCACCGACGAGATGCTGGCGTGGCAGACGAAGAAGTTTCTGGAGATCGAGATCGGCCGCGACAACTACACGGTGTGCGTGCGGCCCGACGTCGTCGCCGAGGTTGCGTTCAACGATGTCCAGGCGAGCCCGCAGTACCCCGGCGGTCTCGCCCTGCGGTTCGCCCGCGTCAAACGGTACCGCGACGACAAGACGGCGGCCGAGGCCGACACGATCGAGACCGTGAGGGCCATGTACGCACGTCAAACTCCTGGTTGACGGGCGGCCTGCGCGTGGACCGCCGCGACGAACTGCTTGCTGGTCGCCTGCTTTTCGGTCGCGGCCGCCTCGGTGTTGATTTTCAGGGCGCGCACGGCGTCGAGCGCATGATTCCAGAAGCCCGATCCGCCACTGGCCATCAGTCCGACGAGGACGTCGGTGCCCGGACCCGTTTGCGACCCGAGCTTCAGATTCCCGACGAACGCGATGAGGGTCCCGATCGCCGCCGCGAGAAGCTGCAATGCCGCGCGCCTTCGTCTCTCTTTGCCTTCGTCGGTGAGCTCGGTCGCAAGCCACGGCACCATCTGTTTGAGAATCTCGGTGACCCGCTCCACGGCCAGGCTGACGGCGATGATCATGGTGATCGAGGTGCTTATCGAATCCATCGTTGCCTCCAATGTCGTCCACCCCGACTCAGGGTGAATCCGAGGGGGGCCTTCGAACGGTCTGAACTGGTGAGGCCTTACCCTGCCGCTGATACAGACGGTGCGCAAGAAGAAAATTCCGCTGGCCAGAATTCTGACTACCTGAGTCAACCCATTAGCCGCGCGCGTTCGCGGATAGAATCACGGTCGCGGTGCCGCTGACACGTTCAATGGGCCTCACGCAGGCGACCGCGATGGTGGTGGGCACCATCGTCGGCTCGTCGATCTTCGTCCAGCCATCGGAAGTGAGTCGCGCCGTGCCGGCCTTCGCCGGCATGCTGCTCGTGTGGACCGTGGCCGGCGCCCTCACGTGGTTCGGCGCCAGTATCTGCGCGGAGCTCACGTCCGCCTTCCCGCGCACTGGCGGCGTCTATGTGTTTCTCCGCGAGATGTTCTCGCCGGCCGCCGGTTTTTTGTGGGGCTGGGCGATGTTCTGGAGCATGCACTCGGGCATCATCGCCGCGATCGCGATGGTGTTCGGCCGGTATGCGGCGACGATCGTGCCGATGGCCGACCTCGGCATCCGCCTGACTGCCGTCGGCGGCATCCTCGTCCTGTCTGCCATCAACTATGCGGGTGTGCGTCCAGGCAGCGCCGTGCAGACCGGTCTGACGATCGCGAAGATCGGGGCAATCGCGATCCTTCTCCTCGTGCTATTCGGGCTCGGTTCCCTTCACGCGCCGGCCGCGGCCGGCACGGTTGAACCGCAAGGCTTCCTGCGCGCGCTCGTGGCGGGGCTGTTCGCGTTCGGCGGCTGGCACATGGTGACGTACGCGGCCGAAGAGACGCGCGATCCGGAGCGGACGATTCCGCGGGCGCTCATGCTGGGCACGGCGGTCGTGGTGGTGACCTATCTCGCGCTCAACGCGGCGTACCTGCTCGTGCTGCCGTTCGACCGGGTGTTGTCGTCCACGCACATCGCGTTCGACGCGACGTCCGCGGTGGCGGGCGCGGGCGCCGCCTCGGCCATCTCGGTGCTCGTTGTCGTGTCGTCGCTCGGCGCGATGAGCGGCATCATCCTCGCGGGCCCGCGCGTCTATTACGCGATGGCCGGCGACGGGTTGCTCTTTCGGTGGATGGGTGCCGTGCACCCGACGTTTCGCACGCCGTACCTGGCGATTGCCGTCCAGGCCGTGTGGTCGTCGGTGCTCGTGCTCACCGGCACGTACGGCACGATCGTGTCGCGCGTCGTCTACACCGAGTGGATCTTCTTCGGCGCGCTGGCGCTCGGCACGGCGGCGCTTCGACGCACCCGCGGCTACAGGCCGGCGTTCCGCGCGGCGGGGTTCCCCTTCGTGCCGGTTCTGTTCGCGCTCATCTGCCTGGCTATCGTGATCAATCAGATCGTGTCCGACCCGCGCAACAGCCTCTGGGGCCTCGCGCTCGTGGCCGCGGGGCTGCCGGTGTATTACGTCTGGACAAGCAACCTCCGTCCCTCCCGGCGGGGACCGAGGTTGCCGGGAGGGACGGAGGTTGCCTAGCGTCATCGACTTTCACAACCATTACTATCCGCCGAAGTACATGCAGGCGCTGCAGGCGGGCCAGAGCAGCGTCACGGTCACGATTGACAGCGACGGCAACCCCAACATCCATTACCCGGGCGATTACAACGTTGCGGTGCGCGGGCACCGCGACCTCGCGTACCGCCAGGAGGTGCTCGACACGCATGGGGTGACCCTGCAGGTGGTGACGTTGACAACGCCCGGCACGCACGTCGAGACGCCGGCCACCGCCGCGCGGCTCGCGTCGCTGGTGAACGACGAGTTCAAGGAGGCCATGGAGGCGCGCGGACATCATTTCACCGCGCTCGCCACCCTGCCGCTGAACGTTCCAGCGGCATCGCTGAAGGAGTTTCAGCGCGCGATCGGACCGCTCGGCATGCGCGGCGCGATGCTCTTCAGCAACATCAACGGCGTCGCGCTCAGCGACACGCGCTTCTGGCCGATGTACGAGGCGGCGAACGACGCGGGCGCTGTCCTGTACATTCATCCCGCCCATCCCGTGAACGTGGACATGATGCAGGAGTACTGGCTGATGCCACTCGTCGGCTTCCTGTTCGATACGACGTTGGCGGCCGCGTCCATCGTGTTCAGCGGCGTGGCTGAACGGTTTCCGCGCATCCAGTGGGCGTTGTGCCATCTCGGCGGCGCGATTCCGTACCTCGCCGAGCGGCTCGATCGCGGCTTCCACGCGTTCCGCGACTGCCGCACGCACATCGCGCGTCCGCCGAGCACGTATCTGCGCGAGTTCTACTACGACACGGTGAACTTCAATCAGGGCGCGCTGCGGCTCGCGATCGAGTTCGCCGGCACGGATCACATCCTCGCGGGCAGCGATTACCCGCATCAGATCGGCAGTATCCCGTCGATGCTCGAAGCGATCGCGGCGTTGCCGGCGACCGACGAGGAGCGGGAAGCAATCCGGTGGCGCAATGCGGCGCGGCTGCTCGGGCTCAAGGTTCAATGAAGATGTCCAGGAGGGATCGATGACCCGGGGTGCAACGCTCGCCGCAATCGTGGCTGTTCTCGTGGCGCCGGCCTTCAGGCCTGCGATCGCCGGGCTGAAGCCCCACGCCACGTTCGTCGAACCAACGGCGTCGGGTCAAACGCGCGCAGAGATGCAGCGCATCCCGCAATTCGAGAACGAGCGCGCGGTGTCCTGGAAAAGCGTGATCCCGCCGCACACCGAATCGACGCTCGATCGTCACGATCGGCGCCGTGTCGTGATCGGAATTGTCGGAGGCGATTTGAAGATCGTGACGGCCGCTGGCGAAGCGACGGTCACGCACTACGAAACGGGGAAGGCGTACTGGCAGGAGCCGATGCCGCCAGGCGCGATGCATAAGGATGTCAATGACACGGACAAGATGATCGAGTTGATCGTGGTCGAAATGAAATGACTGACGTCGTTCGTCGTTCGTTGCGTCAGTCCCGATTCCTCAGCGACCGTTGACTGGGTTGCCGGCGAGGACTGCCGACTGACGACGCCGGACTGATGACCGACGACTTGCGACTGACGACTGAAATCATTCCGCCTGCAGCGCGCGCGTCGGGTCGACGGTTGCCGCGCGCCGCGCCGGGATGGCGCTCGCCGCGAGCGCCACGCCGACGAGTGTGGCCATGACGGCGGCGATCGTCAAGGGGTCGGTGCGGCTCACGCCGAAGAGCTGACCCGCGAGCACCCGGCTCGCCGCGAGCGCGCCCGCCAGCCCGACCGCCGAGCCGAGCGCCACCGGTCGCATCACCTGCCCGAGGACGAGGCGCACCACGGCGCCCGGCGTCGCGCCCAGTGCGATGCGGACGCCGATCTCCTGCGTGCGCTGGCTGACGAAATACGCGATCACGCCGTAGATGCCGCTCGCCGCCAGCAGCAGCCCGATGCCGCCGAGGAGCGACAGCAGCAGCGTGTTGAACCGCGCGGTTGCGAGCGTGCCGGACAGTCGCTGCTCCATCGTGCGCACGTCGAACAGCGGCAGATCGGGATCGATGCGCGCTACGGCCGCATTCAACGGTTTGACGAGGGCGCCCGGCTCGCCCGGTGTCCGGACGACGACGTATACCGTGCGGAACCAGTTCCAGGCCACGTCCGGCGCCTGCGTGAGCGGCAGGTAGAATTCCGGGCGCGGCGCCACTGCAGGCCCGCGCGAGCGGATATCGCCGGCCACGCCGATGACGGTCTTCATTGCGTCCGGTCCAGGGACGCAGCAGAAGATCCGCTTGCCGATGGGATCCTGTCCTGGGTAAGCGAGCGCTGCCAGGCGCTCGCTGATGATCATCACGGGCTGGCCGCCGGCCCGATCGCCGTCGTCGAAGTTTCGTCCCCTGACGATCGGTACACGCATCGTCGCGAAGAAGCCAGGTGTGGTCACGCGCAGCGTGCTGATCACGTAGTTCTTGGCGCTGGGCTCACGGCCTTCCGGAAGGAGCCCGTTGCTGCCGCCGCCGCTGCCCATCGCAGCGTACGAGGTGATCGCTGCAGACGCTGCGCCGGGAATCGCCGCGGCGGCCTCGCCAATGCGGCGCAGTGTCTCGACGATGCGCGCGGGATCCGTGTAGCTGGTCGACGGCAGCGTCATGCGGGCGCTGAGAATGCCGCGCGGATCGAACCCCGGGTTGGTCCGCTGCAGAGCGACCGCGCTGCGAATGAGGAGTCCCGCGCCGAAGAGCAGGAGCAGCGACAGCGCCACTTCGGCCACGATCAGGCCGGCCCGCACGCGATCGCGAAGCCCGCCGGTCGAACCGCGGCCGCCGTCGCGCAGACCGATCTGCACATCACTCCGAGAGACGCGCAGCGCGGGCGCGACGCCGAAGAGCGCGCTGCTGACGAATGCGATGACGACCGCGAAGCCGACAGCGATGGGATCGATCCGTGCCTGCTCGAGCCGTGGGACGTCGGGCGGGCTCCAGGCCACGACCGCCGCGACGCTCCCGTGCGCGAACACGAGCCCCACTGCCGCCGCCACCAGCGCGAGGATCACGCTTTCCGTGAGCAATTGACGGGCGATGCGCCACTGGCCCGCGCCGAGCGCCGCCCGGACGGCAATCTCACGGGCGCGCGCGGCGCCGCGCGCGAGGAGCAGGTTGGCCACGTTCCCGCACGCGATGAGCAGCACGAAAGCGACGGCCCCGAGCAGAATCAGCAGGCGCTGCCGATAATCACCGACGAAGCGCTCGGCGAACGGCACGGTACCGAAGCTCACCGTTTCATCGTCTCGTGGAAAATCGCGCCGCAGCCGCACCGCCACCGCGTCGAGCTCGGATTGCACCTGCTGGAGCGTCCGTCCGGCCTTCAATCGCCCGTAGACGGTGAGGTAGTGCTCGTCGTGCGTCGCCCGCTGCACCGGTGTGAAGGCGATCGGCGTCCACAACTCCTCGCTGTCGGTCGTCAGGTCGAACGACGCCGGCATCACACCCGTCACCACGTAGGCCGCGCCGTTCATGCGGACCTCGCGGCCGAGCACGGCGGGACTCGCGCCGAAGCGGCGCGTCCACAGACGATGGCTCAACAGCACCACGCGATCGCTGCCAGGCCGATCCTCCTCGACGGTGAACGTTCGCCCGATCATCGGGCGGACGCCGAGCACGTCGAAGTAGTTCGCCGTCACGCGCACGCCCACGACCCGTTCCGGCAGCGTGCCGTCCGAGAGGTTGAAGTTCGCGTAATTCAGGGCCGCCAGTCCGCCTTCGAAGGTCGTGACGGCCGCGTCGGTGTCGACATAGTTCCCGACCGACATGACCTGCGGCTGGCGGTCGTACACCTCACCGACGAGCATGAGCCGCGCCGGATCGCGCAGCGGCAGCGGCTGGAGGACGACGGCGTAGACGGCGCTGAAGATGGCGGTGGTGCCGCCGATGCCGAGCGCCAGAGTGAGCACCGCCACCGCCGTGAAGCCGGGATTTCGCATCAGCTGCCGCCCCGTGAAGCCGATGTCCTGCCGGAGTTCGCTGAAGTACTGCGTCCGCTGCATGTGCTGATTTCTCCCATGTCCGAGCGCGCGCAGCGTCGTCCGCATGTGCCGGAGATCTCCAAAACGCCGCTCCGCTTCGCGCTGCGCGGCCGCAGGATCCATCCCCCGCGCGACGAGCTCGCGCGCACGCATCTCGATGTGAAACGCGACCTCTTCGTCGACCTCGTCCGCGACACGCGGCCGCCACCAGACGCGATTGAAGAATGTCATGTCGGGAGCAAGACACGCGAGATGGCGGCGGCGAATCGGGCCCACTCGGCCGTTTGGGCCGCGAGCTGCCTGCGCCCGCGCGCGGTCAGGCGGTAGAACTTCGCACGACGGCCCAGCTCCGACACGCCCCATTCAGCGTCGATCCAGCCCTTGCGCTCCATGCGATAGAGGGCCGGGTACAGTGACCCCTCTTCGATGCCGACGACCCCGTCGGTCGCGTCCTCGATGGCGCGGGCGATCGCGTAGCCGTGGCGCCGGCCGCCGGCCAGCGTTTTCAGCACGAGCGTATCGAGGGTGCCGTGAAGCAGTTCCGCGGAGGGCTGGGTGGTCTGGTCCATACCTAGATAATCAGGGTATGGGCTTAGACGGACGACCGCGCACGATGGTTGCGTTCACGCTTTTTTGCGTTGAAACCGGGCCGCGATGGGCGTAGCCTCATCGAGTCCTGACAGGAGGGACCGCATGGAAATCGATCGCAGAGCCTTCATCGCGAGCCTCGGGGGCGCCACCGCCGTCAGCCTGATGGATCATGAGGCGAAAGCAGAGGCGCTGGAACATTACATGGAAGAGCAGCTCGACGAAATGGTGGCTGCTCAAGGTGCTCAGGGACAGCCCGAGAAGTTTCCGACGGTCGCGGAAATCGAGGCGCAGATCGAGACGCGCAACTTCCGGCGCGGCGCCGGAGGGCTCTTCACCTCGGGGCGGGGCAACGTGAAGAAGCTTCCGCCGATGCCCGACAAGCCGACCTTGAACGACTTCTTCGAACTGCGGTTCGCGCCGGCCAATCACGTGCTTCAGAGCGCGACGCGCGCGATGAAGACCGGGATGTCGGAGGAGGTGATCCTCGCGTGCCTCCTGCACGACTGCGTGCTGTCGCTCATCAAGCCGGATCACGGCTGGTGGGGCGCCCAGCTCTTCGAGCCATACATTCCGGAAAAGAGCGCGTTCGCGATCCGCTACCACCAGACGCTGCGGTTCTTCCCGGACGAGGAAGCGGGCTACGAATACCCGGATCAGTACTACCGGATCTTCGGCCACGATTACACGCCGCCGCAGTACATCCAGGACACGTACAAGATGTTGAAGAACCACAAGTGGTACATGGAGCCACGGCTGGTCACGGTCAACGATCTGTATGCGTTCGATCCGAACGCCAAGGTGTCGATCGAGCCGTTCACCGACATCATCGGCCGCCACTTCAAGCAGCCGAAGGAAGGGCTCGGGTTCGACAACAGCCCGAGCGCGCACATGTGGCGGACGCTCGCGCGGCCGGATGCGCCGCTCTAGACGTTCGACGAACTGCCTCTTACAGGTTCTCTTCGATGCGCAGACTGTTCCTGGTAGCGCTGGTTTCGTGCGGACTGCTCGCGGTCGCCGGTGCGGCGCAAACCGCCAGCAGGCCGCAAACCGTCAAAAATCTGCAGATCACGGTCACCGCCGTCGAGCGCACGGAGAAAGCGTCGTTGCGCGACTGCCCGCCCGGCACCAACACGGTCAACGCGGTGGCGCGCGCCGGCGAGCAGCTGTCCGTGGTGACCGTGGCCTTCAAGGTTCTGCCAGGATTCCAGTCGACGCCGATGAAGCGTCCGGTGGTGACCGCCGCCGACGGCAAGACCTACAACACCTCAGTCCAGTTCGTCGACGTCGGCTCGGTTCCCGAGTACTCGTGCACGTTTCCATTTCGTGTCCCCGAAGGCACGAAGCTGAAGTCGCTCCAGATCGAAGGCACGTCGTTCGATCTGTCCGCCCTCGAGTCGAAAACGCCTTAAATCACCCTACGGCCCCCTGTGCCTGCAACCGATACTCTGCCCGTGCTGTACGCGCACGGCGCCACCGACAAGGGCCGCATCCGACGGACGAACGAGGACTGCTTCGCGATTCGCGAAGATCTCGGGCTGTGCGTCATCGCCGACGGCATGGGCGGTCACAATGCCGGAGAAGTCGCCGCGCGCCTGGCGGTCGACGCCGTCGTCGAGTTCTTCAGCACGCCCGAGAAGCCGGATCCACGTCCATGGCCATTCGGCTACGACGATACGCTGTCGATGGACGGCAACCTGCTGCGAACGGCCATTCATTTCGCGAACGTGAAGATCCTCGAGACAGCGATCACCTCCGACCGGTACACGGGGATGGGCACCACCCTCGTCGCCGCCCGAGTATCCGAAGGCCGGCTCTCAGTCGCGCATGCCGGCGACAGCAGGTGCTACGTGCTCGCGGATCGCCGGCTCCGACAACTGACGAACGACGATTCATGGATCGCCGACGTGCTGGCGCAGGATCCCGAGACCGATCCGAATCTGCTGATGAATCACCCGATGCGCAGCGCGCTGACCAACGTGGTCGGCGCCGGGTCGCGCACCGATGTCCACGTGCTGGAACAGCCGATCGCGGCGGGAGAGTTGTTGCTGCTGACGACGGACGGCGTTCACGGGGTGCTCGACGAGGACCGGCTGCAGCGTCTGATGCTCAATGACGACGAGCCGCGCGCCATCGCCACGAAGATGATAGCCGCGGCGCTCGCGCAGGGCAGCCGCGACAACTGCACGGCGGTCGTCGCGCGCTACCTGGCGCCGTAGCACGTCTTACCTTGTGTGCTAGGTGGTGAGTTCCCTCGCTTCGGACGTGTGCAAACCGCTCTCGTTCATCCGACGAACTTGTAGCCGGCGCCGTGCACCGTGAGAATGTGCTCCGGCTCGTGGGGCGCCCGTTCGATTTTCTGGCGCAGCTTCGCGACGAAGTTGTCGATCGTTCGCGTCGTCGGCGACTCCTCGTACCCCCATACCTGATTGAGAATCTGCTCCCGCGTGACCACGTGGCCGGTGTGTGCGACCAGGTAGCGGAGGAGATCGAACTCGCGCGCGGTGAAGTCGACCCGCTGGCCCGCGCGGTGCGCCTGGTGCGTGCGGAAGTCGATCTCGATATCGCCGATCCGGCAGGTTTCGAGTCCCGACGCGCGCCCTCCGGCGCGGCGCAGCACGGCGCGGACGCGCGCGAGCAGCTCCGTGATGCTGAACGGCTTGGTCACGTAGTCGTCGGCGCCGAGCTCGAGCCCGAGGACCTTCTCGGTTTCCTGCGACCGCGCCGTGAGCATGACGACGGGCGTTGGATTGGCGCGCGCGCGCAGCTCGCGGCACACCTCGAACCCGTTCTTGCGCGGCAGCGTGACGTCGAGAATCACCAGGTCCGGCGCCGTCGAGATCGCCTTGGCGAGGCCGTCCTCGCCGTCGGATGCCGTGACCACCTCATAGCCTTCGAGCTCGAGGTTGTCACGCAGACCGAGCAACATCTGCGGCTCGTCCTCGATCACCAGAATCCGTTTCGTCACCGTGTCGTTCTCCTGCGTGGACAGGGAAATGGAGCGTGAAGGTGCTGCCGCGGCCGGGCTCGCTGTCGACGCGCACGAAACCGCCGTGCCCGCGCATGACGTGGTCGACAATGGCGAGACCGAGACCGGTGCCCTGCGGGCCCGAGCCGGCGTCCGTCTGAATCCGGTAGAACTTGCGGAAGATCTTCCGCTGCAGCCGCAGCGGAATCCCGATGCCGCTGTCGGTCACGCGGACAATCCCGTAGCCGTCGACCCGATCGACGTCGACCGCAATCTCGCGGTGCTCCGGCGAGTATTTCATGGCATTCGACAGCAGGTTTTCGAGCGCCTGCTCCGCCGCCTCCTTGTCGATCAGGACCGGCACGTCGGCCGCCAGGTGCGTGGTGACCGAGTACTGATTGTGGCGAAACTGGCTCTCGAGCGAATCGAGCACGTGCCGCACCAGATCGGTCAGGTTCACCGGCTCGCGCTTGTACCGGCGCAGACCCGCTTCGATCTTCGAGAAGTCGAGCAGGTTGTTGATCAGCCGGGTGAGCTTGCGCGCTTCGCTGTTGATGATGCGGTAGTACTCGTGCGCCCGCTCCGTATTCTTCAGCCGTCCGAGCTCCAGTGTTTCGGCGAACAGCTGAATGAGCGCCAGCGGCGTCTTGAGATCGTGCGAGACGCTCGACACGAAGTTCGACTTCATCTCGGCGACCCGCACTTCGCGCGCCGCGGCGCGCGCGACGAAGAACACGCCGAGCGCCATGATGCCGGCCAGCAGCCACATCAGCGCGCGCTGCGGCCGGTCGCGGGCGGCAATGATGTCCGGAATCGAGTGACCGTCGTAGCCGGTGCGCAGCCGCCAGGTTTCGGGCTTGTGGCTCTCGGGCGCGATGAACCGCTGCAGTTCCGGCTCGAAGAAGACCAGCGGGAACGTCCGCTCGTCGATGAATTGCGCGGGAATCGGCGCGCCTCGCGGAAACAGGACCTGCCCGTCGTTGTCCAGAACGGTGATGCTCAGCGCCGGAAAACCGGTCGGACCCTCGACCGTCCTGAGCCGCCCGCTCACGAACGCGGGGAGGAAATCGCGGCGCAGCTCCTCGGCGTCGACACGGAGTGCGACGAAGCTGGTCAGCCTGTCGCGCGCCGGAAACCTGAATCGCAGCTGGCCCTGAAAGTAGGTCCGACGGCCGTCGATGGTCGCTTCGAACACCGAAATGGCGTGCTTCTGCGGCGCAAGCTCGTGGAAGCGCTTCACCATCAGCGCCCCCTCCGCGACGTTCGTCGTGAAACCGTGCGACTCGCGATCGTAGGCGAGCACCTCGTCGCGATGGTCCGTCGTGAGATCCGACCAGACGTAGAACCGTTTCACAAACGGCTCGGTGGCGAGCCCCTGCTCGAGCGTCGGCCCGATCAGCCCCAGATCGAGCGGCTCGGTTTGCGCCTGCGGGACCCGCAGCAGGACGTTGATGTACGGCGCTTTCAGCGCATCCTGCAGGCTTTGCGCGACGCCGTCTGCGGTTTCCTGGCTCAATTGGCGCAGAACGACGGCCGAGGATCGGCTGAGCGCCGAAATCGATCGGAACTGGAAGTAGAAGAGGATGGCGACGGGAATGGCGACCGCGACGGCGAGCGCCGTCGCGAGCCGCAGGCTGCGGTCGCGCGTCAGCTGACCAATTATCGACGGCCCGATGCCGCGGCCGAGGTCCTCGGACTCCATGGGGACAGCTTACACGAGGGCGGGATTTCAGAGGCAGATTGCAGATTGCAGATTGCAGATTTCCGTGGATGCCGCCGCCGCTGAAACCTGCTCTCCACAGTCTCAACGCTGAAGTCTGACCTCTGAAATCCTCTACTGCTGCGTCGCCTTCGCCTGATTGGCCAGGAAGCCCTGAATCTGCTTCACGGCCAAGTCGACTTTGAGATCCACCTGCCGCTTGCCGAGCGCCACCGTCGAGCGGCGGGCGTAGCCGGAAATGCCGTTGTTCTTGCGCGGCGGCGCGTTGGGATCCGGGGCCTGTCCGCGATCCCGCCCCTGGCCGCGCGCACCAGGCGGAGGAACCGGATCCCCTTCTGCCGTTGGAATCAGCTCTTTGCGCACCCAGCCCTTGTCGCCGCCCAGATACAGCATGGTCGACGTGTCGGGGAGGCCGGCGTGCGAGCTGCGCGGATAGCCGTGCTCCTCGAGCCATTTGTCGAAGTCGCCGTTCGCCTTCGCGTACACCTCGTCGCAGAAGTACACGTGCTTGCCCTCGGCGGCGTACTTCGCCGCTCGGATTCGACCCGCGTCATTTCTCGGCCCTTGACTTTCGGCGCAAGAACGAGTCCACTTCACGTCGCTCGTCTCACCCGCACATCGGCGTCGATCGATCGGCGCATCGCCTTGCGAGGAGCGTCCGCGAATGCGTTCGGGCGTGCGCAGACATCTGGAACATCTTCGGGCGGCGCAATCCGCCGGCGCAGTCGCCCGTCCGGGGCGCGCGCCGGGCGTGGCCGCCGCGGGGACCGCGCCGGAGCCCGACCTTCCGCTGGAATTCTCGTGGCGCGACTACACGATCCTGCTTCTCCACGTCGCGGCGGAAATCGAACACGCGCTGATGGTCCAGTATCTGTACGCCGCCTACTCGCTCGGCGGACCGCAGGTGCCTCCCGATCGCCGTGCGCTCGTGCGCAACTGGCAGACGGTCATTCTGGGAATCGCCAAGGAGGAAATGGCCCACCTGATCACGGTGGAGAACGTCCTCCGTTTCCTGGGCGGATCTCTCAGCTTCGATCGTGACGACTATCCGTTCAGAAGCGACTTCTTTCCTTTCCCGTTCACGCTCGAAAAGCTGACCAGAGACTCGCTGGCGAAATACATCTACGCGGAAATGCCCGCAGTCTGGACCGATCCGGACGCTGACGCGATCAAAGCACGGGCGCTTCGAGCGGACCAGGGCGATCCGCTGCACCGTGTCGGCGACCTGTACGATGCGCTGCTGGTGCTCATCGGTCAGCCGCAGTATTTGAGCGAGCTCGATTTTCACCCGGAGTCCTATCCCTATCAGGCGTCGTGGGACGAGTGGGGCCGCGGCTACGTGCAGGGCGGCCGCGCGCAGCCGGAGGGCGACCTGCACCGCGGCACACCCGACCTCATCATTCAACCGATCACGTCGCGCGACGGCGCGCTCGCCGGTCTGCAGGCGATTGCCGACCAGGGCGAAGCTCCAGACACAATCCCCGGCGATCTCGAGACGTCACACTTTCGGCGCTTCCTGGACATCTATCGCGCGTTTCCTGACGACGGCGTCGGCTGGCAACCGGCCAGACCGGTCCCGACCAACCCATGCGCGTGCGATGTGGAAACGGCACGAGCAGGTGCCTCGCGGCCGATGAGTCCGATCACCGATCCCGAAGCGCGCGCCTGGGCGCACCTGGCCAATGTGCGCTACCGGATGTTGCTCGTGGATCTCACCCACTCCTTCTACGTGGAGCCGGTCGAAGGGACGTCGACGTCGGTGCGCGGGCTGCTCGTCGCAAAGACATTCGGCGAAATGTACAACCTTCGGTCGATCGCCGGGATCCTCATGCAGCTGCCTCAGGGGCCGGACTCGACGAACGTGGCGGCGCCTCCCTTTGAAATGCCGTACTCGCTGGTGCTGCCGCATCTCGAATCGGATCGATGGCGGATTCATCGCGATTTGATTCAGGCGTCGCAGCGGATTCTCGACGGTCTGAAACGCCGGAACACGAAACACGTCGACTACGCGATTGCACTCGCCGACTGGGACGCGCGCGCGCGCGACACGGTCGAAGCGCTCATTCGATCCTCCTGACGCCATGAAGATCACCGAGCTTCGTATCCTCCCGCCGCTGGCGATTGCCCGACTTGGGTCCTCGCCCGAGCCGCTGGACAACTACGACGTCGTCGTGCCTGCCGAGCATCCTCTCGGGTACCGGCGGATCGAACCGGCCGAGACGTTCGTCGTCGATCCGTCCACCGGCGAAATCTCGACCGTCGTGCCAGGCGCGATCCGGTTCAAGGACGACGCAGGTCGGGTGCGTCCCGTCGCACCGTTCCTCGAAGTCTGGGCGATCACCGGCGAGGGCACGCTCGAGCCGCTGACGACGACGCTTCTCGCGTCCGTCAACCGATCGCCGGCCGATGTCGCATGGCATGTCCACGTCGGCAACATCAAAGCCTTCCGGCGGACACGCGATCCGGACGATCGGATCTATGCGCAGCTTGGACCGATCTCGGATCACGCCGCGCACGCGCTGCTGGGGCAGTGCGGGCACTTCAAGCCCGGGAAGTCGCTGCCGTTCGGCGCAGTCCGGTATGTCAAGCCGACCGACCGCTTTCCCGAGATCCGCCTGCGCTTTACGCCGGCGGCCGGCAAGGTGTACGGCGCCACAGCGGGCGATCCGAATATCGTCGACGACGTGTATGACGCGTCCCAAGGCAAATGGCGCGGCTACGTCGAGACGGATCAAACCGTTGCACCGGCGCTGACGGCCCCGTCGCAAACCTATGCGGGCGACGACGATGCGCAAGGCAACTGGGTGAGCCGGGGATACCTTGACGATGAATGCGACGGCATCGTCGAGGTACGGCTCACTATGGCGGACGACGGCGGTGCGGCGCGAGAACTGGCGGCGTTCGCCCGAATTGGCGCAGGACCACCCTCGTTCGCGCCCGACAGCTTTCCTGTGCGCAGTGTTGCCGACGAGCTCGAGCAGGCGCTGCTTGGTCCGGAGGTAGGCGCACAGGCTCCACCGCTCGCCGTCGCGGAGGAGATTCTCCGCCGCGCCTTCGAAACAGTGCGGCTGATGAACACCGCGGTGTTGAACGGCAACGCGATCTTCGGCCAGAGCGGTGTCGCTCGCACGATGGTGCTGATGGACTCGTACGACTTCGGCCGGTTGTTCGAGCCCATCGCTGCGCCCGCGCTCGTCGACAACCTCGCGCTTCGTGCGCTTCACCAGACCGTATTCACCGCGCTGCGGAGTGGAACGGCGCCATGGTTCGCCTCGGCGCTTCGCGAGTACACCGAAGTGGCCGACATGTCCGACTTTGCACGACGCAAGATGCCCGCGTTGATGCGCGGCGCCGATGGCCGTCTGCTCGCGCTCACACGACGCCAGGTGGACGGCGTCCGAAAGGCCGCGTCGGGCGAGCCGTCGACCGATGGGACGTCTGCTGGAGGAAAGACGACCGATGAGTGAGAAACCGCGCCGTATCGATCCCAAGAACCTGACGGCGCAGCTTCGTTATCGTGCCGCCGGCAACCCGCCTGGAACCGAGCCGCACTCGGCGATCTCCAATTGCTATCCGGGCCTGGAATTCGACTTCCGCAACGTTTGGCGCCGCGCCTTCGTCGGTCTCGTCATGCACGAAGCCGACAACATCGTCGTCTCTGCGGAGGATCCGGCCTACAGCCATCTGGTGCAGCATCGTCTACTCACCGTCGACGGCGATCCGTTGGTCGGCAACGTCAGCGGGCCGCGGCTGCCGGGCGCCGATCCGATTCCTCTTGGAACCATCGCCAATCCGCACGGCGTCACGTTCTTCGAGTGGTCGAATTCCCTGGCCCGAATACTCACCAAAGCGGGCGGCCGCGTGGAGTGTGTCTTCACGGGCGGCGTCGCCGTCGCCCCTGAGCCGATCCCGACCACGACCACGCCCGTCATAAGAGTCGAGCTCGAGATCCGCAGGTTTTTCGATTGCGAGGTGCGTGCCGATGGCGTCCTCGCGCAACGGGCTGTCATCGCGCGCGACGCCGTGGCGCCGGGCGAGCTGACACAGAGCCTCTGCTCACCGTGGCAGAACGATTACCGCGAGTGCGGCTGTTACTACTGGGCCGCGAGCCGGCCGGACTACGTCAACGTGGAGCCCGACGGGAAGGGTGGCAGTATGGGCCACGACTGGATGCAAGCGGCGCGCACGCCGCACACCCCGAAACAATACATTGTCGACGACCGGCAGGATTCGCGGCTCGTGACCTACGACGATCTCTTCAGCGACTGGGAGCACGCCCTGAGGTTCGAGATCGAAGGCAAGGATACGGAGTGAGCGCGGAGGCGGCTGTCGCGCGCTCGCTCATCCGACGGTCAGGCCCCGGCGTGTCGGATGTCCATCTGTTTCGCACGACGGCCGGCGCGCATTGTCTGCTCGTCGACGGCAGTCGCGTCTTCACCGTTGACGAGGACGTGTTCGGCGATTTGCAGCGCGCGAGCTCCGATCCGATGGATCTGGCGCGGCTCATCGACGGCCTCGACTTCGGGGAGCCGCTCTTTGACGATCGCGGTCCGCCAATCGCGCCACCTGTCCGTGCTCTCTCGCTCGCGGTGGCACAGAAATGCAATTTAGGTTGCACGTATTGCTACGCGCAGGGCGGCGACTTCGGTGGTCCGCCCGCGAACATGTCGATCGACGTCGCGTTTCGGGCGGTCGACTATCTGTTCAACGACGCCGCGGCAGGCGATCGCGTCAGCCTTGCGTTCCTTGGCGGGGAGCCGCTCGTCAACCGGCCTGTGCTGCGGGCCGCCACAGAGCGCGCCGCTGATCTCGCGCGGGCGAGGGGCGTGAGGCTGGCTCTGGCCATTACGACCAACGGCACGCTCGTAACCGCTGACGATGGCGAGTTCTTCGAGCGGCACGGATTCGCCGTCACCGTAAGCCTCGACGGTCCACAGGCGTCACACGACAAACTCAGGATGTTTCGCGATGGCCGCGGCAGCTTCGACACCGTCGTTGCCAACGTCGCGCCGCTTCTGACGAGACAGCGCGCCATGCAGGTATCGGCGAGAGTAACCGTCACGCCGCGGAATCTCCAGCTGCGATCGACGCTCGACACGCTCATCGGGATGGGATTTCATTCGGTCGGTTTCTCGCCTCTCCTCAGTTCTCCAACCGGATGTGACCAGCTCGAGTCCGGCGATCTCGAAACGATGCTCGAACAGATGGTGGACTGCGGCACGCGCTTCGAGCGGGCAGTGGTCGCGGGCGAGCGGTTCCCGTTTGCCAACGCCGTCAATGCGATGCGCGAAATCCATCGCGGGAGTCATCGTCCGTACCCGTGCGGCGCCGGAGTGAGCTACTTCGGCGTTTCCGCCGAGGGCGACCTCGCCGCATGTCATCGGTTCGTGGGCGATGACGCGGGCACGATGGGGAGCCTCCGAGAGGACGTTGCGGGTGGCGTTGCCCGTGATCGGCAGGCCCGTTGGCTCGCCGACCGCCACGTAGAGAGTCAGGAGCCGTGCCGAAGCTGCTGGGCGCGATACCTCTGCGGAGGAGGATGCCACCACGAGGTGATTCGCCGCGGCCGGCCGGCGTGCGACTTCATCCGTGGCTGGCTACACTACTGTCTGGAAGCCTACGTGCGCTTGCTGGAGCGACGGCCGGACTATTTCGAAGGCGCGGAACGGCCTGTCGTGCGACAGGAAACCCGGTTGTAGCCACCCATGCAATCGAGTCATGCGGAGATTTGCGTCATCGGCGGAGGACCGGCCGGCTCCGCTCTTGCGCTGCGGCTTGCACAGTTGGGCCACGACGTCCTGCTGATCGAACGCGATCGGTTCCCCCGCCATCACGTCGGCGAGGCATTTGCGTCGGGCATCGATGTACCGCTCGCTCGGCTCGGTGTCGTCGACCAGGTACGGCGTGCTGGCGCCGTCGAAACCGCTGGAACGATGCGCCTATGGGCGACGACCGCAGTCGAGTGCGCGGCGCCTGGCTCCGGCCGGGCGGGGATCGTCGTCGACCGCGGCGAGTTCGACAAGGTGCTGCTCGACCGGGCGCAAGCGTGCGGCGTTCGCGTCGCGCAACCGGCCAGCGTCGTCGGCGCACATCGTTCATCAGCCGGCTGGATCCTGCGACTGCGATGCGGCTCTTCCGCGGCCGTCGTCTCGACGCGCTACGTGGCGGACGCGAGCGGACGAGCAGGCGTGCTTCGCGGAGCAACTCGACGAACGTCGCCGAAAACCGCGGCGTTGTCGGGCTACTGGAGCTCGTGCAGGCGCGACCCCTTCGCACGGCTGGAGGCCGCGCCGGACGCATGGTATTGGGGGACACATCTGCCCGGGAAGCGGTTTGTCGGCATGGTGTTCTGCGATGTCGAAGGCTCCCGACGCCGGCCGACGATCCCGCGCGAAACCAGGTACGGTGAGCTCATTCGGCGGTCCACGCTTCTGGCGCCGGTCGTGGCCGGCGCGAGCCTCGACCGCGTGGTGGTCCGAGATGCGACGAGTCGCGCCGCCGCCGAGCCGATCGGCCCAGACTGGATTCGCGTAGGGGAGGCCAGCTTCGCCATCGATCCGTTGTCGTCGAGCGGTGTTCAAAAGGCGCTCCAGACGGCGCTGACCGCCGCGATCGTCCTCCACACACAGGTGACGTGGCCCGAGGATGCCGAGGCAGCGATGGCGTTCTATCGAGACGATCAAAGGTTTGCGATCGGCCAGCACGCCGCCTGGGCGGCGTCGGCCTACACACAAGTTGAACGGTATGCGGGACGACCCTTCTGGCGATCACGCGCGGCCGGGGCCACGCGACCGGTCAACGCTCGCGTTTCGGGGACGCCGCCGCGATTGGAGCAGCGCGTCCGCGTTGCTCCTGAAACCCGACTCGGGCCGGTCCCCTGCATCGTCGGCGACCGAATCGAGCTGCGCGCGGCGGTGTCGCATCCGGCTCTCGCCCGACCGGTCGCGTTTCTCAACGACGTGGAGGTCGCACCGCTCGTTCGGTCGGTGGCCGCGGGCTTGACGGGCGATCAGCTCGCGGCACGCTGGACGACGGACGTTCCGATCGCGACTGCGCAGGCGATTGCGCGGTGGTTGATTGAGCGGGGAATTCTGGTGGACGCGAGCGGATGAGCCTTGACACCTGTCTGAGCGGCAGTGAGAATGCCGCGTGAAGACTGCCTCGAGCACCGTCGATGGACGTGTGCTCCTCGTCTCCATGCCTTTCGGGCCGGTGTTCGCTCCCTCGCTTGGTCTGAGTCTGCTCAAAGCGGAACTGACTGCCGCTGGCATCCCATCGCGGATTCGCTACTTCACCATTGCGTTTGCGGAATGCATCGGTGAACGACTGTACTCAGGCATCGCGGAGGGGGATCGACCCCAGCTGGTTGCGCTCGCGGGCGAATGGATGTTCTCGCGCGCGCTATTCGGCACGAGCGATGCCGACGAAGCGGCGTACGCAGACGCGATTCTTCGGCCGAACGGCACGTCCGACAGCCACCTGCAGCGTCTTTTGCGGGCGCGCCGCGAGGTGGATCGGTTTCTGGACGCCTGCGTCCACGAAATCGCCGAGCAGCGACCGGCCGTCGTCGGCTTCACGAGCGTGTTCCAGCAGCACGTCGCCTCACTCGCGCTCGCGCGACGGCTCAAACAGCTGCTGCCAGACACATTCATCCTCTTTGGCGGCGCCAATTGCGAAGGCGTGATGGGTGCCGAAACGCTCCGTCAGTTTCCGTTCGTCGACGCCGTCGTTTCCGGCGAAGGCGACCTTGTGGTGCCGGAGCTCGTGGGCCGAATACTCGCCGGCCGGTCGATCGCCGGCCTGGCCGGCGTGCGAACGCGCGATCGGCTGAACGAGGAATTCGCCTTCGGGCGCTTTCCGAACGGACCGATGGTCACGCGGCTCGACGAGCTGCCATCCCCCGACTACGGGGATTACTTCGACCAGTTCGCCAAGAGCCGTTTCGAGGACGGCTGGCAGCCCGCGGTCTTCTTCGAGTCGTCGCGCGGCTGCTGGTGGGGCGAGCGGATGCACTGTACGTTCTGCGGTCTCAACGGCTCGACGATGACGTATCGCAGCAAGTCGGCGGCGCGTGTCGTCGACGAGCTCGCCCAACTGGCGGCGGCGCATCCGGACAGCGACATCCTGGTCGTCGACAACATTCTCGACATGGATTACTTCAAGACCGTGCTGCCACAGCTCGCTGAGCGCCGGCTCGATCTGAAGCTGTTCTACGAGACGAAGTCGAACCTGAAAAAGGAGCAAGTGCGATTGCTTCGCGCCGGTGGTGTGCGGCAGATTCAGCCGGGGATCGAGAGCTTCAGCAACGGGGTCCTGAAGTTGATGCGGAAGGGTGTCAGCGCGCTCCAGAACATCCAGCTGCTCAAATGGTGCGCCGAGCTGGGCGTCGAGCCGGTGTGGAACCTTCTGTGGGGATTCCCCGGGGAGCCACAGGACGAATACGCGCGGATGGCGGCGCTCGTGCCGTTGCTCTCGCATTTGCCGCCCCCCGGGGCGGCCGGTCCGCTCCGCCTGGATCGCTTCAGTCCGAATTTCACGCAGGCCGACGCGCTGGGCTTCACCGACGTGCAGCCGCTCGCGCCGTATCGTCACGTCTATCCTCTGCCTGCGGCAGCGGTGGCGAACCTCGCCTACTACTTCTCGTTCACGTATCGAACGCCGCAGGATGTGCCGCGCTATGTCGCAGCGCTCGAGCGCAACGTGCGCGCGTGGAAGCGATCGACCGGGCGGAGCGGTCTGTTCGCCATCGACCTCGAAGACACGTTGACGATCTGGGATCTGCGGCCTGGCGTCCGCGTCGTGCTGACGGTTCTGAACGGTCTCGACCGTGCGCTGTATCGCGCCTGCGACGCCGCGTGCGACGCGACCCAGCTCGTCGAGTCCGTCCGGCCGTCGCTCGGCGGGCGGTCGCTCGCACCGGCGGAGGTCGGTGAACGGCTCGCGCCGCTCGTCGCGCGCGGCTTGATCGTCCAGGATGGCGCGCGTTACCTGGCGCTCGCCATTCCGCTCGGCGATTACCGGCTGCCGGATGCGTTGCTCACGCGCTTCTATCAGATCGTGCGCCGGCTCGGCCGCTCTCGTGCCGGGGCCATTGTGGTGCCGCTGTCGCCCGGCGGCCGTCACCGGGCGCGCGCCACTCGATCTCGTCCGCGCCGAACGCGCCCGCGGACGCTCGCGCGTCCCCGCTCGATTCGGCGACCACGGGCTGGGCGTCTCCCCCGGTTCTCCCTGAATGAGCAGGGGGATCTGGTCGTTCGTAACTCATGAGAAGGAGAGTCTGATGGCGAAGAAAAAGAAGGCCGCGAAGAAGAAGAAGAAGTCAGGGATCAAGTCCGGAATCAAATCCGGGATCAAGTAATCCTCCCGGAGTCGCCCGGCCTCGCGAGTGGTCGGGCGACCAGCCCTCTCTGCTATCGCAGCTGTTCCACCAGATACAAATCCGACAGCGCCTGCGAATAGCTGTACGCGAAGAACCTCGCGTCCGCGGTCGTCTGCACGGTTGCGATGTTTCGGACGCCTGCCGGATCCGATGGGTACAACTGCGCGATCAGATCCTTGCGATGGGTGGTCATGTCCAGCCGGTACACGCGGACGGGAAGTCCGCCGCGATGGTAGAGGAAGAGGTTCTTTCCTCCAGCGTCCCATCGAATGGGCATGTCGCCTGGTTCGACGCCTTCGACGGCGCGGGGCGGACCGCCCGCGGCCGGGATTTCCACGAGCCGCTCGTTCGCGTCGAAGACGACAATGCGCGACTGATCGGGGCTCACCGGATCGGAATAGCGGATCGGACGTACGCCTTCCACTGAAATCGGCGCGGGCGGGCCCCGTCGAACATCCTGAACGTAGGTGCGCACGCCGCCGCCGGCCTCCTTGCCGGCAAAGAGCACACGGTTGCCGTCGGGGAACCACGCAATCGACAGGTAATCGACGACCGGGCCGCGCTCGAGCATCACCGGCTCGCCGGCGCCCGTCGGCAGCAACTCGAGCGACGGCTGTGGGCCGAGCAGGATTGCCGCCACCGACTTGCCGTCCGGCGCGAGCGACGCCAGATGCCCTTCGCCGAGCCGCACCGCCGCGGCGCCGTCGGTCTTGCGCGTGTAGACCGCATAGCCGGTGCTGCCGCCGCCCGTACCCTGCTCGTTGAAGAACAGCGTGGTGCCGTCCGGCGTGAGGCTGGCCGCGACGCCGGCATCCAGCCACGAGAGGTCGCGCTCCTCGCCACTGCCGCCCTCACGGAATGCCATCCCGATGCGAACCCGCCCTTGCGTGATCAACGCGCGGCCGTCACGTCCGATGTCCTGGAGCGTCAGGCGTCCGGCGGCTCGCGTGACGAGGCGGCGGCGCCCCGACAACGTAGCCGCGTAGAGCTCGCACGTTCCACCCACCTCTGACGCGGTGAACCAGATCTCGTTTCCCGACGGCGTCCACGCGACGCCGTTCACGCTCGCCCACCCGGCGAGCAGCGGCGTGATGGCCTTGCTGTCGAGGGACACGACCGACACGCCACCTCGATCGTCGCCGTAGATCGGGTGATCGAGAAACGCGATCTTCCGTCCATCCGGGGAGAAGCGCGGGTGGCTGATCCAGCCGTCGGTCTGATAGAGCACCGTCCCGATCGGATACTCGAGTCGATATCGTCCCTGCACGACGTGCACGGCGGCCAGGCTCCGTCCGTCGGGCGCCCATTCGGCGGTTTCAACGTCGGTCAGAATCTCGCGCGCCGCGCCGCCGCCGAGCGGAACGCGCGCGAGCGTGCCGCGCGTCGCGAAGCCGACCATGTAGTGACGGCCCAAGGAGATGGCGAGCTCACCCGTGGTTGAGACAGACAGGACGTCGCCCGTCGGAAGAGGGAGGACGCTCGACTCGGGGCTGTCGGTCCGCGTTGAGAACATCTGTATCGGGCGTCCCTCCCATTCGGCGCCGTACACGATCGTGGCGCCGTCGGGCGAGAAGCGGGCCGACATCACCGATCCACGCCTGAACGTGAGCTGCCGGTACGCGGGCGGTGGCTTCGATCCGACGCGTTCGCCCATCACAAACGCCGCCACGAGGGAGACGGCGACGGCCACCAACACCGCGCCGGTGCGAAGCATGTTGGCGCGCGGACGGGGCGTCGCCCGCAAAGCGGGACGCGCGCTCGACATCGTGCCGCCGGCCAGCGTGCTCAGCTGAAATCCGAGGTCGCGCGCCGATTGAAACCGGTCGTCCGGGCTCTTCTCCAGACAGTGTCGAACCAGCAGTTCGAGGCCGGCCGGAAGCTTCGGCGCGACGGCTGCCATGTCCGCTTCGACGGTCAGCGTGGCGTTCATGGTTTCCACGGGCGATCGCCCCTGGAACGCGCGGCGGCCGGTGAGCATCTCGTACAGCACGGCGCCGAACGAGAAGATGTCGGATCGCGCGTCGGTCGCTTCGCCGCGGATCTGTTCGGGCGACATGTAACTGACGGTCCCCAGAATCAAACCCGATTCGGTCAGCCCCGGCATCGTTTCGGCCAGGGATGTCTCACCCGACCCCGCGAGTGGCTCAGCCAGTTTGGCCAGTCCGAAGTCGAGGATCTTGGCGCGTCCGTCTTTCGTGATGAAGACGTTGCCCGGCTTCAGATCGCGATGAATGATGCCCTTGGCATGCGCCGCCGCGAGTCCCGACGCAATCTGCAGCGCGTACTCGATGGCCTTGTGCGGTGCGAGGCTGCCGCGCGTCAGCCGGGTGTGAAGGCTCTCGCCGTCGAGCAACTCGCTGACGATGTACGGGGCGCCGCCGTGAGAGCCGATGTCGTAGATCGCGAGGATGTTCGGATGGTTCAGCATCCCGGCGGACTTGGCTTCGAGCTCGAATCGCCGGAAGGCGTTGGCGCCGGCCGCGAGCCGTTCGTGGATCACCTTGATCGCGACGGCGCGGTTGAGCCGCGCGTCGTGCGCCCGATAGACCTCGCCCATGCCCCCTTCGCTCAACAGCGAGACGACCTCGTAGGGTCCGATGCGCGTGCCGGGTTCGAGAGTCATTGGCGCCGAGGCGCAGGCTGCGACGAGCGCGTCGCTGGGGCCGAAGACGTCAGACCGAGAATGGTCCAGAAGTCCCACGCGTAATGTTTGTCGCTCAACACGTATGCGTACGGGAGCAGAAAGTAGCCCCCGAGTCCCCACCGAACGCCCCACGAATTGCGAACGAGAAACGCTGCCTGGGCATTCTCATAGCCGACGGCCATGACCGCGTGGCCGCCTTTGAGCGGCTCGTGTGGTCGCGGCAGCGGGACCATGCCGCTGCGTCTGACCGCGGCACTCTCGAAGCTTGCGTAGACCGAGATGCCCATCGTGAAAGGATGGCCCTGGGCGAGGCACGCCTTCAGCTGCCGAAGGTCTCGCGGCACGCGTGCATACGTGCCCACGCGATTGGCGAGGCCCTCCTGGTAGCACCGTGTGGGCGGACGAGTGGAAAAATTCCCGATCACGTACTTCCAATGCGCTTCGGGACAGGCGCCGAAGCGCGACACCGCTTTGTAACCGTCGCGCTGAGAGACCGGCACGTTGCAGCGAGGCTGACGCTCGGCCGAACGTTCGTTGTAATAGATGAACAGCCGCGACGGCGCGACCGCCGCGCGCCCATGTTCCTTGAGCGCCTCGAACCACATGGCAGCCGCGAGCGCGTTGGCCGTACAGCTGTTCAGAGCGCCCTGATTGTATATGGGCGGACAGTGGAGTCGCAGATCGACGTCTCGCGGCAGCGCCGCGAGCGCGCGCCGCGACGCCTCGTACCATCCATCGCGATGGTCCGGCAGGTCGGGACGCGTACCATAGCGGCGGATGGGACTCGGCACGCGTCAGCTTACCCCGTGGCCGGCTTCGATTCCTGGTGGAAGATGGCGCGCCACGCGCCCGCGCGCCGGACCCAGGTAGTGGTGGCGAAAACTTTCGGCGGAAAGGGCACGCCCTGAAACGACCCCTGTTGCTCGAGCGTGTAGATGATGAGCGCGGAATGGCGATGGATCGGCACGACCTTCACCCGCGACGTCTTCAGCATGTCGACGTGTTCGCCGGCGAACGACTTTTTGAACTCCGCGACCGACATCAGGCCGCTCTCGTCGAGAAAGCCCGCCTCCGGCGTCATCAGGCTGTCGAACGTCTTGCGATTTTTGTTCTTGACGGCCGTTAGCCAGGCGTTCTCGGCGGCAGTGAGCTCGCGGGTGAGAGCGGCCGTCGCGCGCGCGTTCGGGGCCGGCTTTCTCGCCGACACCTTCTTCGATGCCATGACCGCTACGTTCGAGCCGTGGCCGGTTGCCGCGCGAACGACAGCCAGCGGCGATACTGCGGCAGTTGGCCGCGCACGGCCTGGTTGAAGGTTTCTTGAATCCGCCGGGTGACCGGTCCGAGCGTTCCCTGCCCGATCACGTGGCCGTCCACTTCGCGAATCGGCGTCACTTCGACGGCCGTCCCCGAGAAGAACAGTTCGTCTGCGCCGAGCACGTCTTCGACCGACATCGGGGCGATGCGGATGTCGATGCCGAGATCGCGCGCGAGCTCGAGGACGGATGCGCGCGTGACGCCCATCAGGATGCTGGCGTCCTTGTCGTTCGTGACGAGCGCGCCGCCCTTCACGAGGAACAGGTTCTCGCCGGATCCTTCGGAGACTTCACCGCGGGCGTTGAGGAGCAGCGCTTCGTCGTAGCCTTTGCGCTGCGCTTCCTGCACCGCGCGCACCGAGTTGATGTACTGCCCGCACGCTTTGCCCCACGCCGGAATCGCCGCGTTGTCGAACTTGCGGATCGACGATACCGTGACGCGCACGCCTGCGTCCGCGTTCGCCAGGTACTTGCCGGTCGGGAACGCGGCAATCGCGACAGTCACCGGGCATTCCTTCGTCCAGACGCTGAGCGTCGCCGCATCGAAGAACGCGATCGGTCGGAGGTACGACGCCTCCAGCTTGTTCGCGCGTACGACTTCCAGGCACGCCTCGGCGAGGGCGGCCTGCGTGTACGGAATCTCCAGCTCGTAGAGCGCCGCCGACGCGAACAGGCGCTCGAGATGCGCATCGAGGCGGAAGATGGCGGGTCCGTCCTCGGTGGGATAGGACCGCATCCCCTCGAAGACGCCGGTGCCGTAATGCAGGCAGTGCGCCAGAACGTGCACTTGGGCGTCTTGCCAGGGTACAAGGCGGCCGTTGAACCAGATGCTTTCAGTTGGTGTGAATCCCATGGCCCATCAATATATCAGGGGACGGGAGCCGGTCTGCATCGAAAGGCGGCTCCTGTCCCCGGTCCGAGCGGCCGATACACCTTGGAATGTCGCAGTTTCGGGTGGAAAAGCGCCGGGCCGATGCTGAGCTGACGCTGTCGACCGGCGAGACGCTGCGCGGCTGCTTCTTCCTTGCGAGTGCGAACGCCACGCAGGCCGGTCCGGAGCGGGTCGTCGACTTGTTGAACAACGAGCCCGGATTCTTTCCCTTCGATCCATCCGCGACCGGGTCCGAAGGCACGGTTCTGATCAATCGAGCGCACCTCATCTCGGTGAAACTTCCGGAGGTGTCGACCGAGGCGCGGCTCGACGCCGGCTATGACGTCGCCGCCGAACGCCAGGTGACGCTGCTGCTCTCGAATGGCGTCCGGCTGAAGGGCGCGGTGCGCGTGTATCGCCCGCAGGGTCGCGACCGGCTGAGCGACTACGCGCGATGGTTGCCGGCGTTCAGCTATCTCGAGGGCACCCACGGCACCTTCATTGTGAACTCGGCCCACGTCGTGGAACTGCGGGAGATGCCCGGTCATGCGGCCGGAGTGGGGAGGGTGTAGGGGTGGAGCGGGGATGGAGCAGGGACGGAGAAGGGACGGAGTAGGGACGGAATGGGGACGGAGCCAATCGATTCGCTGTTTCGCTCGATGTGCGAGGCGGGCGCGTCCGACCTGCACCTGTCGTCGGGCATGCCGGCGCTGGTGCGCAAGGACGGATCGATGGCGCCGCTCGATCCGGCGGCACCTCCCTTGACGCCGGAGGCGATCGAGCTGCTGCTCGATCCGATCATGCCGGAGAAGAATCGCGCGGAGTTTCACGAGCGGCGCGACACGGACTTCGCCTACGAGATTTCCGGCCTCGCGCGTTTCCGCGCCAACATCTTCATGGATCGCAAAGGCCGCGGCGCGGTCTTCCGCGTGATTCCGACGAATATCCTTACGGCCGAACAGCTCGGCTTGTCGCAGCACATCCTGCAGCTGTGCCGGCTGCATAAGGGCCTGGTTCTCGTCACCGGTCCAACCGGTTCCGGCAAGTCGACCACGCTGTGCGCGATGATCGATTTCATCAACCGTGAACGGAAGGATCACATCATCACGATCGAGGATCCGATCGAGTTCGTGCACGAGAACAAGGGATGTCTCATCAACCAGCGTGAAGTGCACACGCATACCACCTCGTTCAAGCACGCGCTTCGCGCGGCGCTGCGGGAAGATCCCGACATCGTGCTCGTCGGTGAAATGCGCGACCTCGAAACCGTCGCGATCGCGATCGAAACCGCCGAGACCGGTCACCTGGTGTTCGGCACGCTGCACACCACCACCGCCGCGTCCACCGTGGACCGCGTCATCGACCAGTTCCCGACGGATCGGCAGGCGCAGATTCGCATCATGCTGTCGGAGTCGCTGCGCGGCGTCATTTCGCAGACGCTCTGCAAGAAGATCGGCGGCGGCCGGGTCGCGGCGCTCGAGGTGCTCATCGTCACCCCGGCCGTTTCAAACCTCATCCGGGAGGCCAAAACCTTCCAAATTGCGTCGATGATGCAGGTGGGGAAGGCGGTCGGCATGGTGACGCTCAACGATGCGTTGCTTGACCTGGTCACGAAGAAGCTCGTGGCCCCGGAGGAGGCGTATCTCAAAGCTGTGGATAAAGTAGGCTTCGAAGCGTCGTTGAAGCGCTCGGGGCACGGGGACAGAAGCCGGGCTGCCGTCTAAACGAGGCTTGTCCCAGAGGCGGCAGCCGCCGTTGCCGGGCGACGGCTCGAGGTTGCGCCGCTCGCGCGGCGCGTGCTATATTCGTCAGGTTCTGTCGGGGCTAGGACACCCTATCTAGCTTCGCCGCTTAGGAATAGCGTTTTCGGATCCCCCGGAACGACCGTCCGTCGTCCTTTGACGGGGCTCAGGACGACCCTGAGCTTGGCCGAAGGGTCGCGACTAATTCGAACTTAGGGTTGCAGGTTTTCAGGCGCCAAGCCATACGGCTTCTAGGCCTGAGACAAGAGTCATTGCGGATTGCGGATCGTGCATTGCGGATTCAATCGAATCTTCAATCGCAATCCTCCATCCGCAATCCGAAATCATTTATGCCGACAATTTCTCAGCTCGTTCGCGCGGGACGCAAGAAGATCGTCAGCAAGACGAAGAGTCCCGCCTTGCAGAACAGCCCGCAGAAGCGCGGCGTCTGCGTTCGCGTCTTCACTCAGACGCCGAAGAAGCCGAATTCGGCGCTGCGCAAGGTCGCGCGCGTGCGGCTCACCAACGGGATCGAGGTCACGACGTACATTCCGGGTGTCGGCCACAACCTCCAGGAGCATTCGCTGGTGCTCATTCGCGGCGGCCGCGTGAAGGATTTGCCGGGTGTCCGCTACCACGTCGTGCGTGGAACGCTGGACGCCGTCGGGGTGCAGGGTCGGATGCAGGGGCGTTCCAAGTACGGAGCGAAGAGGCCGAAGAAAGCCTAAACATTGCGGATTGCGGAATGCGGACCGAATCCGCAATCCGAAATCCGAAATACAGGATTCAGCGTTATGCCACGACGACGAGAAATTCCCAAGCGCGATATTGCAGCGGATCCGCTCTATCAGAGCCCGCTCGTGAGCAAGTTCATCAACTGCGTGATGAGCGACGGCAAGCGCAGCACGGCCGAGCGCATCCTCTACAAGAGCTTCGACATCATCAAAGAAAAGACCGGCGATGACCCGCTGAAGGTCTTCAAGAAGGCCGTCGACAACGTCAAGCCGAGCCTCGAAGTGAAGTCGCGGCGCGTCGGCGGCTCGAACTATCAGGTGCCGGTCGAGGTGAATCCGAACCGCCGGCTCTCGCTCAGCATCCGCTGGCTGGTCGGTTACGCGACGTCGCGCGGCGACGGCAAGACGATGCAGGAAAAGCTCGCGAACGAGCTGCTGGACGCGGCGAACCTGCGCGGCGGCGCCGTGAAGAAGCGCGAAGACACGCATCGGATGGCGGAAGCGAACAAGGCATTTGCGCACTACCGCTGGTAGGAAGACAGGGATTAGGGATTAGGGATTAGGGATTAGAGGTCAGGATCGCAAGTAGGGTCGGCGAAGCCCTACGAGATCACAGGAAATGCCCAGGCAATCTCCGTTAGCCAAAACGCGCAACATCGGCATCATGGCGCACATCGATGCCGGGAAGACGACGACCACGGAACGGATCCTGTTCTACACCGGGATTACGTACAAGATTGGTGAAGTCCACGAGGGCACCGCCGTCATGGACTGGATGGAGCAGGAGCAGGAGCGCGGCATCACGATCACGTCCGCGGCGACGACCTGCTTCTGGCGCGATCACCGCATCAACATCATCGATACGCCGGGCCACGTCGATTTCACCGCCGAAGTCGAGCGGTCGCTGCGCGTGCTCGACGGCGCCGTCGCGGTGTTCGACTCGGTCGCGGGCGTCGAGCCGCAATCGGAAACGGTCTGGCGGCAGGCCGACAAGTACCGCGTGCCGCGGATCTGCTTCATCAACAAGATGGACCGCATCGGCGCGGACTTCAAACGCACGTTCGACCAGATCATCAGCAAGCTCGAAGGCAATCCCGTCGCGATTCAGCTGCCGATTGGCGCGGAAGACAAGTTCGTCGGCGTGATCGACATCGTCCAGATGAAGGCGATCACCTACAAGGACGAGACGATGGGCGCCGACTACATCGTGTCGGAGATTCCAGCCGAATACCTGGAAGAGGCCAGGCACGCCCGCGAGCAGCTGATCGAGAAGGTCAGCGAAGTCGACGACAAGCTGCTCGAGAAGTACCTGCACGGCGAAGCGATCTCCGAAACGGAGATCAAGGCCGCGTTGCGCAAGCGGGTCCTGAGCTCGATCCACAACAAGGGCGAGGCCGCGTTCGTGCCGGTCATCTGCGGCTCGGCGTTCAAGAACAAGGGCGTGCAGCCGTTGCTCGACGCGGTAGTCGATTACCTGCCGTCGCCGATCGACGTGCCGCCGATCATCGGCATCGACCCGACGAAGAAGGAAGAGACGCTCGTCGAGCGTCCGGCCGCCGACGAGGCGCCGTTTTCCGCCCTCGCGTTCAAGATCATGACCGACCCGTTCGTCGGTCAGCTCTGCTTCATTCGCGTGTACTCGGGCGTGATGACGTCCGGATCCTCGGTGTACAACGCGACGAAGCAGAAGAGCGAGCGCGTCGGCCGCCTCCTCAAGATGCACGCGAACAAGCGCGAGGAGATCAAAGAGGTGTACGCGGGCGACATCGCCGCGGCCGTGGGCCTGCGCAGCGTGACGACCGGCGACACCGTGTGCGACGAGAAGCACCCCGTCGTCCTCGAATCGATGGACTTCCCCGAGCCGGTCATTTCGCTCGCGATCGAGCCGAAGACGAAGGCCGATCAGGAAAAGCTCGGGCTGGGTCTCGGCAAGCTGATGGCCGAGGATCCGACGTTCCGCGTGAAGACCGACGAGCAGACCGGCCAGGTGGTCATCGCCGGCATGGGCGAGCTGCACCTGGAAATCATCGTCGACCGCCTGAAGCGCGAGTTCAACGTCGAGGCCAGCGTCGGACGGCCGCAGGTCGCCTACAAGGAAACGCTCACGCGCACCGCCGACGGCGAAGGCCGCTACATTCGCCAGACCGGCGGCCGCGGCCAGTACGGCCACGCGAAGATTCGCGTGGTGCCGCGCCAGCCCGGCGAAGGCTACGAGTTCATCAACAACATCGTCGGCGGCTCGATTCCGAGGGAATTCATCAAGCCGATCGACCAGGGCATCCGCGAAGCGATGACCACGGGCGTCCTCGCCGGGTATCCGGTGGACGACGTGGCGATCGAGCTCTACGACGGGTCGTACCACGACGTCGACTCGTCGGAGATGGCGTTCAAGATTGCCGGGTCGATGGCGTTCAAGGACGCGGCGAAGAAAGCCAAGCCCGTGCTCCTCGAGCCGGTGATGCGCGTCGAAGTGGTGGTCCCGAAGGATTACATGGGCGACGTCATGGGCAACCTGGCGAGCCGGCGCGGCCAGATTCAGTCGCAGGAAGATCGTGGGGGCACGCAGATCATTTCGTCGCGCGTGCCGCTGTCCGAGATGTTCGGCTACGCGACGGACCTCCGCTCGCGCACGCAGGGGCGCGCGACCTATTCGATGCACTTCGATCGGTACGAGCCGGCGCCCGGTCATGTGAGCGAAGAGGTCGTCGCTCGCATGCAGGGAAAGTAAACCCGCGGCCATGCGAGCGACCGACCGTCGAGGCCGCCGCGGGGAAACAGGGATTAGGGGTTGATTCGGGATTAGGCGTGATGCGGGGCGAGGGTTTTCTAATCCCTAACCCCTAATCCCTAATCCCTGTGAGTAACGACATATGGCAACCGCATTCAACGAAAAGATCCGCATCCGCCTCAAGGCGTACGACTACCGCGTGCTCGACCAGTCGACGACGGAGATCGTCGACACGGCCAAGCGCACCGGCGCGCGGCTGGCGGGGCCGATTCCGCTGCCGACGGCGAAGAACAAGTGGACCGTGCTGCGCTCGCCGCACGTGGACAAGAAATCGCGCGAGCAGTTCGAGATCCGCACGCACAAGCGGCTCATCGACATCTTCGAGCCGACGCCGCAGACCGTGGACGCGCTGATGAAGCTCGATCTACCGGCCGGCGTGGACGTGGAGATCAAGGCGTTTGGCAAGGAACATAAATAGGGTGTCTGGCGGTCCTTGGTGCGCAGTCAGCGTCCGCGGGCGGACCAAGGACGAAGGACGGACGCCGGACGAAGGGCGGCCCAAGACCTCAGGACGAAGAACCAAGGACTGACATGGTCACTGGAATAATCGGCAGAAAAATCGGCATGACCCAGATCTTCGACGCGGATGGGACGGTCCATCCGGCGACGGTGATCAAGGCGGGTCCATGCGTCGTCGTGCAGGCCAAGGAAGCGCAGCGCGACGGATACGAAGCGGTGCAGCTCGGGCTCGTCGAGGAGACGCCCGCCAAGGCCAACAAGCCGACGGCCGGGCACTTCAAGAAGGCCACCGTGCCGCCGACGCGCGTGCGTCGCGAAGTGAAGCTGGCGCCTGGCGGCGATCCGCTGAAGAACGGCGATCAGGTGCTCGTCTCGATCTTCGCGGACGGCGAACGCGTCGACATCGTCGGCACCGGCCGCGGCAAGGGGTTTCAAGGCGTCATGAAACGCCACCACTTCGCCGGCGGCGCGGCAACCCACGGGTCGATGTTCCATCGCGCCCCCGGATCGATTGGCGCCTCGTCGTTCCCGTCGCGCGTCGTGAAGGGCATGCGGGCTGCGGGACGCATGGGCGGCGGGCGCGTGACGATTCGCAACATCAAGGTGCTCCGGGTGGACGCCGACAACAACCTGCTGATCGTGCAGGGCGGCATCCCGGGCGCTCCAACCGGCTACGTCATCGTCCGCAAGGCCATCGCGGCCAAGCGTCTGAAGATCGCGCAGGTCGAGAAGCCGAAGAAGGGGAAGAAATAACGTTCAGCTTTCGGCTGTCAGCTTTCAGCCTTTGCTGTGCTGGAGCTTTTTAGCTGATAGCTGACGGCTAGAGCTGAAAGCTACGCTTATGCAACTTGATATCGTCAACAACCAGAACGAGAAAGTCGGCGCGGTCGACGTGAGCGACGACGTGTTCGGCGGGCGCGTGAATGGCGATCTGATGTGGGAGTCGGTGGTGCGGGCCAACGCGGCCGAGCGCCGCGGCACGCACCAGACCAAGAACCGTGCGAACGTCAGCGGCAGCGGGAAGAAGCCGTGGCGCCAGAAGGGCACGGGCCGCGCGCGGGTGGGCTCGATCCGCAACCCGCTGTGGCGTCATGGCGGCACGGTGTTCGGTCCGCAGCCGCGCAGCTACGAATATGCGCTTCCGAAGAAGGTCGAGCGCGGCGCGCTGCGTGCGGCGCTGGCGGCGAAGCTTCAAGCCGGTGAGCTGGTCGTCGTCGACGAGCTGGCGGCCGGCGAGATCAAGACGAAAGCCGCGGCCGAACTGCTGACACGGCTGGGTGTCAGCGGCAAAGTGGTCCTGGTCGATGTGGCCGTGGACGAGAAGCTGTCGCGATCGGTGCGCAACATTCCCGGCGTCGCGTTCGTGGCGAGCGCGCGGCTGACGGCGCGCGACGTGATCAACGCGGGCCGCGTCGTGGCGACGAGAGGCGCGTTGGAGAAGCTGCAAGAAGCGTTGGCCTAGCTCTCAGCTCTCGGCCGTCAGCTCTCAGCTGATGGCATGGAGCTGACAGCCGATAGCTGAAAGCTGATAGCGATGAAACTGACAGACGTAATCCGCCGCCCGCTGATCACGGAAAAGACGTCCATCCTTCGCGAAGATGGCCGGACGATCGTGTTCCAGGTGGCGACGGGCGCGAACAAGGTGGAGATCAAGCGCGCCATCGAGCAGCTGCTCGGGTCGAAAGTCGAGAGTATCCGGACCAATATCGCGCACGGCAAGGTGAAGCGGCAGGGACGCTTTGCGGGGCGCCGCTCCGACTGGAAGAAGGCCTACGTGAGGCTGCGCGAAGGCGCGAAGATGCCGGAGTTCCTGGAGGGAGCCTGACGATTTCGGATTGAGGATGCCGGATTGCGGATTGAATCCGCACTCCCCAATCCGAAATCCGCAATACGAGGATCGACGCCATGCCTATTCGTAAATACAACCCGACGTCGCCCGGTCAGCGGTTCCAGACGGTGCAGGTGTTCGACGAGATCACCACGCAGGAGCCGCACAAGCCGCTCGTCGAGCCGATGCACCGCACGGGCGGCCGCAACAACCAGGGCACGCTCACGTCGTGGTGGCGCGGCGGCGGTCACAAGCGGATGTACCGCATCATCGATTTCAAGCGCGACAAGCGCGACATTCCGGCGACGGTGTCGACCATCGAGTACGACCCGAACCGCTCGGCGCGCATCGCGCTGCTGACGTATGCCGACGGCGAGAAGCGCTACATCCTGCAGCCGGTCGGGTTGAAGGTTGGCGACACGCTCGTGGCCGGGCAGAACGTCGATATCCTCCCGGGCAACTCGCTGCCGCTGAAGAACATCCCGCTCGGCACGCAGCTGCACAACGTGGAGCTGCGGCCCGGCAAGGGCGGACAAATCGCGCGCAGCGCCGGATCGGCCGTTCAGCTCGTCGCCAAGGAAGGCGACTACGCGTCGGTGAAGATGCCGTCGGGCGAGATCCGCAAGATCAACATGGAATGCTTCGCGACGATCGGCCAGGTCGGCAACATCGATCACGAGAACGTCTCGATCGGCAAGGCGGGCCGGAGCCGGTGGCTCGGCCAGCGGCCGCACGTGCGCGGCGTGGCGATGAACCCCGTCGATCATCCACTGGGCGGCGGCGAAGGCAAGACGTCGGGCGGGCGCCATCCGGTATCGCCGTGGGGGCTCCCGACCAAGGGTTACAAGACGCGCAATCGGAAGTACACGGATAAGTTCGTCGTGCAACGGCGGCAAAAATAGCTATCAGCGCTCAGCGATCGGCTTTCAGCCACAACCTGAAAGCTCTAGCTGAAAGCTGACAGCCGAGAGCTGAAAGCTGTATATGGGACGTTCGCTGAAGAAAGGCCCGTTCGTCGACACTCACCTGCTCGAGAAAGTCGAGGTGATGAATCGCGGGGCCGACAAGAAGGTCATCAAAACCTGGTCGCGCCGCTCGACGGTGGTGCCCGAGATGGTGGGACACACCCTCGCCGTCCACAACGGACGGAAGTTCGTGCCGGTGTACGTGACCGAGAACATGGTCGGCCACAAGCTGGGCGAGTTCGCGCCGACGAGGCTGTTCAAGGGGCACACGACGAAGGTGGCCGAACGGGCGGCCGCGGTCGCGAGCGCGCCGGGCGCGCCCGGTGCGGCGGCGCCGGCCGGCGCCCCAGGCGGCACAGGCGCCACCGGCGGCGGTGCGGCGAAGCCGGCGGGTGCGGGGAGCAAGTCATCATGATTGACGCGCACGCCACAGCCCGCTACGTGCGGACGTCGGCGCAGAAGGCCGGGCTCGTGCTCGACCTGATTCGCGGTAAGGATGTCAACCGCGCGCTGGCGACGCTCAAGTTCACTCGCAAAGGCATTGCCGAGGACATCGCGAAGGTGCTGCGATCGGCCATTGCGAACGCGCAGAACAAGGACGGATTCAGCGGCGACGTCGATCGCCTGTTCGTGTCCGCGTGTTTCGCGAACCAGGGACCGTCGCAGAAGCGCGTGCGGCCGGCGCCGATGGGTCGAGCCTTCCGCGTGCTGAAGCGCACTGCGCATCTCACCGTACGCGTGTCGGAGCGTCCGGAAAAGATTGTCGCTGTCGCCACCGATGGCGCAGCGCCGAAGCGGCGGCCGCGCGCGGGCGCGGCGCCGAAGAAACCTGCGGCGGCCAGGCGGGCGCCGGCGAAGAAAGCGAAGGAGTAACTGTGGGCCAGAAGGTTCATCCGTTTGGATTCCGACTCGGCTTCAACAAGACGTGGCGATCGCGATGGTATGCGGATAAGGACTACGCGAAGCTGCTGCACGAAGATCTCGCGCTCCGATCGAATCTCAAGAAGCGGTTCGCGCATGCGGGCGTCGCGAAGATCGAAACCGAGCGGGCCGTCAACAGGCTGAAGATCGACATCTACACCTCGCGTCCGGGTATCATCATCGGCCGCAAAGGCACCGAGGTCGACAAGTTGAAGCAGGAGATCCAGAAGCGGACGAACCGCGAGGTCTTCATCAACATTCAGGAGATCCAGAAACCCGAGCTCGACGCGCAGCTGATCTCCGAGTCGGTGGCGATGCAGCTCGAGAAGCGCGTCGCGTTCCGCCGCGCGATGCGGAAAGCGGTCGAATCGGCGCTGCGCTTCGGCGCGCGCGGCATCAAGGTGCGCGTATCGGGCCGGCTGAACGGGGCGGAAATCGCGCGCTCGGAGTGGTACCTGCATGGGCAGCTGCCGCTTCAGACGCTGCGCGCCGACATCGATTACGGCTTCGCGGAGGCGAATACCACCTACGGCCAGATCGGGATCAAGGTGTGGCTCTACAAAGGCGAACGCCTGGTGCCGCAGAGAGGCCGGGAAGAGGAATACCGGGAGCGAGCCCCAAGACGACCGGCGGCGCGCTCATGAGGACCACGTACAACGCAGAAACCGCTGACCACCCAAAGCTGCTGCTTTCTGCGAGTTCCGCGTTGATCGTCGTCAGGGGTTGTTCGTCATGTTGATGCCGAAGAAGGTCAAGTTCAGAAAACAGCAGCGCGGGCGCATGGCCGGCAAGGCTTGGCGCGGCTCCGATGTGTCGTTCGGCGATTTCGGCCTGAAGGCGCTCGAGCCCTGCTGGCTGACGGACCGGCAGATCGAAGCGGCGCGGGTCGCGATGACACGCTTCATCGCCCGTGGCGGAAAGATCTGGGTCCGCGTGTTCCCGGACAAGCCGATCACCAAGAAGCCGCAGGAGACGCGCATGGGCAAGGGCAAGGGCGCGCCCGAACAGTGGGTGGCCGTGGTTCGGCCCGGCCGCGTGCTGTTCGAAATGGAAGGCGTGACCGAGAAGGAAGCGCGCCAGGCGATGCGGCTCGCGGCGGCGAAGCTGCCAATCCAGACCAAATTCGCCACCCGCTTTGCGCAGGAGAAAATGCTATGAAGGCCGCCGAACTGCGCGACCTTGCCGCCGACGAGCTCGGTGCGAAAGAACGCGAGCTGACCGATCAGATCTTTCGGATGCGCATTCAAAAGTCGATGGGGCAGCTCGAGTCGCCGGAGAAAATTCGAACCGTGCGACGAGATCTCGCACGGGTGAAGACGGTGCTTCGGCAAAAGAGAGGCGGGTAGGGCAGGTAGGCCAGGCAGGCCGGGTAACCACTTACTCGACCCACCGGACCCACGCGACCCACCTGACTGTGAGTTTATGAGCCAGAAGTCAGAAAAGACCGGCGTCGTCGTCAGCAACAAGATGCAGAAGAGCATCGTCGTGGCCGTCGAATGGCAGGTGCGCCACGGGCTGTACGGCAAGACCCAGCGCCGCACGTCGAAGTTCATGGTGCACGACGAGAAGAACGAAGCGAAGCCGGGCGACATGGTCGAAATCGTCGAGACGCGGCCGCAGAGCCGGCGCAAGCGATGGTCGCTGAAGCGCATCGTGCGGCAGGCGGTGGAAGTGTGAACGGGAGAAAGCCATGATCCAGATGCGCTCGATCTTGGACGTCGCCGACAATTCCGGCGCACGCAAGATCGCCGTCATCAATCCGATCGGCGGCTCGACCGGGCGCTACGCGCGGCTCGGCGACATCGTCACCGCGTCGGTCAAAGAAGCGACGCCGGAAGGCACCGTCAAGAAGGGCCAGGTCGTCAAAGCGGTCATCGTCCGGACCGTGAAGGAACAGCGCCGGCGCGACGGCAGCTACATCAGGTTCGATCGGAACGCGGCGGTCCTGATCAACGACAACAACGAGCCGATCGGCACGCGCGTGTTCGGTCCCGTCGCCCGCGAGCTCCGCGAGCGGCGGTTCATGAAAATTATCTCGCTGGCTCCTGAGGTTCTTTAACGTTGGAACGCAGAGCCCGCAAAGCTGGCAGAGAAAATTACATCTGCGTGCTCAGCGAGCCCTGGGTTGAAGGTTTTTGGTTATGTCGCGTTTAGCTACTCCGTTGCGAAAAAACGACAACGTGCTGGTGGTCACCGGCAAGGATCGCGGCAAGCGGGGCCGGATTCTGAAGGTGCTGCCGGGGAAGACCGGGAAAAGCCGCTTGATCGTCGAAGGCGTGAACATGATCAAGCGCCATACGAAGCCGAACCCCGGCAAGAACATCAAGGGCGGCATCGTCGAGCGCGAGGCGTCGCTCCACGCGTCGAACGTGCAGCTGGTCTGCCCCGAGTGCGGCGTGCAGACGCGCATCGGCCACAAGATTCTCGGCGATGGACGCAAGGTCCGCATCTGCCGCAAGTGCGAGGGAGTCGTCGACAAATGACGCGCCTGAAAGAGAAGTATCAGAAGGAAGTCGTGCCGGCGCTCCAGAAGGAGTTCGGCTACAAGAACGTGATGGCGGTGCCCAAGATCGAGAAGGTCGTCGTCAACATGGGGCTCGGCGAAGCGACGGCGAACGCGAAGATCATCGACACCGGCGCCGACGAGATCGCGCGCATCACCGGCCAGAAGCCGGTGACGCGGCGCTCGAAGAAGTCGATTGCCGCGTTCAAGGTCCGCAAAGGGATGCCGATCGGGACGATGGTGACGCTGCGCGGCGAGCGGATGTGGGAGTTCCTGGATCGCCTGATGAGCATCGCGCTGCCGCGTGTCCGCGACTTCAAGGGCGTGTCACCGAAGGGATTCGACGGCCGCGGCAACTACACGCTGGGGCTGCGCGACCAGTTGCTGTTCCCCGAAATCGATTACATGAAGGTCGACAAGGCGCGCGGGATGAACGTGTCGGTCGTAACGACGGCAAAGACCGACGAAGAGGCGCGGAAGCTGCTGCAGTTCATCGGCATGCCGTTTCGGGCGTCCTAGAGACAGGGATTAGGGGTTAGGGATTAGGGCTTAGGGGTTAGGGGTTAGGGGTTAGGGATTAGTAGTCAGGGATTCGATATGGCAACGACGGCAAAGATCGCGAAGGAACAGAAGACGCCGAAGTTCAAGATCCGGCTGCGCAACCGTTGCCGCCTGTGCGGCCGGCCCCGCGCCTACATGCGGAAGTTCGCGCTCTGCCGGTTGTGCTTCCGCAAGCTCGCCCTCGAGGGCGATGTGACGGGCGTGACGAAGAGTAGTTGGTAAGAACACGGTGCTGCGTGCTAGGTGGTGGGTGCTGAGGCACGCCGCAACCTGCGCAGCACCAAGCACCCAGCACCAAGCACCTAGCACCACGAAGGTACGGAGCCTATGACCGACCCTATCGCAGACATGCTTACGCGGATCCGGAACGCGGTGATCGCCAAGCAGACGCGCGTCGACATGCCGGCGTCGCGGCTGAAGGCCGAGATCGCGCGCATTCTTCAGGACGAAGGCTACATCCAGGGCTTCAAGGTGCTGGACGAGCCGGCGACAAAGACGTCGGCCGCGACGAAGTCGCTGCGGCTGTTCCTGAAGTACGGACCGCACGGCGAGAAGCTGATTACCGGGGTGCAGCGCATCAGCCGTCCCGGGCGGCGCGTCTACTTCGGCAAGGAAGACGTGCCCGAAGTGCTGGCGGGCCTTGGCACGAGCATCCTCACGACCTCGCGCGGCGTCATGACCGGCCGCGAAGCCGTGAAGGCGGGAGTGGGCGGAGAAGTGCTGTGCAACATTTGGTAGTGGCCAGTGTTCAGTTGCCAGTGGCCAGATTGACCACTGGACACTGACCACTGACCACTGAGATGAGATATGTCAAGAATCGGCAAGAAACCAATCACGATCCCGAAAGGCGTCACCGTCAAGGTGGTCGACGGCGCCGTCGAAGTGCAGGGCCCGAAGGGCAAGCTGCGGCAGGCGCATCCGGCCGGCATCAACTTCGAGCTCGCCGACGGTCACCTGCTCGCGAAGCGCGGCACCGACGACCCGGAGCTCGGGAAGTTCCACGGGCTGGCGCGCAGTCTGATCGCCAACGCCGTCGCCGGCGTCACCGACGGCTTCAAGCGCGAGCTCGACATCGTCGGCGTCGGCTACCGCGCGGAAGTGAAGGGCAAGCAGGTGATCTTCGCGCTCGGCTACTCGCACGCGGTGGTGTTCGACATTCCGACCGGCATCGACGTCGCGATCGAGAAGCAGACGCACATCACCGTGACGGGCGCCGATCGGCAGCTCGTGGGTCAGGTGGCAGCCAACATCCGCCGGCTGCGCAAGCCGGATCCCTACAAGCAGAAGGGTGTCCGCTACACGGGCGAAGTGCTGAAGAAGAAGGCCGGCAAGACGGGGGCTAAATGAAGATCAAAACGAAGCACAATCGTCGCGTCCGCATTCAGCTGCGCCAGCGCAAGCGGATCGCCGGCACCGGCGAGCGGCCGCGCCTGAGCGTCTTTCGCAGCGTGACGCACATCTACGCGCAGGTCATCGACGACTTGAGCGGCAAGACGCTGGTCTCGGCCTCGAGCGTCGAGCCGACGGTGAAGGGCGGATTCGCCAAGGACGTGCGCGGTGGCAACCTGAAGGGCGCCGACGCGGTCGGCCGCACCATCGCCGAGCGATCGATCGAGAAGGGCATCAAGCGCGTCGTGTTCGACCGCAGCGGCTTCCTGTACCACGGGCGCATTCGCGCCGTGGCCGACGCCGCGCGGAAAGCCGGTCTGGAGTTTTAAGCATGCGCACTCGCACTCGTGAGCGAATCGACGCGTCGCAACTGGACATCAAAGACACCGTGGTCTCGATCAACCGCGTGACGAAGGTCGTCAAGGGCGGCAAGAACCTCAGCTTCAGTGCGCTGGTCGTCGTCGGCGACGGCCGCGGCGTGGTCGGGTTCGGGATTGGCAAGGCGAAGGAAGTGCCGTCCGCGATCAAAAAGGGAATCGAGGCGGCGAAAAAGAACCTCATTCGCGTGCCGCTGCAGGGGACGACGATCCCGCATACGGTGACCGGAATCTACGGGGCCGGTCGCGTGCTGTTGAAGCCGGCGCCCGACGGGACCGGCATCATCGCCGGCGGCGCGGTTCGCGCGGTGGTTGAATCGTGCGGCGTCATGAACATCCTGACGAAGTCGCTCGGCTCGGCGAACCCGCACAATGTGGTGCGCGCGACGTTCGAGGGCCTGGCGACGCTCAAGGATCCGGTGCTGATCGCGCGTTTGCGCGGGAAGGAACTGAGCGATTTCGGGCGCGTGAGCGCGTAACGCGCGCCTGAAGGCCTTCGCGCGCCAGGGCGCGTGGAAGACGTCAGGCGATCGAGAAGATTGAGCGCAAAGGCGTCAGCCGAGCGAGAATATATGGCGAATCACAGAACCGACACGAAGGGCGCCACGGTGAAGGTGACGTTGCTCAGGAGCCCGATCGGATTCACGAGCAACCAGGCGACGGTCGTCAAGGGCCTCGGCCTGCGGCGCATCCGTCACACGGTGGAGTTGAAGGACACGCCGGATGTGCGCGGCATGATTCACAAGGTGCGTCATCTCGTCGAGGTGGCGGAGTAATTATGGGTTTACACGATCTGAAACCACCTCGCGGGATGAAACATCCCAAGAAGCGGATCGGCCGCGGACAGGGATCGGGCAACGGTAAGACCGCAGGACGCGGCCACAAGGGGGCGAAGTCGCGCTCGGGCTTCACGTTCAAGCGCGGGTTCGAGGGCGGGCAGATGCCGCTGCATCGGCGCGTGCCCAAGCGCGGGTTTCACAACCCGTTCCGCGTGGAGTACGAGGTCGTGAACCTCGATACGCTCGGCCTGAGGTTCGATGCGGGCGCGGTCGTCACGCCCGAGCTCCTCCGCGAGCACGGCATCGTGGCGCGCGGCGACCGGAAGGTCAAAGTGCTGGCACGCGGCGAGGTCGGCAAGGCGCTGACCGTCCGCGCGCACAAGTTCAGCGGAAAAGCGGCCGAGAAGATCGCCGCCGCGGGCGGCGCGACGGAGCAACTCGCGTGAACGAAAGCCTGAAAAACCTGTTCACCGTTTCGGATTTGCGCAAGCGCGTGCTCTTCACGCTCGGCCTGCTTGCCGTGTACCGCGTGGGGCACGTCATCACCATTCCAGGCGTGAGCCTGGCGGCGCTCGAGGCGTTCGCGGAGCAGCTCTCGCGGAACAGCGTCTTCGGGCTCTACGACATGTTCTCCGGCGGGAACCTGTCGAAGGTCACGATCTTCGCGCTGGGCATCATGCCCTACATCAGCGCGTCGATCATCCTGCAGCTGCTCACGGTCGTCTGGCCGTACCTGGAGAAGCTCTCGAAGGAGGGCGAGCTCGGGCGCCGCAAGATCACGCAGTACACCCGCTACGGCACCATCCTGCTCAGCGTGGTGCAGGGGCTCGGGATCGCGATCTTCCTCGAGAAGAACTCGGCGCCCGGGGGCTTCAACCTCGTGCTCAATCCGGGTTTTGCCTTCCGCATGATGACCGTGCTGACGCTCACGACCGGCACGTGCTTCATCATGTGGCTGGGCGAGCAGATTACCGAGCGCGGCATCGGCAACGGCATGTCGCTGATCATCTACTCGGGCATCGTCGTGAACATGCCGCGGGCCGTGATGCAGACCCTCTCGCAGATGCGCACGGGCCAGATCGGGCTGATCCGGATCCTGGTGCTCATCGTGCTGATGGCGCTGGTGGTTGCGGCCATCGTGTTCGTCGAGCGCGGGCACCGTCGCGTCACCGTGCAGTACGCCAAGCGCGTGGTCGGGCGGCGCATGTACGGCGGCTCGAGCACGCACATTCCGTTGAAGGTGAACACCGGCGGCGTCATCCCGGTCATCTTCGCCTCGTCGATCCTCGCGTTTCCCGCGACCATCGCGCAGGCGATACCGGGCAAGTTCAGCGAGGCGGTCACGACGCAGCTCGGGTTCGGCATGCCGCTCTACAACCTGTTGTACGTCGCGGGCATCATCTTCTTCACGTACTTCTACACGGCGATCATCTTCAACCCGGACGACGTGGCGGAGAACATGCGGAAGTACGGCGGTTTCGTGCCGGGCATCCGTCCCGGCAAGCGGACGGCGGAATACATCGATACGATTCTCACGCGCATCACGCTGGCCGGGGCCATCTACCTGGCGATCATCGCGCTGCTGCCGAACTTCCTCATCAGCGGGTTCCGTGTCGCGCCGATTCCGTTCATCGGCGACTGGCTCGACGCCGCGCTGCCGAAGTTCATCACGGAAGGCATGAACGTGACCTTCTTCTTCGGCGGCACGTCGCTGCTGATCGTGGTCGGCGTGGCGATGGATACGGTCCAACAGGTGGAATCGCAGCTGATCATGCGGCACTACGATGGCTTCATGAAAAAGTCGCGGATTCGCGGTAGGCGGGCGTGAGGCGCGACCTTCTTGTATGTCACTGAACTTGGTCATGCTCGGTCCGCCGGGCGCAGGGAAAGGCACACAGGCGGAACGGTTCGCTCGCACGCGCGGGATTCCGAAGATCTCGACGGGCGACATCCTGCGCGAAGCGGTGATGACCGGTACCGAGATCGGCACGCGCGCGAAGGCCATCATGGATCGCGGCGAGCTGGTGAGCGACGACGTCATGATCGGCATCGTGCGTGAGCGGTTGGAGCGGCCGGACGTCGTGAGTGGCTTCGTGCTGGACGGCTTTCCCCGCACGGTGGCCCAGGCGGCCGCGCTCGACGGCATCATGAACGGGCGCGATCCGCTCATCATCGTCGATATCGTGGTGCCGGAGGCGGAGCTCGTGCGTCGTCTCGGGACGCGGATGATTTGCGAGGACTGCGGCGCCAACGCGCCGATAGCCGCGTCTCAGGCCGCCGCGGCCGACACCGCGATCATGCCGGCGTCGGCCATTCTCGCGTCCAAGGTGGCTGGAGTGTTCGGACAGAGCGATCCGAATCGGTGTCAACGGTGCGGCGGCCGGCTCAAGCAGCGCGCCGACGACAACCAGGCGATCGTCCTCGAACGGTTGAAGACGTATCACCGGCAGTCGGAGCCGCTCGTCGAGTACTACCGCGTGCGGTCGACTTTCCGATCCGTCAACGGCGCGCAGTCACCCGATCGCGTGGCGGCCGATTTGGCCGCGGCGATCGCTGCCGCGGGAACGGTGCCGGCGGTCGGCGCGGCGGGAGTCACCGACGTCGCCGGCAGGGGACGCGCGTGATCGTCTGCCGGTCGTCGGCGGAGCTCGAGCGGATGCGCGACGCGGGCCGGCTCGTGGGCGAAGTGCTCGCGGAGCTGGCGGCGCACGTGGCGCCGGGCGTCACGACCGCGGACCTCGACGCGCTGGCCGAGAAGCGGATCGCGAAGGCAGGCGCCACGCCGGCGTTCAAGGGGTACCACGGGTACCCCGCGACGATTTGCGCGTCGATCAACGACGAGGTGATTCATGGCATCCCGTCGGGCCGGCGCCTGTTGAACGAGGGCGACGTCATCTCGATCGACGTCGGCGCCTCGCTCGACGGCTATTACGGCGACAGCGCGATTACGTTGCCCGTCGGTCAAGTGTCGGAAGAGGCGGCGACGCTGCTCCGCGTGACCGAGGAAGCGCTGTTCAAGGCGATCGAGCGCGCGCGGCCGGGTGCCCGGATCTCCGACATCGGCCACGAGGTGCAGCGCCACGTCGAGGCGTACGGCTTCTCGGTGGTGCGCGAGTTCGTGGGCCACGGCATCGGCCAGCGGATGCACGAGGAGCCGCAGATCCCCAACTACGGCGAGCCCGGACGGGGTCCGCGGCTGGCCGAGGGGATGGTGCTGGCCATCGAGCCGATGGTCAATGCGGGGAAGCCGGCGGTGAAAGTGCTGGCGGACGGCTGGACCGCGGTGACGCGCGACAGCAGCCTGTCGGCGCACTTCGAGCACACGGTGGCGGTGACGGCGGACGGTCCATGGATTCTGACGGCGAGAGACGTGCCGGTGGCCGCCCGGCGGTAGTCGGCGTCGTCGTCGAGCAGATGCCGAGCACGTTGTATCGGGTGAAGCTCGACGCCGGGACGTTCGTGACGGCCCACATTGCCGATCGGATGGATCGCAATTTCGTGCGGATCCTGGTCGGGGATCGCGTGCGGATTGAATTGTCGGGCGACGTCACGCGCGGGCGGATTGTGGAGAAGCTGGTGTAACGACGATTGACGCATAACCCGCTGAACACGCAGAGCGGATTTCTGCGAGTTCTGCGTTGAATGTGATTGGATCATCATGAAGGTTCGAGCATCGGTGAAACGCATTTGCGACAAGTGCAAGATCGTCCGGCGCCGCGGTGTGGTCCGGGTGATCTGCACGAATCAGAAGCATAAACAGAGACAAGGGTGACATCGGAGGTCCTCGGTCCGTTGTCCTTGGTTCTCCGTCCGTCCGTGGTCCTTGGTTCTTGGTGCGCTGCCAGGAACGAGGACGAAGGACGGACCAAGGACGGAGGACGGACCAAGAACCATGAACTAAGGACGAAGGACTGAGGATATGGCACGTATCGCTGGCGTAGACCTTCCGCGCACCAAGCGGGTCGAGGTCGGGCTCACCTACATTTACGGCATCGGCCGCGTCCGGTCGAACGGCATCCTGAAGGACGCGGGGGTCAGTCCCGACGTCCGCGTGAAGGATCTGTCCGAGGACGACGTGCGGAAAATCAGCCGGGTCATCGAGGAACAGGGCGGGGTCGAAGGCGACCTGCGCAAGGAAATCTCGATGAACATCAAGCGGCTGATGGAAATCGGCTGCTTCCGCGGCATGCGGCACCGCCGCGGCCTGCCGGTGCGCGGCCAGCGGACGAAGACCAACGCGCGCACGCGGAAGGGTCCGCGCAAGGGCGCGATAGCAAAGAAGAAGGTTATCTAGCAGCTCTCAGCGATCAGCTTTCAGCCAGAGCATGCTGGAAGTTCCGGTATGCGCTGAAAGCTGACAGCAAAAGCTTGAGCGAAGGACAACGATGGCAAAAGCAGACGCGGCGGTGCCTGAAGGCGCCACACCAGAGAAAAAGGAAGGCGCGGCAGGCAAGCGCAAGAAGACCTTCAAGAAGCGCACGGAGAAGCGCATCGTCCATCACGGGCTGGCGCACATCCACGCGTCGTTCAACAACACGACGGTGACGATCACCGATACGGACGGCAATGTCGTGGCGTGGTCGAGCGCGGGCGGCATCGGGTTCAAGGGGTCGCGCAAGGGGACGCCGTTCGCGGCGACCCAGGCCGCGCTCAACGCCGGCAACGCCGCGAAGACGGTCGGCATGCGCTCGCTGGATGTGCGCGTGAAGGGTCCCGGGTCCGGCCGCGAGTCGGCGATCCGCGCCCTGCAGACGGTCGGTCTCGAAGTGAAATCGATCCGCGACGTGACGCCGATTCCGCACAACGGTTGTCGGCCGCCGAAGCGGCGACGGGTGTAAGAACTATTGCCGAAGCGGATAGCCGAGAGCCGATAGCCGAAAGCTAGAGCTCTCAGCCGTCAGCGTTCAGCTCTCAGCGAAAGGTAGATTGAATGGCGCGATACATTGGCCCCGTTTGTCGTTTGTGCCGCCGCGAGGCGATGAAGCTGTTCCTCAAGGGGGAACGGTGCTACACGGAAAAGTGCGCAATCGAAAAGCGCAATTTCCCGCCCGGCCAGCACGGCAAGACGCGGAAGGCGAAGCTCGCGGGATACGGCCTGCAGCTCCGCGAGAAGCAGAAGGTGAAGCGCATCTACGGCGTGCTGGAGGACCAGTTCCGCCGGTACTTCGAGAGCGCCGAACGGACGCGGGGCATCACGGGCGTGACGCTGCTGCAGCTCCTCGAGCGGCGGCTCGACAACGTGGTGTATCGGCTCGGCCTGGCGACGTCGCGGCCGCAGGCGCGGCAGCTCGTGCGTCACGGGCACTTCCTGGTCAACGGCAAGAAGGTCGACATCCCGTCCTATTCGATGAAAGAGGGCGATCTGATCACCGTGCTGGGCCGGTCGCAGAAGAGCACGACGATCGAGCATGCGATCGAGGAAGTCAAGGGCCGCGGGATTCCCGGCTGGCTCTCGTTCGACGCCAACACGATCACCGGCCGCATCGTGTCGATGCCGACGCGCGAGCAGATTAATCTTCCCGTGCAGGAACAGCTGATCGTGGAGTTGTACTCGAAATAAGCAAGTACGAAGTACAAGGTACGAAGAACGGCGCGGTTGCGGCTTTTCGTACTTCCTACTTCGTACTTTTAGGTTGGCGAAGCCAAACCGCCCACCCGCAGCCTTACACAGACCTGCGGCGAGAGGTGGGCGGTCACTTGCAGGTCTGGAGGCCCGTCTGCGGGCCCGTCGGCGAAAGGACAAGCATCATGCTCTGGAAAGGTTTTCAGCGACCCAAGCGGCTCGAGTTCGAACGCGAGACCCTGACGGACCGGTTCGGCCGGTTCTACGCGCAGCCGTTCGAGCGCGGCTTCGGCACCACCATCGGCAACGCGATGCGGCGCGTGCTGCTGTCGTCGATTGAAGGCGCGGCCATCACCGCGGTGAAGATCGAGGGCGTGCTCCACGAGTTCTCGCCGATTCCCGGCGTGGTCGAGGACGCGACCGACATCATCCTCAACCTGAAGCAGATTCCGCTGAAGCTGCACGTCGATCAGACCAAGACGCTGACGCTCAAGGTCGACAAGGCCGGCGAAGTGCGCGCGCGCGACATCCAGGCCGACGGCGACGTCGAGATCCTCGAGCCGGATGCCCACATCGCGACCGTCGCCGAACACGGCAAGCTCCACATGGAGATGCGCATGAAGCGCGGCCGCGGCTACGTGTCGGCCGACAAGAATTTCGACGAAGACCTCGGCATCGGCTGGATTCCGATCGACTCGGTGCACTCGCCGATCAAGAAGGTGAACTATCTCGTCGAGGCCGCGCGTCTCGGCCAGACCACGGACTACGACAAGCTCACCGTGGACGTGTGGACGAACGGCTCGATCCACGCGCGCGACGGCGTGTCGCTGGCGGCCAAGCTGATTCGCGACCACCTGAACATCTTCATCAACCTCGAGGAGGGATTGGAAGCGCAGCTGGAAGCGTCCTCCGATCAGCCGCGCATCGGCGCAACCAACGAGAACCTCGACAAGAGCGTCGAAGAGCTCGAGCTGTCCGTGCGGTCGTACAACTGCCTCAAGAACGCGAACATCCGCACGATCCGCGAGCTGGTGCACAAGACCGAGGCTGAAATGCTCAAGACCAAGAACTTCGGGCGCAAGAGCCTCAACGAGATCAAGGAAATCCTGCACACGATGGGACTGAGCCTCGGCATGCGCGTGGACCAGCCAACGGCGGCATCACAGGAATAGTGCAGGGATTTGGGATTTGGGATTAGGGATTTGGGATTAGGGGTTAGGGATTAGGGGTTAGGGATTAGGGGTTAGGGATTAGGCAATCGCGTCGAGTCGGCCTAATCCCCCAAGCCCTATTCCCTTCAGGTTTTCAAAATGAGACATAGAGTTGCGCACAGAAAGCTAGGGCGCGTCACCGAGCATCGCATCGCGCTGCTGCGGAATCAGGCGACGGCGCTGCTCCGCTACGAGCATCTGACGACCACCGTGCCGAAGGCGAAGGAGCTCCGGCCGTTCGTCGAGCGGTTGATCACGATCGCGAAGCGCGGGCTCGCGGGCGGGGAGCCCGTCAACGGCCGCGTCCTGACGGCACGACGGCTGGTCATGCAGGATCTGCAGGACCGTGAAGTGGTCTCGAAGCTGTTCGACACGATCGCGCCGCGGTTCGCGTCGCGGCCTGGCGGCTATACCCGTCTCCTTCGGATTGGCTTCCGCCGCGGCGACAGCGCGGAAATCGCCCAGGTGGAGCTCGTGGGCAGCGAGTTCGACCCGCGCGCCAAGGCCGAAACCGAAACCAAGACCGAGGGCGAGAAACCCAAGGCGAAGGGCGTCGGCGGACGGCTTCGTGCGGCGGCCGAGCGGCTGCGCGGTACGAAGAAGGGCGAGGAGGAGAGCAAGAAGGTCTCGTCCAAGCCCTCCAGGGGCGTCACACGCAAGACGACGACGCCGCGAAAAGCCGGCGGAAGCTAGCGCTGGTGACTGACGACTGATGACGAGCGACTGAAGACTGTTCCCGCCCCGCCGGCTTCGAGCCGCGCGGGGCTTTTTCATTTCCGAGGGCCTGATGATTGCACGTCCGATGGCCCATGAAACCCAAACTGAAACGGCTTTCGGACCAGGTTATCGTCATTACCGGCGCATCGAGCGGCATCGGATTGACGACGGCGGAGATGGCTGCGCGGCGCGGCGCGTCGGTCGTGCTGGCGGCACGCGGTGAGCGCGAGCTGACCGGCGCGGCAGAACGGATTCGCGATCGCGGTGGCCAGGCAATGGCGGTCGTCGCCGACGTCACCGACCCGGCACAGGTCGAGCACATCGCGCATCGCGCGCTGGCCGAGTTCGGCCGCATCGACACCTGGGTGAACAACGCCGGCATTTCCGTCTACGGAAAGCTCGACGATGTGCCGCTCGAGGACAAGCGGCGCATCTTCGACGTCACCTTCTGGGGCGTCGTCCACGGGAGCGAGGCGGCGGTACCGCGCTTGAGGCAGCGCGGCGGCGCACTCATCAACGTCGGCAGCATCCTGTCCGATCTGTCGGCGCCCCTGCAGGGGATCTACAGCGCCGCGAAGCATGCGGTGAAGGGCTACACGGATGCGCTGCGCATGGAGCTCGAGCAGGCGGGCGAGCCGATTCAGGTGACGCTGATCAAACCCGGCGCGATCGACACGCCGTACACGCAGCACGCGGGCAATTATCTGGCGCGCGAGCCAAAGCATCCCTCGCCGACGTATCCGCCCGAAGAAGTCGCGCACGCGATTCTGCGGTGCGCCGAGCGGCCGATGCAAGAAGTGGTCGTCGGCGGCGTTCCGCGCCTGCAGATTGCGATGCACACG
>WNFV01000485.1_pt1 | contig 53174 bp, 50 predicted proteins | sample 5400101 | NCBI WGS metagenome assembly WNFV01 (sample SAMN13153361, study PRJNA577476) | soil metagenome | isolation source: 115 cm soil or saprolite under grassland replicate 1 | place: USA:California | collected 2016-06-15
CCGGCAGGTTCAGGTCGAGCAGGATGATGTCGTAGTCGTAGAGTTTGCCGAGATCGACGCCCTCTTCGCCCAGATCGGTGGTGTAGACGTTGAAGCTCTCGGACTTCAGCATCAGCTCGATCGATTGAGCGGTGGCGCTGTCGTCCTCAATCAGCAATACGCGCATGCCAGTCCCCTTCCTCGCCGCTTCGGGCTCAGGTCGGCACGCCGCAGCGGCGGCCCGTGAAAACGCTTTGGGACAAACCGAGTCGGAACATTAACGACGCGTGGTTAACAAAACCTAATTCGCGCGTGCACATGCCCTCTGGGCAAACTCCGACGAATCGCCCTAAGATATTGCACAGAACGGGTTTTTTAGCCAAGCGTAGGTTCATGTTCGACATGAGAAGTGGTAGCTAACCGATTCAGAAGACTCGCCCCTCCGTCCTGGCCGGGCGAGGTGCCGAAGTCCCACGGACGGTGACGTAATGATTAACGACGCGGGTAAACACGGAGTTAAGAACCGCGGCCGAACCGGGGCGCGGGCGCGCTTTTGGGGTGAGCGGATACCGGCCCGCTACGCCCAAGTCGGCTTTGGCCGATTTGGGCGGCGCTCTAAACGACCGATCTCGGGTCAACCCGCGATCGGTGACGGGCCGGCCGCATGAAGGCGCTGGCCGAGCAGATCGGCGAGCTCGACGGGGTCGAGGTCTATGGCCGGGTGGTCGGCGTGCGTGGCCTGATGATCGAGGTCGCCGGCCCGATCCACACCATGTCGATCGGCGCCCGGGTGGTGATCGAGACCGGCAATAGCCGCACCATCCCGTGCGAGGTGGTCGGCTTCTCCGGGGCCAATGCGCTCTTGATGCCGTTCGCCGCGCTCGAAGGCGTGCGCCGCGGCTGCCGCGCCGTGGTCAGCTCGGTCGCCGCGGCGGTGCGGCCGTCGCCGGCCTGGCTCGGCCGCGTGGTCAACGCCATGGGCGAGCCGATCGACGGCAAGGGCGCGTTGCCGCCGGGGCCCTCGCCCTATCCGTTCCGCAATCCGCCGCCGCCCGCGCATGCGCGCGCCCGCGTCGGCGCGCCGCTCGATCTCGGCGTGCGCGCGCTCAACACCTTCATCACCTGCTGCCGCGGCCAGCGCATGGGCATTTTCTCCGGCTCCGGCGTCGGCAAATCGGTGCTGCTGTCGATGCTGGCGCGCAACGTCGCCGCCGATATTTCGGTGATCGGGCTGGTCGGCGAGCGCGGCCGCGAGGTGCAGGAATTCCTGCAGGACGATCTCGGTGCCGAGGGCCTCAAGCGCTCCGTGGTGGTGGTGTCCACCTCGGACGAGCCCGCTCTGATGCGCCGGCAAGCCGGCTACCTGACGCTCGCGGTCGCCGAATATTTCCGCGACCTCGGCCAGGACGTGCTGGTGCTGATGGATTCGATCACCCGCTTCGCGGTGGCGCAGCGCGAGATCGGTCTCTCCGCCGGCGAGCCGCCGACCGCCAAGGGCTATACGCCGACCGTGTTCACCGAGCTGCCGCGGCTGCTCGAGCGGGCGGGGCCCGGAATAGGCGCCGGCACCATCACCGGCATGTTCAGCGTGCTGGTCGAGGGCGACGACCACAACGAGCCGGTCGCCGACGCGGTGCGCGCCATTCTCGACGGCCACGTGGTGATGGAACGCGCGATCGCCGAGCGCGGGCGCTACCCCGCGATCAACGTGCTCAAGTCGGTGTCCCGTACGATGCCGCGGGCCGCCGACCCGGCCTATCTGCCGGTCATCAACCGGGCCCGGCAGGTGATGGCGACCTACTCGGACATGGAGGAGCTGATCCGGCTCGGCGCCTATCGGCCGGGCTCCAGCGCCGAGGTCGACGAGGCCATCCGCCTGCACCGGCCGCTGGAGGAATTCCTGGCCCAGAGTAAGGAAGATGCAACCAATCTTGGGCAAGGATATCAACGCCTTGAGCAAATTGTCGGCAGTGTGGAAACCGAAAACTAACACTGTCCGGGCACACTCACGGCCGGCTCCGGCTGCGCCGCACGTGTGGGCGTGGCCGGCGACGCCGGCAAGTCACCGCGGCCTGCGCAATCTTGGCTGCCGTGTTCGGGGCCGTCCCATGCTGTCGGGGCTTCGGGGGAGTACGAGTCGATGAAGTCACGCGAGACGCTGATCCGCCTGAAAAAGTTCCAGGTCGACGAGAAACGCCGGAAGGTCGCGCAGATCGAAGGCATGATCGCCGAGTTCGATCGCATGGGCGCCGATCTCGAGCGCGAGATCAAATCCGAGCAGGAGCGCGCCGGCATTCACGACCCCGCGCATTTCGCCTATCCGACCTACGCCAAGGCGGCGATGCAGCGGCGCGAGAATCTCCGGCGCTCGGCCGACGAGCTGAAAGTCCAGCTCGACGACGCCAAGGCGTCGCTCGGCGAGGCCTTCGAGGAGATGAAGAAGGTCGAGCTGCTCGACGAGCGCGACCAGGCGCGCGAGCGGGCCGAGGAAGATGCCCGCCAGCAGGCCGAGCTCGACGCCATCGGCATCATGCGCAACGGCGTCCGGGCCTGAGGCCAGGCTTTCCGGTGTCCCGGATGCGGTGCAGCGCGAGCGCGTAGCGCGAGTGGTGCGCCGCTAATCCGGGACCGCCAAGAACACATTCCTCTGGAACGGTCCCGGGTCTGCAGCGCACCAGCGCGGCCTTCGTCCGCGCCGCTGCGCTGCGCCCGGGACACGAGCCCCGTCGCCTGGACCGTCCGGCCCCCCCCCCGGCTGCTTCGCGATTTCATTGCATTCAAGTCTCGACGGGAGGCGGGTTCGGCGGCGATAATCGGCCCCTGCGGTGAAAGCCCGGGGCAGGGGCCAGTTGGTAGATGTCGACGCCGGTTGAAATCACGTGGCTGCTCGCGGCCGTTACCAAGGGCGACGCGGCCGCCTTCGAACGGCTCTATGCGGCGAGCTGCGCCAAGGTCTATGGCGTGGTGCTGCGGATCGTGCGGCGGCACGAGCTGGCCGCCGACGTCATGGAGGAATCCTACCTGGAGATCTGGCGCCGCGCCAGCGAGTTCAACCCGGCGCAGGTGACGCCGATGGCCTGGATGGTGGGGATCGCCCGCAGCCGCGCAATCGACGTGGCGCGCAAGGCGCAGGCGGAGGGGAGTGAAGCCGTGCCGGACACCGCCGACGATGAAGGGCCGGGGACCGTGCCACGGCACCAGTTGACCGACGAGCTCAAGCGCCTGCTGACCTGCATCGGCCGGCTCGAGCCGGACCGCCAGCGCATGCTGCTGCTGGCCTATTACGGCGCCTTCACCCGCGATGAGCTCTCCATCAAGCTCGACATGCCGGTCAATCTGCTGCGGGCGTCGTTGCGCCGCAGCCTGCTCGAAGTCGAACAGTGTCTCGGCCCATGAGCGAAACCGGCGACATGGATGCCCTGGCCGCCGAGTATGTGCTCGGCACGCTCGATGGCCCCGAACGCGCGCAAGCGCAGGCGGTGCTGAGCGTCGATCAGGGATTCGCCGCCAAGGTGCGGGTCTGGGAGCGCCGGCTCAGCGAGCTCCACCTGATGGTCGAGCCGGTCGAGCCGGACGGCCAGATCTGGGAGCGCATCAAGGCGAAGATGCCGGCGATCGAGCCGAGCCCGGAGATCAAGCTGCCGGAACCGGAGGCCGCTGAGCCGACGGAAACAGCGCCGGCTGCTGTCGTCGCGGCCGACGCAACGCCCGAGACCCCGGCCGCCGCCGTCGCGCCGACCCCATCGCCGGCGCCGGTGACACCACCGCCGGCCCCGTCGGTCCTGACCCCGTCGGCCGCGCCGCCCGCCAAGCTGCCGCCTGCGCCGGTGCTGTCTGCGCCGGCGGTACCCGCACCCACCACGCGCGCTCCGATGGCGGAGCCCGCCGACGGCAGCCTGGTGATCGGGCGCCGGTTGCGCTGGTGGCGGGCGCTGGCGGCGCTGCTCATCCTGATCCTGGTGGCGGCGGGCGGGCTGGTGGCGGCCTGGAAATACGTGCCCGAGCGCGTGCCGCCGGCGCTGCGGGCGGCGGAACTGCTTCGCGTCGTGGGCATCACGGTGGCGCCGGCCGGGCCGGTGCGAAAGCCCGCGCCCCCCGAATCGCAATTCGACGAATAGGGGCCGGAAAGAAAAAGCGCGCCCGAAAGCGCGCAAAGTGGGGGGTTGAGAAGAGAGAAACTGGTCAGCGGACCGTGCGGTCCTCGCTGGTCGAAGCGGTCACCGGCTTCGGGGCCTTGATGACCAGGCCGGTCGCCTCGAAGCGCCCATTGATCCCGGTGGTCCCATCGGTGACGCGGGCGGCGATGCCGACCCCGGCGACGAGCGTCGCGCAGACCAGCGCCATGACCACGATCTTCAGGTGGGTCATGCGGTCCGCGGTGAAAAGCGACGAGTTGTTCATGGCAGGCTCCCGATCCTTGTCCATTGGTCGCGGCGGCCGGGAAAAAGGTTCAAACGGGGGGTTCGCTCGCGTTCGCGGTAAGAACATAGGACGGGCAGGGCGGTTCCCAAGCCCGCGCACGAAACCGTGAATGTTCGTGATTCCAAGGGGTTAACGGCCGGCAATGGCCGCGAGCCCGACATGGAGCGGGGAATTCCGCGCGGGCAACGGGCTCCAACCTCCCCCTGAAAGGGGGAGGTCGACCGCTGGAGCGCCGCGAAGCGGTGCGAAGGCGGTCGGGTGGGGGTTTCTTCGGCGTGCTGTAGATATCCCCACCCCAACCCTCCCCCTTTTTAGGGGAGGGGGCACACCGAGTTCGCGGCACCGGCATTGGACCACCCGCCGACTGCGGCGACAGTCGCATCGAACCGTCCTAGATGCTGCCGACGGTCTTGAGCCGCACCCGCGGGTGGATTTCGGCCTGGGAGATGACCGGGGTCTGGGCCCGGAACCGCTCCACCACCCCGCGCACGAACGGCCGGATGCCGGCTGAGGTCACCAGCACCGGCGCCTCGCCGGCCCGCGCCGCCTCCTCGAACCGCTCGCGGACGAGCGTGATGAACTCGGTCAGCCGGGAGGGCTGCATGGCGAGCGTACGGTCGTCGCCCTGGCCGATGATCGATTCGGCGAAGGCCTGCTCCCATTTGGCGGTCAGCGCGATCAGCGGCAGGTGGCCGGCCGGCGTCGTGTACTGGGCGCAGACCTGGCGCGCGAGCCGCGCCCGCACGTGCTCGGCCAGGGTGGCCGGATTGCGCGTGAACGCGATCGCGTCTGCGATGCCTTCGAGGATGGTGGCGAGATCGCGGATCGACACCCGCTCGGCCAGCAGCAATTGCAGCACGCGCTGGATGCCCGACACCGTGATCTGCGCCGGCACGATGTCCTTGGTCAGCTCGCTCTGCTCCTTCGGCAGGTCCTTGATCAGCTTCGACACCTCCGCATACGAGAGCAGCTCCGCCACGTTCGACTTGATCAGCTCGGTGAGGTGGGTCGAGAGCACGGTGGCGGCGTCGACCACCGTATAGCCCTTGAGCGCGGCCTCCTCCTTCAGCCCGGCATCGATCCAGGTGGCCGGCAATCCGAACGTGGGTTCGCTGGTGTGGATGCCGGGCAGCGTCACCTGCGCGCCGAGCGGATCCATGACCATGTATTGGCCGGGGAACATGCGGCCGGAGCCGGCGTCCACCTCCTTGATCTTGATGACGTAGGTGTTGGCCTCGAACTGCACGTTGTCGAGGATGCGCACCGCCGGCATCACGAACCCCATCTCGACCGCAAGCGAGCGGCGCAGCGCCTTGATCTGCTCGGTGAGACGGTCCGAGCCGTCGGGCGAGTTGACCAGCGGCAAGAGCGCGTAGCCGAGCTCGATCTTGAGATCGTCGATCTTCAGCACCGCCGAGATCGGCTCCTCGGCGGGCGGCGCCTTCGCGGCTTCGACGCGCTCAGCCTCCACCACCACCTGCTGCTTCTGGCGTTTGTCGATCAGGAAGGCGAGCGCGCCGGCACCGGCCCCGAGCAGCAGGAACGGCAGCATCGGAATGCCAGGCAACAGCGCCATCACCCCCATCACCGCCCCCGACATGCCGAGCGCCTTGGGATAGCCGGAGAGCTGCCTGATCAGCGCTTGGTCGGCGGCGCCCGACACGCCGGCCTTGGCGACCAGGAGGCCGGCGGCGGTCGAGACGATCAGCGCGGGAATCTGCGTGACCAGGCCGTCGCCGACGGTCAGCAGCGTATAGGTGCGGGCGGCCTCGATGAACGGCAGCCCCTGCTGGGCGATGCCGATGATCATGCCGCCGATGATGTTGATGAAGACCACGAGCAGCCCGGCGATGGCATCGCCGCGCACGAATTTCGAGGCGCCGTCCATGGCGCCGAAGAAGCCCGACTCGTCCTCCAGCGTCTTGCGGCGGCGGCGCGCCTCGCCCTCGTCGATCAGGCCGGCCGAGAGATCGGCGTCGATCGCCATCTGCTTACCCGGCATGGCGTCGAGGTGGAAGCGCGCGGCGACCTCGGCGATGCGGCCGGAGCCCTTGGTGATCACCACGAAATTCACGATCACCAGGATCGTGAACACGATGATCCCGATCACGAAATTGCCGCCCATGACGAAATTGCCGAATGCCTCGATGACGTGGCCGGCGGCGGCGGTGCCCTCGTGGCCGCGCGCCAGGATCAGGCGCGTCGAGGCGAGATTGAGCGCCAGCCGCAAAATGGTCGCGATCAGCAGCACGGTCGGGAAGGCGGAGAATTCGAGCGGCGCGTGGATGAACAGCGCCGTCATCAGGATCAGCACCGACAGGATGATCGAGATGGCGAGCGACATGTCCAGCAGCGTCGCGGGTAGCGGCAGGATCAGCACCACCAGGATCGCCATCACGCCGACCGCGAGCGCGATGTCGCCGCGCTTGAGCAGCGCGCCGAGATCGCCGAGCCCCGGTAGCGAGAAACCGTTGCTCCCGCCGCCCCCGCTTGCCGTCACGTCCGTCATGTGGATCGAGGAATCTCGTTTCGCCCGGTCGTGGGCATGAAAGGATTGGGCAGCGGCGGAGAGGCCACTGGGCCGAATGAGCGGAAGTGCGTCCAAGGCCCCCCTCGGGTCTCGGGTGGAAATCGATAAACAAGTGCCCCGGCAATATTTGCCTGGTTTATGGTTAGCGACGAGTTAACGGAGGTACTCCAAGGCATCTCGCCCCTCGGCTGTGGATTTGATGCCACAGTCGACGAACAAGCCGGGGCGGGCGCGCTATAGTGCCGAGTCGCGACGCTGCCTTGCGAATGGGAGCATTCATGCGCAACGCCCCTGGTCCGGTTCCCGGATGGCCGAGCTTGCTGCTGGCCACAGCCCTTGCGGTGCTGGCAGGCGGCGCCGCCTCGGCCCAACAAAAGCTCTCGCTCGAGGAACTCGTCTCCTCGGTCGTGCGCCTCAAGACCTTCATCGCCCCCGACGGGCGCACGGTGGAGAATCTGGGCCGCGAGCGCGAAGGCTCCGGCATCGTCATCGACGAGAAAGGCCTCATCCTCACCATCGGCTACCTCATGGTCGAGGCGCACGCCGCCGAGGCCATCACCAACGACGGCCGCGCCGTGCCGGCGAACGTGATCGGCTACGACCATGAGAGCGGCTTCGGCCTGCTGCAGGCGATCGCCCCGCTCAAGCTCAAGCCGCTCGCGCTCGGCAAGTCGGCCGACGTCAAGGAGCGCGATCCGGTGGTGGTTGCGAGCTTCGGCGGCCTCGACACCGCGGCGCCCGCCTATGTGGTGGCCAAGCGCGAATTCGCCGGCAGCTGGGAATACCTGCTCGATGAGGCGATCTTCACCTCGCCGCCGCACCCGCTGTGGAGCGGCGCGGCGCTGATCAGCCGCGAGGGCAAGCTGGTCGGTGTCGGCTCGCTGATCGTCGGCGACACCTCGGGCAAGAGCGACGGCGTGCCCGGCAACATGTTCGTGCCGATCGACCTGCTGGCGCCGATCCTCGCCGACCTGATTGCCGCCGGACGCCCGGCCGGCGCCAACAAGCCGTGGCTCGGCGTCAATGCCGACGACGTGCGCGGCCGCCTGTTCGTGAGCCGGGTGACGCCGGGCGGGCCGGGCGAGAAGGCCGGCATCCGCCGCGGCGACATCATCGTCGGCGTCAACGGCGAGGCGCCGAAGAGCCTCGCCGATTTCTATCGCAAGGTCTGGGCGCTCGGCAGCGCCGGCGCCAGCGTGCCGCTCGACGTGCTGCAAGGCAGCGACAAGGTGCGCATCGACGTCAAGTCGATGAACCGGCTCGATCACCTCAAGCTCAAGTCGACGTTCTGACCACGCTGCTTGGTCTCTATCTCCTTCGCCCTTTGCGCTCTCGGGAGAGGCTGGCTTGCTCACAACGGGTGTATTCGCTGTCGCTGGTTGCTCACGACTGTTCGTCGGTCATTGCCCGATGACAACGCAGGCCTTCGGCGAAAGCAAAAAAATGCCTAATGTTTTTGAACCATGTCATAGACGCGTTGGAACTGAGGCACGATGCGCTGCAATGCGCGATCGCAAGCGTATCCATCCGACTTGCCGCAATCGAAGGACGCGACCGTCCAAGTCGTGGCGTCGGTGGGGTCGACGATTTGGATGACAACGATTCCCAATGCATTCTCGCAATCGGCGAAAGTCCGAAGCTCGGCGACAATCAACCGCTGGATCTCTTCCTTTGTTTTCGGGAGTTTTTCCACCTCGGCGGACCCTGCCTGGCTCTCCGTCAGCGGTTGTCGTCCTTATGCTTGTGCAGGAATCGAGCGATCTGCGTCCTCAGCGCTTTTGTTCTTACCAAATCGCCCATAGCGCCCGCGGCGTCGAACAGCTCTCTCTGAAGTTTTTTGGGCAGGTTGCTCCAGTGCATGATAACCGCAGCTCCGAGGTGGCGCAGGATGCGATCCTCTTCGGTAGCGAGCCTTCCATTGCCATTTTGATCGTTGCCCGGTGCGTGCACGATGTTGTCGTAATTGTGTTCTACCCATTCCTCGTTGTCGGCCAGCTCGGAGAATGTTCGTTGCAGATTGTCGAATTCACGGATTTCGTTCGGTGCATCCGTTTCCTTTCCGCGCTCCTTGTATTCTGCCGCCTTTGCGCGATATTGCTCGGAGCTGAACATGAAAAACTCCCTGTCGCCAACTGACGCTCAGTGGCCGATGTTTCTCGTTTTTCGTGAGTTGAGGCCTACATGTATGAACGATGCGTCTTCTTATCCAGTGCCATTCCACCGAATTAACGTGGACGCTGAAAGCTGATCGAACATGTGCGGGGAGGTGCACGCGGGGTAACAAGTCGAACAAATCTTAGCCGCGCTCACCGAGACAAGCTTATTGGGTTCCTGTACAGAGTAAGACAAGATGAGTGATTCGGAAAATGACTCGCGCAGACGCGACTGGAGATTGATAGTGGTCGCCGTTGTGGCCCTGGCGCTTGTCGCTGGTGGTATTGCCTATAAATATACGGGTGACTTCACTGGTTTCGCTAAATTTGGGACCAGCGGACAAACGAGCCGCAACTAACCGACCTAGGACTTCGAGGTCATGGCGTCCGCGCAGGCCTCGCCGAGCTCTCTCGAGAGCGCCAGAATCTGATTTTTGGCCGCTTGCTCTCTATCCGCATTCGATCGTTTGTCTGGAGGCCCTTCGGTTCCGACATCGATACGGCCGAAAAGCTCTCCTCGTGCCGAGGAGAAGCTGAACTTGAACGACCCTCGGCCATCCGGCTCCAAATTTATGTTGTCTTGTCATGCCCAATGTCCTGTTTTGCGCCAAGCATATGTGTACGCGAGCCGCACCGGGCGGGAGGAAGCACGGCGTTTCAGGTAACAGGACCAGCGTGGCCCGAAACCGAGTGAATCGATGAGTAAATTCAAGATCAAAGTGGCGCGGATCGAGGCGACCGGCCGAGGCAGGCAGGATCGACAGATTCGTGTCACGTTTCAGGTCGATCGCGGGCCGACCAGTTTTCAGGTTCCGATAGTTCTGAGCATCGGCGACTACGATGACACCGAAATGGTTCAAGCGGCACGCAGTGCCCTCCATCGGACGTTCGCTGAGCTCGCGGCACAGAGCCGAAGTTGGAAGCTGACAGCGGAAGACCTGAAGCAGCTTTCGAGCATGAGCTTGCGTCCAAAGCCATGATCCTCTCGACCAGCAAGACACGCCTGACATTGAAATGCTAATGGATAGATGACCATCTCGGCATCCGCTTTCTACAATCCCGCCATTGGCCTGGGCGCATTTGGCTATCCATCTTGCGTCTTCTTGGCGTGCTCGGCGAGCGTGAGCCAGCGGTCGGCCATTTCGATGAAGAACGATTTATGTGCTGACGTGCGAGCTTCCTCCGCCAGTCGAATGCACTCGGTGGCGTTCTTGCGTAACTGGTCCAAGCTGGGTACGTGCGCGTCCATTTCTACTCTTTGGTGCTTTGGCGACGTCGAGTTTGGAGTCCGGGGAATGACGGGCGCACGGACGCCGGGGGGTGCTTGAGGGCACCTCCGCCGAACGTGGCTCGATTTTGCAGTTTTATTGTGCCTGCCGACGGCACCAGCGCTGCCACCATGGGAACGGAGACTTCGGTACGTCGCCGCTTTTGTTGGGCAGCTCTCAGGCAAGCCGCTGCCTGCCCGTATCCAGTTATCTGGGGTGTCGAGCGTAAAGCACAATGACGGGTCGAGAAATTAAACGTCGAGCACCTTCTTTCGGTCAGGGCGCAGCTCGGCAAGGGGAGGGCAAACTGCCTGTGGTTCGCGGCGCTCGCCTTCGCACCGGGCGTCCCTTGCGGCCACCTCGGGATGGTGGCGCGCGCCGGCCCGCCGCATCTCCGCAATTCCGCCCCAAGGCACGGCAATCGTGCGCGTATCACAACGGAGAGACGTCCACATGCTCGATATTGCCAAGAGCCCGAAGGCCAACGTGATGCCGTGCCTCACCTATCGCGACGCGCCGGCCGCGGTCGAGTTCCTGTGCCGCGCGTTCGGCTTCGAAAAGAAGATGGTGGTGCCGGGCGACGACAACACGATCGCGCATGCCGAGCTCACGCTCGGCAACGCCATGGTGATGCTCGGCTCGACCAAGGACACCGAATATGGCCGGCTGGTGCGACCGCCGCGCGACGCCGGCGTCTCGACGCAGAGCATCTATCTGGTGGTGGCGGACGCCGACGCGCACCACGCCCGCGCCAAGGCGGCGGGCGCCGAGATCGTCATCGATCTGGTGACGCAGGACTACGGCGGCCGCGACTACACCTGCCGCGATCCCGAGGGCCATATCTGGACCTTCGGCACCTACGATCCCTGGGCGGAGCAGAAGTAGCGATCGCTGGCGGCGATGTCTCCGTTCACGGTTCTGGTTTTCACCGCACTGCTGTTTCTGGCCATCCTGGGCGGGCTAGGGGGAATCTTCCTCGAAAGGCAGCGAGCGCCCGCGCAACCTCCTTGGCGCAATCCGGCCATTCGCGACGCGCTCCTGCCGGTCGCCGGCTGGGCGTCGCTGTTCGGTCTCGATTTCGCCGTCGCGTTGGTCGGGGCGCAGAATCTTCCGCTCGGTCTCAAGCACCTGCTCGGCACGCTGGCGGTGCTGCTGCTCTATTACGCGGTGTTTGCCACGCTGCGCCTGATCTATCGCTCGCTGCGCCGCATCGAGGCGCGCCTGCGCTCCGACCGCCAGCCGATCAAGCCGCGCGCCATCCCCTTCCTCGGCCGGCTCAAGTTTCCGACGCTGTTCGTGAGCGCCGTTCTCGCCGCCATCAGCGTGCTCTACTACGACGGCCTGACGCAAAACCTGGTCTTCATCGCCGCCATCGTGGCGCTGCTCGGCATTATCCACCGCCCGCGCGCCGCGCCGGCGCCATCCGCGGCCGACCAATGAGTCGCCCGTGCGCCCCGCTGCCGCTATAGTGCGCCGATGGCCTTCACCCTCTACAACGCGCCGCAATCGACCTGCAGCCAGCGGGTGCGCTTCGTGCTCAACGCCAAGCAGCTTGCCTTCGACGAGATCAAGCTCGACCTGCTGGCCGGCGACCAGCTCAAGCCCGATTACCTCGCGCTCAACCCCAACGGCGTGGTGCCGACGCTCGACCACGACGGCAATATCGTGATCGATTCCTCGGTCATCATCGAATATCTCGATGAGGTCTCGCCGGCGGACAACTTCACGCCGAAGTCGCCGGTGGAGCGCGCACGGATGCGCGCGCTGATGCGCTTCATCGACGAGATGCCGGCCGCTGCCGTGCGGGTGCCGACCTTCAATCTCGCGTTCCTGCCGCGCTTCCAAGCCATGAGCGAGGAGGAGTTTTTGGCCATGGCGGAGGAGAAGCCCCTGCGCAAGGAATTCATGCTCACCATGGGGCGCAAGGGCTTCCCCGAGAAAGACATGAACGCCGCGCTCGACCGCCTGCGGCGCACCTACGCGCGCATGGACAAGTCGATCGAGGAGAGCGGCGGGCCGTGGCTCCTGGGCCAGTACATCACGCTCGCCGACGTCGCGGTGATGCCGGCGCTGGTGCGCATGGCCGATCTCGGCCTCGACACGATGTGGCAGGACATGCCGCGGGTGAAGCGCTGGTATGACGAGATCCGCGCCCATCCGGCGTTTAAGCCGACCTATTATTTCGGCTCGCTGCTGACCGAGCGGTTTCCGCATTTGAGGGAGAGAGCGGAGAAGCGTGGTTAGCCCGGTTCCTGGTCGCGTTAGGATTCCATCCGTCGTCATGGCCGGGCTTGTCCCGGTCATCCACGTCTCTATTGCTGCACGAAAGACGTGGATGCCCGGCACCGCAGGCAAGTTTACGCAGCCTGCGCAAGCTTGGCTGCGTGCCGGGCATGACGATGGAGAGACCAGGCTAACTCACCAGTGCCTCGGGCCGTCGCCCCGCCAGATATTTCTCCGCCGTCATCGGCTCGCCCTCGACCGGCGGCCGCCTGATCTCGACGCCGGCGAAATTGGTCGCCTCCTCGACCCAGGTGCGCGGCGCCGGCAGCCCCCATAGGTTCGAGTTCGCCTTCGGGCTGACCGCGCAGCGCACCGGCTCGTCGTCGATGTCGATGATCTGGATGCCCGGCAGCAGCAGCTCGGTGCGATGCCCATCCGGATCGCGCACGTAGAGATAATAGGAGTGCTGGTGGCCGTGGCGCCCGGGGCCATGCTCGATGCGATCGGCGAAGCCCAGGTTGCCGGCGACGTCGCAGGCGCGGATGATGTCGTCGACCGCCTCGACCACGTAGCCGCCGTGGTGGAAGCGCGGCCCCGGCCGCGTCAGCAGCACGATGTCCCAGGGGTTGTCCTTGCGGTGCAGGAACGTCCCCACCACGTGCTCGCTGCCTTCGATGCAGATGTAGTCGGAAATCCGAAAGCCGAGGTCCATGTAGAACCTGGCGGCGCTCAGCACGTCCGGGACCAGCACCTGGTAGTGATCCATGCGCAGCGCGCCGGCGCCGCGGTGGGTGTGGATCTTGGTGTGCATGCGCGGCACCGTCGGCATGGTGGCGCACAGCTCGACCGGCGTGCCGGCCGGGTCGGCGAAATGCAAGGTGCGGCCCTGGTGCGGGACCTCGACGAAACCCGCGGCGATGCTGGCACGATCGAGGTGCGACTTCGCCTTGTCGAGGTCCTCGTCGGTGAACACCCGGAAGCCGATGCGCTCGCATTGCGGCTGGCCGCTGGTGCGCTTGAGCGTGAGGCTGTGGTGGCAGCGCTCCTCGACCCCGCGCAGCCAGATCGTATCGGTGGTCTCGTCGCTCACGATCAGGCCCAGCACCTCGACGTAGAAATCGCGGCTGGCGGCAAGATCGTGCGCGGTGAAAACGAGGTGGCTGGCGCGGGTGATGTTGAACGGCGGATTGAAATTGGTCTGCGGAATGGTCACGGCGGCATCCTCTTTCGGCGCGCGTGCCGGTTCAGGCCTTCACGCGCACGCCGGTCTCCTGCACGACGTCGCCCCAGAGCTTGAGCTCGCGGTCGATCATGGCGCCGTAGTCTTCCGGCGACATCGTCCCGGGCTCGTAGGACGCCAGCAGCAGTTTCTCGCGGATCGGCCCGCTCGCATTCATCCGCACCATCTCGCGGTTGAGCGCCTTGATCATGGCCGGCGAAGTGCCGGCGGGCGCCAGCAGCCCGTTGGCGACGAACAGATCGTCGAAGCCCTCGTAGCCCAGCTCCTTGAAGGTCGGCACGTCGGGCGCGGCGGTGGCGCGGCGCGCGCCGGTGACCGCGAGCGGGAAGACCTTGCCGGCGTCGACCATGCCGCGGGCATTGCCGATGGTGTCGAAGGTGAACTGCAAGGTGCCGGCGGCCGCCGCCAGCATCTGCTGCGTGGTCGCCTGGTAGGGTACGTGCACGGCCTCGATCCCGGTGCGCTTGACCATCAGCTCGGTCACCAGGTGGCCGCCGGTGCCGACGCCGGGCGAGCCGTAATTGAGCTGCCCCGGCCGCGCCTTGGCGTAGGCGCCGAGCTCCTTGAGCGAGCGCACCGGCAGCTTCTCGTTGACCAGCAGCAGGAACGGGAAGGTGAACACCAGCGCGATCGGGGCGAAATCCTTTTTGACGTTGACCGGCGAGTTGGTCAGCACCAGCGGCGCCAGCACGACGTGGCTGTTGGAGGCGAGCAGCAGCGTGTGCCCGTCCGGCGCCGCGCGCGCCACCGTCATGCTGCCGATGGCGCCGGAGCCGCCCGGCATGTTCTCCAGCACGAAGCTTTGCCCGAAGGCGTCCTTGAGCTGGTCGGCGTAGAGGCGGAAGTTCTGGCCCGGCCCGCCGGTGCCGGTCGGCGAGATCACGCGCACGCTGCGCGAAGGCCAGCCGTCGACGGCGCCTGGCGCCTGCGCGCGCGCAGGTGCGGCCAAGCCGGCGACACTTGCCGCGCCGGCGGCCGCGCCGATGAATTGACGTCGCGTGGGCATGAGGGCCTCCCCGATTTTTTTTCGCTTACGCCGATCCTCGAAAGGATGCTTGATGTTCCGCGAGGGGTCAAAGCCTTATTGTCGTGCCCGGCCTCCCGAGCAGCACGAACGGCAGCAGCGCGGCCGGGATCAGCAACGGGTACGAGAGCGTGAAGTGCGCTGTTGCGCCGAATAGCGCACCGGCAAAATATTCCACCCAGACCAGCGCAAGGATACCGAGACCGGAGGAGGCCGGCTCGGCCTTCCCCGGCCACAGCCACGCCAGCACCCGCTCGAACAGTCTTTGCAGATCGCCGGTGATGAATACGGTGTTGAGCGAGGCGTCGCCGAAGCGCGTGGCGGCGGCGTTCTGCGCGCCCATGGCAAACGCCAGGAGCAGGGCGCCCCAACGCACCGTGACGAAGGCGCAGATCGCCAAGGACACCGCCGATAGCGACAGCGCAATGGCCGGCGCGGCACCGAGCCGCACCAGCCCGCCCGAGATCACCACGCCGACCAGAAAGGAGAGAATCACCGCCACGTAATAGGCGGCCTCGGTCCAGCTCAATTCGACAACCGAAATGGCGAGCAGGATGGTGTTGCCGGTCATCTGGCCGGCAAAGGCGCGAAATTGCAGAAAGCCGATGGCATCGGCGTAGCCGGCGATCATCACCAGCAGCCCGGCCTCCATCGCGGGCGTGAGAAGGCCGGATCCGAGGAATTTCCCGCCGGAGCTCATGCGCCGCATCGTGCCGAATTCATTAAGCGTTCCTTGACCCTTCGCAAGAATCGTCCTCAACGCCTACAAGCCGATCATGCTGCACAACGTGCTGGAATCCGCGCAGCTGCTGGCGGAAGGCGTTCGCTCCTTCAACGACCGTTGCGCAAGAGGCATCGAGCCCAACGTCAAGCGCATCCAGCAACACCTCGACAATTCGCTGATGCTGGTGACGGCGCTCAACCCGCATATCGGCTACGAGAAGGCGGCGCAGATTTCGCTGCTCGCCTATCGCGAGGACCTGAGCCTCAAGGACGCGGCCCTCAAGCTCGGCTATCTCACCGCCGAGCAGTTCGACGCGTGGGTGCGGCCCGTGGACATGACGCATCCATTGGCCGGGTAGTCGGCGCGTCTCAGCCCGACCGCCGCGCCTCGCGGAACGTGACCAGCCGGCGCCGCCCCTCATCCCAGAGCGCGAGCCGCACGCAGCGCAAGCTCTGCAGCAGCGTCAGCCGGCTCACGCCGCGAAGCTCGGGATGGTCGCGCAGCGCCCGCGGCAGGCGGTAATAGGGAATGCGGCTCGACAGGTGGTGGACGTGGTGCACGCCGATATTGGCCGTGAACCAGCGCAGGATCGCCGGCAGGTCGTAATGCGAGCTTCCGTGCAAGGCCGCCTCGTGCAGGGTCCACTCGCCGTCGTGCGCCCAGAACGTCATCTCGAACTGGTGCTGTACGTAGAACAACCAGACCCCGATCGAGCCGGCGAGCAGCATGATCGGCAGGTGCACGAGCAGGAACGGTCCGATGCCGATGAACCAGATCAGCACGGCGGCGATGGCCGCGATCCCGGCATTGGTCGCCATGGTGCTGATCCAGGGCGCCCAGCCGCCGCCGCGCAGCATGCCGAACGGCACCCGCTGCTGCAGGACGAACAGATAGGCGGGGCCGATACCGAACATGACGATCGGGTGCCGGTACAGACGATAACAAAACCGTCCCCAGCGCGACCGTGCCAGATATTCGCGCACCGTGAGGGTGTCGATATCGCCGAGCCCGCGCCGGTCGAGATGGCCCGAGCTGGCGTGATGGATGGCGTGGGTGCGGCGCCAGAAGTCATAGGGCGTCAGCGTCAGGACCCCGATCACCCGGCCGACCCAATCGTTCGCCAGGCGATGGCGGAAGAAGGCGCCGTGGCCGCAATCGTGCTGGATCATGAACAATCGGACCAGGAAGCCCGCGGCCGGCATCGCCAGCAGCAGGCAGAGCCACCAGTAGCCGAAATGGACCGCCGCCCAAGCCAGCGCCCACAGCCCTGCGAGCGGCGCGAGCGTGACCGCGATCTCGACGATGCTGCGGGCGTGACTGGGCTCGCGGTAGCGCGCGAGGATTTGCGTCCAGCTGCGCGCGTCGGGCGCTGCCGGAGGACAGGCGGCGGTTCGATTATTTTCCAAAATCAGGTCCGTATTCGGGGTTGCGACGACAGGTTCCGCGGGCGTGCGACAATATCGCCCCGGCCGGCGGCTGCCGTGCCGCGCAGACAACCCGATTAGCACGGTTTTTCTGTGTCCGAAACCGTACGCTTCGCGATTTCGGCCGTCATGCGCAGGGCGCAAGATCGCCCACAAGGCCGGTCGAGGCGGCCGAAACCCTTTCACCATTGGCTTTTGGGCTGGGCCTGCGACGCTTTGCCGTCAGTCATCCCGGCGCGCCTTTGCCCTCCTCACGCCGCCGAACACCGCGCGGCAGCGGGGGCTGAGTTGGCTGCGCCTGGCGTGCATGCAGGCGGTGATGCGTTGAACGTCCGGGACGTAGTTGCCGCACAGCCGCATCGCGTCGCCCTCGCAGGCGGCCCGTTGCTCCGGCGTGCCCTGCGCGGCGGCGGGTGAAGCGACGGCGACGAGCGCAAGGCCGAGCAAGGCAGCAATAGTCATGATCGACCGCCGATGCAGGCGGTCCGTACGGAATTCCATGGTCGATTCTCCCCCCGGTCTTTGACTGTCGGTTCCACAACCATAATACAACAGTGGCATGAACAGGGCAGCGAGCGCAGCCCGGGAGGATCGGCTGGTCCCGGATTGCGTTGCGCTCCATCCGGGCTACGCCGGATAGGTGTCAATACCGGTGGCTGATCGGCAGCTCCTCGGCCGGGAACAACGTGATCACCCGGCAGCCCTTGTCGGTGACCACGACCTCCTCCTCGATGCGGGCGGCGGAGTAGCCGTCGGCGGCCGGGCAGTAGGTCTCGAGCGCGAACACCATGCCTTCCTTGATCTCGGTCGGATGGGTGAGCGAGATCACCCGCGAGATGATCGGTCGCTCGTGCAGCGCGAGGCCGAGCCCGTGGCCGAACTGCAGGCCGAACGCCGACATCTCGTCCGGGAAGCCGAAATCCGGCGCCTTTGGCCACACCTTGCAGATCTTGTCGGTGGTGACGCCCGGCTTGATCAGCGCGATCGCCTTGTCGAGCCATTCGCGCGCCTTCTTGTAGGCGTCGTACTGCACCGGCGTCGCGCGCCCGACATTGAAGGTGCGGTAGTAGCAGGTGCGGTAGCCCATGAAGGCCTGCAGAATGTCGAAGAACGCCTGGTCGCCCGGCCGCAGCATGCGGTCGGTGAAATTGTGCGGGTGCGGGTTGCAGCGCTCGCCCGAAATCGCGTTGATCGCCTCGACGTCGTCGGAGCCATGGCGGTAGAGGAACTCGTTGACCTTGCCGACGATGTCGTTCTCGCGCACGCCCGGCTTGAGCTCCTCGCTGATCAGGTGATAGGCGCCGTCGACCATGGCGGCGGCGCGGTTGAGCAGCGCGATCTCGTCGATGTTCTTGAGCTCGCGCGCCTCCAGCATTACCTGCTGGCCGTCCTTGATCTTGAGCCCGGCCTTCTCCAGCTCGAACAGCATCGGCGGCTCGATGATGTCGACGCCGACCGGCATCTTGTGGACGCCGGCCTCCTTGATGAGCGAGGCGATCTCCTTGGCGTGGCGCTCCATCAGCCCGAAGGCGGGATTGACGGTGCCGCGCAGCCCGATCAGCCCGGCCTTGCAGTTCTCGGGCTTGAGCCAGGGCGTGTAGAGCTTGTGGTGCACGGCGGCCGAGCCGAAATCCCACAGGATCGGGTCGCCGTCGCGGGTGAGCAGCGCCCAGCGGCAGAGCTTGTCGCGCTCCCACTCGCCGATCTTGGTCGAGGTGATGTAGCGGATATTGTTGACGTCGAAGACCAGCAGCGCCCCGAGCTCGGAATTCGCCAACGCCTGCCTGACGCGGCTGAGCCGGTAGCGGTGCAGCCGCCGGTAATCGACCCGTTCCTCGAAATCGACCCCCATGGTCCCGAGCGCCGGCAGCGCGCGACCCCAATTGTAACGCGGGTTGATGTCGTCGGCGCTGATCTTGCGCACGGTGTCGTCCATGGCGGTCTCCTTGGGCTTCTTGGTGGCCGGAACTCGGCGGCGTGCAGGTAGTATAGCCCCTCCCTCGCGTCCTGGGCGAGTGCAGCGAGGCACGTAGATCTTGGCCTAGGCCGCGCTCTTTCCCCACAGCCGCCGCGAGGCGATGTCGGCATCCTCGCGAATCGATTTGAGCTTAAGCCATACCGCCGGCTCGATCACCCATTCGCGCTTGGTGAAGGTGCAGCATTGCGATACCCGCGACCGCCTTGCATAATTGCTCCGCCGGTGGATTGCTCCACCCAGTGGGCAATTGCCCGCCCGCACGCGTGAGGCAGGTTCGATGGCATTGGTCGAAGCTTCCGCCCCCGCAGCCGCGACAATCGATCCTCGCGCGGCCGACGAGGCCATCCCGCGCGCCTACAATTTCACCGCCGACATCATCGGGCGCAATATCAGGGCCGGCCGCGCCAACAAGCCGGTCTATATCGATCCGCTCGGGACCTGGACCTACGCCCAGCTCGCCGACCGGGTGGAGCGCTTCGGCCGCGTGTTGCGCTCGCTCGGCGTCCGCCGCGAGGAGCGCATCATGCTGGCGCTCACCGACACCATCGACTGGCCGACCGCCTTCCTCGGCGCCATCAAGTCGGGGATCGTTCCGGTGCCGGTCAACACGCTGATGACCGAGGACGACTACCGCTTCATGCTCGCCGACAGCCGGGCGAAAGTGCTGGTCGTCTCCGAGGCACTGTTTCCGAAATTCGCCAAGCTGATCGGATCGAGCCCCGACCTCGTGCAGGTGGTGGTCTCGGGCTCGAACGCGCGCGGCTATCGCCGGTTCGAGGACCTGATGGCGGCGGCCAAGCCCGACCCCTATCTTCACACCGCCCCGACCACGCGCGACGACATGTGCTTCTGGCTCTACACCTCGGGCTCGACCGGCAAGCCCAAGGGCGCGGTGCATACCCACGCCAATCTCCGCCTCACCGCCGACCTCTATGCCGCCAACGTCCTGGGCTTGAAGGAAACCGACGTCTGCTACTCGGTGGCGAAGCTGTTCTTCGCCTACGGGCTCGGCAACGCGCTGACCTTCCCGATGGCGGTCGGCGCCAGCACCGTCCTGTTGCCGGATCGGCCCACGCCCGAGCTGGTGGGCGCGCTGCTGCGCTGGCATCCGATCACGGTATTCTATGCGGTGCCGACGTTCTACGCCGCGTTCCTCGCACATGCCGACCCGCCGGCGCGCTCGCACTTGAAGCTCAGGCTCGCCGTCTCGGCCGGCGAGGCGCTGCCGCCCGATGTGGGGCGGCGGTGGAAGGAACGCTACGGCATCGACATCCTCGACGGCATCGGCTCGACCGAGATGCTGCACATCTTCCTGTCGAATACGCCGGACAAGGTGAAATACGGCACCACCGGCAAGCCGGTGCCGGGCTACGACCTCCGCCTGGTCGATGACGACGGCGCGGTGATCAATCGCAAGGGCGAGATGGGCGAATTGCAGGTGCGCGGCCCGACCAGCGCGCTGATGTATTGGAACAACCGCGAGAAGTCGCGCGAGACCTTCGTGGGCGAATGGACGCGCTCCGGCGACAAATACATCGAGGACGAGGAGGGTTATTACGTTTATTGCGGCCGGCGCGACGACATGCTCAAGGTCGGCGGCATCTACGTGTCGCCGTTCGAGGTCGAAGGCGCGCTGTGCACGCATCCCGACGTGCTCGAAGCCGCCGTGGTCGGCTGGCCCGACGAGGAGCAGCTGATCAAGCCGAAAGCCTTCGTGGTGCTCAAGTCGGCCGTCAAGGCCGGCGAGGAGCTGGCGCGCGCGTTGCAGGACCACTGCAAGGAAAAGCTCGCGCCCTACAAATATCCGCGCTGGATCGAATTCCGTACCGAGCTGCCGAAGACCGCGACCGGCAAGATCCAGCGCTTCAAGCTGCGGGCGGAGAGCCGGGCCGGCTGAGCGCACCGCTGATCCAGGACCACCACGGACCGGAACGATCCCGGGTCTGCAGCACACCACTTCAGCTTCGCTTCGTGCTGCGCTGCGCCCGGGACACAAGCGTGCATTCCACTTGACTGCGGCGCTCGACGCCACCCACTCTGGTACGGCGGTGTGGGCCGGATTCGCGCGGCCCAACGGCGCGCATGGGGCAGGGAGGCGATGCGGAAGGGTTTCTTCGGCCGCACCGGGCTTGAAATATCCGAGCTCGCGCTCGGCGGCGGCGTCACCGGCGGGATTCTGATCAATGCCGACGAGGCGACCCGCTACAACGCGCTGCGGCGCGCGGTTGCGGCCGGCATCAGTTGGATCGACACCGCGCCGATCTACGGCGACGGCGCGTCCGAGGAAACGATCGGGCGCCATCTGGAGCAGCTGCTGCCGCGGCCGTACATCTCCACCAAGGTCAGGCTCGAAGCCGACGACATGAAGGATATTGCAGGCGGCATCGAGCGCAGCCTGGAGGCGAGCCTCACGCGCCTGCGGCTGCAGAAGGTCGAGCTGTTGCAGCTCCACAATCACATCGGCGAGGGGGTCGGCGGGCGGCAGTCGTTGACCCCGGACGACGTTCTCGGCCGCGGCGGCGTCGCCGACACCTTCGACCGCCTCAAGGCGCACGGGCTGATCCAGGCGAGCGGCATCACCGCCGCCGGCGACACCAAGGCCTGCCTCGAAGTGATCCACAGCGGCCGCTTCGACGCCGCGCAGGTCTACTACAACGCGATCAATCCGAGCGCCGCCTGGTCGCGGGTGCCGCCGGTGTGGAATGGCCAGGATTTCTGCGGGGTCATCGCGGCCTGCTTCCGCCACAACATGGGCGTGCTCAACATCCGGGTGTGGGGCGGCGGCACCTTGGCGAGCACGAAGCGGCCGGAGCACCTCTTCATGATGACCACCGGCACCGACCTCGACAACGAGCTGCGTTGCGCTGCCGCGGTGAAGCAGGCGCTCGGCGACGACTACGGCACGCCGGCGCAGGCGGCGTTGCGCTTCGTGCTCGGCAACCGCGACTTCGCCAGCCGGGTGATCGGCCTCGCCGAGCTCAAGCATCTCGACGAGGCGCTCGAGGCGGTCCGGCAGGGGCCCCTGCCGACGGCGGCGGTTTCCAAGCTCGACGCATTGTGGGCCAACGATTTTCAGGCCGATTGACGCCGACTCCGACATGCATTATAGTGCATGAACTATAATGCCGGACGGTTAGCTGTGCCTGGAATCAAAGCCAGATCAAACGGCGGCGAGAGCGCCCCCGAGGCCGATCGCCTCGATCAGGAGGCGTTCGTGGCCGCCGTCGGCCGGCTGGTGCGGCTCGCGCGCGCCAAGCGCGGCATGACCCGCCGCCAGCTCGCCCAGGAGTCGGGCGCCTCCGAGCGCTATCTCGCGCAGATCGAGAGCGGGCAGGGCAACCCGTCGGTGATCATCCTGAAGTCGGTCGCGGAAGCGCTCGACGTTCCGATCATCGAGCTGCTCCCGCGCAGCAACGGCCGCACCGCGGCGATGACCCACATCCTCGACCTGCTAGGCCGTATTCCGGTCTCTGATCTCCCTGCCATCGCCGAGCTGATCGAGCGCCACGCCGCGCAGGATGTTGCGAGCGACCGCGCGCGCCGGGTCGCGCTGGTCGGCCTGCGCGGCGCCGGCAAGTCGACGCTCGGGGAGCGGCTCGCGCAGCATCTCGGCTGCCCGTTCATCGAGCTCGACCGCCTGGTCGAGCAGGACTACGGCGCGCGCATCCCCGACCTGATCGAAATCGCCGGGCTTGCGACCTTCCGCCGCTACGAGCGCGCCTGCCTCGAGCGCGTCATCGCCGGGCACGCGGCGGCGGTGATCGCCACCGCCGGCGGCATCGTCTCCAACCCGGAGACCTATGCGCTGCTGCTTCGCCGCACTCACACGGTCTGGATCAAGGCGCGGCCTGACGAGCATATGCGCCGCGTCATGGAGCAGGGCGACTTCCGTCCGATGGCGCAGAACCGCGAGGCCATGGCCGACCTGGTGGCGATCCTCGATGCGCGCGGCGCCGACTACGCGCGCGCGGAGGCGCAGCTCGACACGTCGGGTGATACCGCCGAGCAGAGCTTCGCGAAACTCGCCCGGATCGCCGAGCGTTATGCGATCGGAGAACGGCAGTGACGCTCGCCGACCAAGGCTTCCTCGATCTCGGCCCGATGCGGCTCGAATATCGCATGATCGGGCCGCGCCCGGACGCGGCGCCGACCCTCGTCCTTCTGCACGAGGGGCTCGGCTCGGTCGGGGTGTGGGGCACGTTTCCGGACGAGCTCGCGGCCGCGACCGGCGTCGGCGTGCTCGCCTATTCGCGCGCCGGCTACGGCCAGTCGTCGCCGGCGCAATTGCCGCGCCCGATCTCGTTCATGCACGACGAGGCGCGCGAGGCGCTGCCGCGCGTGCTCGACGCTATCGGCTTCCGCCGCGGTCTGCTGGTCGGGCACAGCGACGGGGCGTCGATCGCCGCGATCTACGCGGGCAGCATCCAGGATCACCGCGTGCGCGGGCTCGCGCTGATGGCGCCGCACTTCTTCACCGAGGACATGGGCATCGCCGAGATCGCGCGCGCCAAGGTGGCCTTCGAGCAGGGTAATTTGCGCGCGAAGCTCGCGCGGCTGCACGCCGATCCCGACAACGCGTTCTACAACTGGTGCGGCCCCTGGCTCGATCCCGAATTCCGCAAGTGGGACTTGAGCGATGCGCTCGCCCATATCCGCGTGCCGATCCTGATCGTGCAAGGCGAGAACGACCAGTACGGCACCGTGCGCCAGATCGAGGTCGCGCAAGAGGAGTGCTATTGTCCGGTCGAGGTCGCGCTGCTTCCGGACACGCGGCACGCGCCCTATCGTGAAGCGCCTGCGGCGACGCTGCGGGCGATCGCCGATTTCGCCAACCGGCTGTTGCGCGACCACCACGAAGGCGATCTCGCCGCCCATGCTGCTGAGTGAATGACGTTGTGAGGAACACCCGATGGCCGATGCAGAACGCAAATTGAGCAACGGCAAGAGCCGGATCGATTTCCAGACCGATCCGTCGAGATATCGCCACTGGAAGCTCAAGCTCGACGGCGAGGTTGCGACCTTGCTGATGGACGTCGATGAGAAGGGCGCGCTGTTCGAAGGCTACGAGCTCAAGCTCAATTCCTACGACCTCGGCGTCGATATCGAGCTTGCCGACGCGATCGAGCGGCTGCGCTTCGAGCACCCGCAGGTGAAGGTCATCCTGCTGCGCTCGGGCAAGCCGCGGGTGTTCTGCGCCGGCGCCAATATCCGCATGCTGGCGGGAGCCACCCACGCCCACAAGGTCAATTTCTGCAAGTTCACCAACGAGACCCGCAACGGCATCGAGGACGCCAGCGAAGCGTCGGGCCTTCCCACCATCTGCGTGATCAATGGCACCGCGGCGGGCGGCGGGTACGAGCTGGCGCTCGCCGCCGACCACATCATGCTGGTCGACGACGGCTCCTCGTCCGTCTCGCTTCCGGAGCTGCCGCTGCTGGCGGTGCTGCCCGGCACCGGCGGGCTCACCCGCGTCACCGACAAGCGCAAGGTGCGGCGCGACCACGCCGACGTGTTCTGCACCACCGAGGAAGGCATCAAGGGCAAGCGCGCGGTCGACTGGCGCCTGGTCGACGAGGTGGTGCCGGGCTCGAAGTTCGAAGAGACGGTGGCGAAGCGCGCGCAGGAATTTGCCGCCAAATCGGACCGGCCGGCAAACGCCAAGGGCATCACGCTCACCCCGCTCAAGCGCGAGCGGTCGGCGGACGCGGTCGAATACGGCTCGGTTTCGGTCGAGCTCGCGCGCGCGGAGCGGCTCGCCACCATCACGGTGCGCGGGCCCGACGCGCCGGTGCCGCAGTCGGCAGACGAGATGGTCGCGCAGGGCGCCGGGTTCTGGCCGCTGAGAGTGGCGCGCGAGCTCGACGACGCCATCCTCGACATCCGCGCCAACGAGTTCGATACCGCCGCGATCGTGTTCAAGTCGTCGGGCGATCCGGGGCAGGTGATCGCCTACGACGCGTTGCTCGACGCCAACAAGGATTTTTGGCTGGCGCGCGAGATCAGGAATTTCTGGAAGCGCGTGCTCAAGCGCGTCGATCTGACCTCGCGCTCACTGGTGGCGCTGGTCGAGCCCGGCTCGTGCTTCGCCGGCACGCTGGCCGAGCTCGTGCTGGCGACCGACCGCTCCTACATGCTGATCGGGCAGCGCGACGGCGACAACAAGCCGCCCGCCACGATCGCACTCGCGGCGGTCAATTTCGGCACCTATCCGATGTCGAACGGGCTCTCGCGGCTCGCCAGCCGCTTCCTCGCCAATCCTTCGGATCTCGACAAGGCGAGGGGCGAGATCGGCAAGATGCTCGACGCCGAAGCGGCCGAGGAGCTCGGCCTCGTCACCTTCGCGCTCGACGACATCGACTGGGAGGACGAGATCCGCGTTTTCCTGGAAGAGCGCGCGAGCTTCTCGCCCGACGGCCTCACCGGGCTCGAAGCCAATCTGCGCTTCGGCGGTCCCGAGACCATGGAATCGAAAATCTTCGCCCGCCTCACCGCCTGGCAGAACTGGATCTTCCAGCGGCCGAACGCGGTCGGCGAGGAGGGCGCGCTCAAGCGCTACGGCACCGGCCAGAAGCCGGCATTCGATACGCGGCGGGTGTGATTTTTCTCCCTCCCCGTTGCGGGGAGGTGAAGCGAGACAAGAGGAGAGTGCCATGAACGTCATCAACGTCGACTACTCGACAAAAATCCCCAACAATGTCGGCCTCACCGAGGACCGTCAGGTGCTGCGCGCGCTTGAAAGCTGGCATCCGGGCTACATCGACTGGTGGAAGACCATGGGGCCGGAGGGCTTCCAGGAGGCGCTCGTTTATCTGCGCACCGCCGTCTCGGTCGACCCCAAGGGCTGGGCCAAGTTCGACTACGTGCGGATGCCCGAATACCGCTGGGGTATACTCCTTGCGCCGGCCGAAGACGGCCGGAAAATTCCATTTGGGCGGCACTTCGGCGAGCCGGTCTGGCAGGAGGTGCCGGGCGAGTACCGCGCCATGCTGCGCCGCCTGGTGGTCATTCAGGGCGACACCGAGCCGGCCTCGGTCGAGCAGCAGCGCCATCTCGGCAAGACCGCGCCGTCGCTCTACGACTTGCGCAACGTCTTCCAGGTCAACGTCGAGGAAGGCCGCCACCTGTGGGCGATGGTCTACATTTTGCAGAAATATTTCGGCCGCGACGGCCGCGAGGAGGCGGCCGAGCTGCTGCAGCGGCGCTCCGGCAGCGCCGACAAGCCGCGCATGCTCGGCGCCTTCAACGAGGCGACGCCGGACTGGCTCTCGTTCTTTATGTTTACTTTCTTCACCGACCGTGACGGCAAGATGCAGCTCGAAAGCCTGGCGCAGTCGGGCTTCGATCCGGTCTCGCGCACCTGCCGCTTCATGCTCACCGAGGAGGCGCACCACATGTTCGTGGGCGAGACCGGGGTGGGCCGCACCTTGCAGCGCACCTGCGAGGCGATGAAGGAGGCGGGCATCGAGGACGCGAACGAGATCGACAGGATCCGCGCGCTCGGCGTCATCGACCTGCCGACCATGCAGAAGAAGCTCAACCTGCACTATACGCTGTCGCTCGATCTGTTCGGCTCGGAGGTCTCGACCAACGCGGCGAATGCGTTCAACGCCGGGCTCAAGGGCCGCTTCCAGGAGACCAAGATCGAGGACGACCACAGGCTCGAGCACTCGACCTATCCGGTGCTCAAGCTGGTCGGCGGCGAGATCAAGCGGGTGGACGAGCCGGCGCTCACGGCGATCAATATGCGGCTGCGCGACGACTACACCGCCGACTGCCAGCGCGGCCTCGACCGCTGGAACAAGATCATCGAGCGCGTCGGCGTGAACTTCAAGTTCGAGCTGCCGCACGTCGCCTTCCACCGCCAGATCGGCGAATTCCGCGACGTCGAGGCGACGCCCGCGGGCGTGCTGATCGACGCCGCCGCGTGGGATCGCGACAAGGGCAAGTGGCTGCCCTCGGCCGCGGACGGCGATTTCATCGCCTCGCTGATGAAGCCCATGCGCGAGCCGGGAAAATTCGCCTCCTGGATCGCGTCGCCGCGCGTCGGCATCGACAACAAGCCGGGCGACTTCGAATACGTGAAGCTCGCCGCTTGATCTCGGCCCCGTAGGGCAACAGCGCGACACGCGCGCTCGCCGCGTGGGCAAAATCGTGACGCGCTGTTGCCCACCCTACGACTATGCGAAGCTCGCGGCTTGAGCGGATGGAAGGCCCGTGAGGACTTACCGCTGCGGCGAACCGGGCACGCGATCCATGCTGTTCGGTCCGCTACCCCGCGGTGCGTCCATGCCGCCGGCGCCGGTGGTGCCCAGCCGCGGGTTCAGGATGCAGCCGTCGCCGACCGGGCGGGCCGGCTGGCCTTGCCGGCACTGCGCCAGGGTGTCGTAATTGCACTGCAGATCGCCGCCCTCGTGCCGCAGGCAGAACGGTTTCTCCGATGGGGCCTGGGCGACGGCGGCCTGCGGCGCGCCGATCAACGTGGCGGCCAACACGGCTGACGATAGGATCAGAGTGCGCATGGGGATCTCCATGTTGCCACGCCTCCCCACCGCGCAAACGATACCCGCCGCAGATGGTTCCGATAGCTGTCGATGGAGCCTCGCGCGCTTTTCAAGCCGGTGTTTGCGTAGTGCCGACTCCGTGCCGAAAAAAGTCGATGGCCGGGATATGCCGGCCATCGCGCAGTTTTTCGTCAAATTCGCGAAGCGGAGAACCGATAACCCGGGTCACTCCGCCGCTTCGCCGCGCACCACGCCGTCCCACCACGGACAGACGCCGGGCGCCAGCTTGTAGTTGCCGTCGATCACGTTGACCGGCTTGCGCAGTCCGGTGGACGCCGCCTCGATGCGGATCGCGCGCGCCTCGGTGCGCTTCTCGGGCGTCATCCAGAGCCGGTCGTGGCCCCACATGCTCGGGCCCCAGGTGACCTCTTCGGTCTGCCAGTTGTCGACGTCGATCACGCGCCCGCCCCAGCCGTACTCGACCATGAAGCCCGACGGCGAGTGCGAATAGAACGAGGTGACCTCGTCGTTGATGTGGCGGCCGAGCGTGGTGCCGATGCGGCCTTCCTCGCCGAGCGCGAGGTCGTAGCACTGGCCGACGTCGTCGAGGCTGTAGAGCTCCACCATCAGATGGTGGGTGGCGTTGCGGCCGGTCTCGATGAAGGCGATCGAGTGGTGGCGCGGATTGGCGTGGAAGAAATAGGCGTTGAACGGCCGCACCATGAAATCGGACAGCCGGAAGCCGAGCACGTCGCGATAGAACGGCACCGCGTCGTTGATGTCCTTGACGTGCAGCACCGCGTGGCCCATGCCGAGCGGCCCGGTGCGGAAGCCGGAGATCGAACGGCCCGGCTTGAACGGCTCGGCCGTGGTCTCGGCGCCGTGGCAGACCTCGAGGCGGTTGCCGAGCGGATCGGAGAACACGATCAGATCCTTGACGCGGCGCTCGTCGGCGAGCGCGCGGGCGCCGCGGGCGACCTTGACGCCGGCGCTTTCGAGCTTGGCGGCGAACCGGTCGAGCGTGGCGGAGTCCTTAACCTCCCAGCCGAAGAAGCCGACGCCTTCGCCGCCGTCCTCGGCGACGACGACGCGCTGCTTGCGGTCGTCCATGCGCAGCGCGAGGCTCTTGGCGCTCTTGTCGACCAGCTGCATGCCTAAGAATTTGGTGCCGAAGCTCGCCCAGTCCTCGAGCGACTTTGCGCGAATGCCGACATATCCGAGACCTTGAATGTCCATGACGGTCTCCTTGCTTGGTGAGCTCAGTCCTGAGCAGGAATATGGGCTTCCTTGACGATCTTGGCAAATTTCGCCAGGTCGGCCCTGAATTTCGCGTCGAATTCCTCGGGCGTGCTGCCGACCGGTTCGTTCCCGAAGGCTTTCAGGCGCTCCAGCACATCCGGCGCGTTCAGCGCCTTGGCGGCCGCGCGCTGGATGGTCGAGACGATCTCACGCGGCGTGTTCGCCGGCACGAAATATCCCTGCCAGCCCGACGACTCGAATCCGGCAACGGCGTCCTCGGCGACGGTCGGCACGTTGGGCAGCGCCGCCGAACGCTTGGCGCCGGTGACCGCGAGCGCGCGCAATTGGCCGCCCTCGATCAGTGGTCTCGCCGTCGCCACCGGCACGATGGCCACGTCGATGTCGCCGGCAATCAGGGCGGCGTTGAGCGGCGCATCGCCGCGGTAGGGAATGGCCTGAATCTCGATCCCGGCTGCGCGCTTGAGCATTTCCATGGTCAAGTGCAGCGCATTGCCGACGCCGGTCATGCCGTAGTTGAGGCCGCCGGGCTTTGCCTTGGCGAGCGCGATCAGCTCGGTCGTCGAGTTGACCGGCAATTTGGGATTGGCCACCAGCACGGTCGAGGTCGCGACCAGCTGAGTCACCGCGATGAAATCTTTGACGGCGTCGAACGGCAGCGCGCGGTAAAGCGCGGGGCTGATCGCCTGCCCGTTGGTGTTCTGCAGAATCGTGTAACCGTCGGGTGGAGCCTTGGCGACGGCGTCCGCCCCGATATTGCCGCCGGCGCCGGTGCGGTTCTCCACGATCACCGGCTGATTAAGCGATTCGGCGAGCTTGGCGCCGAGCACGCGGGCCAAGGTATCGACCGCGCCGCCGGCCGCGAACGGCACGATGATGCGGACCGGCTTGCTCGGATAGCTCTGGGCCAGCCCATTGCCGGCGGTGACGGCGAGTGCGCCCAGCGTCATTGCAAGGGCAAGGCACAGCCGCCGCGTGCAAGCTCCCGACGATGACTGATCGAGGGCCATCGTCAGTCCTGCGTGGGAATATTGGCGTCCCTGACGATCTTGGCGAATCTCACCAGATCGGCCTTGAACTGCGCGTCGAACTCTTCCGGCGTGCTGCCGATCGGCTCGTTGCCCACGGCCCGGATACGATCTCCCACCTCGGGTGTCGCGAGTGCGCGTGCGACGGCCCTTTGGATCGCCGCCACGACGTCCCGGGGCGTATTTGCCGGGACGAACATTCCGTTCCAGACGGCGAACGCGAAGCCCGGAAGGCCCGACTCCGCGACGGTCGGCACGTCGGGCAGTGCTGTCGAACGCTTAGCGGTGACGACCGCCAAGGCTCGGATCAGGCCGGCCCTGATATTCTGCAGGCCCGTCAATTGCGGCACGACCGCCACGTCGATGTCGCCGGCGATCAGGGCCACGCTCAGCGGCCCGTCGCCTTTGTACGGGACGTGCACGATGTTGACCCCCGCCGCGCTCTTGAGCATCTCCATCGCCAGATGCAGCGGCGCGCCGGGGCCGCTGGACCCGTAATTGAGGCTGCCCGGTTTGGCCTTGGCGAGCGCGATCAGGTCCCTGGCCGATGCGGCCGGCAGTTTGGGATTGGCGACCAGCACCAGGGTCGAGGCGATCACCTGGGTAACCGGGACGAAATCCTTGGCGGCATCGAAGGGCAGCGCGCGGTAGAGCGCAGGGCTCATCGCATGACCGCTGGTCGTCAGCAGGATCGTGTAGCCGTCGGGCGCGGCCTTGGCGACCGCGTCGGCGCCGATATTGCCGCCGGCGCCGGGGCGATGCTCCACGATCACCGGCTGACCGAGAAACTCGGGCAGCTTGGCCGAGACGAGGCGCGCCAGAACGTCCACTCCGCCGCCCGGCGCGAACGGCACCACGATTCGGATCGGCTTGCTCGGGTAGCCTTGGCCGAGCGCGTGGCCGGCGTCGAGGCCGAGCGCGCCGAGCGCCAGCGCGAGCGCAAAGTACAGGCGTTGCATCGCAGCCTCCCTCAAGCTTCCGTAGGGTGGGCAAAATCGCCTGCCGTAGCATTGCCGTATGGACAACGGCTTGTGAGCGATTTTGCCCACGCGCGACCATCGCCGCGAGCTAGGCGTCTGGGCAATTGCAACGCGTGGGCAAAGGCGCGCAAGACCGCGCATCGCCTGGACGCCTCCGCTTGCGCCTTTACCCACCCTACAAACCGCCCGTCAGTCCTGCGGCGAAATCTGAGCCTCCTTGACGATCTTGGCAAATTTCGCCAGGTCGGCCTTGAACCGCGCCTCGAACTCCTCGGGGGTGCTGCCGACCGGCTCATTGCCGGTGACGCGCAGACGCTCGAGCAGATCGGGTGCGGTCAACGCCTTGCCGGCGGCGCGCTGGATGATGCCGACGATCTCGCGCGGCGTTCCCGCCGGCACGAACCAGCCCTGCCAACTCGATGATTCGAAGCCGGGAAGCCCGCTCTCCGCGACGGTCGGCACATTGGGCAGCGCCGCCGAGCGCTTGGCGCCGGCGACCGCGAGCGCGCGCACCGTCCCGGCCGCGACATGCGACAGGCTCGTGGCCATCGGCACCACGGCGACTTGGATCTCGCCGGTGATGAGCGCGGGAAAGATTCCGGCATCGCCTTTGTACGGAACCGCCTGAATGTCGACGCCGGCCGTCGTCTTGAACATCTCCATGGTCAAATGGAGCGGGTTGCCGGCGCCGGTCATGCCGTAGTTGAGGCTGCCGGGCTTGGCCTTGGCCAGCGCGATCAGCTCCTGCACCGAGGTCGCCGGCAGTTTCGGGCTCACCGCCAGCACCAGCTGCGAGGCGACGATCTGCGTCACCGGGATGAAGTCCTTGACCACGTCGAACGGCAGCGAGCGGTAGATGGCGGGGCTGATCGCCTGGCCGTTGGTGTTCTGCAGGATGGTGTAGCCGTCGGGCGGCGCCTTGGCGACCGCGTCGGCCGCGATATTGCCGCCGGCGCCCGGGCGGTTCTCCACGATGACCGGCTGGCCGAGCTGCTCGGAGAGCTTGGCGCCCATCATGCGGGCCAGCGTGTCGACGGCGCCGCCGGCGATGAACGGCACGAAGATGCGGATCGGCTTGGTGGGGTAGGTCTGGGCAAGCGCGGGGCCGGCATTGAAGCCGAGAGCGGCAACAGCGATCGCAACCGCAAGGCATAGCCGTTTCATTTGGATGGCCTCCTGCTTCGTGCGTCAGTGACGCTTGTTGCGTATAGCGGATTCCGGTTCAGTGGAGCCAGGCAGGCGATCAGGCAGCGGCCAACACTGCCTTCTTGATGGACTGCGGCAATGCAATGGGGCGGAAGAACGCTTTTGGATAGAGGTAATCATCCCCGGTCTCGTCGATGATGCGCAAGAGGCCGCGCTTCTCCCCAACAGGATCCCGAAGCGAGACATAAATCTTTCGCTTCTCGAGCGAGGCCGGATAGCCCTCGTTGTTGATGCACACCACCAGCTGTTTTGATAGGGGCTTCGCCATGGTTAGACCTTCAAAGCAGGTGCTTTATTTTGAATTCCTTACGTCCGATTCCAGCCGCTTCATACCAGTGTAATCCAATCAGCCGCCCCGGTGCGCTGCGAACAGCTGCTTTATGTAGTTGAGCACGTCCGGCGAGGCCCGCGCCATGCGCTCGATGCTGTCTGTCAGAGTGTCGGCGCCAACCGGGCTGATATCGACGCCGAGCTTTTGCGCTTCCGCCAGAAAGCGCGGATCGCCGTGCACGGCGAGGAACGCTGCCTGCAGCGCCCGCGCCCGGTCGCCCGGCACGCCCGGCGGCGCCGCGAACGGCCGCGCCATGGTGAGCAGCGGCGCTTCCGAAAATTCGATCAGCGCGCGTGCTGCGTCGTCGCGCGTGAGCTCGCGCGCCGTCGGCACGTGCGGCAGCTCCGGGTGCCGGGCGGCGCGCGCGAACTGCAAGAGGATATGAAATCCGCTCCGCGGGTCGAGCCATTGCGGCTTGTTCGATTTCACCGAGGAGAAATCGAAGGTGCGGCCATCGACCTCGCCGCGCTCGACCGCGAGGAAAATCGAGGGCGTGTCGGGATAGCCGAGCACCTGCTTGATGTTGATGCCGAGCGCGTCGCGCAGGATCTTCGGGACGTCGCTGTCGCGCGCGCCCTCTCCGGTTCCGGCGAGCACGAGCGGCGGCCCGCCGGGGCGACGTGCTTCGGCGATCGAGGTCACCGCCGCATCCGGCCGCACCATCAGGATGAAGGCGTCATTGGCGAAGCTCGAGGATGAGCCGAGCCAGGTCAGCTTGCGCGGATCGAACTGGGCACTGGGATTGTGGCCGAGCAGCCCGATCAGCGCCATGTCGCTGCCGACGAGTCCGAACGTGGTGCCGTCCTTGGGCGCGATCGAATAGAGGTAGTTGACCGCGCGCATGCTGCCGGCGCCGGGCATGTTCTGCACCACGATGCTCGGATTGCCGGGAACGTAGCGAGCAAGATGTCGGGCCACCAGCCGCGCGACGATGTCGTAGCCGCCGCCCGGCCCGTAACCGACGATCAGGTTGACCTGCCTGCTTCGGTAGAAGTCGGCGGCCGCGTCTTGGGCGAGGGCGGGACCTGTGAGGGTCAGCACCGCCGACAGCGACGCCACGACCCCCGATCCCCACCACGCCGATTGGTGACGTCGGCGGTGCCGCGGACTCCCTCTCCGCACTTGGAGCTCTCCCCGCAAGCGACTAGCGGAACAGCAGACGGCGCGCGCGGCGACCGACGGCAACGGAGTTACGCGACGAGATTGCCGAATCGCTGCAGGTGCTCCTTCTGCTTCTCATTGCGCGGCGGCAGCTTGAACAACCGCGCCGCGGTGCCGCCGAGAATGTTGTGCTTGGCCTTTTCCGACAAGAACGGCAGGTCCCAGATCGTGCCCGGCAGCTCGAAGTCCCAGTGCGGATAATCCGAGGCGTAGAGCAACTGGGTTTCCGCGTTGATCATCTCGAACGTGCATTCGAGCGCCCGCATGTTCTCCCGCTCCATCGGCTGCGAGGCGTAATACATGTCGCGCATGTAGTCGCTCGGCTTCTTCTTGAGGAGCGGGTATTCCGAGCTGCGCAGCATGTATTCGTGGTCAAGGCGCTGCATCAGGAACGGCACCCACGCCAACCCGCCCTCGATCCAGATCACTGGCAGCTTCGGGAAGCGTTCGCCAAGCCCATTGGTGACCCAATTGGTCATATGCAGGATGTTGTAGAAGGGAAAGCCGAGCCCGTGCACCGAGGCGAAGCGATTGAGACTCTTGAACACCGGCTCGCCGGGATTGATGGCGGAATGGAACGACAGCACCAGGCCACGCTCCTCCAGGGCCCGATAAATCTTCATGTGGGCGTTGTGATGCACTGCGAGCGAGCGCACGCAGGTGATCATGAATCCCGTGACGTGCTTGCGGTGGCCGAAGGTCTCGATCTGGTGCAGGGCCGCGTCCGGATCGGAGAACGGCAGCGTCAGCATCGAGTAGAAGCGTCCGTTGGCTTCCGGCAACGCCTTTTCGGTAAGCCAGCGATTGTAGGCCCAGCAGAGCTCGACCTCCATCGCGGGATCGGGGTGCAGGCCGATGGCGAGCATCAAGGTCGGAAACAGGCAGGCATAGTCGACGCCCATTGCGTCCATCCAGCGCTGGCCGAGCTCGACATCGCGCAGCTTGCCGACAGCGGTCTTCTCCGATGATCGCATCGGGTAGCGCGTGATGCGGCCGCCCATGTCCTGGAAGCCGACCGCGACATTCGGAACGACGCTGGTGCGGCCCTTGGCGCGGCCTGCGAGCGTGAGCTGCCGAAGCACGTCGTTCTCCATATAAGGCAGGAACTCGTCCAGGCACTCGTTCTCGTAGTGATGGGAGTCGACGTCGACGATCAGCACGTCCTCCAGCCTGCGCTGCTGTGCCTGCTTCGTGGCATGGGCGAGCAGCCGACTGGTATTGAGCTCTTCGATCGCGACGCGGCGGCCGCGATCGGCGATGAGGTCCATGACGTTCCTCCCACAGCGGGTGCGAAATCAGGTCAGCCGAATGTTATGCTCATCGTCGTCCCCGCGAAAGTGGGGATTGCGCGACCGGCCTCAGCGCACGGATTTCGAGGCGGCGTCCATCGCGCAACGGCGAGCGGCGCGTTCGGGCAGTGGTTGGAGGCCGGCGGCACTCCTGTCATGATGCGCCCCGTTCCTGGCTAATCCGCTGAATTGACTGGGAGGCTTATGGATGACTACGGCCGTCGAAGTGCTTGCAGCGGCGTTCAAGGACGCCGGCACACCCTTCCTTGTGGGGCATCCGGGCGGCGAGTCGGTCGAGCTGATGGAAGCGACACGCCAGCGCCAGATGCGGTTTCTTCTGATGAAGCAGGAAGTGGCGGGCGCCATGCTGGCATCGACCTGGGGCGATCTGACCGGGAGCCCTGGAATTTGCCTGTCCACGCGCGGCCCTGGGGCAACCAACATGGTCAACGGCGTGGCGCACGCTTTTCTCGACCGCTCGCCCCTCATTGCGATCACCGATGCCTATTCCCGCCCGATCTATGAGACCGGTTTGCGTCAGCGCATCAACCAGCTTGCGGTCTACGAGCCGATCGTGAAGTGGAGCACCACCATCGACGCAAAGACCGTTCGCCAACAGGTGCGCCGGGCCATCCGCACTGCCATCGGGATGCCGCCCGGCCCCGTGCATTTCGAATTTCCGCAGAGCGAGGCCATGCGCGAGGCCGGCGATTACGCCGCTGAGCCGCCGCTGGTGCCGAATTGGATCGTGCCCGGCCCGGATCGCGCCGATCTTAAGCCGGCGCTGCACATGCTCAGTCGGTCCAAACGGCCGATCCTGATCGCCGGGCTCGGAGTGTACTGGTGCGCAGCATCGGCTGAATTCGTCAAATTCGCGGAGCGCCTCGGCGCGCCGGTGCTGACCACCACGAAATGCAAGGGCATGATCCCGGAGGATCACCCGTTGCGCGCCGGCTGCATCATCGGCGGGCTGATCGAGCGCAGATTGGTCATGGAGTCCGATCTGATCGTCACGATTGGTCTTGACGCGGTGGAACTACAGCCGAAGCCGTGGCCCTACACGCTTCCGGTGCTGGCGCTGTCTTCGATCCCCAGCGTTGACGCACTCGTCCCGGCCGATCCGGAAATAATCGGCGATCTCAAGGCGCTGCTGGCCGGCCTCGCCGAATGGACGCCGGAGGGAACGAATTGGGGTGAGAAGGCCGCCAAGACGTTCCGGCGCGAGGTTCGCGACGCGCTCAATACGCCAAGCACCGGGCTATCGCCGCAGCGCACGATGGAAGTCGCGCGCGCGGTGCTGCCGCGCAATACGATCGCCACATGTGATGCCGGCGCGAGCCGGCTGCTTGTCGTGCAGAAATGGGAATCCTACGGACCACGCGAATTCCTGACCTCCAATGGGCTCGCCTCCATGGGTTACGCGGTTCCCGGCGCGCTGGCGGCACGCATGGTCTATCCGGATCGCCCGGTTGTCGCTTTCACCGGCGATGGCGGTTTCCTGATGACGGTCGCAGAATTGCAGACTGCTCAGCGCGAGAACCTGCCCATCATCGTGCTTGTATTCGATGACCGCGAAATCGGCCTTATTCGCGTCAAGCAGGAGATCAAGGGCATTCCCCTGCATGGCGTGCAGCTCGGCGGGGTCGATTGGGAAAAGCTGGCCCAATCCTTCGGTGCCGACGGCGTCGTGGTGGAGACCGAACAAGCATTGAGCAACGCGCTCGGCGCAGCGGTCAAATCCAAACGAACCACCGTCATCGGCGTCCGGATCGATGCGTCCGGCTATGTGGCCCAGTTCAATGCGCTACGCGAGCTGTAAGCGCGGCCGCGTCGTTACTCGATCACCTCGTCGGCGCGGGCGAGCAGCATGGGCGGCACGTCGAGGCCGAGGGAGTACGTGCGTCGTTGGCGCAACATGGGGGTCTCGCTGGTGTCCCACTGTCCCAGTCCTGGGGGTGGGACAGCGAGACAGCGCCACTAAGTCATTGTGTTCGCAAGATTTTAGCTGTCCCAGCCGCGGCCCCTAAGGTGTCCCAGCGGCACTGGCGCTCGATCACAGCAGGGGTGCAGTGCACTACGGCTGTCCCGCGTCCCAGCCCCTAGGCCGCCGGGACCATGGGACGCCCCGACGCCTGTTTGGAGTGCACCCTCAAACTGAGACAGCGAATCAGCAAAAATCCGGACAGTTCTCTTGGAAGGAGGACTGGATGAAACGGAAGGATTTGACGATCGAGTTAAAGCGTGCGGCGGTGGCGCTGATGGTGCCCGGGCTGAAGGTTTCGGCCCTCGCGCGCGAGCTTGGGGTCTGTCGGCAACGGCTCTACGAGTTGCGCGAGGCGGCTGGGCGATCAAGCAGCGGCCAACACTGCCCTCTTGATGGACTTTGGCAATGCGATGAGGCGGAAGAACATTTTTGGATAGAGGTAATCATCCCCGGTCTCGTCAATGATCCGCAGCAGGCCGTGCTTCTCCGCAACGGCGTCCCGAAGCATGACATAAATCTTCCGCTTCTCGAGCGAGGCGGGATAGTCCTCGTTGCTGATGCACACCGCCAGCTCTTTTGATCGGGACTTCGACATGCACAGCGAAATCCGGGAACACGCAACCCGCCTGATTACACCGCCACCTTGAGCTTGAGGCCGAGCGCGTGCATCACTTTCAGCACGGTGGCGAATTCCGGGTTCCCTTCAGGCGAGAGCGCCTTGTAGAGGCTCTCCCGGCCGAGGCCGGCCGTTTGCGCGATCTGCGTCATGCCCTTGGCGCGGGCGATCACACCGAGCGCGTGGCTGATCAGCGCCGGGTCGCCGTCCTCGAACACCGCCTCGAGATAATAGGCGATGTCCCGGTCGGTCTTCAGATACGCGGCAGAGTCCCAGGGTATGGTCTTGATCTTCGGTTTGGCCTTTTTCCTTTTCATAGCCACTCTCCTAGAGGTCGCGCGCAAGCTTGATCGCCATCGCGATGTCTTGATCTTGTGTCCGTTTGTCTCCGCCGGCGAGCAGGATGACAAGCGCTTCGCCGCGGCGGAGGAAATACACACGATAGCCGGGACCGTAGTCGATCCGCATCTCCGATACGCCGCCGCCCACCGGCTTCACGTCGCCCGGGTTGCCGACCTCCAGCCGATCGATGCGCGCCTGAATGCGTGTCCGCGCTCGATCGTCACGCAGCCTCGCCAGCCAGCGCACGAATATCTCGGTCTGCCGGACCTCGGGCATGGTGCAATGTATCCGATGGGATACGAAACAATCAAGCCCGTAGGCCCATCCGCCCCCGTCGTGCCCCCGGATTTCGCTGACGCTTCATCCAGGCTACGGGACCGACGTCACTCCGCCGCCGCCCGTGCCGGGCCGGCATGCGCCGAGATGAGATAATCGATCGCCGCCTGCACGCCGCCCTTCTTGTACGGGACGCCGGCGAGCGCGAGCGCCATCTCGGTCGTCGCCAGCGCGCCCATCAGGTAGCCGTCGTTGATGTCGCCGAGGTGGCCGATGCGGAAATACTTGCCGGAATAGCGCCCGAAGCTCGTGCCGTAGGAAATGTTGAAGGTGTCGAGCGCGAGGTTGCGGAAGGCGTCGGCGTCATGGCCTTCCGGCAGCATCACCGCGGTGATGGTCGGCGAATAATATTTCGGATCCCGGCACATGATCTCGAGCCCCCAGGCGCGCACCGCGCGCCGGGTCGCCTCGGCGAGCCGGTGGTGGCGGGCGAACACGTTATCGAGCCCTTCCTCGTGCAGCATGTCGATGCCGGCGGCGAGCCCGTGCAGCATCTGGGTCGCCGGCGTGTAGGGGAAGAAGCCGATCTTGTTCATGTTGAGCATGTCGTCCCATGCCCAGAACGACTTCATCAGCTTCGAATTCTTCGCGGCCGCGAGCGCCTTGTCGCTGATCGCGTTGAACGACATGCCGGGCGGCAGCATCAGCCCCTTCTGCGCGCCGCCGACGGTGATGTCGACGCGCCACTCGTCGTGGCGGTAGTCGGTCGAGGCGAGCGAGGAGATGGTGTCGACGAAGAACAGCGCCGGGTGGCCGGCGGCGTCGATCGCCTTGCGGATCTCGGCGATCGGGGAGAGGCAGCCGGTCGAGGTCTCGTTGTGCAGCACGCAGACCGCCTTGATCTCCTTGTTCTTGTCCTTGCGCAGATGATCCTCGATCGCCGCCGGGTCGGCGCCGATGCGCCAGTCGGTCTTGATGAACTCTGGCGTGAGCCCGATCTTCTCCGCCATGGTCTTCCACAGCGTCGCGAATTGGCCGGTCTCGACCATCAGCACGCGGTCGCCGGGCGAGAGCGTGTTGACCAGGGCGGCTTCCCAGGCGCCGGTGCCGGTCGCGGTGTAGATGATCACCGGACTGGTGGTCTTGAAGATGGTCTTGATGCCATCCAGGCAGCGCTTGGCGAGCTTGGCGAATTCCGGCCCGCGATGGTCGATGATCGGCGTGTCCATCGCCCGCAACACGCGGTCGGGCAGCGGGGTCGGCCCCGGAATCTGCAAAAAGTGGCGGCCCACGGGGCGCGAGGAGTTCTTCGACATCAGCAAATCCTTGCGAGGCACGGTTATTTTGAGGGTCAGTCGGCGCAGCCCGGCCCGGCCGCGACTTGCCGCCATCAAGGACGAATGCGACAGTCAGTCAAGCCTTTTGGCGCGATCCTGGAGGCCGTGTCCCGGATGCGGTGCAGCGCAAGCGCACGCAGACAAGTTTACGCAGTCTGCGCAAGCTTGACTGCGCGTGCGCGAGCGGTGCACCGCTGATCCGGGACCGCCTCAGACTGAAGCGGTCCCGGGTCTGCAGCGCAACGCTACGCTTCACTTCACGCTGCGCTGCGCCCGGGACACGAGACCTGTGCCGCAGTAGGCGTGAGTGAGGTTTGGAGTATGGCCGAAACTGTGTTGCCGGGGCTGGAACGGCGGCTCAAGACAACCCTCCTGGGCGAGGTGCAGTTCGATCCGTTCACGCGCGGGCGCTACGCCACCGATGCCTCGCATTACCAGGTGACGCCGATCGGCGTGGTCATGCCGCGCTCGATGCAGGAGGCCGAGCGTGCGCTGGCGCTGGCGCGCGAGGAGGGCGTGAGCGTGCTGCCGCGCGGCGGCGGCACCTCGCAGTCCGGCCAGACCGTCAATTCCTCGCTCGTCATCGACTGCTCGAAATATCTCGACCACGTGCTCGAGCTCGACGTCGCCGGCCGCCGCTGCGTGGTCGAGCCCGGCATCGTGCTCGATGAGCTCAACCGCCGGCTCAAGCCGCATGGCTTGTGGTTTCCGGTCGATATCTCGACCTCCTCGCGCGCCACCATCGGCGGCATGGTCGGCAACAATTCCTGCGGCGCGCGCTCGCTGCGCTACGGCAATACCCGCGAGAACGTGATCTCGATCGACGCCGTGCTGGCGGACGGAACGGCGGCGCATTTCGGCCCGGTGGCGCCCGATCTTTCCGACGTTCCGGAGACTTCGGCGCTCAAGCCGCTGGCGCGCGATCTGCTTGCGCTCGGCGCCCGCGAGGCCGGCGTCATCCAGGCGCGCTTCCCGCAAGTGCAGCGCCGGGTTGGCGGCTACAATATCGACGCGCTCGTGCCCGGCCGCAATGACCTCAACCTCGCGCATATCCTGGTCGGCTCGGAAGGCACGCTCGGCTTCTCGACCAGGATCGAGCTGAAGCTTTCGCCGCTGCTCGGCCGCCGCGCGGTCGGCGCCTGTCATTTCGGCAGCTTCCACGCGGCGATGGAGGCGGCCCAGCACATCGTCAAGCTCGGGCCGATCGCGGTCGAACTGGTCGACCGCACCATGCTCGGCCTGGCGCGCCAGATCGCCATGTTCCAGCCGACCATCGACGCGGTCGTGCGCGGCGAGCCCGAGGCCGTCCTGTTCGTCGAGTTCGCCGAGGACGACGCCCACGAGAACTTCCGCCGGCTGTTGCGGCTCAATGAGGTGATCGGCGATCTCGGCCTCGACTGGAGCCACAAGGGCGCCACGTGGGGCGGCGTGATCGAGGTGCTCGATCCCAAGCTGCAGTCGGCGATCACCGAGATGCGCACCGCCGGCCTCAACATCATGATGTCGATGAAGGAGGAGGGCAAACCGGTCTCCTTCGTCGAGGACTGCGCGGTGCCTCTCGAGCATCTCGCGGAGTATACGTCGAAGCTCAGCGAAATTTTCGAACGGCACGGCACCCGCGGCACCTGGTACGCGCATGCGTCGGTCGGCTGCCTGCACGTGCGGCCGGTGCTCAACCTGCGCCTCGACAAGGACGTAACCGCGATGCGCGAGATCGCCGAAGAGGCGTTCACCCTGGTGCGCAACTACCAGGGCTCGCATTCCGGCGAGCACGGCGACGGCATCGTGCGCTCCGAGTTCCACGAGAAAATGTTCGGCACGCGGCTGGTGCAGGCGTTCGAGGAGGTCAAGGACCGCTTCGATCCCAAGGGCCTGTTCAACCCCGGCAAAATCGTGCGGGCGCCGAAATTCGACGACCGCCGCTATTTCCGCTACGGGCCGGGCTATCACGGCGAAGATATCCGCACCCATCTCGATTGGTCGGCCTATCCGGGCGCCGGCGGCGGTTTCCAGGGCGCGGTCGAGATGTGCAACAACAACGGCGCCTGCCGCGCGCTCGAGGGCGGGGTGATGTGCCCGAGCTATCGGGTCACCCGCGACGAACGCGACGTCACCCGCGGCCGCGCCAATACGCTGCGCCTCGCCATCACCGGCCAGCTCGGACCGGACGCGCTCGCCTCCGACGCGATGGCCGAGACGCTCAAGCTCTGCGTCTCCTGCAAGGCCTGCCGGCGCGAATGCCCGACCGGCGTCGACATGGCGCGCATGAAGATCGAGGCGCAGGCGGCGCGGGCGGCGAAGCACGGCCTCTCGCTGCACGACCGCTTGGTCGGCTATCTGCCGCGTTATGCGCCGCTCGCCGCCAAATGGCCGCGGCTCGCCAACCTGCGCAACGAAAGCCCGCGCCTGGCGCAATGGGCGGAGAAACATGCCGGCTTGAGCACGCGGCGCAGCCTGCCGCGCTGGCGGCCCGACCCGTTCCGTGAATCGGCGCGCTTCATCGGCGCGCCGGACGCGCCGCAGGTCGTGCTGTTCGCCGACACCTTCAACCGCTATTTCGAGCCGGAGAACATCCACGCCGCGCTCGCCGTGCTGGCGGCGGCCGGACGCGGCGTGCATCTACCGAAGCCGGCGGGACGGCCGCTCTGCTGCGGGCGCACCTTCCTGGCGGTCGGTCTGGTCGACGAGGCGCGGCGCGAGGCCGAGCGTTGCGTCGCCGCGTTCGAACCGCTGGCTGCACGCGGAATTCCGGTGGTGGGGCTCGAGCCGAGCTGCGTGCTCGGCTTCCGCGACGAGATCCCGGCGCTGCTCAAGACCGAGGCGGCGCGGAAGCTCGCCGAGCAGGTGCTGCTGCTCGAGGAATACGTGGCGCTCGAGGCCGCAAAGGGCGCCTTCAAGCCGCCGCTCAACCCGGTGGCCAAGCGCGCGCTGCTGCACGGCCATTGCCATCAGAAGTCGTTCGCCGCCATGGGGGCGGTGGAGGCGGCGCTCAGGCTGGTGCCGGATTTGGCGGTCGAGACGGTGGTCACGAGCTGCTGCGGCATGGCCGGCGCGTTCGGCTATCACGCCGACACCATCGACGTGTCGTTCAAGATGGCCGAGCTTTCGCTGCTTCCGGCCGTGCGTCGGGCCGAGCCCGACACCCTGGTGGTCGCCGACGGCACCTCGTGCCGGCATCAGATCAAGGACGGCGCCGGCCGCGAGGCGCTGCACGTCGCGCGCGTTCTGGCGATGAGTCTGGCGATAGGAACCGGATAGCAGGCATGCGTCGATACTGACTGTTAATAACGGTACCGGCCTTCTTCCGGCGGCTTCGTGGTCGCCCGTTGTCACTTCTTGTGCTACTGTGAGTTGGAGCAACAAACGTCGTTGAGAAGGAAGCAGCATGGCCAAGATTTGGCCGGTCTACGAAGGTGAAAGGCCCACTGTCGGGTGGCCCTGGGCCCGCCTCCCATTATCGGAAGCTGTCGCTCTATTTGAATTGCGACCGGATGACTTCGTGTCCGATCTTGAGACGACCCCCCGTTTCGGAGCAGTGGGCCGTGACCTCACATATGCGGGATTCAAGCACATTGTCGTAGAGGTAGAACGTAACGAAGGGCGGCAAGCCAAGTGGAAGCCCGGATTCTACAAGTCACGCATCAAACCGAAAGACGCTTTCGGCAGACTTATGCGACAGGCTTTGGCCGCCGAATTGGGGAAAGACAATGTCGTGCGGCTGGATTGGGAACCCACTACCGACTCTCAGGGTCGAGAAGCTCTCAAGATTACCGTCGTGATCCCGCCGGGCGCCACCCAGAAGCTCAAAAAAAACGGGGCCGTTCTCGACGCCTTGGTCAGGTTGCACGAACGGCTGCGTGAGATGGGGGACGATCGTACTCCAATCGTCGAATACGCGACCGAAGCGGAGCTGGCACAGGATGCCGGTCCTTAATCCTGAGCACCTGCTCGAACAAGCAGATCGGCTCATGGCGCCGCCCGGTCGTGGGGCACCCAGGCAAGCCGATCTGAGGCGCGCGATATCGAACGCCTACTACGGCGTCTTTCACGCGGTTGTCACGGAGGCGGCAGACCATTTCGTAGGCAAGACGCAGCGCCAAACTCCGATCTACGGATTGGTGTATCGCAGCATCGAGCACAGGTCACTGCTAAGGCTTTGCGAAGGCGTTAAGAAGGCGACGCTGCCGGAGAGGTACTCCAAGCACGAGCCGACGGGCGGCTTCGGCTCGGATTTGATAGCGCTGGCAATTGCGGTCGTCGATTTGCAGGAGAAGCGACTCCTGGCAGATTACGACCCTCTCTATCGCGTAGGGATGTCCGACGCGGTTTTGGCCGTTGCAACAGGCCGCACGGCGTTGGTCCGATTCAGGAACGCGAACCGCGCGCGGAGGAAGGCGTTTCTTTCGTTACTCGTCTTTTCACCAAGATAGATTTCCAAATGCCGATTCTGAACTGACTGATCGCATTGTCGGCTCTTGGCACATGGCGCCGCAATGACGAGTGAAAACCGTGAGGAAACGCCATGCCGCTGCCACTCTTGCCGACCTCGCTGGTCGGCTCCTACGCTCAGCCCGATTGGCTGATCGATCGCAAGAAGCTCGCTGGCCGGTTTCCGCCGCGGGTGCGCGCGCGCGAGCTGTGGCGAGTGGCGCCCGAATGGCTCGATGAGGCGCAGGACGACGCCACGCTGATCGCGATCCGCGACCAGGAGCGCGCCGGCCTCGACATCGTCACCGACGGCGAGATGCGCCGTGAGAGCTATTCCAACCGCTTCGCGACCGCGCTCGAAAACGTCGATATCGACAATCCCGGCAGCGCGCTCGACCGCTCGGGTCATCCGAACCCGGTGCCGCGCATCGTCGGCAAGGTGCGGCGCAAGCATCCGGTCGAGGTCGCCGACGTGAAGTTCCTGCGTGCCAACACCGAGCGCATGGTCAAGATGACGGTGCCCGGCCCCTTCACCATGTCGCAGCAGGCGCAGAACGATTTCTACGAGGACGAGGAGGCGATGGCGCTCGACTACGCGGCGGCCGTCAACGCCGAGATCAAGGACCTGTTCGCGGCCGGCGCCGACGTGGTGCAGATCGACGAGCCCTACATGCAGGCGCGGCCCGAGAAGGCGCGCAAGTACGGCCTCAAGGCGCTCGACCGCGCGCTTGACGGCGTCACTGGCACGACCGCCGTCCACATCTGCTTCGGCTATGCGGCGATCATCCACGTGCGGCCGGACGGCTATTCGTTCCTGCCGGAGCTCGAAGGCTCGGCGGTCAAGCAGGTCTCGATCGAGACCGCGCAATCCAAGCTCGACTGCTCGGTGCTCCAGAAGCTGCCGTCGAAGGCCATCATTCTCGGCGTGCTCGATCTCTCCGACATGACTATCGAGACGCCCGCGACGGTGGCGGCGCGCATCCGCCGCGCGCTGCCCTACGTGCCGGCCGAGCGGATCGTGGTCGCTCCCGATTGCGGGCTCAAATACCTGCCGCGCGAGGTGGCGTTCGGGAAGATGCAGGCGATGGTGGAAGGCGCGAAGATGGTGCGCGAGGAGGTCGAAGCCCGCCGCTAGCCAGCGCGCGCGTGGTGGAGCGCCCGCGACCAAGGCTTGTCAGACCGCGACGGCACCAGGTCCGCCTCCTGCTTCGATCGTCTGGTCGGGGCCGGGCCGGCGTCGAGGGCGCGGCCCAGACCGAGGCCGATGCGCGCCTGCCGAAATCGGCGGCTATTTCTTCTTGTTCTTCTTCGGCAGGAAATCATGCTCGTACGACAGGTAGAAGAACAGGCCGTAGTCCGGTGCAGTGCCCCTGCTCAGGGCGATCGGCACCGAGAACCCCATCACGAGTTGGGACTCGTCGCGAAAGTTCACGGCGTAGCGGAAGCCCGGATTAATCGTGAATGTGAATTGGCGCTCGATCTCCCGCAGTTCGTTGACCGACTCCTCCCACTCGCCCAGCGCCTCGAGCATGAAGTTGAAGTCGCGCGTGACCGCATAGATGGTGCTGCCGCCGAGCTTGTAGCTGGTCGGGCTCTGCCCATCGACATCGAACAAGTGGGTCATGCCGGCGTTGGCGTGCAACGTCACGCGGTCGCTGACGATCTTGCTGAACGGCAACAGCGCCTCGAGGCCGTAGGAACCGTCCCCGAGCCCTTTGCTTTTGCTTCCGGTCGGCAGGATCAGGCTCAGGCTCGGCGCGAACGCCGGAAGGAACTCGTTCTCATACCAGGCCTGGTATCGGTATTTCAGCGTTACGTCGCCGAAACCCTGCACTCTCTGGTCGTCGTCGTTGCGAATCCAGGAATAGGGCACGCTGTATGAAAACTGATGATCCTGACTGCCGAGCGGCCATTCCTGGGTGAAATCGAAGAACCAGTCGCGTCCCTGCCGCCGTTGAAGAGTAGCGGTGTGTTGTACGGAGCCCGGCTCCTGGTTGTAGGCCTCCTCGATGAGGAAAGAATTGTCCTGGATGCCGGCCGCGGGGCGAGGGTCCTTGTCGTCTGCTGCGGCCGGAATCGCCACGAGGCTGCAAGCAGCCGCGACAGCAAGCATACTTCGGGACATGAGCGGACGCATGGGTGCCGGTACCGCAACGAACGAAGACGCCTTCATGCCTTAACGCGAATAATTTGCAGCTAGCGAAGGCGCCGCGGCAAGCCGCAAAAGTGGCGGCCATGCGCAATTTTCTTGGTTGTGACAATTCGGTAGCATGGCTTGGCCTGGGCGGCCAGCAACGGTAACCCGCGCCGGGGGATCAGACCCAATGCGTGAGGATGGCGACGCCGGCGAGCGCGACCAGCCCGCCGCCGACCCGGGTGACGAGCCGGCCATGGATGTCGCCGATCCGGCCGATGACGAAGCCGAGCGCGATGCCGCCGACATGGAGGAGGGCGGTCGCCAGCAGGAAGCCGGCCGCATAGACGGCGCCTGAGGCCGCGAGCGGCATCTCGCTGCCGTGGGCGTGACCGTGGAACACGGCGAGCAGGCCCACGACGCCCATCGCGACGGCGAGCGGCGCCGTCACCTTGAGCGCAACGATCGCGCCGAGCACGACCACCGACGCCGCAATCCCGAACTCGACCAACGGCAGCTCGACGCCGGTGCTGCCGAGCGCGCCGCCGGCCGCCATCACCAGCACGAACGTCGCCGGCACCAGCCAGCACGCGCGTCCGCCGAGTTGCCAGGCGAAGATGCCGACCGTGACCATTGCGAGCACGTGGTCGATGCCGCCGAGCGGGTGCGCGAAGCCCTGCACGAAGCCGTGGGCGTGGCCGATGCCGCTATGCGCCAAGGCGGCGGTCGGGACGAGCGAGATGATGGCGGCGATCGCGGTCACATAACGGCGCATGGCGTCTTCCTGTTTGGCAAGTAAGAAGATCGGGCAAAAATTGCATACCAAGCGCGCTACCGCTCCGCAAGGCTGCGCTGTCCCTCCGCTAATCCCGCGCCGCCGCCGACCCGCTCATCGGTTGAAATCGACCGCGATTGTGTTGCCGCCGCTCACGAGCACGCCGACCCGCTCCGCCGGCCGCGTCTGATATCGGCCGGAAGCCAGCGCCGCGAAGGCGGCCGCCCCGCCGGGCTCCGCGACGATCCGCATGACTGTCCACAGCAGCTCCTGCGCCTGGCGGATTGCCTGATCGGTCACCAGCACGACGCGGTCCACATGGTCCCTGGCGATCGGGAATACCCGTTCGCCGATCCGGCGCGGCGCGAGCGAGTCGGCCGCGATGCCGCCCGTTTCCGCATCGACCGGCCGACCGGCCGCGATCGCTCTTGTCAGAGTAGGGGACGCTTCCGGCTCGACGCCGACCACCCGCACCTGGCCGGCATACCAAGCGGAGATCCCGCCGATCAGCCCGCCGCCGCCGACAGCCACCAGCAGCGTGTCGAGCTCGGGCGTCTGCTGCTCGAGCTCCAATCCGATGGTGCCTTGCCCGAGCAGCGTCTCGATCTGGTCGAAGGCGTGGACCGACAATGCGCCCGATTGGGCGGCCCAAGTCTCGCTCGCGGCCAGCGCGTCGGCGTAACGCTCTCCGCCGACCACGAGATCGGCGCCGTAGTCGCGGATGCGTTGAATCTTGGCAGGCGACGAGATGCTCGGCACGAAGATCTTGGCCGGCACGCCCAGGGTCTTCGCCGCATACGCCACCGCCGCGCCGTGGTTGCCGCCTGAAGCGGCCACGACGCCATTTTGCGGGATCTCCCGCATCAGCAGGTTGGCGAAAGCCCCGCGCGCCTTGAAGGACCCCGAATGCTGGAGTTGCTCGAGCTTGAGCGAGATCGGCATCGGACCGAGGCCGAAGTCGACACCATCGATCGCGACCACCGGCGTGCGCCGGATGTAGGGTCTGATGACGCGGTCCGCCGCCGCGATCCGCTCTCGGCTGATGGAGCTGTCGGACATCTCGGTGGTCGCTTTCTCGCGTCGCATGCCAATAAGGCATGCCCGCCCGGATAGATTTCTATCCGGGCGGGCCGCCTTGACCGACGCGGGGGTGGATGGGGGCGCACGCGCCGATCACAACTCTTTCTCGTTTTCTGCGGGGTGAGTCCTCCCAAGGGGGCAGGTTGTTCTTGTCTTGAACCCGGCGGCTCTGGCGGCCGCGTAACCGTTGGTCGCGGGAGGCTGCAAACGGGTTCAAAGGCTCGAAAGGCCGTGATGGCGCGGGATTTCGGCTTGCCGGCTGCGCCCGGCGAGGGAAGACAAGGTGCGGGCCAACCGCCAAACTGATATTCTAAGGTACCTTCTGTTGGTGACGATGCCATCCAATCTCGCCCGTCAGCCGGAGCCGCAGATCCGCGTTCGCAAAGCCGGGCGCGGCGACATCGACGCGCTCATGGAGCTCGAGCACCGCGTCTTCGCCACCGACCGCCTGTCACGTCGCAGCCTGCGGCACTTTCTGCAATCGCCGAGCGCGGAGGTGATCGTGGCGGAGGCGGAGGGCGGCCGCGTCGCCGGGACGGCGATCGTGCTGTTGCGGCCGCGCTCGCGGGTGGCGCGGCTCTATTCCATCGCGGTCGCCCCACATATGGGCGGACGCGGGGTAGGGTCGATGCTGCTCGACGCCGCCGAAGCGGCCGCGCTCGCCCGCGACTGCCGCGTCATTCGGCTCGAAGTGCACCAGACCAACCACGCCGCCATCTCCCGCTACCGCAAGAGCGGCTACCGGGAATTCGGCCGGCACGTGCGCTACTACCAGGACGGCGGTGATGCGCTGCGCTTCGAGAAGCGGCTCATGCCGCGCAGTTCTGCGCTCGAGGCGGTTCCCGCCTATTTCCACCAGACCACCGAGTTCACCTGCGGGCCGGCCTGCATCATGATGGCGCTGGCTTGGGCCGACCGGTCGTTCACGCCGGTGCCGGCCTTCGAGTTCCAGCTCTGGCGCGAAGCCACCACCATCTTCATGACCTCCGGGCCGGGCGGCTGCGAGCCCTACGGCCTGGCGGTGACGCTCAAGCGCCACGGCCTCGAGCCGGAGATCTATGTCAGCCGCCCGGGACCCTATTTCCTCGACACCGCGCGGTCGGCGGACAAGCGCCGCGTCATGCAGGTGACACAAGGCGCGTTTCACCGTGACGCCGAGGCGCTCGCTATCCCCAGCCACCTGACTCCTGTGAGCGAATCGGTTCTGATGCAGGCGTTCGACGCCGGAAGCGTGGCCATCGTCCTCGTTTCGGGCTATCACATGGTGGCTAGGGGGAGACCGCACTGGGTCTTTGCCTTCGGCCGCGACGGACGTCATGTCCTTATGCACGACCCGGCGGCCATCAGAGATGATCAAGGGATGGCGCGCGCGCCCGAGACCTACGCGGTTCCGTGGACCGCGTTCGAGCCGATGACCCGTTTGGGTCGCGAGCGGCTGAGCGCGACGATCGTCATCCGGAAAGGACCTTCATGACCGGCTGGGTCATTCTGGTCGACCAGCCCAAGGACCTGCCCAACGCCGACACCCCGCACAAGGTGATCACGACGAGCGAATACCTCGCCCGTCCGCGCTTGTTCGATATGGGGCGGCCCAAGCTCGTCAACCTGGCGCGCTCCTACGCCTACCAATCGAAGGGCTACTACGCTTCGCTGCTGGCGGAGGCGCGCGGTCACCGCGTGATGCCCACGGTCGAGACCATGCTGGAGCTGCGCGAAGCCAAGCTCTACGAGCATGCGCTGCCGGAGCTCGAGGACGAGCTCAACCGCTGCGCCCGGCGGGCCGATTTCCAGCCCGAGGGCGAGCTCAAGTTCCTGGTCTGCTTCGGCATCGCGCGCGACGAGCGCTTCGAATCGTTCGGGCGGCTGCTGTTCGACTGGTTCCGCTGCCCGGCGCTCGAAGTCACCGTCGAGCCCGGCCCATGGCTCTCGATCGACCGCATCCGCCCGCGCAACATCACCCGGCTCGCCAACGGCGAAGGCGCCTTCCTGCGCGAATCGCTGCATCAGCACACCAAGCGCGAGTGGCGCGATCCCAAGGCGCGCACGGTCCCGAAATACGACCTCGCGGTGCTTTACGATCCGAACGAGAAGATGCCGCCGTCCTCGGCGGCCTCGATCAAGTATATGGCGCGCATCGCCGAGAGGCTGTCGGTCGATGTCGAGCCGATCACCCGCCGGCAACTTGCAGAGCTGGCGGAATATGACGGGCTGTTCATCCGCGAGACCACCTCGATCGACAATCACACCTACCGTTTTGCGCGCCGGGCCTGGCAGGAGGGCATGCCGGTCATCGACGACCCGATCTCGATGATCCGCTGCACCAACAAGGTGTTCCTGATGGAGCTGCTCGGCCAGAACCAGGTGGCGACGCCGCCCACCGTCATGCTGGCCGAGGCGAGCGACATGCCGAAGGCCATGGATGAGCTGGGCCTGCCGCTGGTGGTGAAGATCCCCGACGGCTCGTTCTCGCGCGGCGTGCACAAGGTCAACACGCCGGAGGAATTCAGGCGCATCGCCGAGGAGCTGTTCGAGGAGACCGATCTCCTGCTGGCGCAGAAATTCCTGCCGACCGAGTTCGACTGGCGCGTCGGCATCCTCTCCGGCGAGCCGCTGTTCGTCTGCCAGTACCGCATGGCGCGCGGCCATTGGCAGATCGTCAAGCACCGCGCCGACGGCTCCTCGCGCGAGGGCGGCTTCCGCACCTTCGAGCTCGACCAGGCGCCGCGTGAGCTGATCGATATCGCGGTGCGGGCGGCGGCGCCGATCGGCGCGGGTTTCTACGGGGTCGACATCAAGCAGACCGACCATGGCTTCATCGTCATGGAGGTCAACGACAACCCGAATCTCGAGCACGGCATCGAGGACCAGGTCGGCAAGGACGAGATCTGGATGCGGTTGCTGCGCTGGTTCATCGAGCGATTCGAGCAGTAGCGACGCGGCCGTCGTCCTGGCCATGTCCGATGCGGCGCGTCAGGTCCCCAGCAGCGCCGCCAACCAGACCGGCCGCAAGGAAAAGCCGAAGAAGCCCGCGACGCCCATGACGATGCCGTAGGCGCCGGAAGCCCAGGCGACGTAGAGCAGCCAATACAGGTCGACCAGCGCGGCGACGGCAGCAAGCGCGATCGCGATCGCGAGAAAAGCGTCCGACAAGTCGAACTGATCGTCGCGGTAATTGAGCCGCTCGTACTCGGCCTCGAGCTGCTCGGCCTTCGCCCGCGTCTCCTTCGAGCGCTCCTGATATTTCTTGATGTCGGCTTCGTATTCGGCGGCCTGCTTGGTGGCCAGCCCCTTGTCGATTTGTCCGCTCGTCTCCAAGAGACGCAGCGTGGAGAGCCCGTTCTCGTCCACGTGCAGCTTGATGCGCGCCGCCTGGTATTCGGTCCAAGCGTCGACCGATTCCGCTTTCGCCTTCTGCATGGCCTGGTTGATGTTGTCGTCCTTGATCTTCGACACCGCCATGAACACGCTCAGGATCACCACCGTGATGGCGACCAGATTGTTGAGCCGCTTGTCGTCGCTCTCGGTCTTGACGTCCGTGTCCATGGCAGTCCCCCGACTCAGAGGACGTAATTCTAGCGGAACCGGCCGGCACCGTTGAAGTGGGTGCTCGCGCGCATCACGAACCTTCGATCAGCTCCACCTGGGCAAGGCGGCGCCCGTCACCTATGTTGGGGCCATGCGCATCCATGAGGCCGCCATGATCGACGTGGGATTGCGGTGCGGCGCGTTGAGTCTCGCCGTTGCCGCCCTGCTTTGCGCGCCGGCCGCCGCGCAGCAAAACCTCGACAAGGTCTCCTTCGGCACCAACTGGGTGGCGGAGGCGGAGCACGGCGGCCATTACCAGGCGGTCGCCGACGGCACCTACCGCAAATACGGGCTCGACGTCACCATCGTGCCGGGCGGGCCGAACCTGAACAACCGCATCCTGCTCCCGGTCGGCAAGCTCGACTTCTACATGATCGCCACGACCCTGCAGGCCTTTGATGCGCTCGAGCAGAACATCCCGACCATCCAGGTCGCCGCCATGTTCCAGAAGGATCCGCAGACCTTGCTCGCGCATCCGGACCAGGGGATCGAGACATTCGAGGACTTGAAACAGCTCACCCTGTTCATGTCCGCCGGGGTGGTCACGAGCTATTTTCAATGGCTCAAGGCGAATTTCGGCTTCAGCGATGCGAAGCTGAAGCCCTACAACTTCAATCCGCAGCCGTTTCTCGCCGACAAGAGAAGCGCGATGCAGGGCTATGTGACGTCGGAGCCCTATGCGGTCGAGAAGATGGGCGGCTTCAAGCCGAAGATCTTCCTCCTCGCCGACCATGGCTTCGACAGCTACTCGACGCTGATCGAGACCCGCCGCGAATTGGTCGAGAAGCGGCCCGATCTCGTGCAGCGCTTCGTCGATGCCTCGATCATCGGCTGGATGAACTACCTCTACGGCGACAACAGAGCGGCGAACGCCCTGATCAAGCAGCACAACCCGGAGATGACCGACGGCTTGATCGCCTACTCGGTCGCCAAGATGAAGGACTACGGCATCGTCGATTCCGGGGACGCCGCCACGCTCGGCATCGGCGCCATGACCGACGCGCGCATGAAGAGCTTCTACGACCAGATGGTGCGCGCCGGCGTGGTCAAGCCGTCGCTCGACGTCGCCAAGGCCTATACGCTGCGGTTCGTGAACAAGAAGGTCGGGCTCGATCTGCGGCCGAAATAGCGACGCCGCCCGCCAATGCTACGTCGCGGCGGCTCGGGTTGCGATGTCGTGACCTCTGGCGTCTGCCCCCCAATCGATGGAACAAGCTATAATATAGTCATTACGGCCGCTGGAAAACGAATTGCCACGTGTCTGATGCTTCCGCCATTTTTTCCATGATGTCCGGCGCCTTCGTCGTCGCGCTCCGCGGCGTCGGCAAGACCTTCACCAATGGCGTGGTCGCGCTCGACCGGCTCAACCTCGATGTGTGGCCGGGCGAGTTCGTGTCGCTGCTGGGTCCGTCCGGTTGCGGCAAGTCGACGGCGTTGCGGCTGATCGCCGGCCTGAGCGAGCCGACCCGCGGCGCCATCGAGTGGGCGGGCGCCGCCGAAGGCGCGCGCGGCGCCGGCCGGATCGGCTTCGTCTTCCAGGAGCCGACCCTGATGCCCTGGGCGACCGTGGCCGCCAATGTGCGCCTGCCGCTCAAGATCAAGGGGCTCGCGGACGGGGCGCAGCCGCGCGTCGCCGCGGCGCTCGATCGGGTCGGGCTCGCGGACGCCGCCGACGCCTATCCGCGCGAGCTCTCGGGCGGCATGAAGATGCGCACCTCGATCGCGCGCGCGCTCGTCACCGAGCCGAGGCTCTTGTTGATGGACGAGCCGTTCGCGTCCCTCGACGAGATCACGCGCTTCAAGCTCAACGACGATTTGTTGTCGCTCTGGCGGTCGCTCGGCAAGACCGTGGTGTTCGTCACCCATTCGGTGTTCGAATCGGTCTATCTCTCGCAGCGC